>ERZ833608.499-NODE-499-length-32697-cov-12.199498_pt1 | contig 32697 bp, 28 predicted proteins | sample MGYA00519694_ERZ833608 | MGnify/ENA primary metagenome ERZ833608 (study PRJEB31850, sample SAMEA3708742) | human gut metagenome | biome: human gut; feature: human-associated habitat; material: faeces | place: China | collected 2014 ... | reverse complement strand
ACCAAATTGAGTGGCATGTCAGGCGAGTATAGAAATTCCCCCGGGAACTCAGGATAAAGAGGACGGCGGCCCGGGAGCGGGCGGCCGTCCTCGGCGCTCAGCTTGTAATGGCGGCGCGCATCAGCGGCGCAGCGCTTCCTTCAGCTGCGGATCGCGGATTTCGACGTAGGCTTCGTCGCGCAGCTCGCGCTCCCAGTTGTAGTTCGCCTCGGCGAGCTTCTTCTGGCGGATCGCCTGACGGGCGGCGAGGCGCATGCGGTCGGGGTTGCCCGCCTTCTCGGTGCGGCGCTCGACCACCTGAATGAGGTGGTAGCCGTAGGGCGTGCGCACGGGCTCCGAGATCTGACCGGGCTTGAGCTTGTTCATCGCCGCCTCGAAGTCGGGCACCGTGTCGCCGGGAAGCACCCAGCCGAGGTCGCCGCCGCGCGTCGCGGTGGAGTCCACGGAGTGCAGGCGCGCCATCGTCGCGAAGTCCGCTTCGCCCGACTCGACGCGGGCCTTGATGTCGTTGAGGCGGCGCAGAACGTCCGCCTCAGGCGTGATGTCCGAGACGAACATCAGGATGTGGCGGGCGTGGGTCTGCTCGACCGGGCCGCCGCCCAGCTTTGCCTGCACGCCGTCGCGCTTGCCCTCGACTTTGAGGACGTGCCAAGCGCGCTGCGAGGAGAAGACGATCACGGCGTCGTCCGGATGCGTGCGCACCGCGTCGGAGAGGGATGCGGGCATCTCGGGGAGCGTCTTCCAGCCGAGGTCGCCGCCCGTCATCGCGTTGTCGGCGCGGGAGAAGGACGCGGCGAGCAGCGAGAAGTCCTCGCCCTTCTTCGCGCGTTCGGCGAGCGACTCGGCCTCGCGCTTCACCTTCTCGTTGTCGGCGGCCGTCTCCACAGGGAGCAGGATGTGCGCGACGTGGTATTCGGTCGTGTCGTCGCCCTTGAAGCCCGCCTTCTCGGCGAGGAAGGCGTCGACTTCGCTCTCGGGGATCTCGATCTTCTCGTTCACCTCGCGCTCGCGCAGGCGCTGCGTGGTGATTTCGTCGCGGATCTCGTCGCGGAAGGCCGAGAAGGTCACGCCGTCGGCGAGGAGCCGCTGACGGAGCTCCTCGACGTTGAGGTTGTTCTGGCGCGCGATCTGCTCGATCGAGGCGTTCACCATCTGGTCGTCCACGCGGATGCCCGTCTGACGGGCGCGCTGCAGGATGGCGCGTTCGCTGATGAGGCGCTCGAGCACCTGGGCGCGCAGTAGGTCCATCGCAGGGAGCTGGATGTTCTGGCGGCGCAGGTTGATCGCCACCGTGTGCACGCGCTGCTCGAGCTCGTGCTCGGTGATGACGTCGTTGTTCACTACGGCGACGATGCGGTCGAGTTCGCCCGCATCGAGGGCCGAGGACGCAGGGGCTTGTGCGGGCGCGGCCGCGGGGGCCGCGTAGCCGGGGGCCGACTGACCCGAACCGTCCATGACGCTCGCCGCCTGGGCGGCGCCGGCCGCAAGAACAAACGCAGCGCCGAGGGCGAGGCTGCGGGTGAGGGAGATCTTATTCATAGAAGTCGTAGGGACCCGACGTCGTGGGCAGAGCCCCCGTCGTCTGATAGCCGCGGATGTTGCGGCGCAGTTCGGAAAGCGGATTGATGCCAATGCTACCGAGCCCGTTGAGCTCGAGTTGTAAGAAGAAGTTGGACTCCTGCTCGTTCGAGGCGGTCGTGTAGCGCTGGGCGGCGAAGCGCAGCGTCCAACAGTCGTGGAGGTACTCAAAGCCGCCGATGAGTTCGATGGGCTTCTTCTTGTGCAGCGAATAGTTGTAGCGGAAGAGGCCGTAGAGGCGGTTCCAGATCGGCCACTGGACCTGGAAGTCGACCTGCTTGATGTTGTCTTCGGACGTTTCGCTCGCCGCGTAGTTGTAGCGGTAGTAGAGCCCCATGGTGGACATGCGCTTCGGGCTCCAGGTGAGGCCCGTCTTCACGTTCACCATGCGGTTGAGCGACGAGGAGTACTGGGTGTTGGCCGAGGCGTAGAGCGACCGCGTGAGGCGCGCGCCGATGCTCCCAAGGAGGTCGCTGCGCACGTTGGCCTCCATGTCGCCCTTGTTGAGAAAGTCCACGCGCTGGTCGCCGAAGTACTGGCGCTGGCCCACGCTCGCGCGGAAGAGCTCAAGCCCGCTCTCCTTGTCGATCCAGCGCGAGGAGACCACGGCCGTGAGCTGGTTGGCCTCCGAGACGCGGTCGTAGCCCGAGAAGAGGTTCGGCGTGAAGAGCGTCGCGGAGGAGAGGTCCGCCGCGGTCGAGTCGAAGATCGGAATGTCGCTCTGGTCGCGGTAGGGCGTGTAGGCGTAGTAGATGCGCGGCTCGAGCGTCTGGTAGGCGTCGTGGCCGAGGAAGCGCGCGTCGCGCTCGAATTCGAGCCCCGCGTCGAGCGTGAGGGTCGGCGTGAAGCGGCTCGGCGTGCGGTTCTGGTAGTACTTGCTCCGGTTTATGTCCGAGAGCTCGTACCAGACGCCGAGGAATTCGGCCTTGGGCACGACGAACCAGCCCGCGCCCCGGAAGGGGTAGCTCACCGACTGCGAGGCCGCCACGCGTGTGCCGCCGATGCGCGAGGGATGCGTGAAGCGCGTCGCCTCGAGGGTGGAGGCGAGCTCAAAGCCGTGGAAGTCCGCGGCGTAGCCGTTCACCGTCGCCTGCGGCACGCGCTCGTAGGGAATCACCTGCTGCACGCCCGTGATGTTGAGCGTCTGGTTCTTCGTCACGCGCAGCTGCGCGTTCCAGTAGGTGTCCGTCCAGGTGAGCTGATAGTCCTGCGGCAGCACGGTTTCGGAGGATTCGCGGATGCTCCCCGAGAAGTCCGTCACGTAGTCGTCGTCCGAAACGCGGTTGTAGTCGGCGCTGAAGCCGAGCTTGCCGCGGTGGTAGCTGGTCCGGATGCGCGTGCCCCAGCGGCTGTCGTCGTAGAGCCGGTCGTTGGGGAGGTAGTCGAGGTTGACCGTCGTCTCAAACGCGTCGTACTTGAAGCGCGCTTCGTTGCCGATCATCACGCCGCGCTTGGTCATCACCCGCGGCGTGAGGGTGTAGTCGTAGTTCGGGGCGATGTTGAAGTAGTAGGGCACCGAAATATCGACGCCGCGCGAGGAGCTCATGCCGTAGACGGGCGTGAGGAGGCCGGAGCGCCGCTCCGGACTGATCGGGAAGGTGAACCAGGGCGAGGCGAGGATCGGAACGCCCTGGAAGTGGAGCACGGCGCCGTTGCCCGAGGCCGACTGGTCGTACTCGTCGATCTCGAGGTCGTTCAAGCTGATGTACCACGCCTCGTCGTCGCGTTTGCACGTGGAGATCGTCACGTCCTCGAAGGTCGTGCGGTCGCCCGAGAGGAAGCGCACGTTCTTCGCGCAGCCGCGCAGGTTGCGCGGGGCGTACTCCCACTCGGCCTCGTCCATCGAGCCCTGGCGCGAGGTGAGGCGGAACTTCATGCTCGGGCCCGAGAAGCTCGCGCCCTGGCGCGAGAGGCGGGCGTTGCCCTTCGCCTCGACTTCGTCGGTGCGCTGCGTGTAGGTGATCGAGTCGGCGCGCAGCACCGCGCCTGCTCGGCGGATCTCCGCGTCGCCCGAGAGGTGCAGCACGTCTTCGGGGCTGCCCTCGATGCGTTCGGCCGCAACGAAGCTCGCGGCCTCTCCGCCCACCTCCGCGCGGTCGGGACTGAGCGAGGAGACGGATTCGAGGTCGACCCGCAGGGCGCCGGAGGCGGCCGGGGCGGCGTCTGCGCGCGCGGCTGCACAGAGGGCGGCAAGCGCGGCGGCCACGCTGAGCGCTAGGGCTCGGACGGGAGGCAGATGCATGTGAGGCTGACGGGTCTCCGGGGAGGCCTGTAAAATATTCGACTTTCTTGAAAAGCACCGAATTTCCGGACCGCTTTGTCTCCGGCGCTCGGCGCGGTGTTCGGATTTTATCAGGCGCCCTGAGGCTGCGGCCCTACGCAGGGCCCGGGGCTTCGGCCTTCACTTCAAAAGGTTTTTCTCCATGACTGAACGCGACGGGGCGCTGCGCGCCTGGTTGGGCGCGCAGAGCGCCGCATTCGGATTCGATCCCGACACGCTCGAGCCGGCGAGCGCCGACGCGGGCTTCCGGCGCTACTTCCGCGTGAAGCGCGCCGCCGGGGGCGACCTGATCGTCATGGACGCGCCGCCCGAACACGAAAACCTGCCGCAGTACCTCGTCGTGGACCGCCTCATGAAGGAGGCGGGCCTCAACGTTCCCGAGGTGTTCGCCGCCGACGTCGGGCAGGGCTTCGCCCTCATCTCCGACCTCGGGCGCGACACCTTCCTGCAGGTGATCAACGAGGAGAACGCCGCGAAGCTCATGGACGCGGCGACCACGGCGCTCGTCGCCTGGCAGCGGGCCTCGCGCCCCGGGGTGCTCCCGCCCTACGACCGCGCGGTCCTCACGCGCGAGCTCGAGCTCTTCCCCGAGTGGTACGTGAAGCGCCACTGCGGGGTCGAGTGGGACGAGAAGCGCCTCAAGTGGTGGCGGATGTCCTGCGAGTCGATCCTCAAAAGCAACCTCGCCGACCCGCAGGTCTACGTGCACCGCGACTTCATGCCGCGCAACCTCATGATGAGCGATCCGCTCCCGGGCGTGATCGACTTCCAGGACGCGCTCTACGGGCCGATCACCTACGACATCGCCTCGCTGCTGCGCGACGCCTTCGTGAGCTGGAGCGAGTCCTTCGTCCTCGACGTGACGATCCGCTACTGGGAGAAGGCGCGCCGCGCGGGGCTCCCCGTCCCGGCCGACTTTGGCGCCTTCTACCGCAGCGTTGAATTCATGGGCATCCAGCGCCACCTGAAGGTGATGGGCATCTTCGCGCGGCTCAACTACCGCGACGGCAAGCCCAAGTATCTCGCCGACACGCCGCGCTTCATGAACTACGCGCGCCAGACGGCCGGCCGCTACGTCGAGCTCTCGCCCCTGAAGCACCTGCTCGACGAGCTCGCCGGCGTCACGGAGAAGGCGGGCTACACGTTCTGAGGTAACAGACCGGCATGCGCGCCCTCATTCTTGCCGCCGGCGAAGGCCGGCGCCTGCGGCCCCTCACGCAGATCGCCCCGAAACCCCTCGTGCGCGTCGCGGGCGAGGCGCTGATCGTGCGGCAGATCCTGGCGTTGAAGCGCGCCGGAATCGTCGAATTCGTCGTGAACGCCGCGCACGGCGCGCGGATCCTCATGGCCGAGCTCGGCGACGGCTCGCGCTGGGGCGTCTCGATCGAATGGTCGGTCGAGGGAACCCGCACGGCCGACGCCCTCGAGACGCGGGGCGGCATCGTCCGGGCGCTTGCGCTCCTCACCCGCGGGGGCGAAGAGCGCTTCCTCGTCGCCGCGGGCGACATCGCGACCAACTACGACTTCGCGGGGCTGCGCGCCCGCGCTGAGGGGCTCTCCCACGCGGGCGGGCTCGCGCACCTCGTGCTCGTTCCCAACCCGTCCTTCCACGCCAAGGGCGACTTCGGCCTCGAGAACGGTCGGATCGTCCGCTCGGGCGCCGAGAAGTTCACCTTTTCGAGCCTCGCGGCCTACGACGCCGCGCTCTTCGAGGGGCTTGACGACGCGCGTGCGCCGCTCTTTCCCTGGATGTTCGGGGCGATCGACGCCGGGCGCGTCACGGGCGAAGTGTTCCGCGGCCGCTGGGCCAACGTCGGCACCCTCGAGGAGTTCGGGCGCGCCGAGGCGCTCTTCGGCGAGGGAGGCGCGTCATGAGGATCGGTCCGCACGAGCTCGCCTCGCCCGCCCTGATGCTCGCCCCGATGGCGGGCTTCACCGATCTGCCCTTCCGCTCGCTCTGCCGGCGCTTCGGCGCGGACTATGCGGTCGCCGAGATGACGGCGAGCCGGGAGGATCTGCGCGCGCGGCAGAAGAGCCGCACCCGCTGGGTCGAGCCCGGCGAACGGGGCCTCAAGGTCGTGCAGCTCCTCGGCGCGGACCCCGCCGTGATGGCCGAGGCCGCCCGGGCGGCCGAAGCCGACGGCGCGGACGTGGTCGACGTCAACATGGGGTGCCCGGCCAAGAAGGTGCTCTCGCGCGAATGCGGCAGCGCCCTCATGAAGGATCCCGCGCTCGCGCGCGAAATCCTCGAGGCGGTCGTGGGCGCCGTGAAGATTCCCGTCACGCTCAAGATGCGCACGGGCTGGGACCGGGAGCACCGCAACGCCGTGGAGTTCGCCCGCATGGCCGAGGCTGCGGGCGCGGCGATGATCGTGGTGCACGGACGCACGCGCGCGGACGGCTTCAGGGGGGAGGCGGAGTACGACACCATCGCCCGGGTGCGCCGCGCCGTCGCGCTCCCCGTCGTCGCCAACGGCGACGTGGATTCCGGCCCCAAGGCGCTCGCCGTCCTCGCGCACACGGGCGCCGCGGGCCTCATGATCGGCCGGGCCGCCATGGGACGCCCCTGGATCTTCGCCGAAATGCGCGCCGCGCTCGAGGGCCGCTCCTACACGCCGCCCGCGGCGAGCGCGGAGGGACTTCTCCGGGTGATTCTCGATCACAGGGCGGAGCATTTCGACTACTATGACGCCCGCCGGGCGATGCGCCTCTTCCGCAAGCATCTCGCCCACTATCTGAAGCCGCTCGCTTCCACGCCCGAGGCCGAGGCGCGCCTGTCGGCGCTCCTCGCCGAAGAGGACGCCCAAGCGCAGACGGACCGGGTGCGCGCCTTCCTCGAGGCCCATGGGGTCGGGACGGGCGCCGCCGCCGCAGAACCTCAACACTTCCCCGCGTCTTGACTCCGATGATCCTGAAGGAGCTTTCCGAAACCGCCGTCGAGAACCTCCACTTCGAGGAGGACCCGCTCGGACGCGCGGACGCGTCCGGGGACGACGAGCAAAACGGCCTTGAAGCGGCCGTCATCCGTCAGCTCGACCTCTATTTCGCGCGGCTCGAAGGCCGCGACCCGCATCCCCTTTACGAACTCGTCGTGCACGCCGTGGAGCGTCCGCTCATCGAATACGCCATGTCGATGTGCCACCACAACCAGTGCGCGGCGGCCCAGCTACTCGGCATTAACCGGAATACGCTGCGCAAGAAGCTCCAGGACCATGGAATGCTCCCGGCGCGGCGGACCTCCACAAAACTTAAGGAAAAGTAGACATGCGCAAGCAAGCACTTCTGAGCGTTTCGGACAAGACGGGCATCGTCGAGTTCGCCCGCGGCCTCGTCGCCGCAGGCTTCCACATCCTCTCGACCGGGGGCACCGCGAAGCTCCTCGCCAAGGAGGGCGTCGAAGTCCAGGAAGTGGCCGACTACACGGGCTTCCCCGAAATGCTCGACGGCCGCGTGAAGACGCTCAACCCGAAGGTCCACGCGGGCATCCTCGCGCGCCGCACGGTGCCCGAGCACATGGCCGCGCTCGCCGAGCACGGCATCGATCCGATCGACATCGTCTGCGTGAACCTCTATCCGTTCGAACAGACTGTCGCGCGCCCGGACTGCACGCTCGAGGACGCCATTGAGAACATCGACATCGGCGGCCCGACGATGATCCGCGCCGCGGCGAAGAACTGCGAGTCCGTCGCGGTCGTGGTGGACCCCGCCGACTACGAGACGGTCCTCGCCGAGCTCCGCGCCGAGGGTGAGGTCACGCCCGCCACGCGCTTCGCGCTCGCGAAGAAGGTCTTCGCCCACACCGCCCGCTACGACGGCATGATCACCAACTACCTCACGAGCCTCGACGCCGAGAACCGTCCGCAGAAGTTCCCCGCCGTCCTCACGCGCCAGTGGGAGAAGGTGCAGGATCTGCGCTACGGCGAAAATCCCCACCAGCAGGGGGCCTTCTACCGCGAGACCGTGGTCGCGCCGGGCCTGCTCGCCGGCTACGAGCAGCTCCAGGGCAAGGAGCTCTCCTACAACAACATCGCCGACAGCGACGCGGCCTGGGAGTGCGTGCGCTCCTTCACCGCTCCGGCCTGCGTGATCATCAAGCACGCCAACCCCTGCGGCGTCGCGGTCGCCGCGAACTGCGAGGAGGCCTATGCCAAGGCCTTCCAGACGGACAGCAAGTCCGCCTTCGGCGGCATCATCGCCTTCAACGGCCCGGTGACGCGCGAGTGCGCCGAGCGCGTTTCGCACCAGTTCGCCGAAGTGATCATCGCGCCGGAATTCGATGAGGGCGCGCTCGAGCTCTTCTCGGCCAAGAAGAACCTGCGCCTGCTGAAGATCGCCCTCGGCGGCGCGCACAACGACTTCGACTTCAAGCGCGTCGGCGGCGGCATCCTCGTGCAGACGCCCGACATCCAGCTCGCCACCGAGAAGGATCTGCGCTGCGTCACGAAGAAGGAGCCCACCGCGCAGCAGATCACCGATCTGCTCTTCGCCTGGAACTGCGCGCGCTTCGTGAAGTCCAACACCATCGTCTACGCCCGCGACGGCATGACGCTCGGCGTGGGCGCGGGCCAGATGAGCCGCGTCGACTCCGCGCGCATCGCCGCGATCAAGGCCGAGGAGGGCGGACTCTCGCTCGAAGGCAGCGTCGCCGCCTCGGACGCCTTCTTCCCGTTCCGCGATGGCCTCGACGTCGTGGTCGACGCCGGTGCGGTCGCCGTGATCCAGCCGGGCGGCTCGATCCGCGACCAGGAGGTGATCGACGCGGCGAATGAGCGCGGCATCGCCATGGTCTTCACCGGCGAGCGTCACTTCCGTCACTAATCGACTGTTGCACTTCGTTCGTGCGGTCCGCCCCGTCGCGGGCCGCGCGTTCGCGTATATTGGTTCGACGCGCCCGCGGCGCCCGGGGCTCCCCGACTGTGCTTCTCCCCCATGAAGCGCGGACGGCCGGAGCCCTTCGGCACATTGCGGGCTGCCGTTTCATTCTCCCAGGGAGAAATCCGTGAAAGACTTGAGCGAATCCATGCGCCTCACGCGCCGCGCGCTGCTCGGCGCCGGCATGGCCGCGGGCGTGTTCACCGCCTGTCCGGCGCTTGCGGATCTGCGCATTGAAATCACCGGCGTCGGCGCCAATCAGCTGCCGATCGTCATCCGTCCGTTCAAGGGCGCGGCCGCCGCGCCCGTTGATCCCGCGCAGGTGATCGGCGCCGACCTCGTGCGCTCCGGCGCCTTCCGTCTCGTCGATGCGCCGCCCGCTCAGGCCGATGAGAATCTCGAGAAGCCCGAAGGGCTCGCACAGGCCGCGCAGGCGGGCGCGACCATCTACGTGGTCGGCCAGGTGCAGAGCCTCGGGCAGTCGCGCTGGGACGTGCGCTGCCTCTTCTTCGACGCCGTTTCGGGCGAACTCCTCGACTCGGTGGGCTACAGCGCCGCGACGGACCTGCTGCGCATGGCGGCGCACCGGTGCGCCGACCGCATCTACACCAAGCTCACGGGCGAAGGCCCGATGTTCGCCTCGCAGCTCGCCTACGTCGCGCAGCTCGGCTCTCGCCGCTACGAGCTCGTGGTGGCCGACAGCGACGGCGGCGTGCCGAGAACGGCCCTGCAGTCGCCCGAACCGATCATCTCTCCGGCCTGGTCGCCCGACGGCCGGCGGCTCGCCTACGTGAGCTTCGAGCGTCGCAAGCCGATCGTCTACGTGCACGAGCTCGCCAGCGGCGTGCGCCGTGCGGTCGCGGCTTTCCGCGGCAACAACTCCGCTCCGGCCTGGTCGCCCGACGGGCGGCAGCTCGCCGTGGCGCTCTCCCGCGACGGCCTCACGCAGATCTACCTCGTCAACGCCGACGGGTCGGGCCTGCGCCGCTTCACGCAGAGCTACGGCATCGACACCGAGCCCGTCTTCACGAAGGACGGTGCGTGGATCTACTTCACGAGCGACCGCGGCGGCACGCCGCAGATCTACCGCCAGCCCGTCGCCGGCGGACACGCCGAGCGCGTCACCTTCGGCTCGAACTACGCGATCAGCCCGACGGTCTCCCCCGACGGCGCGCGCATGGCCTACATTTCGCGCATCGACTCGAGCTTCCGCGTGGCGGTGATGGATCTTGCCACCGGTCAGGACCTTCTCGTCACCAACACCGACCGCGACGAGTCGCCCTCGTTCGCGCCCAACGGCCGCTTCATCGTCTACGCGACGGAAGTGAGCGGCCGCGGCGTGCTCGGCACCTGCTCGGCGGACGCGCGCCTCACCACCCGGCTTTCGGGCGAAGGCGACATCCGCGAACCGGCTTGGGGTCCGATCCTGCAGTAATTCCTCATTCCCCGAATTCTTTGTTTTTCTTCTCTCAAGGAGCTTCATCATCATGACTTTCGGTTGGAAGGTCCTCGCCGCCGCTGCGGCCGCCGCCGCCCTGCTTTCAGGCTGCTCGTCCGTTTCGCTCGATGAGGGCGCCAAGGACGGCACGCTTGCGGGCGATCAGGTCAAGTCGACCGTTGCCCAGGATCCGTTCACGGATCCCTCGAACCCGCTTTCGCACCGTTCGGTCTACTTCGCCTTCGACTCCTATGAAGTCCAGCCCGAGTACGCCGCTGTGGTCGAGGCGCACGCGAAGTGGCTCGCCGAACATCCCGACGTGAAGATCACCGTCCAGGGCAACACCGACGAACGCGGCGGCCGCGAGTACAACCTCGCCCTTGGCCAGAAGCGCTCCGAGGCCGTGCGTCAGCGCATGCAGCTGCTCGGCGTCTCCGCCGACCGCGTCGAGGCGGTCTCCTTCGGCAAGGAGAAGCCCGTCGCGACCGGCCACACCGAAGAGGCGTGGGCTCAGAACCGCCGCGCCGACATCGTCTATCCCGAAGGCACCGCGTCGGCGAAGTAACGCCCGGTTCAGCGCCAACCGCCGGGGCGTCCCGGTCCTTCGGGCCCCGGGGGCGCCCTTCCGCCGCCGGCAGCCTCATTCGACGATGGGGTGCCGGCGATTTTGTTTCTGAGGTCCAGTCATGTCCCTTTCCCTCTCTCCCCTCGGCGCGCGCCTCGTGACGGCGGCCGCGGCGCTCTCGATCGCGGGCTCCGCCTTCGCCTTCGCCGACGACGATGCACGCCGCGCCATCCTCGAGCTGCGCGAAACCGTCAAGCAGCTGCAGAACGACGTGGACGTCGGCCGCAATACGCAGGTGCAGCTCGCCGATGAAATCAACGCCCTCAAGGAGCGCAACCGTCAGCTCACGGGCAAGGTCGAGGAGCTCTCCAACGCACTCGCCGTCGAGAAGCGCAGCGCCCGCACGCTCTACGAGTCGATCGACAAGCGCATCGGCGTCTTCGAGCCGCAGACGGTCGTGGTGGACGGCCAGTCCGTGCAGGTCGCGCCCGAGGAAAAGAAGGCCTTCGACGCGGCGGTCGCCCAACTCCAGGAAGGGAAGTTCCTCGCCGCCGAAAAGAGCTTCAAGGAATTCTGTGCCGGCTACCCCAAGTCGCCCTACCGCGCCGACGCGCTCTTCTGGTGGGGCACGAGCGCCTTCGGAGCCGAGCACTATAAGACGGCGATTGCATCTCAGAATCAGCTCCTCAAGGACTATCCGAAGTCTTCGCGCGCGCCCGACGCCATGATGCTCGTCGCCTCGTCGCAGGCCGCGAGCGGCAGCGTGACGGCCGCCCGAAACACCCTCAACAAAATTATCCGCACCTATCCGGAGAGCGAGGTAGCTAAGGACGCTAGGGCCAGGCTGAAAGTATTAACTCCAAATAAGTAAATGACCCCATCATTTAGTGCATTGCGTCAGGGATTCCCCTTCCGTCTGTGGAGTGGGTGATTCCCACCAATAGAGTGCCCCTAAGTAGAATGGAGCACATAGAGCGAGTCAAAGGGGAAGCAAAGGCCACGGCCTCGGAAATACTTTTTGACGAATGCGTTTTTGAAGCGGTCATTCATAATCAGATGACTGCGGATACTATAAGAGGCCGAGGTGCTTCCCTCCATCCGGGCGCCGAGGCTGATCAAACCACGAAGTTGATTCCGTCTGGACCAGTAGACGGGAATACTGGAGGTGTTCACAAATGACCCAATGCTGCAAGCATGTCGGCGCTGCCGCTTTCCACTGCCCGCTCACGAACAAGGGCGCGGCCTTCACGGAAACGGAGCGCGAGGAGCTCGGTCTGAGCGGTCTGCTTCCGACCGCCGTCTCCACCGACGACCAGCAGGTCGAGCGCATGCGCGAGATTCTCAACCGCTTTGAGAAGCCGATCGACAAGGCGCTCGTTCTCGACAGCCTCCGTGCGACCGACGAAGACCTCTACTTCCGTCTGCTCACGCGCTACATCGACGAATACATGCCGATCGTCTACACCCCGACCGTCGGCGAGTACTGCCAGCGCTTCAGCCACATCTTCCGCTATCCGCGCGGCCTTTTCATCTCCTACCAGCACGCCGGCCACGTCCGCGACGTGATTGAACGCGCCCCGAACAAGGAAGTGGACGTCATCGTCGTCACCGACGGTGAACGCATCCTCGGCCTCGGCGACCAGGGCATCAACGGCATGGGCATTCCTATCGGCAAGCTCGCGCTCTACACCGCCTGCGCCGGCATCAATCCCGCCAAGACCCTCCCGGTCGTCCTCGACGTCGGCACGAACCGCCAGGAATACCTTGACGATCCGCTCTACCTGGGTCTGCGCAAGCCCCGCACCCGCGGTCCCGAGTACGACGCCCTCGTCGCCGAGTTCATCACCGAGGCCCGCCGCCGCTGGCCGAACGTCCTGATCCAGTTCGAAGACTTCGGCAACCAGAACGCCTTCCGTCTGCTTGAGCACTATCAGGACAAGATCCTCTGCTTCAACGACGACATCCAGGGCACCGCCTCCGTGGCCGTGACCGGCATGTACAGCGCCATGCGCATCAAGAAGGAGTCGATCACCGATCAGCGCTTCCTCTTCTTCGGCGCCGGTGAAGCCGCCACCGGCATCGCCAACCTGCTCGTCGACGCCATCGTCTCCGAAGGCGTTGACCGCGAAGAAGCGATCAAGCACTGCGCCCTCTTCGACTCGAAGGGCCTCGTGACGAAGAACCGCTTCGAAGGCCTCGCCGCCCACAAGAAGCCCTACGCCCACGACATGGCCGACACGAACTGCTTCCTCGAAGCGATCAAGCAGTACAAGCCGACCGCGATCATCGGCGTGGCCGCCACCCCGAAGACCTTCACGAAGGAAGTCCTCGAGGAGATGGCCAAGCTCAACGAGCGTCCGATCATCTTCGCGCTCTCGAACCCGACGTCGCGTGCCGAGTGCACCGCCGAAGAGGCCTACACGATCACGAAGGGCAAGGCGCTCTTCGCCTCCGGCTCGCCGTTCGACCCGGTCGTCTACGAAGGCAAGACCTTCGTGCCGCGCCAGGGCAACAACAGCTACGTGTTCCCGGCCCTCGGCCTCGGCGCCGTCTTCGCCCGCGCAAAGTGGATGCCTGACGGCATGTTCCTCGTCGCCGCGAAGAAGCTCGCCGAGCTCGTGAGCGAAGAGGACCTCGCCCAGGGATCGCTCTATCCGCCCCTCTCCGACATCCTTCCGGTGTCCGTTAAGATCGGCGCTGCGGTCGCGGCCTACGCCTACGACCACAACCTCGCCGGCAACGAACGTCCGGCCGACCTTGAGAAGGCCGTTGAGGAGTTCATGTATCGTCCGTAATGCGCGGACCCGTCCGGCCGCTCTGATGCAGACGGCCGGATGATGAACCCCTGGGGGCCCCCGGCGGCGCGCGTTTCCCTTTCCACAGGGAGGCGCGCGGCGCCGGGGGCCCTTATTATTCCGGCCATGTCGAAAGAAGTGCCTTCAAATCCGGCGGCCGGCGCATCCGAAGCCGCGCGATCGAGCGCATCGGGCGAGTCCTCCGGGACCCCGAAGGCGCACGTCGTCGCACGCCTCTACGGCGAGCCCCTCACCGACATTCCCCCCGGGCTCTACATTCCACCCGACGCCCTCGAAGTGGTTCTCGAGCGCTTTGAAGGCCCGCTCGACCTGCTCCTCTGGCTCATCCGCAGCCAGAAGTTCGATGTGATGGACATCCCGATGGCGGTCCTCACCGAGCAATACATGGCCTACGTCGAGCTCATCCGGCGCACGAACCTCGAGCTCGCGAGCGCGTACCTCGTGATGGCCGCGACCCTCATGTCGATCAAGAGCCGGATGCTTCTCCCGAAGCGCCCCGACGCCTTGACGGGCGAGGAGGTCGAGGACCCGCGCGCCGAACTCATGCGGCGGCTGCAGGAGTACGAGCGCATGCGCGCCGCGGCAAAGACGCTCGACGCCTTGCCGCGGCTCGGGCGGGACTTTCTCACCGCGCGTCCCGTCCCGGAGGACGGGGAGGGAGAGCGCCTCCTTCCGATGATTACGGCCTCCGAGCTCGCGCTCGCCTGGGAGGCCGTCGAGGCGCTCCTCGCCTTTTCGGCCCATCACCGGGTGAGCCGCGAGGAGCTCTCCGTGCGCGAGCACATGACCGAAGTGCTCCGCGCGCTCCAGGGCAAGGACTTCATTCGTCTCACCGACCTCTACGAGCCCGGCGCCGACCGGCAGCAGATCGCGGTGTGGCTCCTCGCCGTCCTCGAGCTCGGCAAGCACTTCCTCGTGAACCTCACGCAGGCCGAACCCTACGGGGCGGTCTACATCCGCCCGGAGCACTCGGCGCTCTTTGCCGACGCGGGCGCAGGCGGCCAAGTGCGCGAACGCACGGTCGAGGAGATCGACGCCGAGTGGAGGGAATTCTTCGAAGGACGCGCGGTTCCGGGCTCCCAGGGGGAGCTCTTCTAGCGCCGCCACCCGGAATGAAGAAAAGGCCGCTCCGGAGCGATCCGGTACGGCCTTCTGCGGAGGACGGGCGCCCCGCGGGGGCGCCTTTCGAAGCCGCGGTTAGTCGGGCTTCTTCTCCTGCGTGAGGACGGGTGTCCCGTGAGCCTGCGCATCCTGAGCGGCGGGCGCGTCGGCGCCGGCCGTCTCGACCTTCTCCACGTCGGCGGCCGGGGCGGGCTCTTCGACCGGGGCGCCGGCCGTCCGGCGCTCCTCGAGCGCGAGCTCCTCAAGCACGAGGTCGGCGCGCGCCATGGCGAACTCCATGTCGGGCACGAGGTTGGGGCCGAGCGCCTGCGCGATGCCGGTGCGCTCGAGCTGGCGCAGCGGATGGCCCGCGGCGCCAGCAATGATGAGCTCGTGGTGGTGGCGGTGGAGCGCCCTCACGAAGACCTCGATCTGATCCATCGCCGAGTTGTCGATGTTGACGAGGTCGGAGAAGTCGAGGATCACGATCTTCGCGGAGTCGGCGGCCATCAGGCGGTGCGGGTCGGTGACGTGCTCGAGCTTCGAGATGGAGCCGAAGAAGAGCGCGCCGCGGATGTGCCACGCCTCGACCGTGTCGGGCATGTGGAACGGGAGCGTCGCGGGCTCGACCACCGTGATGTTGTTCATGCGGATCAGGAAGAAGATGCACGCGACGACGAGGCCGAACTCAACGGCGACCGTGAGGTCGAAGATGACCGTGAGGAAGAACGTGATGAGCAGTGTCGCCTTGTAGGAGAGCGACATGCGGCGCAGACGCACGAACTCGCGCCAGTTGCCCATGTTCCAGGCGACGAAGACGAGGATCGCGGCGAGCGCGGAGAGCGGGATGCTCGCGGCCAGAGGGGCGGCGACGAGGATCACGACGAGCAGCGTAACGGCGTGCACCATGCCGGCGACGGGCGAGAAGGCGCCCGACTTGATGTTCGTCACCGTACGGGCGATCGTGCCCGTGGCGGGAATGCCGCCGAAGAACGGAACGACGAAGTTGGCGATGCCCTGGCCCATCAGCTCCTGATTAGGGTCGTGGCGGTCGTCGGTCATCGTGTCCGCGACGCGCGCGCAGAGCAGCGACTCGATGGAGCCGAGGACGGCGAGCGTGAGCATCGCGCCGTAGAGCTGCTTGGCGGATTGCCAGTCGAAGTCCGGGAGTTGGAAGGTGGGCAGGCCCTGCGGGATGCCGCCGAACTTGGAGCCGACCGTCTCGACGGGGATGTTGAAGAGCGAGACGAAGACCGTCGAGAGCACGAGCACGACCACGGTGCCCGGCAGGTGCGCAAGCCAGCGCTTCCACTGCGGGCCGTTCATCGAGTAGCCCTTGGGCCAGAAGAAGATCAGCAGAAAGCTCGTGAGCGCGATGCCGAAGGCCCAGGGATTGAAGGTCGAGAAGTGCTCGATGATCGTGCGGATCATCGAGAAGAAGTCCGCCGGCATCTTCGCGATCGAGAGACCGAAGAAGTCCTTCACCTGCTGCAGGCCGATCATCACCGCGATGCCGTTCGTGAAGCCGATTACGATCGAAATCGGGATGAACTTGATGAAGCCGCCGAGTTTGAAGAGCCCCATGAAGAAGAGGATGACACCCGAGCCGATCGTCGCGAGCATCAGGTTGGAGATGCCGTACTGCGCGATGATGCCGTAGATGATGACGACGAAGGCGCCGGCCGGACCGCCGATCTGCACGCGGCAGCCGCCGAGGAGCGAGATCAGGAAGCCCGCGATGATCGCCGTGTAGAGGCCCGCTTCGGGCGGCACGCCCGAGGCGATGCCGAAGGCCATGGCGAGCGGAAGCGCGACCATGCCGACGGTGAGGCCCGCGGAGACGTCGCGGGTGAGCATGTGGCGGTTGTAGCCCTTCACCGCGTCAAGAAGCACCGGATTGAAGTGTGCAAGCGGCAGGTGATGCAGGATTTCTCCTGCCTGCTGGAAGAGACGCATTTTGAGAGAGAGACGGAGGGTGGAGAAAACGGAAAGGGCCGATAGTTTAAGGAAAAAGGCGCGGTCTTTCGACCGCGCCTCATTGCGCTGGCTCAAAGCGGCACCAATGTGGAAGCCGCGTAAGGGTTAATCCTTAATGGATGCGCATGCCCGGCTGGGCGCCCGAGTCGGGCGAGAGGAGGAAGAGCCCGAGGGACTTGTCCTCGGCGTCCGAAGCCGCGAGCACCATGCCCTCGGAGACGCCGAAGCGCATCTTGCGCGGCGCGAGGTTGGCGATCACCACCGTGAGGCGCCCCTCGAGGTCGGCGGGCTGGTAGGCGCCCTTGATGCCCGAGAAGACGTTGCGGGTGCGGCCTTCGCCGAGGTCGAGCGTGAGGCGCAGGAGCTTCGTGGAGCCTTCGACCTCCTCGCACTTGACGATCTTCGCGACGCGCAGGTCGATCTTCGAGAAGTCGTCGATCGTCACCTCGGGGGCGACGGGCTCGCCGCCCGGAACCTTGGGTTCGGGCTCGGGCGCGTGCTCGGGGATGAGGCGGTTGAGCTGCTTCTCCATGTCCACGCGCTGCATCAGGTGCTGGTAGGGCTTGATCGGGTTCGCGCTCGAGAGGTGTTCGGACGCGCTCGCCCAGACGAGCGGACGGATCGAGAGGAAGTTCTCGACGCGCTCGGCCGTGGCGGGCAGAACCGGCTTGAGGCAGAGCGTCAGGAGACGGAAGCACTCGAGGGCGACGGAGCTCACGCGGTGGAGCTCTTCGGCGCATTCGGGCTTCTTCGCGAGCTCCCAGGGCTTCTTCTCGTCGACGAATTCGTTGACGAGGTCGGCGAGCTCCATCACGAGGCGGGTGGCGCGGGCGAATTCGCGCGTTTCATAGAGGGCGCTCACCTCCGGCACGCGGCTCATGAGGGTCGCGACGAGCGGATCGGCCATTGCTGCGTCGAGCACGCGGCCCTCGAAGCGCTTGACGATGAAGCCCGCGGCGCGCGAGGCGATGTTGACGTACTTGCCGATCAGGTCGGAGTTGACGCGCTGCGCGAAGTCGAGCTTCGTGAAGTCCACGTCCTCGACGCGGGAGTTCATCTTCGCGGCGAGGTAGTAGCGCAGCCACTCGGCGTTCATGCCGAGCTCAAGGTACTCGAGGGGCGAGATGCCCGTGCCGCGGCTCTTGCTCATCTTCTCGCCGTTGACGGTCATGAAGCCGTGGGCGTTGATGTGGTCGGGCGTGCGGTAGGGCTTGCCCGAGAACTTCAGCATGGCCGGCCAGAAGAGCGTGTGGAAGTAGATGATGTCCTTGCCGATGAAGTGGATCTGCTCGGTCTCGGGATCCGAGAGGATGCCCTCGAAGTCGAAGCCCTTCTTTTCGGCGTAGGCCTTGAGCGCGGCGAGGTACCCGACCGGGGCGTCGAGCCACACGTAGAAGTACTTGCCCGGGGCGTCGGGGATGGCGATGCCGAAGTAGGGCGCGTCGCGCGAGATGTCCCAGTCCGTGAGGTGGCCGTCGGCGCCCAGCCACTCGTTGTCCTTCGCGAGGACCTCCTCCTGCACGGAGGGACGGCCGTCGCGGCCGTTGCCGCGCGTCCATTCACGCAGGAATTCGACGCACTGCGGGTCGGAGAGCTTGAAGAAGTAGTGGGTGGATGAGCGCAGCTCCGGGCGCGAGCCCGAGAGGGTCGAATAGGGATTGATCACCTCGGTGGGTGAGTAGACCGCGGAGCACTTCTCGCAGTTGTCGCCGTACTGGTCCGGGGCGCCGCAGCGCGGGCAGGTGCCCTTGATGAAGCGGTCCGCGAGGAACATGCCCTTCACGGTGTCGTAGAACTGTTCGACCTCCTTCGTGTAGATGAGGCCGGCGGCCTTGAGGCGGCGGTAGATGTCCTGCGAGAGCTCGTGGTTCTCCGGGGAGTCGGTCGAGCCCCAGTAGTCGTGGCTGATGTGGAAGCCGTCGAGGTACTGCTTGCGGCCCGCGGCGATCTCGGCGACGAAGGCCTGCGGGGTGAGGCCGCGCTTCTGGGCGGCAATCATGATCGGCGCGCCGTGCACGTCGTCGGCGCCGACGAAGTGCACGATGTTGCCGCACATCCGTTCATGACGAACCCAGATGTCGGCCTGGATGTATTCCATGATGTGACCCATGTGGAAGGCGCCGTTGGCATAGGGGAGCGCCGTGGTCACGAAGAGTTTGCGCTGAGTCATTGTTCTTTGTCGCGATAGGGGGATGGGCAGACGTGCGGACGTGCGGGCCGAATGAAAGCCCGCGGGCGGCCGGGACGCTGCGGCAGAAATGAATTGCGGGCGAGAATTTAACATTTTCCCGCCTCCGGCGCCCCGCCGGCAGGGCGTTTGTGCGGGGCTCGGCCCCCTTGCGGTCAGACCGCGCGGTCCGCCGCGAGCGCCCGCACGAGGCGCGCCCACTTGGGACGCTTGGCGGCGATGAAGCGCGCGAACTCCTCGGGCGTTTCGGGGCGCGGCTCCGCGCCCTTCTTCGCGAGCCCGAAGGTGCGCCCGTCGGGCACGGAATGGGCGGCGTGGCGCGCGCCGATCACGCCGCCCGCGTCCGGGCGGTTGTCGATCCAGAGCTTCACGCCGAGCTCCTCGCCGAAGGCCGCGGCCGCATCTCCGAAGAGGCACGCCCGGGGCCGACGAAAGGCGTAGGGCGGATGCGGGAGGGCGTCCTCTAGAATGTCGGCGGCATGGAGCGGTCCGCAGCCGGTCCGCTCTGAGAACCTCTACTTCACCACCAGACATCCAGATGACCATTTCCACTACTCAGGTTCAGGAGCGCCTCTCGCGCCTGATCGACCCGGTGGTCGGCGCCGACTACGTCTCCACCCGGATGCTCAAGGGCATTGAAACGAACGATGCGGGCGGCGTCGCCGTGCGCATCGAGCTCGGCTACCCGGCGCGCTTTGCAGCCGACTCCGTCCGCACGGCCGTCGAGAGCGCCGTGAAGGAGCTCGGCGTCGCCGACGTGACGGTGGACGTGAAGCAGAACATCATCGCCCACAAGGTGCAGGGCACGCAGCGCGTGATGCCCGGCGTGAAGAACATCATCGCGGTCTCCTCGGGCAAGGGCGGCGTGGGCAAGTCCACCGTCTCGGCGAACCTCGCCCTCGCGCTCGCCTACGAGGGCGCCCGCGTGGGCGTGCTCGACGCGGACGTCTACGGTCCCTCGCAGCCGACGATGCTCGGCGCCCACGGCCAGCCCATGACGGTGGACGGCAAGACCATGGAGCCGCTTGTTGCGCACGGGCTCGAGATCAACTCGATCGGCTTCATGGTGGACGAGGACGAGCCGATGATCTGGCGCGGGCCGATGGCCTCGGGCGCCCTCAACCAGCTCCTCACGCTCACCAACTGGCACGACCTCGACTATCTGATCGTCGACATGCCCCCGGGCACGGGCGACATCCAGCTGCAGCTCTCGCAGAGCGCCCCCCTCACGGGCGCCGTGGTTGTCACCACCCCGCAGGACATCGCCCTCATCGACGCCAAGAAGGGCCTGCGCATGTTCGAGAAGGTGAACGTGCCGATCCTCGGCATCGTCGAGAACATGTCGGTCTTCATCTGTCCGTGCTGCGGGAAGGTGGAGCACATCTTCGGCGAAGGCGGTGCGAAGCGCATGTGCGCGCAGTACGGCGTGCCGCTCTTGGGCGAGCTGCCGCTCTCGGCCGACATCCGGTCCGCGGCCGACGGCGGCTGCCCGACGGTTGCGGCGGACCCGGAGAGCCCCGCCGCGCTCATGTACCGCGCGATCGCCATGCAGGTGGCGGGCGCCGTCGCGAAGCTCGGCAAGGACTACTCGGCGCGCATACCCACCATCTCGGTGAAGAACGACTGACGCTCCCTTCCGGAGCTCATGAATGAAGAAACCCCCGGTCCTCAAGCGAGGATGCGGGGGTTTCGCGTCTCAGCGGCGGACGGGCGCGGGGCCCGTCCGGAGCCGTCAGTCGTCGAAGGTCGGCGTCTCGACGCCGAGCACCTTGTGCAGCTTCGGGCTCGTCGTCGTGTACTGCAGGAAGACGCGCTTCTCGGGGAAGACGTAGTCGCAGGCGGCGAAGGCTGCGAGGGCGCACTCGTGGAACCCGGAGAGGATGAGCTTCTTCTTGCCCGGATAGGTGTTGATGTCGCCCACGGCGAAGACGCCCGGTACGCTCGATTCGAAGCGCGCCGTATCGACCACGATCTGCTTGCGCTCGAGCTTGAGGCCCCAGTTCTCAATCGGCCCGAGCTTGGGCTGCAGGCCGAAGAAGACGAGCAGATGGTCGAGCGGAATGCGGCGCGTGACGCCGTCGGCGCCGGAGACGGCCACCTCGGTGAGGCGCCCGGCCTCTTCGCTGAAGCCCGTCACCTGACCCACCTCGAACTGCATCTCCCAGTTCTCGCAGAGCTCCTTCATCTTCGCGACGGAGGCGGCCTGCGCGCGGAACCCGTCGCGGCGGTGCACGAGCACCACGCTCTCGGCCTTGCCGACGAGGTTGAGCGTCCAGTCGAGGGCGGAGTCGCCGCCGCCGAGGATCACGACGTTCTTGCCTTCAAAGACCGAGGGATCCTTGCAGCTGTAGTGCAGCTGCGTGCCCTCGAACTTCTCGATGCCCTTGACGCGCAGCGGACGGGGCTGGAAGGAGCCCACGCCCGCGGCGATGATCACCACCTTGCAGTGAAAGCGCGTGCCGGCGCTCGTCGTCACGTGGAACGTGCCGTCCTCGAGCTTCTTCACGTCGGTCACTTCTTCGCCGAGGTGGAAGACCGGGCCGAAATGGTGGTTCTGCTTGAGGAGATTCTCCGTGAGCTCGTACGAGGAGCACACCGGAACGGCCGGGATGTCGTAGATCGGCTTGGTCGGGTAGAGCTCCATGCACTGGCCGCCGACGGTGCGCAGGGAGTCCACGACGTGGCACTTGATTTCAAGGAGGCCGAGCTCGAAAACCTGGAAGAGGCCGACGGGGCCGGCGCCGACCACGACGGCGTCGGTTTCGATCATTTCGTCGGTCGGTTCGGCAAGGGTGAGATAGTCTTCAATAGCCATGACTTGCGGGGGCGCGCGCCTGCGTAGGGCCGCAGAGGCGCGCCGGAACATGAAAAGCATGCGCGCCCGGAGGAGGTCCGGGCGCGGGAAAGTGCGGCTATTCTCGCATACCTGCGGGCGCGGCCGAAGGGGTGGAAAGCGTGATTTGCCTCCGCCTCAGCCGCGGTCCTTCTTCTCGTCGTCGAACTGCCGGCGCAGCTCGCGCAGCCGCGCGTCGATCTCGCTCATCGTGTAGAAGTCCCCGTCGTTCGCCTTCTGCGCGAGCGTCATCTGGTAGACGGCCGCCTCGGTCGCGCCGAGCCGGGCGTACATCTCGCCCGTGTGCATGTACTGGAGGCTGCGGCGCCCGAGCGCCTCGTAGGAGCGCGCGAGAAGCGCGTGGTAGTCCGACGAGGCCTCCGAGAGCGCCGTGCCGTTCCTCAGGAAGTTGATGAGCTCCTCGTGGCGCCCGAGCGCGTAGAGAAGGTCCACGTAGTTCTCGGTCATCATCGCCGAGAGCGGATAGCGTGATAGTGCGGCGCGTGCGGCGTCGAGCGCGGCGAGCTTCGCCTGCTGGGTCTTTGCGGCGTTGAAGGCCGTGCGGGTGAGGTTGCGCTCGAGCACGGCCGAACGGATGCCGCAGCGCATCGCGCGCTGCGCTGCGGCGTAGGCCGCGTCGGGGTTCTTCAACCGGTCTTCAGCCACCGAGACGCCGTAGTTGAGCGTGCAGGCGCGCACGCCCGAGGCGCCCGCGAGGCTGCGCTCGAAGTCCTTCTTCACCTTCGTCCACCCGTCCCAGGTGTTCTCCTGCAGCACCCGGGCGCGGACCTGGATGAGGCCGAAGTCGGCCGAGTCCGAGTGCATGCGGGTCGGAAGCTGCCGCGTGCGGTTCTCCATGTCCGCCATGCGCTCGACCGTGAGCGGGTGAGTCGAGAGGTACGCGGGGGCGGCCGAGCGGTAGTAGCGGTTGTTCGACTGCAGCCGCGCGAAGAAGTCCTCCATGCCGCGCGGGTCGAAGCCCGCGTCGTAGAGCGTGGCGATGCCCATGCGGTCCGCCTCGCGCTCGGCGTTCTGGGAGTAGTTGAGCTGCGACTGGATCATCGCGGCCTGCGAGCCCATGGCGACCGCAGCGGCGGCGTTGCCCCCGGAGCTGCCGCCCGCGCGGGCCGCGAGGATCGCGAGGAGGATCGAGCCGATCGTGATCGCGAGGTTGCCGCTCTGCCCCTCGATCATGCGCGCGATGTGACGTTGCGCGACGTGGCTCACTTCATGGGCCATCACGCCGGCGAGCTCGCTCTCGCTCTGCGCGGCGATGATCGTGCCGGTGTGCACGGCGATGAAGCCTCCGGGAAGCGCGAAGGCGTTGAGCGAGGCGTCGCGGATCGGGAAGAAAAAGAAGTTGTAGGTGTTCGTGTGCGCGTGGCTCACGAGCTGGTAGCCGAGCCGCCCGAGGTACTCCATGATCTCCGGATCATTGAGGTAGGTTGGGTCCGCGCGCACCTCGGCCATGATCTGCGTGCCGAGCCGGTACTCGTCCTGGGGCGAGAGCCCCGCATCTGCGCTCGAGCCGAGCGAGGGGAGGTTGAGGTCGAGCGCGCCGGCCGCGCCGGCAGGGACGGGCGCGGCGGCCGTGAGGAGCGCGGCGGCGAGCGCAATGGCGGTTTGAATGGGCTTCTGCATGAGCGCGCGGAGCGGAATGGTTTCTTGCGGGCCGCTCCGGATGCGCTAATCTGCCGGGCGGACTTCTCCGCCCCCGGCGGCAGGCCTTCCGGAAGGGACCGCGGGTTCTTCATTATGGCCCGCGGGCGGTGGAGTCCCGTGTGAGAGATTTATTTGCAAAGGTTTCCAAGCGATGAGCGGACAAGACGACTTCAACGGACTCACCCATTTCGATCACAAGGGCGACGCGCGCATGGTTGACGTCGGCGCCAAGGCCGAAACCGAGCGCCTCGCGCGCGCCCGCGGCGAAATCCGCATGGCCCCCTCGACCTTCGCCCTCGTGAAGGCGGGCGAGGCGAAGAAGGGCGACGTGATCGGCGTGGCGCGCATCGCCGCGATCATGGCGAGCAAGCGTACGGCCGAGCTCGTGCCGCTCTGCCATCCGATCGCGCTCACGCACGTCTCGGCTGAATTCGAGCTCGACGAGGCCGCTTCGAAGGTCGTGCTCACGGTCGAGTGCCGCTGCACCGGGCAGACGGGCGTCGAAATGGAGGCGCTCACCGCCGTCGAGATGGGGCTGCTCACCGTCTACGACATGCTCAAGGCCGTGGACCGCGGGATGGTGATCACGGACGTGTGCCTCCTTGAGAAGTCGGGCGGCAAGTCCGGCCGCTGGGTGCGCGCTGATGCAGAGAACCCGACGCCGTCCGAGCGGCAGCGGGTTCTTCAGAAACGGTTGGGAGCTGATTAGAGCAGCCGGTCGGGGAGGATCCCCATGCAGGAGGCCTCGTAGACCGCCTCGCCGCGCGAATGCACCTGGAGCTTGCGGTAGATCTTCTTGATGTGCGCCGTCACGGTGTGCGGCGAGATCGAGAGGATCTGCCCGATGTCGGCGAACGAGATGCCCTTGGCGAGCAGCGTGAGGATTTCCGTCTCGCGCTGCGAGAGCGGCAGGTTGTCGTTCGGATCGCGCTTCTTCTGCGGCACGGGCGGCGCGGAGAAGCCGCGCGAGTGGATGGCGCGCAGCACGCTTCTCGCCACCGTGGGCGAGACGGGCGAGCCGCCGCCGCGGATGAGCCGCACGCCGGTGATGAGGTCCTCCTGGTCGCCCTTGAGGATGTAGCCCGTGGCGCCCGCGAGAATCGAGCGGATCACGAGCGGGTCCTGCGAGCGGCTCGAGTAGATGAGGATGTCGATCGCGTCGTTCGCGCGCTTGATGCGCGTGAGCACCGGCGCCATGTCGGTCTGCCCGAGCATCACGTCGGTGACGAGCACGTCCACGGCGAGCCCCGAGGACAGAGCGTCTTCGAGCGCTTCGGCCGTGACGGCCGTACCGGTGATGCGGATGCCGTCCGCGCGCATGAGGCGCTGCGCGATGCGGTCGCACTCTTCAGAGGTCTCAGCGGCGATGTAGACGCGGATGGGTTCGCGCATCACCGAAACATTCTTGAAGGAATCGGTCATGAGGGCTGTGTGAATGGTGTACCGGAGGGGCCTGGGTCCGCGGCGCCCCGGCGGGCGCGGCTTTAAGGGAAATCCCGGGCGGGCCCGATATTAGCACGCGCCCTCCCGTGCGCATCGGGGCCGCGGCGCGCCGAAGAGGTTCGCGGCGGGAGCGCGGACGAAAACGGCCGGACGCCCCTTGCGGGAGGCCCGGCCGCAGATCATTGGGCCGCCGTCCGGGGGGGAAGTCCCCGGAACGGTGCCGGTGCGCCTCCCTTATGGGAGACGGATTACGAGGAGCGGCACGTCGCCCGAAGCGGCGATGCGGGTCGCGGTCGAGCCCATGATGGCGCTCTTGAAGCGGCCGTAGCCGTGCGAGCCCATGACGATGATGTCGAGCTTGCGCTTCTTGGCGAAGGCGGAGATCTCGTCGCCGGGGTTGCCGACGAGGCAGACTTCACGCGGCTTGATGGCGGCCTTCGAGAAGAAGGGACGCAGCGGATCGACGGCTTCGTTGAACTCCTCGCGCTGCAGGTCGAGCACCTCCTCTTCGGAGAGCGCCGGAAGGGCCATGCCGGCCATGTCGGGCATGACGGCACCGGCGTAGTCGCTCACCACGTTCACGAGGTAGAAGGTCGCGCCCGTGCCGAAGAGCGAGACGTGCTTGATCGCATAGCGCACGGCGGCGCGGCCGTACTTCGAGCCGTCAACCGCAATGCCCACACGCAGCGCGTCGTTCTCGGTCGGAACCTTGCCGCGGATCACGAGAAGCGGGCACTTCGTCTCGGCGAGCACGCCGTTCGAGACGGAGCCGAAGAAGAGGCCCTTGATGGCGCTCTGGCCGCGCGAGCCCATGACGATCAGGTCGGCGTTGATCTTTTCGGCGGCCTTTGCGATCGACGGAGCGGGTTCGCCCACGACGAAGGATTCGCTCGCGTGGACGCCCACCTTTTCGAGGACCTTGCGGGCGCGTTCGAAGACCTTCTCCGCCTCGTCCTCGTAGTAGCGCTGAATGGCGTCCTGGCCGACGAGCCGGCAGGCGCGAGTGGGGAGCGGCAGCTGCACGTTGAGCAACTCAATCTCGGGATTGCCGCCGAGAAGCGTCTGGCGCGAAGCGATGAAGGAAACCGCGTTCAGGGAGTTCGTGCTCCCGTCAACCGGAACAAGAATGCGCATGGATGCTCTCCTCATGGTAGTGGTCGAAGGGGAGACTTTTGAGTCCGCTGCGCTCCTCAGGGGCCGCGGCGTAGCTCTCCTTGAGATGTCTCCACATTATCACGACTCGAGACCGCCGCCCGTCCCTGCGAGAAGACTTTTTCGAAAATATGACGCAAGCTTGCTTTTTAGCAAGAGCATACCAAATCAAATTAGTTGCTTCGCGAACGGGTATTCCTGAATGGCGCGGATGTCGGGCCGGTTGGGCCGAATGAAGCACGTGCCGGCCGCGGGCGGGATGCAGGAGATCCCGGAGGGGGCGTGGGGGCGTCCGTCGCCGCCCGCGCACGGAGGGTCTGCGGGCGGCGACGCCCACCCGCCCCGGAGAGCGGACCGTAAAATAGCGCTACGGACGCCTTCGCCACCCGAGGAGACGATCCCGACCAACAACAAAGAGGAGAGGACAACATGTACAAGCGCATTCTCATTCCGACGGACGGCTCGGAGCGCTCGCTCAAGGCGGTCGAGGGCGCGGCGCGCTTCGCCAAGCCGCTCGGCGCGACGCTCGTGATCATGACCGTGGTTGAACCGTATTCCTACACGAACCTCGCCGAGTACCGACCCGAATCGATCGAACAGTACGACGAGCGCGTCACGGCCGAAGCCGAGGAGCGTCTCGCCGAGGCGAAGAAGATCGCCGACGCCGCGGGCGTCGAAGATAAGACCGTGATGGTGAAGAGTTTCTCGCCCGCCGAGGCGATCATCGAGCAGGCCGAGAAGAACGGCTGCGACATCATCTTCATGGCGAGCCACGGTCGCAAGGGCATCGCCGCGGTGCTGCTCGGCTCCGAGACCCAGAAGGTGCTTACGCACTCGCGCTTCCCCGTGATGGTTTACCGCTAAAATCCGTTTTCCCGCGGCGCCCGAGTGCGCCCGAGCGCGCCGCGGGAGATTCATTCTCCGGAAAAGCCTTTTCTGTTTGGAGCTCCAATGGCTGAAGAAACCCAGTCCGGCATGGACGACCTCGACGCCCAGATGGACGTCAAGAGCCTCGTGCGCGAGGAGATCATTTCCGACCGCCGCGTCGGCTCGCTGCGCATGCTCACGCCGATCCTTCCCGACGGCAGCCGCGACGAAAGCCGTGAGATCACGTTCCTCGGCGAAGCGCAGATCATGACGCAGGTCGGGCCGATCCCGATCAATTTCGAGATCCCCGCCAAGACGCTCGCCGAAGCCGTCGCCGGCTACGGCGCCGCGGCGAAGAAGGGCCTTGAGGACACGGTCGAGCGCCTGCGCGAGATGCGCCGCGAAGCCGCCAATCAAATCGTCACGCCGGGCATGCCCGGCTTCCAGGCGCCGCCCGCCCCCGGGGCCGGCAGCGGCCTCGTGATGCCCTGATTCCCAGTGCGCGGGTGCGGCGCCTTCGAGCGCCCCCGACCGAGGCGATGCGGCGTTCCTCCGGCCGGAAGAGCGCCGCGTTTTTTTAGCTCGACCGGGCACTCCCCCGCGCAATCGTGCGATGCAGCAAGCAGAGCATCCCCCTGCCGCGGTCTTCACGCGGCGTGAATTTGAAGCGTTGCCGCGCGACCTGCTCCGCGACGGCCGCTCGGCGAACGCCTGCGTCTGGCGCGTGCGCGCGTGCGGCCGCAGCTGGACGGTGAAGGACTTCTCCCGCCGATCCTGGTACGTGCGCACCTTCGTCGCGCCTCTCCTCATCAGGCGCGAACTCGCGACCCTCGTCCGCCTCAGGGGCGTGGACGGCGTCGCGCAGGCGGTATTCCGCCTCGACCGCTCTGCCATCGCGATGGAGTACGCCGAGGGGACGGCGATCTGCGACGTCGACCCCAAGCGCATCACGCCCGACTACCTGAGGCGCCTCGAGGCACTCATCGCCGCCATCCACCGGCGCGGCGTCGTGCACCTCGACCTGCGCGGAGGCGGCAACGTCATCGTGCGCCCCGACGGCACCCCCGCGCTCATCGACTTCCAGACCGCGCTCTTCACCGAAGGGCTTCCCGCGCGGCTCGTGCGCATGCTCGAGGCGCTCGACTTCTCCGGCGCCTACAAGAAGTGGCTGCGCTATCAGCCCGCGGCGATGGGGCCCGCGCGCCGCACCGCCCTGAAGCGCATCAACCGCCTGCGCCGGCTCTGGTTCCTGCGCGGCTATCCCGGTACGGACCGCCGCGGCTGAAGACTGAGGGAAAACATTCCCTTAGCGCGCGGAACCCCCCGCGTCGATCAGGTATCATCCTGAGCCGTTCCGCAGGCGCCCGGCCAACCGGCCGGTCGCCCTCCCTCCGACTCCATTTTCTGCAGCCCTCCGAGCTCACCAATGGCACAGTACGTTTTCACAATGAACCGCGTGGGGAAGATCGTTCCCCCAAAGCGTCAGATCCTCAAGGACATCTCCCTTTCCTTCTTCCCGGGCGCCAAGATCGGCGTGCTCGGCCTCAACGGCGCGGGCAAGTCCACGCTCCTCAAGATCATGGCCGGGGTGGATCAGGATCACGAAGGCGAAGCCGTCCCGATGCCCGGCATCAAGATGGGCTACCTGCCGCAGGAGCCCAAGCTCGACCCTGAGAAGACCGTCCGCGAGACCGTCGAGGAGGGCATGGGCGAGGTGATGCAGGCCCAGGCGAAGCTCGACGCCGTCTACGCGGCCTATGCCGAACCCGACGCCGACTTCGACGCGCTCGCCGCCGAACAGGCCCGTCTCGAGGCGATCATCGCCGCGGCGGGCACCGACGCGGGCACGCAGATGGAGATCGCCGCCGACGCGCTGCGCCTCCCGCCCTGGGACGCCAAGATCGGCGTGCTCTCGGGCGGTGAGAAGCGCCGCGTGGCGCTCTGCCGGCTGCTGCTTTCGCGTCCGGACATGCTGCTGCTCGACGAGCCGACGAACCACCTCGACGCGGAGTCGGTCGAATGGCTCGAGCAGTTCCTGCACCGCTTCCCCGGCACCGTCGTCGCCGTCACCCACGACCGCTACTTCCTCGACAACGCCGCCGAGTGGATCCTTGAGCTCGACCGCGGCGAGGGCATTCCCTGGAAGGGCAACTACTCGTCCTGGCTCGATCAGAAGGAGAAGCGTCTCGAGATCGAGAAGCGCCAGGAGGACGCCCGCATGAAGGCGATCAAGCACGAGCTCGAGTGGGTGCGCCAGAACCCGAAGGGCCGCCAGGCGAAGAGCAAGGCGCGCCTCACGCGCTTCGAGGAGCTCTCGAGCGTCGAGTACCAGCAGCGCAACGAAACCAACGAGATATTCATTCCCGTCGCCGAGCGCCTCGGTAACAACGTGATCGAGTTCAGCCACGTGAGCAAGGGCTTCGGCGACCGGCTCCTCATCGACGACCTCTCGTTCGTGATCCCGCCCGGCGCCATCGTCGGCGTGATCGGTCCGAACGGCGCGGGCAAGTCCACGCTCTTCAAGATGATCGAGGGCCGCGAACAGCCCGATTCGGGCGAGATCAAGATCGGTCCGACGGTGAAGCTCGCCGCGGTGGACCAGATGCGCGATTCGCTGCCGAACGACAAGACCGCCTTCGAGGCGGTCGCCGAAGGTCAGGACGTGCTGCAGGTCGGCAAGTTCTCGATGCAGAGCCGCGCCTACCTCGGCCGCTTCAACTTCAAGGGCGCCGACCAGCAGAAGCTCGTCGGCAACCTCTCGGGCGGCGAGCGCGGACGTCTGCACCTCGCCAAGACGCTCCTCGCGGGCGGCAACGTGCTGCTCCTTGACGAACCCTCGAACGACCTCGACGTCGAGACGCTGCGTGCGCTCGAAGAGGCGCTCCTCGAGTTCGCCGGCTGCGCGCTCGTCACCTCGCACGACCGCTGGTTCCTCGACCGCATCGCGACGCACATCCTCGCCTTCGAGGGCGACTCGAAGGTGATCTTCTTCAACGGCAACTACAACGAGTACGAAGCCGACAAGCGCCGCCGTCTCGGCGAAGCGGGCGCGCAGCCCAAGCGTCTGCGCTTCAAGCCCCTGAAGCACTGACCGGCCGCAGGCTGAAGTGAAGAAAAGCCCCCGCACTCCCATTCAGAGGAGCCGGGGGCTTTGTTCATTCAGCGGGGGCGCTCACGCGGAGCGCCCGGGCCCGAGGCGGGTCATTCGCCCTTGCGGCCGCAGCACTGCTTGAACTTCTTCCCCGAGCCGCAGGGGCAGGGGTCGTTGCGGCCGATGCGCGGCGTCTCGCGGCGCAGGGGTTCGTTGGGCACGTTGAGGGTCTTGAAGGTGAAGACGCTCTCGACGATCTGGTAGAGCGCTTCGGCCAAGTCCTTCGCGGGCGGGCATTCGGCGCGCGCCGCGCAGAACACTTCCTGCGCCTGCGGGTCCTCGAGCTCGTCGCCTTCGCCCGCCATGCGCGCGGCGATCGGAATGAGGGCGCGCTGCGCTTCGTCGGACTCGGTCGCTTCATCGGGCCACTGCGCGGCACCCATCATGAAGCCCGCCGCCCAGGGAATCACGGCTTCGATGCCTTCGGCGCCCGTGATCTCGACGCCCGCTTCGTCCACGAGCGGGAAGATCACCGGGTCGAGGCCGCCGCCGGCGTTGAGGGCGGCGCGGATTTCGCGCATGCGCATGCGGATGAGCTCAAGGAGGCGCTCGTCGCCGGGCACCTTCTCGGGGTCGCCCGCATCGCTGAAGATGAATGGAATCACGTCCTCCTCGGCGGGAGCGGCCGGGTTGAGCGCGCAGGCGGTGAGATAGCCGTCGAGCACGCCAGCGTCCATCGCCTCCTCGTTCTCGAGCGCTTCGATGCGCTCTTGCAGCTCTTCGATTTCGGCGCTGTCAATGAGCTTGGTGTCTTCGGCCATGTCGGGTACCTCACAGGTTGGCGGTCGGGGACGATCGGAATGGACTCGGGGCGGCGGCCGGCCCCATTGGGCCGCCGGGAGCGACGTGATGATAGTCGAGTCTTTCGTTTCCGGCTGTTAATGAAAATCCCCCCTGTGACGGCGGTTTGACGCCGTTCACGGATAATGTCGCCTTTCACACCCCCGCTCATCCTCCAAACCAAGGGGCGTCCGAAGTGGACTGGCTTTATCTCCTGCAGGCCGCGGTGCTCGGCATCGTCGAGGGCCTCACCGAATTTCTCCCGATCAGCTCGACCGGGCACCTCATCATCGCCTCCGACGTTGTCGGCTTTGCGCAGACGCCCGGAGCGGACGAATTCGTGGTCGCCATCCAGTCGGGCGCGATCCTCGCGGTGTGCTGGTACTACCGAGCGCGCATCTGGCGCATCCTGCGGGGGCTCTTCTCCGAGCCCGCCGAGCAGCGGCTCGCCGTCAACACCGTCGTCGCCTTCCTGCCCGCCGCCGTGATCGGCGTGATGGTCGCGGGCCTCATCAAGCACTACCTCTTCAACCCGGTCGCGGTCGCCGTCGCCCTCATCGTGGGCGGCGTCGTCATCCTCTGGGTCGAGGGGCGTCAGGAGCGACTCGGCATCCGTCCGCGCGTCGCGACGATGGACGACATGACGTGGCGGGACGCACTGATGGTGGGCTTCATGCAGTGCCTGGCGATGATTCCCGGCACGAGCCGTTCGGGCGCGACCATCATCGGAGGGCTCGTGCTCGGGCTCTCGCGCCGCGCCGCGACCGAGTTCTCGTTCTTCCTCGCCATTCCGACGATCTTCGGCGCGACCGTCTACGACCTCTGGAAGTCGCGCGCGGACCTCGCGCTCGACAATCTCCCGGGGCTTCTCGTCGGCACGGCCGTCTCCTTCGTGAGCGCGCTCCTCGTGGTGCACTGGCTGCTGCGCTTCGTCTCCGGCCACAACTTCAAGGGGTTCGGCTGGTACCGCATCGGCTTCGGCATCCTGGTGCTCGCCGCGACGAGCCTCGGCTGGATCGAATGGCGCGCGGTCTGAGGCCGCTCCGCCCGGACGCCCGGACATGAAGAAGGGGAGCTTCCCGTGAGGAGGCTCCCCTTTTTTGCAGCGGTGCGCAGGCGCCGCGGCGGATCAGCGGCGGATGAAGACGAGGTCCCAGATGCCGTGGCCGAGGCGCTCGCCGCGGGCCTGGAACTTCGTCTGCGGGCGCTCGCAGAGCGGGTTCGCCATCACGGGGCTGAAGCCCTCGTGGAGGTTTGCGAGCTGCGGCTCGGCCGAGAGCACCTCCATCATCTGCTCGGAATAGTTCTCCCAGTCGGTCGCGCAGTGCAGGTACCCGCCCGGCGCGATGCGGTCGGCGAGCATGCCGATGAAGGGCTGCGCGACGAGGCGGCGCTTGTGGTGGCGCGCCTTGCGCCAGGGGTCGGGGAAGTAGATGTGCACGCCCGCGAGGAAGTTCTCCGGAATCATGTCGCGCACGACCTCGACGGCGTCGTGGCGCACGATGCGCACGTTCGTGAGGTTCATCTCCTCGAGGCGTTTGGCGAGCGCGCCCACGCCGGCGGCGAAGACCTCGCAGCCGAGGAAGTTGATCTCGGGGTGTGCGGCGGCGATCGCTGCGGTCGTTTCACCCATGCCGCAGCCGATTTCGAGCACCACGGGCGCCTCACGGCCGAACGTCGCAGTGAAGTCGAGGCGTTCGGGACGGTATTCGACCGCGTACTTCGGCAGCGTCTCGTCGAGCGCGCGCTTCTGGGCGTTCGAGATGTGGCCGCGGCGCATGACGAAGCTGCGGATGTGGCGGTTCTTGAGCTCCTCGAGCTCTTCGGGCGTGAGTTCTTTCTTTTCCATGGTCTTTTTCGGACGGTGAGGCCTCGGCTGCAAAGTGCGCGATTATCCCGCGCCGGCGCGAGGAGCGTCAACGCGCCGGCGCGCATGAACTGACTACTCCCGACGACTAAAGTCGCGGGGTTCCTGACCTGTCGCCTTGCGGCG
>ERZ833608.498-NODE-498-length-32740-cov-8.585957_pt1 | contig 32740 bp, 29 predicted proteins | sample MGYA00519694_ERZ833608 | MGnify/ENA primary metagenome ERZ833608 (study PRJEB31850, sample SAMEA3708742) | human gut metagenome | biome: human gut; feature: human-associated habitat; material: faeces | place: China | collected 2014 ... | reverse complement strand
TGGATAATTCCTTACTGGCTGTAAGGGATATTAACCATAAATATATTGTAGTAGACAGGAGAAAAAATTACCTTTGACAGTCTCGGAAACAGCTTCCGTGACAAAGCACTGGAACTGGTGACGAAAAAAGCTGCCGAGATGCAGGCGACGGATGACTGCTTCTTCCCTGATTATGAGAAGAGTATTAAACTGGTAGTGTTAGATGGTACGGAAAATATGGATACTATCTATCAGGAAATCTATGGAGCGGACATCGCAGGTACCGGCAATGGTCCGGCAAGCCCGACCTTCAGCATTACGGGAGATGGATTCGTCTTTGAATCCGGGCAGTATGTACTGCAGCCGTATGCAGCGGGAATTGTTGATTTCGAGATTCCAGCAGAGGATTTCGGGGATGCGTTGACGGTGGATATTTTCTAGTATATAATAAAAACATCGGGAATGAGGTTCTCCCAGAAACTTAGGTTTCGAACCGCCGAAATAGGATTTTATTTGGCTGATGACTTCTGCAGAATATGCAGGGGACACCAGCCTTTTTGTTGGAATCCAAAACGTCCTGCTGCGAGAAAATGGAGGAAATTTTTATGCTTACATCACTGGGACTGATTTTTTTGCTGGGACTTCTTATGGCAGCAATCTGCCAGAAGATTCACCTGCCACGCATTATCGGAATGCTGTTTACCGGAATTATTCTGGGACCATATGTGATGAACCTGTTGGATGCATCGATTCTGAATATTTCATCACAGCTGCGACAGATCGCGCTGATCATTATACTTCTCAAGGCCGGATTATCTCTGGATCTGAAGGATCTGAAAAAAGTAGGACGTTCCGCAGTCATGCTGTCCTGCGTTCCCGCTACTTGTGAATTGCTTGCTTTTGTAATATTTGCCCCCATGATCCTGAATATCAGCAGAATGGATGCGGCGGTCATGGGTGCGGTACTGGCAGCAGTGTCACCTGCTGTGGTGGTGCCACGGATGGTGCACCTTATGGAGAATGGCTATGGCACGGAGAAAAGTATTCCGCAGATGATCCTGGCAGGAGCTTCCTGCGATGACATTTATGTCATAGTGCTGTTTTCCACTTTTGTTGGAATGGCACAGGGCGGACATGTAAATGCACTGGATTTTGCAAATGTTCCGGTGTCAATCCTGACCGGTGTGTTGTTCGGTGCGTTGGTGGGATGGCTGCTGGGACAGCTTTTTGAACTGTTATATCGGAAGGGCAGTTACGTGCGCAACAGCATGAAAGTCATTATTATTATGGGATTATCCTTCCTGTTAATGGCACTGGAGACGATGTTAAAGGGAAAGGTTGCTTTTTCCGGATTGCTAGCAGTGGTGAGCATGGCATGTGCACTGAAGATGCGGACACCTAAGGAAGTCACGGGCAGGTTGTCTGTCAAGTTCGGCAAGCTGTGGCTGGCAGCGGAGGTAGTACTGTTTGTACTCGTAGGCGCTGCGGTGGACATCCGCTATACCATGGAAGCCGGTCTTGCAGCAGTGGGCATGATTCTGCTGGCACTGGTGTTCCGTTCCGTTGGTGTGGCGTTGTGTCTGCTGGGAACGGAACTAGGTAAAAAGGAGCGCCTGTTTTGCATGATTGCTTATCTGCCGAAGGCTACCGTGCAGGCAGCTATTGGTTCCGTACCGTTATCGATGGGATTATCCTGTGGCAAGATCGTCCTGTCAGTGGCAGTGCTGGCAATCCTCATAACGGCACCACTTGGAGCTCTGGGAATGGATGCTACATACCGGAAGCTATTGGAAAACAATACAAAACCCCGACAGTTATCATAACTGCCGGGGTTTTAAGGAGGATAGAAATCGTTTTGAAAGGAATTAGCCCATCGTAATAACTACGTTGTACTCTTCCTTGCCCTTTTCGTAAGGGATGATGTGTCCGTCAACAGCCTTGCCATCTACGGTCATGGATACCACACCCTTCTCCACGTTCTGAGGATTCTTCACCTGAATGTGATAGGTGCCCTCACGGAACTTACGGGTGATGGAGAAATCGCCGAAGCCCTTAGGAATACAAGGATCTACGGATAATCCCTGATGGGTAGGATATACACCCAGGATGTACTGGGAGATATTTACGAAAGTCCATGCCGCGGTACCGGTCAGCCAGCTGTTTTTCGCCTCGCCGTGGAATTTTGCATCCTTACCGGCTACCATCTGGGAGTATACATAAGGCTCGGTACGATGGATCTCGCTGATATCCTCGATGTATGCGGGACAGGTCTTGCGGTAGATTTCGAAGGCTCTGTCACCTCTGCCCAGAACGGTCTCTGCGATGGATACCCAGGGATTGTTGTGGCAGAAGATACCGGCATTCTCCTTGTATCCGGGGGGATAAGAGGATACTTCACCAAGTTCGAGGTGATACTCCGTGTATGCAGGTTGTAAGATCATGACACCATACTTGGTATCCAGTCTTTCTTTTACGGAATTCAGTGCCTTCTCGGCAAGCCCTTCCTTTACACCGACACCGGCGAGCACACAGAAGCCCTGAGGCTCGATGTAGATCTGACCTTCGCGGCATTCCTTGGAACCTACCTTGTGACTGTAAGCATCGTAAGCACGAACGAACCAGTCGCCGTCCCAGCCATCCTTCAGGATCGCATCGTACATTGCCTGTACTTCCTTGCGTGCGCGGGCAGCTTCATCAGCATCACCCATCAGCTCGCACAGCTGGGCATATTCTTCACCGTATTTTACGAACATACCGGCAATGAATACGGATTCTGCCACGGGTCCTTCACTGGGACCGAAGGTTTGGAAGGATTCTCCGGGATGAGCGGAGAAACAGTTCAGGTTCAGACAGTCATTCCAGTCGGCGCGGCCGATCAGAGGCAGATTGTGAGGACCTTTGTGGTTGATGATATAGTCTAAGGAGCGCTTTAAGTGATCCATCAGAGGAGCAGCTACGCTCATATCGTTGTCAAAAGGAACCATCTGGGTCAGGATGGAGGTATCACCGGTCTCTCTTACGTAAGCACTGGTACCTGCAATGAGCCACAGAGGATCATCATTGAAGCCGCTGCCGATATCGGAGTTGCCCTTCTTGGTCAGAGGCTGGTACTGATGGTAAGCGCTGCCGTCCTGGAACTGGGTGGAAGCGATATCGATGATACGCTCTCTTGCACGATCCGGGATCAGATGTACGAAGCCGAGCAGATCCTGGCAGGAATCACGGAAGCCCATGCCACGACCGATTCCAGACTCATAATAAGAAGCGGAACGGGACATGTTGAAGGTTACCATGCACTGATACTGGTTCCAGGTGTTGACCATACGGTTTACTTTTTCGTCAGCAGAATCTACCGTGTAACGGGCAAGTAACTGTTTCCAGTAAGCCTGCAGCGCTGCGAAAGCTTCTTCTACCTGGGCGTCGGTCTGGTATTTTGCCAGCATTTCCTTCGCGCGGGTCTTGTTGATCACACCGTAGGACTCCCACTTCTCGTCTTCGGGATTCTCGATATAGCCCAGTACGAAGATGAAAGTCTTGGTCTCGCCGGCTGCCAGATCCACATTGATCTGATGAGAAGCAATGGGAGACCAGCCGCTTGCCATGGAGTTTGTGCACTTGCCGTTCTCAACCGCTTCGGGAGAATCCGCACCTCTGTACGCACCAAGAAAAGCATCTCTGCTGGTATCGAAACCATCAATCTTCGTATTTACAGAATAAATTGCGTAATGATTACGGCGTTCGCGGTACTCGGTCTTGTGGTAAATAGTCGAATCCTGTACCTCCACTTCGCCGGTGCTTAAGTTACGCTGGAAGTTCTTCATATCATCATCGGCATTCCACAGACACCATTCTACATAAGAGAATACGGACAGCTTCTTGTCCTCGGAGCTTCCGTTGGTCAGAGTCAGCTGAGAGATCTCACAGTTATCATTCAGAGGAACGAAGGAGAGCACGGAAGCCTTAACACCGTTCTTGGAAGAGGTGAAACGGCTGTAACCGATACCGTGACGGCACTCGTAAGAATCCAGCTCGGTCTTCGTAGGCTGCCAGCCGGGATTCCATACGGTATCTCCATCCTTAATATACAGATATTTGCCGTTGATGTCTGCCGGTACATTATTGTAACGATAACGGGTCAGACGCAGCAGTTTGGCATCCTTATAGAAGGTATATCCGCCGCAGGTGTTGGATATCAGACTGAAAAACTCGTTGCAACCCAGGTAGTTGATCCAGGGAAGCGGAGTCTTGGGAGTAGTGATGACATATTCTTGATGCACATCATCAAAATGACCATACTTCATAAGAAAATCTCCTTCTTTCATGTTGTTGTATGTTGAGTGTTTGCTTTTTCGCTGCGGACTGCTTAATGTTCAGTAAACGATTAAGTAATCCGGAATTCTGATTTGTATTATACAGAAGCAGTGTTGAAAATGCAATACGAATCTTGAAAAAGCCTGTAAAATGCGCAATATATACAAATACGCAAGAAAAACATGGACAGAAGATACAAAACAAAACGGATCTTGAAAAAAGCAGATTTACGAAACAAAATAGTAGCAAACGTTATCGCATACTTTGCCATTATATAGAAGAAACACAATTGCTGCACAAGCCAAATGTACAAAAACACTTATTTGAAATTGTTAATTATAGACAAAGTGGATACTTTTTAGAAAAAAACTGCAAAAAAGTATTGCAAAATGCTCAAAGGTGGTATATATTAAAACTACGAAAACGATTAAGTTACAAAACAGGTCGGATGAAATGACGAAGACATGAAACAGGAGAACGGTATGGCATCATTGAAAGACATTTCCAAGATTTGTGGAGTCTCCGTTGCAACTGTCAGCAAGGCACTGAACGACCACAAGGACATTGGAGAAGAAACCAAAGCAAATATCAGACGGGTAGCCAAGGAGATGGGATATTCCCCGAACCTTTCCGCCAGAGCACTGAAGACGAACAGAACTTATGGAATAGGAGTCCTCTTCGTAGATGAAGCACAAAGCGGTCTGACCCATGATTACTTTTCCAGTGTACTGGACAGCTTCAAGAGGACTGCAGAGAAGAGCGGTTACGACATTACCTTTATTAACAGCTGCAAGAACCGTTCGGATCGGATGTCCTACCTGGAACACAGCAGGTACAGAGGCTTTGACGGAGTGGTGCTCGCCTGTATCGATTTCGCAGATCCCGAAGTCATCGAATTAGTACAGAGTTCCATCCCAGTAGTTACTATTGACTATCTGTTTAATAACCGTATCGCGATCATGTCGGACAATGTGGCAGGTATGAAAGAACTGCTGGAATACATATATAGCAGAGGACATAGAAAAATTGCCTATATACACGGCGCAATGTCAGCGGTTACCTCGGGACGATTATCCAGCTTCTACCGGACGGCAGAACGACTGGGACTACAGATTCCCGATGAGTACATCAGAGAGGCAGCCTACAGAGATACAACCACAACCTATCGTGTGACCAACGAATTACTGGATCTTCCGGATCCACCGACATGTATCATTTATCCGGATGATTTCGCTTCCTTCGGAGGCATCAATGCTATCAGGGAGAGGGGGTTACAGATTCCCGAAGATATCTCGGTGGCAGGATACGATGGGATTCAGTCCGCAAGACAGCTGGAGCCCAGGCTGACCACAGTCCAGCAGGATACCGAACAGATCGGCTGTCTGGCAGCCAGAGAACTGATCAGCCTCATAGAGAGACCCAAGACCACCATTATCGAACAGGTCATAGTACCCGGTAAGGTAGTGGAAGGCAAGTCGGTAGCACAGATCCCGACAGACAAATAATCAGGCATTTATATGGAAGCGCCGCAACCGCAACCATATGAAGATAAATGCAACAAACACTTACAACAAACATTCAACAAAAAATGGGAGGAAACAAACATGAAGAAAAAAGTACTTAGTGCTTTACTTACAACCGCTATGCTTGCCAGCATGCTGGTAGGCTGTGGCAACAGCAACGATGCTCCTGCAGCAGCTTCCAGTGAGGCAGCACCCGCAGCATCCACCGAAGCAGCAGCTTCTACCGAGGTAGCTTCTACGGAGGCAGCAACAGAGGAAGGCAAAGTCTTCAACATCTACTGCTGGAACGAGGAGTTCAAGAGCCGTCTGACAGATCATTATCCCGGATATGAAGAAGTAGATGGAACCACCGGTAAGATCGGTGACATCACTGTAAAGTGGAACATCACTCCTTCTGATGACAACGCTTATCAGAACAATCTGGATGCAACACTGTTAAAGCAGGCTGATGCAGCAGCTGATGACAAGATCGACTTGTTCCTGGTTGAGGCTGACTACGCATTGAAATATGTTGATACCGACTACACAATGCCTGTTAAGGATCTGGGCATCACCGATGCAGATCTGGCTAACCAGTATCAGTACACCAAGGATGTTGTTACCGACTCCAACGGCAATCTGAAGGGTGTTTCATGGCAGGGCTGCCCCGGCGTTCTGATTTACAACCGTGAAGCTGCTAAGGCTGTTCTGGGAACCGATGATCCTGCAGAGGTTCAGAAGTCTGTATCTGATTGGGATACCTTCACCGCAACCGCTGAGAAGATGAAAGCAGCCGGTTACAACATGGTATCTTCCGTAAACGATACTTATCGTGTATACTCCAACAACGTATCCGGCAAATGGGTACAGGATGGCAAGATTGTAATCGATGACAACCTGATGAAGTGGGTTGATGACTCCAAGAAGATGGTTGACGCAAAGGAAACCGGTACCTTCGACCTGTGGTCTGATGACTGGAGCAAAGGCTTCTATCCCGATGGCAAAGTATTCTGCTACTTTGGACCCGCTTGGCTGATCAACTTCTCCATGGCAGCTGATACCGATGGATCTATCGCAAATCAGGGTGGCTGGGGCGCTACTGAAGGACCTCAGGGCTTCTTCTGGGGCGGTACTTGGATCTGCGGTGCTACCGGAACCGACAACGCTTCTCTGGTTAAGGATATCATCCTGAAGATGACCACTGATGAAGACATCATGAAAGAGATCGTTGTAGCTGATGATGATTTCGTAAACAACAAACCCGCTATGGAAGCTATGGCAGCAGATACCTCTTATCAGAGCAAGGTACTGGGCGGACAGAACCCTCTGGCTATGTTCTGCGCAGGCGCTGAGAAGATCGATCTGAGCAATCTGTCTGCATACGATCAGGGATGTAACGAAGAGTTCCAGCATGCTATGAAGAACTACTTCGATGGCAAGGCTTCTCTGGATGATGCACTGAATCTGTTCTACAAGGCTGTAGAAGAGAAGTATCCTGAGCTTACTCACTAATCCGAAATGATAAGCGAATAGCGAAACAATAAGGAATTGAGAACCGTGCCTGCCTGGCTGGTCAGGTAGGCACGGTTTTTCTCTCAAAATTCCCGGTTGGCAGAAGCTTTTTTCAGAAGAAGATAATTAAGAACAAAAAGAAGAGAGCTGCTGCGAGCCTGATCGGAAACAAAGAAAGGCACGAAAAACGTAAAGTCGCTAAGAGAGCATGACGGCAAAAGGGAGGAATCATTATGGCAAAGGTAAAACGCGGAAAGGTGGTACGCTATAATAAGTGGGGGTATATTTTCCTGATCCCCTTTGTAGTAGTGTATGTATTATTCCAGTTGATCCCGTTGTTCAGGACATTTTATTACAGCTTTTTTGAAAATTACCGTTCCGGACTGACACAGATCGGACCGAATTTCATCGGATTTGGTAACTATGCAAAGCTGTTGTCCAATCCGGACCTGTGGATGTACACCAAGAATACATTGATCATGTGGATACTGGGATTTGTACCGCAGATCATCATATCTCTGCTTCTGGGTGCATGGTTCTCGGATCCCAGCCTTAGATTAAAGGGACAGAGATTCTTCAAGACAGTGATCTATCTGCCGAACCTGATCATGGCTTCCGCATTTGCAATGTTGTTCTTCACGCTGTTTTCTGATGGTGGTCCTATCAATGAAATGCTGATGCAGATCGGAATCTTAAAAGAGCCATATCAGTTCCTTACAAACGTATGGAGTACCAGAGGTCTGGTAGCATTGATGAACTTCCTGATGTGGTTTGGTAATACAACGATCCTCCTGATGGCAGGTATGATGGGTATCGATACTTCCCTCTTCGAGGCAGCCGAGGTAGACGGAGCAACCTCTACCCAGGTATTCTTCAAGATTACATTACCTTTGTTGAAGCCGATTCTGATCTACGTAATGATCACATCCCTGATCGGTGGTCTGCAGATGTTCGATGTACCTCAGATTCTGACCAACGGTAAGGGCGATCCTATGAGATCCAGCATGACCCTGATCATGTACCTGAACAACCATTTGTACAGTAAGAACTACGGAATGAGTGGTGCGTTGTCTGTAATGTTGTTCATTATCACAGGTATCCTGAGCTTGATCGTATTTAAGTTCTCGAACGGCAAACAGGATAAGTAGGAGGTGGCAGAAATGTTGAGCGTAGAAACAAACGAGACAAAAAAAGGTCTGGGCATTCATGCCAGAAGAGCACTTGCATATATCGTACTGGTTATTATGAGTTTTCTCTGCCTGTTCTGGTTCTATATACTGTTTGTAAATGCAACTAGATCCAAAGGCGAGCTGACACAGGGATTTACCCTGCTGCCCAGCACACATCTGATCCAGAACTGGAAGGGTGTCATGGCAGGAACCCTGCCGGTAGTCAGAGGTATGATCAACAGCCTTGTAGTAGCAACCTGCAGTGCTGTGCTGTGTACCTACTTCTCTACCATGACCGCATATGCGATCCATGTATATGATTTTAAGTTAAAGAAGTTCATGTTTACCTTTATCCTGGCAATCATGACCATTCCTACCCAGGTTACCGCACTCGGATTTATCCAGTTGGTAGCTGATATGAAGCTGGAGGATAACTTTATCCCCCTGATCATTCCGGCAATCGCAGCACCCGCTACTTTCTTCTATATGAAGCAGTACATGGAAAGTGCATTGCCCCTGTCTCTGGTAGAGGCAGCCAGAATCGATGGTTCCGGTGAGTTCCGTACATTTAATTCCATCGTATTGCCGCTGATGAAGCCGGCAATCGCAGTACAGGCGATCTTCACTTTCGTAGCGAACTGGAATAACTACTTCACACCGGCACTGGTTCTGCATGATGACAAGATGAAGACATTACCTATCCTGATCGCTCAGCTGCGTTCCGCAGACTTCCTGAAGTTTGATATGGGTCAGGTGTATGTAACGATTGCATTCTCTATCTTCCCTGTTATCATCGTATACCTGTTCCTTTCCAAGTACATTGTCCAGGGCGTGGCAATGGGAAGCGTCAAGGGTTAATATTTCGCCAACAACATTCAATACATAAATCTCTCCTGAAAAGCGGCACTCTTCCCCGGAGTGGCGCTTTTCGCTTGCAAAAAAACGGGGAAACGGGTATAAAATAAAGAGAAGGGTGAACGTGTATTTTGAGGAAGAAAGAGGTAATTGCCATGCAGATGTATGAGGTGACAGCGCTGGCACCGGAAGGACCGGAGGAAGTCTATCAGGCGATGGTGTTTGCAGAGGATGAAGATGATGCCTTGAACCAGCTGGAGGAACAGCTGAAAGAGCAGAAGATTGCCCATGGAATGTGCATGGCGGAAGAAGTGTAGTGTGAAGTGTGAAAAGAACTTCTGATCACTCAGAGCAAGGGCTCTTTCGTGAAGAAGTTCTAAGTTTCACACGCAAATTTGCGCCAATGCGCAAACTTTGCAGGTTATGGAAGGATGTGAGTGTTGCAAATGGAAAATTCCTATCGTTTTTTTGAGAATAAAGATTGTAAATATTTCCCCTGCCACAAGGGACTTGCAGATTTCAACTGCCTGTTCTGCTACTGCCCCATGTACCGCTTGGAGCACTGCCCAGGGAATCCCCGGTATTTCGAGAAAAACGGCAGACGGATCAAGGACTGCTCAGACTGCACCTTCCCACATGATCCGGAGCATTATGATACGATCATGCAGATCCTGCGGGAGACGTAACACATTTTTCTGGAAAATAAACACATATTTTGCACATTTTTCTAAAACGAAAAGCCGATAGTCTGTTTTCACAGATTATCGGCTTTTTATGCGCGGAGACGGTGGGATTTGAACCCACGTGCCCGAGAAGGGCTAACGCATTTCGAGTGCGCCCCGTTATGACCACTTCGATACGTCTCCAAAGGATTACAACGTAGATTATTTTATCTGAAAAATGCCGGTTTGGCAAGGGGAGAAACAAAAAATCCTGATTTTACCGCCAGAGCGATGAAAATAATATATGTGGTAATAATAAAAAAAGATGTTGACAGAACAACATCCGCGTAGTATATTGCATTTAAATACTTTGATAGTCAAAATAATTTGACGAAGAAAGACTTTAAATGCATAAGGAGAGCAAAAACATGTTAGAAAAAGTAGCAGCTATCATCAGAGAACAGTTAAACCAGGAGAATGTAGAGATCACAGAGGCAACCCGTTTCAAGGAGGATCTGGAAGTGGATTCCCTGGATCTGTTTGAACTGGTAATGGCATTTGAGGAGGAATATGGTGTGTCCATTCCTTCCGAGGAATTGGAAAATATGGCAACAGTAGGTGATGTTATCAGATATATTCAGGAGCAGGCGTAAGAACTGCATATCGGGGCGGGTCCTAAGGTCTTTCACCCACTTATGAGCAAGCTCATGTGGGCTTAGACCTTAGGACCCTGGTATCATCAGAATATGTAATATAACGCAGAACGACGAGAAGGATCAGAAAGACAATGAGAACAAAGATCACGGAACTTCTACAAATCGAATATCCTATTTTCCAGGGCGGCATGGCATGGGTGGCGGAACATAAGCTGGCGGCAGCGGTATCGAATGCCGGAGGCTTAGGCATCATCGGTGCCGCTTCCGCTCCGCCGGAGGTCGTCCGGGAGGAAATCCGTAAATGTAAAGAGCTGACCGACAAGCCCTTCGGCGTGAATATCATGCTGCTCAATCCCAACGCAGAGGAAGTAGCGAAGATTGTCGTGGAAGAAGGAGTAAAAGCGGTAACGACTGGTGCTGGAAACCCGGGAAAATTCATGGAACTGTGGAAGAATGCCGGAGTGAAGGTCATCCCGGTGGTAGCCAGTGTGGCTATGGCGAAGATGATGGAGCGTGCCGGAGCGGACGCTGTGGTGGCGGAAGGCATGGAGAGTGGCGGACATATCGGTTCTACCACAACCATGGCACTGGTGCCGCAGGTGGTGGATGCGGTGTCTATCCCGGTGATCGCAGCCGGAGGTATCGCCGATGGCAGAGGAATGGCGGCGGCTTTTATGCTGGGAGCGGAAGGTATCCAGATGGGCACCCGGTTCGTCGCATCAAAGGAATCCATCGTCCATGAAAATTATAAGAATCAGATCATCAAGGCAAAGGATATCGATTCCGTGGTCACGGGAATGTCTACCGGACATCCGGTGCGTTCCCTACGCAACCAGATGACCAGAGAGTATCTGAAGTTGGAAAAGGAAAATGCAGACTTCATGGAACTGGAAAAGCTGACGTTGGGATCTCTTAGGAAGGCAGTGCAGGACGGAGATACCGTAAACGGAACCCTGATGGCGGGACAGATCGCAGGACTGATCCGCAGAGAACAGACCTGCCGTGAGATTATTGAAGAAACAGTGCAGCAGGCTCAGGAGTGCATAGCGGCACAAGGACAGCATAAATAAAATATAGCGACAGGTAACCGCTGACAACAGATTTCGAACAGCGACAGGCAGCGTAGTTATATGGAAAACGGTGCGATAGAAACTGTGCTGTAATGAGGGGAACAAATCGTATCACATAGTAATAGGAGATGACAAAATGAGCAAGATTGCATATTTATTCCCGGGACAGGGATCTCAGTACATAGGAATGGGAAAAGAATTCCATGATACTTATCCGGAAGCACAGGCGGTATGGAAGCTGGCAGACAAGGTGCTTCAGAATCTATACTGGCAGGATAAACGGGAAAAGCAGGCGGATAGCGGACATCCGTACTCTATGGAGCAGCTGACCTTTGAGGAAAATCCTTATATCAACGTTACAGAATATACGCAGATCGCTATGCTTACCATGGAAGTCGCAATCCTGAAGGTACTGGAAGCCAAGGGTCTGAAAGCGGAGATGGCAGCAGGATTAAGCCTGGGAGAATATGGGGCGCTGGCTGCTGCTGGTGTGATGGAACTGCCGGACCTGTTCCGGATCATAAGGATGCGTGGTATCTATATGCAGGAGGCCTATCCGGAAGGCGGAGCCATGACAGCAGTATTGGGACTGGACGGAGATGCTGTGGCAGCAATCTGCGAACAGACAGCAAAAGAAACCGGCAAAGTCGTCTCCGTGGCAAATTATAACTGCCCGGGACAGATCGTGATCACCGGAGAGGCAGATGCAGTAGAGGCGGCATCAGAAGCGCTGAAAGAAACAGGTGCAAAACGCTGTATCCCCTTAAAGGTCAGCGGACCGTTCCACTCAGCCCTGTTAAAAAATGCAGGAGAACAATTGGCAGAAGAACTGAAAAGCGTCAAGCTGTCAACCCCTTGGATTCCTTATGTATCCAACGTAACAGCGGATTATGTGACAGATGCGTCACAGGTTGCGGAACTGCTGAAACAACAGGTATCCAGTCCCGTACAGTTCACCCAGAGCATAGAGCGCATGATCGCGGATGGCGTGGACACTTTTATAGAGATCGGCCCGGGGAAGACACTCACAAGCTTCGTCCGTAAAATTGACAGAAATGTCAAAGTATACAATATCGAGAAACCGGAGGATCTGGACCGGGTGATGGAGGAACTGGCATGTTGACAGGGAAAAGCCTGACAGGACAAGTTGCTATTGTCACAGGGGCATCACGGGGCATTGGAAAAGCAGTTGCACAGGCACTGGCAGCAGAAGGAGCCACGGTGATCATTAATTATAACGGCTCTGCAGAGGCGGCGGAAGCGGTGGCGGCGGACATCCGAAGCCAAGGTGGTATGGCGGAGACTGTGAAGTGCAATGTTGCGGATTTTGCAGAGAGTGAAGCCTTTGTAAAGGCAGTAACAGAGAAATACGGCAGAGTTGACATCCTTGTCAATAACGCCGGGATCACGAGGGACAATCTGATCGTGCGGATGACGGAAGAAGAATTCAATGCTGTGATGGACACGAATCTAAAGGGTGCGTTTCACATGATCAAGCATCTTGGCAGGACTTTCATGAAGCAACGTTATGGCAAGATCATCAATATCTCTTCTGTCAGTGGCATTGTCGGGAATGCCGGGCAGGCTAATTATTCCGCATCCAAGGCGGGACTGATCGGTCTGACGAAAAGCGTAGCAAGAGAACTGGCATCCAGGAATATCTGCGTGAATGCCGTGGCACCCGGATTTATCCGGACAGATATGACAGACAAGCTGCCGGAGGTGGTACAGGATAATGCGGTCGGACAGATCCCGCTTAAGAAAATGGGAAGACCGGAGGATGTCGCACAGGCGGTACTGTTCCTGGCAGGAAATGCCTCGGACTATATCACCGGCCAGGTACTGTGCGTGGACGGCGGTATGGCAATGTAAAAATAGGTCCGAAACAGTAAAGCAGAATAGAAAATATGTCCGCTAACAGTACAGCAGGATAGAAAATAATTCAGGACGCGAGGGAGTATATCACGTATGGGTAAAAATAGAAGAGTTGTAATAACAGGCATGGGAGCCATCACACCGATTGGAAACAGTGTAGAGGAATTCTGGAATGGTATCAAAGAGGGCAAGACCGGATTCGGTCCTATCACTTATTTTGATACTGCGGATTACCGTTGTAAGCTGGCGGCGGAAGTGAAGGATTTTGATCCCGCACAATATATGGACAAAAAATCCGCCCGCAGAATGGAGCAGTTCTGCCAGTTCGCCGTGGCGGCTGCCGGACAGGCGATCGCAGATGCAGGTCTTATTATGGAACAGGAAGATCCGTATATGGTGGGCTGCAGTGTGGGAAGCGGCATCGGAAGCTTACAGGCCATGGAGCGGGAATATGACCGCCTGAAGGAAAAAGGTCCCGGCAGGGTAGGACCCATGCTGGTGCCTCTGATGATCTCCAACATGGCAGCAGGTAATGTCAGCATTGCCTATGGGCTGAAGGGCAAGAGCCTGAATGTGGTTACTGCCTGCGCAACCGGTACACATTCCATCGGAGAAGCATACCGTACGATCCAGTACGGTGATGCGGATGTAATGATAGCGGGAGGAACGGAAAGCTCCATTACCCCCATCGGAATTGCCGGATTTTCAGCACTGACAGCGCTGTCATTTAGTGAGGATCCGGAACGGGCATCCATTCCTTTTGACAAGGAGAGAAACGGCTTCGTCATGGGAGAGGGTTCCGCTATCGTGGTACTGGAAGAGCTGGAGCATGCAAAGAGGCGCGGGGCAAAAATCTATGCGGAGCTGATCGGTTATGGCTGTTCTTCGGATGCTTACCATATTACATCCCCCGCGGAGGACGGCAGCGGAGCAGCCACCGCCATGCTGAATGCCTTAAAAGACGGCGGGGTGGCACCGGAAGAGCTTACCTATATCAATGCCCATGGAACCAGCACCCATCATAATGACCTGTTCGAGACCAGAGCGATCAAGCTGGCATTTGGAGAACATGCGTATGACCTGAAGATCAATTCCACCAAATCCATGGTGGGACATCTTTTAGGAGCAGCGGGTGCAGTGGAATTCGTCACCTGCGTAAAAGAAATTCAGGAAGGCTATCTCCACCGTACCGTGGGACTGCGTGAGACGGAGGAGGAACTGGATCTGAATTATTGCCGGGACAGCTACGAAGAAGAGGTGCCTTATGCACTGACCAATTCGCTGGGCTTCGGCGGACATAATGCAAGTCTGCTGCTAAAGAAGTACATGGAATGATTGTAACGGAACTTAAGGTGTGGGATATCAGTCGGAACATAGAACATCGGCTGACAAAATGCTATTCGCGGAACGGAGGAATCATGTCAGTATATAACACCCAGGAAATCATGGAGATTCTGCCACACAGACATCCTTTTCTACTGATCGATACTATCGAAGAGCTGGAGCCCGGTGTCAGAGCGGTGGGACGCAAAAACGTAACCTTCAATGAACCGTATTTTGCCGGACATTTTCCGGGAAATCCGGTGATGCCCGGAGTACTGATCCTGGAGGCACTTGCCCAGACCGGGGCGGTGGCAATCCTGTCTCTGCCGGAGAACCGAGGCAAGACAGCTTATTTTGCAGGGATCGACAAGGCAAAATTCAAACAGATGGTGCGCCCCGGGGACACATTGGAGCTGGAGACCACCATTATCCGCAGCAAGGGACCGGTGGGCGTCGGGGAAGCGATCGCCACGGTAAACGGAAAACTGGCGGCGAAAGCAGAACTTACCTTTGCGGTAAAATAAAAATAGTCTGCGGAAGTTTTTTATGAGTGGGACAGGGAGATAAGAGTGACGCAGAATAAGAGGTGCAAGTATGGGAAATGTAACGATAGAAACAGAGATCAAATGCCCGAAATGTAAGAAAATGATAAACAGAGACCGGGCAGCGAAAAATAAATATGTCTGTTACGAATGTGGTTATTATTTCCGGGTGAAGACCCACAACCGGATCCGCATGGTGGCAGACCGGAAAAGCTTTCAGCCTTGGTTCGAGGAGATAGAAGAGAGCAATCCACTGAAATATGAGGGCTATGAAGAAAAACTGTCGGAGGCCAGGGAAAAGTCCGGCGTGAAAGAAGCTGTGACCGTAGGTGAATGCGAGATCTACGGGGAAAAGGCTGTGATCGGCATCTGCGAATCCAAATTTATGATGGGAAGCATGGGACACGTGGTCGGCGAGAAAGTCACCCGGGCAATTGAAAAGGCGACAGAATTGCGACTGCCTGTATTTTTGTTCTGTTGTTCCGGCGGTGCGAGAATGCAGGAGGGAATTGTGTCGCTGATGCAGATGGCAAAGACCTCCGCAGCGATCAAACGGCATGGAGAAGCAGGACTTCTCTATGCGACTATTTTGACGGATCCCACCACAGGTGGCGTAACGGCCAGCTTTGCCATGCTGGGAGATGTGATCATGGCGGAACCGGGAGCCTTGATCGGCTTCGCAGGACCGAGAGTCATTAAGCAGACCTTGGGACAGCGTCTCCCTGACGGCTTCCAGACAGCGGAATTTTTACAGGAGCATGGTTTTGTGGACGGTATCGTCCGCCGGGAGAATCTGAAGAAGACCTTATATTTCCTGATCACGACGCATCGGTGCAGTGAGGGGAATTATGCAGATTTTAAGAAAAATATTGACTTCCATTTTGAACCTACGGAGATTGTGAAGGAACGGTCATTCCTGACACTCCCCAGAACGGCATGGGAAAAGGTCAAGACCGTTCGGAGAGTGGACAGACCGGCAGCGACCGACTATATTCCCTACATTTTCGATTATGTAGTGGAAGCTCACGGAGACCGTTATTATGGGGATGATAAAGCACTGGTAGGTGCGGTGGCATTCCTGGACGGGCAGCCGGTGACAGTGCTGGCAGATGTGAAGGGCAAGGATTTTGCGGAGTGTGCCAGACGCAATTACGGAATGCCCATGCCGGAGGGGTATCGTAAGGCACTGCGCCTGATGAAACAGGCGGAGAAATTCAACAGACCCATTATCAGCTTTGTAAATACGCCGGGAGCTTTCTGCGGCGTGGAGGCAGAGGAGAGAGGCCAGGGCGAAGCCATTGCCCGGAATCTGCTGGAGATGTCAGCTTTAAAGGTGCCGGTATTGTGCATTCTCATCGGAGAAGGCGGCAGCGGCGGAGCATTGGCTACGGCGGTAGGCAATGAGGTATGGATGATGGAAAATGCCACATACTCGATCCTGTCTCCCGAAGGCTTTGCTTCTATATTATGGAAGGATGCTGACAGAGCCAGAGAAGCCAGTGAAGTCATGAACATCACTTCGGAAGATCTGAAACGGCTTGGTGTCATTGAGCGGATCGTACCGGAATACGGTGGGGCAGACCAAAGTACCGTGGAAGCCATCGGCGGGTATCTCAAGGAACATATCAAGGAATTTCTGCAAAAATATACCGGCATGACCGGTGAACAGATCGCAGAGGAACGTTATGAAAGGTTCCGCAAGTATTAAGGCGGTAACGAGAGGTGATGTGGGATGAAGCACGGAAAAATGATCCTGGGGGAATTACATGCAGATATTCCCGTGATCCAGGGAGGCATGGGTGTGGGAATCAGTCTGTCCGGACTGGCCGGAGCAGTGGCAGCTGCCGGTGGAATCGGCATCATTTCTACTGCCCAGATCGGTTTCCGGGAGCAGGATTTTGACAGAGATCCCATCGCCTGTAATCTGCGCACTATCGGAAAAGAAATAGAAAAAGCAAGGCAGATCGCAAAAGGCGGTATCATCGGTGTCAACATCATGGTGGCAACGCAACGCTACGAGGATTATGTCAGGGCAGCAGTGCAGGCCGGTACAGACTGCATTATCTCCGGTGCGGGGCTGCCGTTAGATCTGCCCGGAGTTGTGGCAGAGACGGAAAACGGAATGCCAGGGCGCAGCCACCGGACAATGCTGGCTCCGATCGTGTCGAGTCCCCGTGCCCTGTCGGTTGTCACAAAATACTGGATGAAAAAATACGACAGGAAGCCGGATTTCATTGTAGCGGAGGGGCCGCTGGCTGGCGGACATCTGGGATTTAAGCGGGAAGAACTGGATGCTTACACACCGGAGAACTATGAGAGAGAACTTACGGCAATGATCCGGCAGGCAGCAGAACTGGAAGTTCCACTGATCGCTGCAGGCGGTATTTATGACCGGAGGGATCTGGAGCATTGCCTGTACCTCGGGGCTGCAGGGGTACAGATGGGAACCCGTTTCGTGACCACAGAGGAATGTGATGCGGCGGAGGCATACAAGCAGGCATATCTCAGCGCACGGAAAGAAGACATTGTCATTGTGAAAAGCCCTGTGGGAATGCCGGGCAGAGCTATACAGAATGCTTTTCTGGAAAAGGTGGCGGCCGGGGAACGGTTTATGACCGGATGCAGACATTGCATTAAGACCTGCGACCCGAAGACGGCACCTTATTGCATCACCAGAGCGTTAATCAATGCGGCAATGGGAGATGTGGATAACGGACTGCTGTTCTGCGGCAGCAATGCCTGGCGGGCGCAGAAAATAGAAAGAACAGTGGATATCATGGAGGAAATGGCGTGAGGACCATAAGAATCACCGGAACCGGAAGTGCACTTCCGGGAAGGATCGTTACAAATAAAGAATTGGAACAGCTGGTGGAAACCTCGGATGAATGGATCCGGGAGAGAACCGGTATTGCGGAACGACATGTGTCAGTTGGCGAAACGGTTGTGACACTTGCGTCAGAAGCTGCCCGCAAAGCGCTGGAACAGGCAGGAAAAAGAGCGGAAGAGATCGACCTGATCCTAGTGGCAACCTGTTCTCCGGAGCAGTATCTGCCCTGCTGTGCCTGCCAGGTACAGGCAGCTGTCGGCGCGGTGAATGCTTTGGCTTTTGATGTGAATGCGGCCTGTTCCGGATTTTTGTTTGCACTGAATACCGCAGATGCTTATCTGAGGACAGGATTGGCGGAAAATGCGCTAGTCATCGGCAGCGAAGTGTTGTCCAAGCTGGTGGACTGGACGGACCGGGGCAGCTGCATCCTGTTCGGAGACGGCGCCGGGGCGGTAGTTGTGGAGCGATGCAGGACGGAGTCTCGGGCGGTGGAATACAGTAACGCTTTGCCGGAGACAGAGAAAGGGATGCAGGAGACGGCGGAGGAGAAACGGATACCGGCAGCAGGAATTCTGGGCCGGGCACTGCACTCCGACGGCACCGGTGGCGGAGTCCTGCAATGCGGAGCGAGAGAACTGACAACCCCATATGCAAGGACTTCAGCGGCAAAAACGGATCAAAAACAGCAGACGGATGACAGAGAACATTATATTCAGATGGATGGACAGGAAGTGTACCGGTTCGCCACCAGACGGGTGCCGCAGTGCATCGAGGAAGCATTGGCGGATGCCGGACTTGCTGTGCCGGATATTGATATGTTCGTATTACATCAGGCCAACGCACGTATTATTGATGCAGTGGCGAAACGCCTTCATGCGGATCGTGAAAAATTTCCTACAAATCTGGAGAGGGTAGGCAATCTGTCCTCCGCCTCCATTCCGGTGCTTCTGGATGAACTGCACAAGCAGGGAAAGCTGCACCGCGGCGACCGCATCGTTCTGGCGGGATTCGGCGCCGGACTTACGATTGGGGCTTGCGTGATGACCTGGTAGACGATATACTGAAAATGATTCGGAGAGCCGTACACGATGGATATCTGTCGGAGAAGGCAGCTTCGAAAAATCTCGGACATACGACAGAGATATTTCAGATATCGTAGAGGATACTATGGAGAAGAGCAACAACCGGGTGCTGAATGAACTGTTGGTGAACCTGTTCCATAACGTGATGGATGCAGAGGCAAAGGCGGTCATAACAGAAGAATTCAAGGATATTACGAATAATGATATGCACATTCTGGAGGCTATCGGCATCGAGGAACCAAAGAGTATGTCCCGGATCGCGGGGGAACTCCACGTCACCGTGGGAACCCTGACCACGAATATGAACGGCCTTTCGAAAAAAGGCTACCTGGAGCGTAACCGCAGCACACAGGACAAACGTGTGGTGCTGGTGACCCTGACAGAGAAGGGGCTGAAAGCCTTTTTCCATCATAGAGATTTCCACAGGAAAATGATCCATACGATCATTCGGGATCTGGACGAGGAAGAAATGAAGACATTGATCAAATGTCTGGGAAAACTAGATATATTTTTCAGAGAAGGCAGCGAGGAGTGACCGGAGAGATCCGGTGGCTCCTTTTTTGTGTTTACGATGAGCCAGCCTGTTCGATTTTGCGGTGGGCGCACTTGTTTGACAAAATTTTATAAAAATATGAGACGAATCGTATGGAAAATATTGACGATGCCTTTGCTTTTTCGGTATAATAAATGATACGGATAGTATAAAAACAAAATTGGATTTTACATCTGCAAAGGGTTGGGAAATATTTGAAATTTTGCAGGATATAGAAAGGCATGAGGGTTATGAAGAAAAGTACAAAAGCATGGAGCATGAAGATGAGACTGGCCTTGCTGGCACTGGCGGCACTGGCGTGGATCGCCGTGCCGGTGAGTGCGAGAGCGGAGACGGATGTGTGGAACGGTACGATTGCAAGTGGGTTTGCCGGAGGCACCGGTACGGAAGGAGATCCCTGGCTGATTGAAAATGCAGAGCAGCTTGCGTATCTGGCGCAGCAGGTGAATAATGGCACGGATTATGAAAGGAAGCATTTTCGGCTGGTTTCTGACCTTGACCTTAGCGGTAATGAGTGGACGCCGATAGGTACATATCGCAAGCCTTTCTGGGGAGGCTTTGACGGCGGCGGACATACAATAACCGGAATGAAAATTACAGGAAATAGAGACTATGTGGGTCTGTTTGGAGAGTGCCACAACTTTACCGCTGCTTCCAGCTATATAAAAAGTGTCACAGTAAAGCGGGCTAATATTTCTGGTCGTAACTTTGTGGGCGCAATTGCTGGAGTAGGAGCAAATATTTCTGACTGCTATAGTATCGAAAACACGATTTGTGCGAATCGGTGCGTAGGCGGTATATGCGGAAGTCTGACAGGAAATATTTCCGGCTGCTACAATAGCAGTTCAGTAAGTGGAAATTCTACAGCAGGTGGAATCATGGGCAGTGCCAGTTATAATGGAATCGGAAACGGCGTAGTTCAATACTGTTATAATATAGGTGCTGTAACAGTTCGTCAACAGGATAGCTCTGTAGGTGGTATTACCGGTGCATCAGCGAATAGGTATGACATCAGTAATTGCCTGAATTGTGGTAAGATTACAGGGAATGGCAAAAATGTTGGTGGCATAGCTGGAAGCACGGATTCGAATTATATGAACTTTATCGGCAACTGCTATTACAACAGTGATTTGAATAATGCCGGTGTGGGAGAAGGAGCAAGCGATAAGGTGATTCCCCTGACTACCAGCCAGCTTTGCGGTGCACTTCCGGAGGGCTTGGATTCTACAATCTGGAAAGAGGGCAGTGTCGATACCAGCACTGCAAAGGCTACACAGGGCAGATTCGGTACAGCCACAGGGACTTACATCAATCTGACAAAGGTGGCAGATATCAAAGAGACGAAGACTGCTCCCGTACCGGTATACAACTATGTTACAACGAATGGTAACGACTGGGATACCTATACCCTGATCACCACGGCGGAGGAATTCGCAGCCATCGGACAGGATACGGCAAACTGTAACGAAAACTATGTATTAAAAAACAATATTGATGTGAGCGGAGTGGAACTCAGATCTATTGGAAATCCCGGAACTCCATACATAGGAAAATTCAGTGGAGACGGACATACGATAAGCCATGTCAATATGACAGGTAATTGTCTGGGCTTGTTTGGCGGGATAGGTAACATAAATGGTCAGATCGCAGAAAGCGGTAAAGTAATGCTTTTGGCTGCCAACGGAGTGATTGCTTCGAATAACGCGGCAGGAGGAATTTGTGGGTATCTGCTTAAGGGCGAAATTTATGGCTGCTCCTTTATAGGGACGGTAAAAGGTGGGACCGCAGGAGGAATCTGTAGTCAGAGTGGAGTCTATAATAAGATTTCCCAGTGCTTTTTTGCAGGAGACGTGCAGGGAAAGAATTCTGCGGCAGGAATCTGTGGCAAGAGCGGAACCATTGATTATTGCATCAGCATAGGAAATGTCAAAGGGAATGGAGAACTTGCGGGAATATCAAATAATGGTGATCCCGGCTCGGAGAATTGCTATTTCAATAACGATATTTGTAACGTAAAAGATGACGGTGATTTGGGACATTCTACCCTGCAACTGACCTCTTCCAGCTTTTTCAAAGAACTCAAAGACAATGGCTTTGATCCGGCCATCTGGACGAAGAAAGCCAACGACAAAGAGACCGGAATCGCCTACTACCCTTCTCTTGGGGAGAATAACGCAGTTCCTGTGAAGTACACCACAGGTCTATCTTTTGAGATAACAGATGACAGTACGCTTACCTACGGAGAGAAGATTACTTTCAACGCAAAGGCACTGGTAAACTTTGCGACAGACGGACAGACCATCTCTGCGGAAGATACGGAGGGCAGCTTTGAAATCCGGATCGGGGATACCCCGGTGGTAAGCGCAGCGGATTTCAAGAACGGCATCGCAACTTACAGGGCACAGACCGCAGGCGAGACCACCTTCACCCTCGTTTACACCGGGACAAACTCTTCTTTCTTCCCGGAGCAGACAACGAAGGATCTGACTGTGAATATCGCCCCGACAGCACTTACGGCAGAGGGTGATGGCATTGCCAGCGGAACCTATGGCACGAAACTGAGTGGCCTTACAGTGAACGGATTGACAGCGAAGCTGGGGAATAATGTTATTGACGGAAGCTGGAAGATCGACGGAGATGAGATTCCTTATGTCAGTGACAGCGAGACCTATACGGCGACATTTGTTCCGGAACATCCGGAATACTATCAGACGTTGACCGCATCGGTGAAATTGATGATTCAACCGGCATCAGCCTGGAACCTTGAAGATCTGAAACTGCAATACAGCTGGGCAGCCAAGGAAGAGAGGGCTGTGCAGATACCGGGGTTGCCCGAAGATCTGGGAAAAACAGTAATGACTGTTATAACGAGAGAGGATTCAGAGAACATTTTGGCAGCAGATTCCAAGGTTGAATATTCGGAAGGAAAGCTGATATTTACCCTGGGAGAAAATACTGTGGAAGATATCGACAAGACTGCCATATTATCGGTTAAATTACAGTCACAGAATTATGAGGATTTCCATGTTGATGTGTACATCCTTCGCACCGCAAAAGCAGACCGCGAGGATACCCCGGATCCGGATGCCTTTGACATGACCTTTACCGTCAGCGGCAATGATCTGGCGGCGCAGATCACCACAGATCGCACTGACGTGGAGTTCAGCTTTGATGGAACGGACTGGGGGCAGACCAAATCCACCGGAGTCGGTCACAACGAGAAGGTGACTGCACAGATCCGCTATGCGGAAACCGATGATTATAACGCAAGCCCCGCCGTATCGAAGACATGGAACTCCGGTCACGGCCCGCTGAACCGCCACGACCGGGTGGAACCCACCTGTCAGGCAGAGGGCAGCATCGAATACTGGACCTGCGACGTCTGCGGACTGTATTTTGCATCCGCGGATGGAAGCAAGAGCATAACAGCGACAGAGATCGTTCTTCCGAAGACGGATCATAGCTGGGCAGAAGGATATCTGTCCGATATGACCGGACACTGGCATAAGTGTGGTGTCTGTGGAATCACCAGCAATACGGAAAAGCATGCATCCGGTGGCGCGGCCACCACAGAACGGGCGGAAATCTGTACGATCTGCGGTTATGAGATCGCACCGAAGAAGCCTGCTGCCAGTAACGACGATGACAGCAGTCAGGCGTCCAATACGGACCGGAAGGCCACGGACGCGGCAGCACCTCCCGTAGCCACGGCAACGCCTGCCACACCCGGTGTGGTAAAGCCTTCTGTAATTCCCGTGCCCCCGACAACACCCGCTGCGGACGAAAACCGTAAGGAAGATGCGGCAAAGCCCTCCGGGGAGGCACAGGACACGCAGGAATCGAGTGGAGAAGCACCGCAGGAGGAGCGGATAGATTCCATGACCGCCCAGACTTCCGGCTCTCAGGAATCCGGCACAGAGCAGATAACGGAGACCTCCGGTAAGGGAATGAACGCAGGCCGTGTGGCGGCAGCGGCAGCAGCCGGAGCCGTAGTGGTCGGCGGTGGCGGCGCAGCTGTCTACGTGACCATGATCAAAGGAAAGTTTAAATTCAAATAACGTATGATAAGATGATAAGCGAACCTCAGAGGCCCGGTGCTTCTGAGGTTTGTTTTGCCATAGGGGAGAAATCTGCCGGAAATTACAACAAACTATTTTCAGATGAAAATAAATGTATTAAAATAGAAATAAGTATTGGCAGAACGAAGACAGTTTTGCATAGTTACAGCAAACGCAAGAGAAAATAGTGAAATATAGAAACGGAGGATCCTACGATGAAGAGAATCGGAATGTTAACGAGCGGTGGTGACTGCCAGGCCCTGAACGCAGCTATGAGAGGTGTGGTGAAGACACTGGCGAACGGTAAGGAAGAGGTGGAGATCTACGGCTTCCTGGATGGCTACAGAGGACTGATCTACGGTAATTTCCGCATGCTGACAGACAAGGATTTCTCCGGCATCCTTACCAAGGGCGGCACGATCCTGGGAACCTCCCGGACCCCGTTCAAGACGATCCAGGATCCGGATCCCAACGGGCTGAACAAAGTGGAAGCCATGAAGCAGAACTATTACAAGCTGCAGCTGGACTGCCTTGTAATTCTCGGTGGTAACGGCACCCACAAGACTGCGAACCTGTTGCGCAAGGAAGGTCTGAATATCGTAACGCTGCCTAAGACCATTGACAATGATCTGTGGGGCACCGATATGACCTTCGGTTTCCAGAGTGCAGTGGATATTGCAACGGATGCCATCGACTGCATCCACACCACAGCGGCTTCCCATGGCAGAGTATTTATCGTGGAAGTGATGGGACATAAGGTAGGATGGCTTACCCTGAATGCAGGCATGGCCGGCGGTGCGGATATCATTTTGATTCCCGAGATTCCTTATGATATCGATAAGGTGATCGAGAAAATTGAAGACAGAGACAAAAAAGGCTGCCGTTTTACCATCATCGCGGTAGCCGAGGGTGCTATCTCCAAAGAGGATGCAGCCCTTCCGAAAAAAGATTACAAGAAAAAGATGGAAAAATATCCGTTCCCTTCCGTATCCTATGAAGTGGCTGCGCAGATCCAGGAGAAGACCGGCAGAGAAGTACGTGTCACCGTACCCGGTCATATGCAGAGAGGCGGAAGCCCCTGCCCTTACGACAGAGTATTCGCCAGCCGTCTGGGCTCCGAGGCAGGCAAGCTGATCCTGGACAACCAGTACGGCTTCATGGTAGGCTATAAGAACCGTGAGATCGTAAGAGTTCCGTTAGAGGATGTAGCGGGCAAGCTTAAGACCGTGGACCCTGATGCCACCATCGTACAGGAGGCGAAGATGCTGGGCATCTGCTTTGGTGATTAAGAAAGTCTTCACGGCAGAACAAAGTTAGGAAGAGAGAAAAAACATGTCATATACAGCACTATACCGGAAATTCCGCCCGGACGCTTTTTCCGATGTCAAGGGTCAGGATCATATCGTGACCACACTGAAGAATCAGCTACGGGCGAACCGGATCGGCCATGCGTATCTGTTCACCGGAACGAGAGGTACCGGTAAAACTACGGTGGCGAAAATTTTTGCGAAAACAGTGAACTGCGAACACCCCACAGAGGACGGCCCCTGTGGGGAATGCCGTATTTGTAAGGCGATTGCGGCGGGAGCCAGCATGAATGTCATCGAGATCGATGCGGCTTCCAACAACGGTGTGGACAATATCCGTGAGATCATCGACGAGGTATCCTATTCCCCGGCGGAGGGAAAATACAAGGTCTACATCATCGACGAGGTGCATATGCTCTCCCCCGGAGCTTTCAACGCATTGTTAAAAACGCTGGAAGAGCCGCCATCTTATGTTATTTTTATTCTGGCGACCACAGAGGTGCACAAGATCCCCATTACGATCCTGTCCCGTTGCCAGAGATATGATTTTAAACGAATATCCATTGATACCATCACGGATCGCATGAAGGAACTGATGGACACGGAGCAGGTACAGGTGGAGGACAGAGCTCTGCGCTACATTGCGAAAGTAGCGGACGGTTCCATGCGTGATGCGCTAAGCCTTCTGGATCAGTGTATCGCGTTCCATCTGGGCAAGGAGCTGACCTACGACATGACCCTGGATGTGTTGGGGGCAGTGGATACGGAAGTGTTCAGCAGATTGCTGCGCTTCGTCATGGACCGGAATGTGTTAGGATGCATTGAACTGTTGGAAGAGATTGTCATGCAGGGCAGAGAGCTGGTACAGTTCGTCACGGATTTCACCTGGTATCTGCGGAATCTGATGCTGGTACAGACAGCGGACAATCTGGAGGATGTCATAGATATGTCCACGGATAATCTGGCGAATCTGAAGGAAGAAGCTTCCATGCTTTCCATGGATCAGATCATCCGCTATATCCATATTTTCTCTGAGCTGTCCGGACAGATCCGCTATGCGGCGCAGAAACGTATCCTGGTAGAGATCGCGCTGATCAAGCTGTGCAAGCCGGAGATGGAGACAGATCAGGAAGCTGTCCTGGATCGAATCCGTCAGGTAGAGGAAAAGGTCGAGAACGGTATTGTCGTTACAGCGCAAATGCCTGCCGGCACTCCCGGAGTACAAGGGGGAGCACCGGGTGGCGCGGCGAGACCCAAACCGGAGCTGCCCAAGGCTATCCCTGAGGATGTACAGGAGATCGTGAGAAAATGGCCGTCTATCGTAGGCAATGCCGAGAATCCCATGAAGATGTATCTGAAAAATGCCAGATTGAGCCTGGGCGGAGACAATAAGCTCATGGTGGTGCTGGAGGATGGACTGGCTTCCGATTATTTCAAGGGAGAAGCCCACGAGCAGAATAAGCAGCAGCTGGAGGCTTTATTGTCCGACTTTTCCGGCAAGGAGATCGAAGTGACGATCCAGACGGTGGAAAGTAACCGCCAGTTCGAGGACAACTACGTAGATCTTAGCAAAGTCATCAACATGGAGATCGATGAAGAGGAGTGATCCTGCATGAATTTAGGATTGCGACAGGCTTGCAGATAAGGTAAGATATAGTAATAACTCACCCATAGAAAGGCAGCGTGACTGCTTGCAGGCAAAGCGGACTTCCTATGAGGGGAGTAAACATATATGTTATGATTTCGAAAGTGCGTAGCACTGAGAAATCAATTATAAATCATATGGAGGAAGTAATAACATGGCAAAAAGAGGTGGATTCCCCGGAGGCGCAATGCCCGGTAATATGAACAATCTGATGAAGCAGGCACAGAGAATGCAGCGTCAGATGGAAGAGGGACAGAAGGAATTAGAGACCAGGGAGTTCTCTGCATCCGCAGGCGGCGGAGCTGTGGAGGTGACCATCAACGGTAAAAAAGAGATCACATCCATCAAACTGGCAGAGGAGATCGTGGATCCCGAGGATATCGAGACATTACAGGATGCTATCGTGGCAGCAGCCAACGAGGCACTGCGCAAGGCTGACGAAGCCAATGCAGAGCTCATGGGCAAAATGACCGGAGGCTTAGGAGGATTTCCTTTCTAATGGAACTTTACAGCGGACAGATCAATAAATTAATAGATGAACTGGCAGCCCTGCCCGGGATTGGCAGTAAGTCCGCACAACGACTGGCTTTTCACCTGATCAATATGCCGAAGGACCGTGTGGACAGACTGGCGAATGTCATGATCGAGGCCAGAGCCAATGTCCGGTACTGTAAGGAGTGTTATACCCTGACGGATAAGGAAATCTGCCCGGTGTGCGCAAATCCCAGAAGAGATCATCATACGATCATGGTTGTGGAGAATACCAGAGACCTGGCAGCCTATGAGAAGACCGGCAAATACGAAGGTGTGTATCATGTCCTGCATGGTGCCATCTCTCCCATGCTGGGCGTGGGACCCGGTGATATCAAGCTGAAGGAACTGATGGAACGCCTGCAGGGAGATGTGCAGGAAGTGATCATTGCGACCAATTCCAGCCTGGAGGGCGAGACTACGGCAATGTATATCAGTAAATTGATCAAACCGACCGGGATCAAGGTGACCAGAATTGCCAGCGGAGTGCCCGTGGGTGGTGATCTGGAATATATCGATGAGGTAACATTGCTCCGTGCCTTAGAAGGCAGAGTGGAGTTATAAGCAGCAGAGAAAATGAATAAATGTGGGAGGAGAAGACAATGGCAGTAACAAAAAGTGTATTTGGGAAAAGCCCGGAAGGGAGAGAGATATCTCTGTATACCCTGAGCAATAGCAAGGGAATGCAGGCAAAGGTAACAGATCTCGGTGCGAATCTGGTAGGAATCCTGGTACCGGATGTGCAAGGTGTGACAGCTGATGTGACACTGGGCTTTGACAGCGTGGACCGTTATTATAAGAATTACAGCTTCTTCGGGGCAGTGATCGGACCCTGTGCGAACCGTACCGCAGGGGCAGCATATACATTAGACGGTGTGGATTATCGGATGGATCAAAATGACGGACCCAACAACCTGCACACACATATTGAACTGGGCTTCCATAAGAGAATCTGGGATGCGGTACCGGGAGATAACAGTGTCACCTTTTCTCTGGAGGACGAGGATGGATATTTGGGCTTCCCCGGACATAAAAAGGTGTCCGTCACCTATTCCCTGGACGAGGAGAATGCCTTAAGACTGCATTATCATGCGTCCAGTGACAAACGGACTATTTTTAATCTGACCAATCATTCCTATTTTAATCTGGACGGACAAGGTACCGGCAGAATTGAGGACCATGAATTATGGCTGGGAGCTTCCCATTTCACACCTGTGGTACCGGGATCCATTCCTACCGGTGAGATCTGCGCAGTGGCGGGCACACCCATGGATTTCACACAGCCGAAGAAGATCGGAAGAGATATTGAAGCAGACTTTGAACAGTTAAAGCTGACAGGTGGCTATGATCATAATTTCTGCATTGATGACTGGGATGGCAGCCTGAAACATATTGCGACTGCAAAAGGACCGAAGAGCGGCAGAGTGATGAAGGTATATACCACATTGCCCGGCGTACAGTTCTATGCGGGCAACTTTATCGCACCGGAGGAGGGCAAAGCAGGCGCAGTCTATGATAATAGAAGCGGATTCGCCCTGGAGACCCAGTATTATCCGGATACCATTCATCATGAGAACTTCCCTTCTTATATCTTTGGTGGGGAAAATGGTGATTATGATTCTGTGACCGTATATAAATTCGAGTAAATAAATAGTTATGCAAACTTTGTCGAAGTGTTTTTTTAAGGACGCGACAAAGAACGCTAAAATACCTCCTGTGCGGATGCTATAGTTAGTGATAACTGATAGAAACGGCATGGGAGGTGTTTTTTGTATGGAATTACCGAAAAATATAACGCAGATCGGAGAGGCGGACAAGCACTGCAGAGTCTATGTGGAAGATTATGTGGTATCTTACATAAAACAAATGAATGGGATGGCACAGAACAAAGACATTGCTATTGCGCTGTATGGCAGACGGACGACGGAGAATGGTGTGGCTTATCTGTTCGCCTATGGTTCGGCGAAACTGAATTTTCTACAAAAACCGATACGGCACTTGTCCCAGGCACAGGAGCAGGAGATCGAGAAGCTGCGGAAAAAGTATTTTCCGGAAATGACATTTTTAGGATATCAGATCCTGAATGGCGAGATGGTGGAAGGCTTCCGGATCTGTGAGCAGGAGATCTGCCGGTATGTGGCAGGTTATGCACAATTTTATGAAAAAAATGACAGCATGCTGGCGTATATGCTGGAGAACCGGGGAGAGGAAGCGGAACCGGAGAAACTGGATCAGGAAAAATATGAGGTCGTAAAGAAGCGGCAGGAAGAACGCAGACAGAGACAGGAAAGCGGACATGCCGGGCGTGTCGAATATACCGGACGAGCGGAACATAGGGATAACATTATTGCCATGCCTACGGAGGGACTGCGCCGGATGAAGATGGCAGCCACGGGAGTGTTCGTACTGCTGTGCGTTATGGCACTGGCACTGATGCGGCAGGAAAACACCGGGGAATCCCTGGAGGAGACGGCCAGGCAGGCGATGAGCAGTCTCATGGAGCAGAAATTACCGGATGCGGTGGAGGAACAGAACCAGGTCAGTACACTCGTGGCAGAGGACAAGCTGGAAGAGGCACTGCGGCAGGAAAACAATGCCATGGCAGAGAACGCGACAGCTACAGCGGAGACCACTGTGCCGGAGACGATGGAGACCGAAGCTGCTGTGGAAGACACAACAGAGGTGACAGAAGAACCGCAGCCGGAAGTGACACCGACACCTGAAGTGACAGTGGAATCGGAAACACCACAGACACAGGCAGCTGTGGCACAGCCGACGGCTTATACGATCAAGAAAGGTGACACATTGATCGGTATCTCTTTACGCAATTACGGAAGCAATACAAAAGTGTCGGAAATCTGTGCACTGAATGGAATCACAGATCCGGATGACATCAAAATCGGACAGGAAATCCTTCTGCCGTAAAAAACTTATTTTCAAAAGGTAAGATTATGGTATACTGTTAATGTTACACAATAGTAGGATATAAGGATACATAAGGAAATAAATGCATGGCAGCAGATATTAAAAATTATCTGAAAGAAAAAGAAAAACGGCAAAAGAATCAGGATGACTATAAGAAAAAGATCCGTAAACATAAACTGACCATTGTATACCGGGTGCTTTTGGCAGCGGCGGCACTGGGAGCGGCGCTGGCACTGGTGGTGGTGCAGGCGAAGCGGCATATTTACACAGGTTATGATACCGTGTCCTCTGTAAACAGGGAGACTTCGTCAGATGCCATAGATGTTCGCCTGAAAAACGGAATCCTTACCTATAGTAAGGATGGTGCACATTGTACGGATGCAAAGGGAAATGTGAAATGGAATCAGACTTATGTTATCCAGGATGTGAAGCTTGCTACCTGCGGCAGTGCTGCAGCTATCGGTAGTTACAATGGTCGTGAGATTTATGTACAGAATACGGAGAAACAGCTGGGAACCATTACCACGACCATGCCAATTCGTAATATTACGGTAGCAGACACCGGCAGAGTAACGGCAACACTGGCGGACACAGATGCGACCTGGATCATGACCTACGAAGCGGACGGAAGCAACAGTTACACCGGACAGGCACATATGAATGACGGAGGATATCCCATCTCCATCAGTCTGTCCCCGAGTGGAGAACTGCTGGCAGTCAGCTATTTATATGTAGATGCAGGAGTGGTGAAATCCAACGTAGTATTCTACAATTTCGGCCCGGTAGGTGCGAACCAGAGTGACTATATGGTCAGCGCCTATACCTATTCCGATCTGGTCGTTCCGAAAGTGCAGTTTATGAACAATGATACCGCTTTCGCGGCAGGTGACAGCCGTCTGATGATTTTTAGCGGATCGCAGAAGCCGGTAACCATCGGAGAATATCTCTATGATGATGAGATCCAGTCAGTTTTTTACAGCGAGAAATACGTAGGACTGGTATTTTTATCGGATCAGGCGGAGACCAAATACCGTATGGATGTATACAATACTTCAGCGGTAAAAGTGGGGAGCTATTATTTTGATGTGGATTATACAGATATATTTTTTGAAGAGGATGCCATGGTGATCTACAACGAGTCGGAATGTCAGATCTTCACAACAGAGGGTGTGGAAAAATACCGGGGGAACTTTGGCAAGAGCGTGCGGCTTATGCTTTCGGCGGGAGGATCCTACAAATATTACCTGGTGACGGATAATACAATAGATACCATACAGTTAAAATAAAGGAGTATACGAATGAATCTGAATTTATTGCTTATTATTACAGCAGTGATCTTGCTTTGCATGGTGGTGGACGGTTATAAAAAGGGAATGGTGAGATCCCTGATCTCTTTGATCTCCCTGCTGATCACCTGTGTTGTACTGTTCCTGCTGGGAAATGCGCTGAGCAGTTACTTTGACGGAAGGTTTTTCAATGTGATCATCACTCTGTTATTGCTGGCAGCCATCGGACTGGTACACCATTTACTAAATGTGGTATTTTTCTCTGCAAAGGTAATCTCAAAACTACCTATAGTACATAGCCTGGACAAATTACTAGGTATTGTGGTTGGAATATTGGAAACTGTCCTAATTGTTTGGACAATATATGCATTTGACATCTTCAGAGACCTGGGAAGCCTGGGACAGGTCATCGTAGATTACACCAGAGACAGCAAGATCCTTACATGTCTGTATGAAAACAATTACCTGGCATACCTGATCGAACAGCTCGGACAAAAGCTTCCTTTCTTCGTAAAATAGAATAGAAAAGTGGTAAAAATCCCCTGTACATGCGGAATTTGCATGGCAGGGGATAATTTGTGTAAAAAATTCCAAAAATAATGTTGACAAGTGATATGTGGGGTGATATACTCAGATTCGTTGTCAGGGCAGTACCGAGACAACACAACAACGAAAAAGAAATTCAAAAAGATTTCGGAAAAGTTGTTGACAGATGTCTGGCAGATATGGTAATATAAAAACCTGCCGCGAAAAACGAAAGTTTTTCAAGACAAAAAAGTTTTTAAAAAAGTTGTTGACAAACGAAAGCGGTCATGATAAGATATCAGAGTTGCCGCTGAGAACAACAGCAACGAAAGAAACACTGATCTTTGACAAATAAACAGTAATGCAACCCTGAAAATTCCAAGATTTTCAGAAAAATGAATTGCGAGATTCAAGAACAAGCAGATCGATGAAAAAGATCGAGAAGCTACCCGAATTAACAGTAAACAATGCCAGATAAAACTGGCAGGAAAAAACTTTTTAACATGAGAGTTTGATCCTGGCTCAGGATGAACGCTGGCGGCGTG
>ERZ833608.497-NODE-497-length-32740-cov-12.964510_pt1 | contig 32740 bp, 48 predicted proteins | sample MGYA00519694_ERZ833608 | MGnify/ENA primary metagenome ERZ833608 (study PRJEB31850, sample SAMEA3708742) | human gut metagenome | biome: human gut; feature: human-associated habitat; material: faeces | place: China | collected 2014 ... | reverse complement strand
AGGCTAGTCAATAAAGGCTCTTTCAAGCCTCTGCCTTTAGGCAGGGGTTATTGACCCGCTCCACTCCTTGCAACTAACATGATCCCGCCGTCAGAAAAGACGCCTCTCATCCGCCGGCTTTGGCTCGTCTTCGCCCAGTCCGTCACGGTCTTCTGCGCCGGGGCGCTGGTCTGGAAGCTCTTCGCTCCCGCCGAGTCGCCGCAGACGCCCGACCCACTCGCCGCCGAGCTCGCGATCCTCAACGCGCAGCACGACTTCAGTGGCGCCGTGGACCGCGCGGCCCCCTCGGTCGTCAACATCTTCACGCGCAAGCCCGTGCCCGGCCGCAAGGCGGGCGAGCTCGGCAACGACTGGAACGCCGACCCGGAGGTGCACCTCAAGGCCCTCGGTAGCGGCGTGATCGTCTCCTCCAACGGCGACATTCTGACAAATTTCCACGTCGTGGACGGCATCCGCAGCATCTTCGTAGCGCTCCAGGACGGCCGCACCTTCGAGGCGCGGCTGCGCGGCTCGGACGTCGAAACGGACCTCGCGCTCCTGCAGGTGAAGGCGACGGACCTTCCGGCGATCCGCCTCGGCGACTCCACGCAGCTGCGCGTCGGGCAGACCGTGCTCGCGATCGGCAACCCCTTCGACGTCGGGCAGACCGTGACCTCGGGCATCATCTCCGCGCTCGGGCGCCACGGCTTTGGCCTCAACAACTACGAGGACTTCATCCAGACGGACGCGGCGATCAACCAGGGCAACTCCGGCGGCGCGCTCGTCAATCTCGAGGGCGAGCTGATCGGCATCAACAGCGCGATCTTCTCGCCCGACCGCAGCGACGGATTCGTCGGCATCGGCTTCGCCATTCCGAGCTCCATCGTGCGCTCGGTGCTCCCCTCGCTCATCGCGGGCCGCACGATGATCGAGCGCGGCTACCTCGGCTTCGTGCCGCGCCAGCTCTCTCAGGAGCTCGCGCAGGACCTCTCGCTCAAGGTGAGTTCGGGCGTGATGGTCAAGCAGGTGATTACGAATTCACCCGCCGCGCAGGCCGACGTCCGCGCCTTCGACGTGATCCTCGAGGTGAACGGCGAGCGCATCGTCCGCGCCAACCGGCTACTGCAGGTGATCGCGCGCCTCAAGCCCGGCGCCGTCGTGGACGTGAAGGTGCTTCGCGGCAACCGCGTGCTCGTGAAGAAACTCACCGCCTCCGTGCGCCCGCGCGGCTCGCTCGAAAAGGAGGCGCTCATTCCGCCGCAGTGAGAGGCCGAGGAGTTCGGGCGCTGAAGGCCCGTCCGCCGCCCGGTCCGCAGACGAAGAAAAAGACGCGGGGCCGCGCACCTCCGAGAGGGCGCGGCCCCGCGTCTTTCAATGGGGATCCGTTCGCAAGAGGAGCGCTACTCCTCCTCCTTCTGCTTCTCCTCCTGCATCTCCTCGACCTCCTCGTCGGAGCGGCCCACGAGCTGCACGCACCAGATCCCCACCTGGTAGAGGATCACGAGCGGGAGCGCGAGCAGGATCTGTGAGAGCGCGTCGGGCGGCGTGAAGATGGCGGCGATCACGAAGGCGCCGACGATCACGTAGGGACGCGCCTTCTTGAGCTTCGAGCAGGTCGCGAAGCCCACGCGGTTGAGCACCACGACGAAGATGGGCACCTCAAACGTGAGGCCGAAGGCGAGGAACATCGTGAGCACGAAGCTGAAGTACGAGTCGATGTCCGGGGCGAAGTTCACCGAGTCGGGCGAGAAGCCGGCGATGAACTGGAAGACCATGCGGAAGACGATGAAGTAGCAGTACGCCATGCCGATCGCGAACATCACGATCGAGGAGATGAGCACCGGGAGCGCAAGCCGCTTCTCGCTGCGGTAGAGCGCCGGCGCGACGTACGCCCAAATCTGGTAGAGCACGATCGGCAGAGCGATCAGGAAGGAGACGAAGAGCGTCACCTTGAGCGGCACGAAGAAGGGCGCCACGACGCCCGTCGCGAGAAGCTTCGCGCCCTGCGGCAGCGCCACCATGAGCGGCTGCGACAGGTAGTCGAAGATCTGCTTCATGAAGGGCGAGAGGCAGGCGAACACCACGACGATCGCGATCACGGCCTTCATCAGACGGTTGCGCAGCTCGATGAGGTGCGCAACGAGCGGCTGCTCATTGGCGGGATCGTCGGGCGCTTCAAGCTCCGGCTTGGGATCAGTCATTTTTGCTCAATCCTCAACGGTAAATGCGGGTGCGCGCGGTCTTCGCGCGGGGCGCGAGCGCGCGGCGGCGGCCTGCGGCGCCGCCGAGATTCGCCTCGCGCATGCCGAGTTCGCGGCGCATGCGCTCGAGCTCCGCGGCGAGGTCGTCCACGGAGGGACCCGAGTGGTAGCGCTTGGCGAAGGTCTTCGGCTCGTTCCAGGCGTACTGCGGCGTCATGATCTCATCGTCCGTGTTGGCGTCGCCCCAACCGTAGACCTCGGAGATGTCCTCCGAGCTCGCCGTGACGGGACCCGTCGAAGCGGCGTCGGACGCGCCCGCGGCCTTCTTGGCGGACTCGAACCCCGCTTCGGCTTCGCGGCCCGCGGCCTCGACCTCACCCGCGGCGCTCTTCACGGAGGACTCGATGCTCGAGGCTTGTTTTTCAACGGAGCTCTTCACGTCCTGAGCGAGGTTCTTCGCCTCCTCCTGGATGCGCTTCAACTCCGAGAGCTCCGTCTCGCGGTCGATGTCGGACTTCACCTGCGCGACGAAGCGCTGGGCCTTGCCGATCCACTCGCCGCTCTTGCGCGCGACGACGGGAAGCCGTTCGGGGCCGAGCACGACGAGCGCGACGACGCCGACGATCACCATTTCGCTGAAACCGAAATCAAACATGACGTCTCTTCACTGCAAAAGGCCGCGGTCAGCCTCATGTCGGGCTGCCGCGGTCTATTTAAGCGACAGGCCGCCCGCAAGGCGGGGGCGCAGGGCGCCGTCGCCGGGGAGGGCGGCTGCGGGGAGGAGCCGGGTGGATGCGCCCGCGCTCCGCGCCCTCAAGGCGCATCAGGCCTTGGGCTTTTCCTTGGCTTCGACGTCGATCGTCTCGGACTGCTTGGTGGCGGTCTGCTGCGGCAGCTCCTTGGGATCGGCGGGTTTGTCCTCGGCATCCTTCATGCCTTCCTTGAAGCCCTTGATGGCGCCGCCGAGATCCTTGCCCATGTTCTTCAGCTTGCCCGTGCCGAACACGAGGACGACGATGGCGAGGACGATCAGCCAGTGCCAGACGGAGAGGGAACCCATTTTTGTACTCCTAGATCAGAATTCAGTGGTGCGCTTCCAGGGGCGGGGGCCGCCGAGGACGTGCACGTGCAGATGCGGAACTTCCTGACCGCCGTCGCGGCCGGTGTTGATCACGACGCGGAAGCCGTTTTCACAGCCCTGCTCCTTGGCAAGCCTGCGCGTGAGGCCGAGCATTTTACCCAAAAGCGGTTCGTCGCCCGCCTCGGCCGTGGCGAGAGAAGTGATGTGGCGCTTCGGCACGATCAGAAAGTGCACCGGAGCTTGGGGATGGATGTCCTTGAAGGCGACGACGTCGTCGTCCTCATAGATCTTGGTCGAGGGAATCTCGCCCGCGGCGATCTTGCAGAAGATGCAGTCAGACATGTTTTGCGTTTTCCTGACGGAGGGCGCGCCCTGGAAGAGAGCCGCCCGCCCGTAATTGAATCCTTTGAGGCGGAGCTCCGGACCGAGGGGCCGGAAGCTCCATTCGACATATTGGCTGATCGGGCGCCGCGCGGTCAACCTGACCGAAGGTCGAGGTTCACCCCGTCCTCAGCCGCGCACGCGCTCGACGTCGGCGCCGAGGACGCGCAGCTTCTCCTCCATGCGCTCGTAGCCGCGGTCGAGGTGGTAGAGCCGGTCCACCGTGCTCTCGCCCTGCGCGGCGAGCGCCGCAATGACGAGCGAGGCGGAGGCGCGCAGATCGGTCGCCATCACGTCGGCCCCTTCGAGCGTCTCGACGCCCGTGACCACGGCCGTATTGCCGTTGACGCGGATCTTTGCGCCCATGCGAGCGAGTTCGGGAACGTGCATGAAGCGGTTCTCGAAGATCGTCTCGGTGATCTCCGAGGCGCCGTCGGCCAGGGCCGCCACGGCCATGAACTGCGCCTGCATGTCGGTCGGGAACCCCGGGTGCGGTGTGGTGCGGATCTTCACCGGGTGCGGACGCCCCGACATCGAGAGGCGGATCCAGTCGCCGCCCTGTTCGAGTCCGGCGCCCATTTCGGCGAGCTTGGCCGTCACGGCCTCGAGGTCGTGCGGGACGCAGCCGCGCACGAGCACGTCGCCGCGGGTCGCCGCGGCCGCGCAGAGGTAGCTGCCCGCCTCGATGCGGTCGGCGATCACGCGGTGCTCCGCGCCGTGCAGCGTCTCAACGCCGTCGATCACGATCGTCGGGGTCCCGGCGCCCGAAATGCGCGCGCCCATGGCGTTGAGGCACTCGGCGAGGTCGGAGACCTCGGGTTCGCGCGCGGCGTTCTCGATGACGGTGCGGCCCTCGGCGAGCACCGCGGCCATCATCAGGTTCTCCGTGCCGGTGACGGTCACCATGTCGGTGACGATGCGCGCGCCCTTGAGGCGGGACGCCTGCGCGTCCACGTAGCCGTGGTCGATCTCGACCTTCGCGCCGAGGGCGCGCAGCCCCTTGATGTGCTGGTCCACCGGACGCGCACCGATGGCGCACCCTCCGGGCAGGCTCACGCGGGCCGAGCCGAAGCGCGCCGCGAGCGGGCAGAGCGTGAGGATCGAGGCGCGCATCGTCTTCACGAGCTCATAGGGCGCGACCGTGCTCGTGAGCGCCCCGGCGTTGAGCGTCACCTCGTGGCCGCGCCGCTCGACCTTGACGCCCATGCCTTCGAGGAGCCGGAGCATCGTGCGCACGTCGGCGAGGTCGGGGACGTTCGAGAGCTTCAGGTCCTGCGCCGTAAGGAGCGACGCGCAGAGAATGGGGAGCGCGGCGTTCTTCGCGCCGCTCACGTGGACTTCGCCGACGAGCCGGCGGCCGCCGCGGATCTTGAGTTTTTCCATTGGAGAAGGAACCGTGTTCGTATGTGATGTTGTCTCGCGCAGAACCCCGTCGGCCCGTCAGAGGCCGAGCAGCGGCTCGACGCCGTAGAGGCGCGCAAGCGTCCGGAGGTTTTCCGGGAGGCCGACGATGCGGCACTCGAGGCCGCGCGCGAGGGCGCGCCGCTCTGCGGCGAGCAGCACCGAGAGCGCGGCGCTGTCGGCGCTCTTCACGCCCGAGAGGTCCACGACCCCATCGCCCGCGTCGATCGCGGCGATGACGGCCGCCTTCACCCGGCGGGCGTTCTCAAAGTCGATGCGTTCCTCGGCGGGCTTCACTTCTGCGCCTCGTTCTTCGCCTTCACTTCGCGGGCGAGCTCCTCACCCTTTTCGTTGAAGAGGCGGATGAGCCCGTCGACGCCGTCCTGCGAGAGCACGGCGGCGAACTGCGAGCGGTAGTTCTCCACCATCCAGATGCCCTCGATGTTGACGTCCACCACCTTCCAGGCGCCCGCCTTGTTGCGGTAGATGCGATAGTCGAGCGCGATCGGGTTGGCCGAGGCCGAGGTGAGGAGCGTGCGGATCACCATTTCGTCGCGCACGGTCTTCACGCGCGTCGGGCGCAGCTCGCACTTCTGGTCCTTCACGGCCGAGAGGCCGCCCGCGTAGACGCGCATCAGCAGCAGCTCGAACCCGTCCTGCAGGGCGCGGCGCTGTTCGGGCATCGCCTGGCGCCACTTCGGACCCACCGTCATGCGGGTCATCATCGTGAAGTCCGTCGCGGGCATGATCACCGCGTCGACGAGCCGACGCAGGCTCTCGAGGTCGCCCGACTTGAGCGACTCGCTGCCGCGGATGCGCTCGAGTACGGCGTTGGAGAGGTCCACCACGAAGGCGAACGGATCGCCCTTGTCGTCGTAGGGGAGCGACTCGGCGAAGGCGGCGGCGGGAAGCGCCGCGCCGGCGGCGAGAAGAAGCGAGCCCGTCAGAAGCGTTCTGCGCTGCATGAATGTGTCTCCTTGAGGAAGTGTCCGGCCGCTCATTCGTCGTCGCCGAAGTCGAGCGGCGTGAGCGTCTTGAGTTCGGCTTCGGCGTCGGGCGCACGGCCGTCGAGGACGGCGCGTTCGCGCGCGCCGAGGTAGGCGTCGCGCACCGCGGCGTATTCATCCACGGTCGAGGCGCGCATCGCCTCGAGGGGCAGGAGCCGCGCGCGCGCGTCGATGCCGTCCACGAGCCAGAGCGACGCGCCCCAGTACCAGTCCTCATCCCAGAGGGCGTAGGTGGTCGGATTGGTCGCCCACCCGACGGGGTGGCGCAGCCAGTCGCGCGTCGACGAGGGGCCGAGGATCGGGAGCACCAGGTACGAGCCCTGGCCGACGCCCCAGACGCCGAGCGTCTGCCCGAAGTCCTCGGGCTTCTCCTCGAGTCCGATTTCGCCCGCGACGTCGAAGAGCCCCGCGACGCCGAAGGTGGAGTTGACGAGGAAGCGCAAGAAGCTGCCGATGCCGTCGTTCACCTTCCCCTGAAGGATGTTGTTGACGCCGTTGCCCGGGTCACCGAGGTTGTCCATGGCGTTCGAGACGCCCGTGCGGACGAGTTCGGGCGTCCACTCGACGTAGGCGCGCGCGACGGGCTTGGCGACCGCGCGGTCGAGCGCGTCGTTGAAGGCGTAGACGTTGCGGTTGAAGGCCTCGTAGGGGTCCGCGGGATTCTCGCCCGCATTGGGCGGCACCTCCGCGCAGCCCGCGAGCAGAAGGGCCGAGGCGGCCGCGCCGAGCATGAGGGAGCGTTTCATCATTACTTGCCTCCGTCCTCGGCCTTGGAGTAGAGGAACTGGCTGATCAGGTTTTCGAGCACGACGGCGCTCTGGGTGCGCTTGATGCGGGAGCCCTCCTTGAGGTTCTCCTCGTCCGCGCCCGCCTCGATGCCGACGTACTGCTCGCCCAAGAGCCCCGCCGTGAGGATCTTCGCGGAGCTGTCGTCCGGGAAGGGATAGCGCGCGTCCATGTCCATCGTGACGCGCGCCTGGAAGGTCTGGGGGTCGAAGGCGACCGAGCGCACGCGCCCGACCACCACGCCCGCGCTCTTCACGGCCGCGCGGGGCTTGAGGCCGCCGATGTTGTCGAAGTCCGCCGTGACCGCGTAGGTCTTGTTGCCGAAGGAGAAGCTCCCGAGGTTCGCGGCCTGAAGCGCCATGAAGAGCGCCGCGAGGAAGCCGAGCACCAGAAAGAGCCCGACCATGATTTCAAGTGAGCGATTGTTCTGCATGTCTGAAGCTCAAAATTTACGTGTGTCAAACCGAGGTGAACATCCAGGCCGTCATGATGAAGTCGAGCCCGAGGACGAGAAGGGAGGAGACGACCACCGTCGTGGTCGTGGCGCGCGCGACGCCGTCGGGGGTCGGACGCGAGGCGTAGCCCTGGTAGAGCGCGACGAGCGTCACGGCCACGCCGAAGACCACGCTCTTCACGAAACCGTTCATGACGTCGTGGAAGATGTCGACGGCCGCCTGCATCTGCGACCAGAACGCGCCCGCGTCGGTGCCGATGAGTCCGACGCCGACGATCCAGGCGCCGATGATGCCCACGGCCGAGAAGATGAGCGCGAGGACCGGCATGGCAATGAAGCCGCCGATGAAGCGCGGCGCGAGGACGCGGCGGAAGGGATCCACGCCCATCATCTCCATGGCCGCGAGCTGCTCGCCCGAGCGCATCAGGCCGATCTCGGCCGTGAGCGCCGTGCCGGCGCGTCCGGCGAAGAGGAGCGCCGTGACGACGGGGCCGAGCTCGCGCACGAGCGACATCGCGACCAGGACGCCCAGGGCCTCCTCGCTGCCGTAGCTCACGAGCACGTAGTAGCCCTGCAGCCCGAGCACGAACCCAACGAAGAGGCCTGAGACGCCGATGATGAGGAGCGAATAGTTGCCAATGAAGTGGATCTGCTGGCAGACGGTGCGCAGCCCCGCGCCCGGCAGGCGCGAGAGCACTTGGCCCGAGAAGATGCCGAAACGGCCGACCGAGGCGAAGAGCCCGAGCACGAAACCGCCGATTTTTGCAAGAAGGTTCGAGAGCATCACCTGTCTCCCTGCCGCGCGCCGAAGCCGAGGTCCTTCGCGTAGTCGGGCGCCGGGTACTGGAAGCGCACCGGCCCGTCGGGGAGCCCCCCGACGAACTGGCGCACAAAGGGATCGTCCGAGGCGCGCATCTGCGCGGGCGTGCCTTCGGCCGCGACGCGCGCGTCCGAGATCATGTAGACGTAGTCGGCGATGTCGAAGGTCTCCGCGACGTCGTGCGTGACGATGAGCGACGTGGCGCCGAGCGCCTTGCTCAGGCTGCGGATGAGCCGCGCCGTAACGCCCATGGAGATGGGGTCGAGCCCGGCGAAGGGCTCGTCGTAGAGGATGAGCGCGGGGTCGAGCGCGATCGTGCGCGCGAGCGCCACGCGCCGCGCCATGCCGCCGGAAATCTCCGAGGGCATGAGGTTCGCCGCGCCGCGCAGCCCCACCGCATTGAGCTTCATGAGCACGAGGTCGCGCACCGTCTCCTCGTCGAGGTCGGTCTGCTCGCGGATGGGAAAGGCCACGTTGTCGAAGACCGAGAGGTCGGTGAAGAGCGCGCCGAACTGAAAGAGCATCCCCATGCGGCGGCGGATGCGGTAGAGCCCCCGGCGGTCCGACGGGTCGAGCTTCTCGCCGCCGACGCGGATCTCGCCCGCGTCGGGCGTGAGGAGCCCGCCGATGAGCTTGAGAAGCGTCGTCTTGCCCATTCCGGAGCCGCCCATGATCGCGACGACCTTGCCCGCGCCGAAGCTCATCGAGACGTCGTGCAGGATGCGGCGCTGGCCGTAGCCGAAGGTGAGCCCCTTGATCGAAAGATATTCCTGCATCGCCTTATTCCTCTCTCTTGAGGAGCGCCGCGCCGGGCGAGAAGCGCACGGGGCGCCCCGCGCCGAGACGCTTGAGCTCCGGGTCCGCGGGAGCGACGAGCACGGCGAGGACCTCCTCGCTCGGGTGGATGAGGGTCGGGCGTCCCGTGGCGCGGTCGAGGTAGACCCACTCGGTCGCGCCGACGGCGACGGGGAGCCCGCCGCGCACGACGGCGTAGCGGCGCAGGCTCGTCGGGCCGTAGATGCTCTGGATCCACGTGTAGACGTCGAGTTGGTCGCCCGCAAAGCAGGGCTTCAGGTATTCGATCCAGTGCTCGCGCGCCACCCAGGCGCGCCCCTGCTCGACGAGGCTCGACACGCCCCAGCCGAGCTTCTCGGCGTGGTTGATCGCGGCGAGCTCCATCCAGCGCAGGTACTCACGGTTGTTGACGTGCTCCTGGATGTCGATCGATTCCGGACCGACGCGGACGACTTCGTGATGGATGCGTTCTAAGGGCATGGCGGTTTGAACGAACGTTCACTGCGCGCGGCGGAAAAAGCCCGGGACGGGCTCCTGAAGAAGGGCTCGAGTCTTCCGGGCGCAGGGAATGAAAGGGCTTCACATTCTACGTCACCCGCCCCGGCGGGCGCCGCGGCGTGCACGCGGATCCCTGCGGAGAAGCCTGGAAAAACTGCAAGGGCTTGTTGCGGGGCGCGCCCGCCGGCCCCGCCCCGGCGGGCGCCCGCCGGGCCGGCTTTTTATAATGCCGCCGTTTCTCCTTCTTCAGGCCGCGCGACCCGTGTCCGCCGCCCAACATGAGGTCTCCTCGTGCCGACTCCCCGCAACAACAAGAAGTCCGCCGGCGCCCCGAAGCGCTCCACCTTCTGGAGCATCCTGCGCTGGACCGTCGGCGCGTGCGCCGCGGGCGCCGCCTCCGGCGTACTTCTGTGCGTCTTCGTCTTCGCCTACATCTATCAGCAGCTCCCGCCGATCGACGCCCTCACGGACTACCGTCCGAAGGTGCCGCTGCGCGTCTGGAGCGCCGACGGAAAGCTCATCGGCGAATTCGGCGAGGAGCGGCGCGACTTCGTGAAGATCGCCGACGTGCCGCAGCACGTGAAGGACGCGATCCTCTCGGCCGAGGACGACGGGTTCTACGAGCACCCGGGCATCGAAGTGACGGGCATCCTGCGCGCGGCCGTGATCAACGTCCTCACGGGCCGCCGCGGCCAGGGCGGCTCGACCATCACGATGCAGGTGGCGAGGAACTTCTTCCTCACGACGCAGCGCACTTACACGCGCAAGCTCTATGAGATCGCCATGTCCTTCAAGATCGAGCACGAGCTCACGAAGGACCAGATCCTCGAGATCTACATGAACCAGATCTACCTCGGGCAGCGCGCCTACGGCTTCGCCTCCGCGGCGCGGACGTACTTCGGCCGGCCGCTCGACCAGATCTCCGTGGGCGAGGCGGCGACGATCGCCGGCCTGCCCGTGGCGCCCTCGGCCTACAACCCGATCGTCAACCCAACGCGCGCGACGATGCGCCGCAACTACGTGCTGCGCCGCATGTACGACCTCGGGCGCATCGACGAGCTCACCTACCAGACGGAGAAGTCGCTCCCGATGCAAGTGCGCAAGGCCGTGGAGCCCGACGCGCCGGTGAACACCAACGCCTCGGCCGACACCGTCACGGCGCACTACGCCGCCGAACTCGCGCGCATGCTGATGTACGACATCTTCGGCAGCGAAACCTATACGCGCGGCCTGAACGTCTACACGACGATCCGCACCGAAGAGCAGCGCGCCGCGGTCGAGTCCGTGCGCCGCCATCTGATCGCCTACGACCACCGCTACGGCTACCGCGGCCCCGAGGGCCGCGTCGATCTCGGCGCCGCGGCGGACCGTCCGAAGGTGATCCGCGCCGCGCTCGAGCACCGGACCTCCTCGCCCTTCATGCTCCCAGCGGTGGTGCTCGAAGCCTCGCCCAAGAAGATCGTCGCGGCGATCTCGCCCACGGAAACCGTGGAGCTCGATGAGGAGAGCCTGCGCTTCGCGCGGCGCCACCTCGCCGCGAAGCCCGCCCGCGGAATCGAGCCGATCGTGCCGGGCTCGATCATCCGCGTGATGCATCCGCTCAGCGGCAAGAACGTCGACAAGATCTGGACGCTCGGACAGGTGCCGCGCGTCGAGACGGCCTTCGTCGCGGCGGACTTCAACACGGGCGCCGTGCATGCACTCGTGGGCGGGTTCGACTTCAACCTCAACATGTTCAACCACGTCACGCAGGCGTGGCGGCAGCCGGGCAGCTCCTTCAAACCCTTCATCTACTCGGCCGCGCTCGAGCGCGGCTTCACGCCCGCGACGGTGATCAACGACGCGCCGATCTCGATCGACCCGAAGCTCACCGGCGGCAAGCTTTGGGAGCCGAAGAACTACGAGGGGCGCTTCGACGGCCCGATGCCGCTCTACCGCGCGCTCGAGCTCTCGAAGAACCTCGTCTCGATCCGCATCATGCAGGCGATCACGCCCGCCTATGCGCAGCAGTACATCGAGCGCTTCGGGTTCGCCGCGAAGAACCACCCGGCCAACCTCCCGATGGCGCTCGGCGCGGGCAGCGTCACGCCCTGGCAGATGTTGGGCGGCTACATGGTCTTCGCCAACGGCGGCTACCGCGTGCAACCCTACCTCATCGACCGCGTCACCGACGCGACGGGCGCGACCCTGATGCAGGCGACGAACCGCCAGGCGGGCGACCCCTCGATCCGCGCCGTGGACGAGCGCAACGCCTTCGTGATGAACTCGCTCCTGCACCGCGTCGCGGTGAACGGCACCGCGCGGCGCGCCACCGCACTCCTCAAGCGCGACGACATCGCCGGCAAGACGGGCACCTCGAACGACAGTCAGGACGCCTGGTTCTGCGGCTACGCGGGCAACACGGTCGCCGTGGGCTGGATGGGCTACGACCAGCCCAAGCCCCTCGGCAGCCGCGAGACGGGCGGCGGCCTCGTGCTGCCGATCTGGGTGGACTACATGCGCACCGCGCTCAAGGACGTTCCCGAAACCACCCGCGTGCAGCCCGAAAGCGTGGTCGAGCGCGACGGGCTCTACTTCTATCGCGATCCGGTGGGCGGAGTGGACGACGCCTCGGCGCTCTCCGTCGACCAGGCGGCGCGCGACCTCGTGCGCGACCAGATCTTCTGACGCGGCTCAGAACGCCTCGGCAGAACCCCCCGCGAAAAGAAGGCCCGCCGGTCCGGCCGCGGAGCGGCCGGCTTCGGCGGGCCCGATAAAATGTGGAGCGCGTGCGTGCGCGGCGCCTCAGTGGCCGCGGGCGATGAGCGCGTCCAGGGCCTCGAAGAGCACCGTGCGGATGTTCCGTCCATCGCGCGACGAGATCCAGTCGCCCGCCCGGGGGGCGAAGTGATAGCCCCCGAGATGCGAGGCGAGCCAGATCTCCTGCATGGGCGCCTGGATGTTCACCACGACCTCGGCGCCGTCCTCGAGCTCGATGGTGAGGACGTTGCCGCTGCGCGTGCAGTCCGCATCGTCGTACTTCGCCTCGACCTCGTCCTGCAGGCGGTTCATCTCCGCCTCGGCGAGTTCGAGAAATTCCGTTTCCGTCATTGCGTTTCCCTCAATGAAAAAAACCTTCGCCGCCGGCATCGCCGGCATCACTCTGCTCCTCACGCTCGCCCTTTCGGGGTGCGGACTGAAGGGGCCGCTCTACATGCCCGACGAACCGCCCGCCGCAACCGGCGCCGCTGGAGACTGAACCATGGCTGAGAATCTTAACCGTCCCGACTCCCTTTCGACGGGCGTGGGCTTCTGGCGCACGCCCGAGGGCGAGCTCTTCTGCGAGGACGTTGCGCTCGCGGACGTCGCCCGGCGCTACGGCACGCCCGTCTACGTCTATTCCCGCGCGGCCGTCGCCGAACGCGTGCGCGCCTACGAGGCGGCCTTCGGCGACGCGCCCCACCAGGTCTGCTACGCCGTCAAGGCCGCGAGCACGCGCGGCATCCTCGAGCTCGTCGCCTCGCTCGGCGCGGGCTTCGACTGCGTGAGCGGCGGAGAGATCCTGCGCGCCCTCGAGGCGGGCGGCGATCCGAAGAAGATCGTCTACTCGGGCGTGGGCAAGGGCGAGGCGGACATCGCCTTCGCGCTCGAGGCGGGCATCCGGTGCTTCAACATCGAGAGCCCCGCGGAGCTCGACCGCATCCACGACGTCGCCCTCGCGCTTGGGCGCACCGCGCACGTCTCGGTGCGCGTCAACCCCAACATCGACGCGCACGTGGACGCGCACGTCGCGACGGGACTCGGCGACTCGAAGTTCGGCGTGAAGCTCACCGAGGTGATCCCGCTCTACGAGAAGGCCGCGAAGCTCCCGAACATCCACATCGAGGGCATCTCCTGCCACATCGGCAGCCTCGTCGAATCCGTCGCCCCGTATCTGCAGATGGTCGAGGTGCTCGCGAAGTTCGTCAACGAGCTTCAGAAGCGCGGCATCACGCTCTCGCACATCGACCTCGGCGGCGGTGCGGGCGTCGCCTACCACCCCGAGGAGAAGGCCCTTGAGCCCTCCGTGCTCATCCCCGCCCTCGTCGAAGCGGTGCGGCGCGAAGTGCACATTCCCGACATCGAGATCTTCGTCGAGCCCGGCCGCTCGATCATCGCGCAGGCGGCGGTGCTCCTCACGACCGTGCAGTACCTGAAGTCGGGGCTCTTCGAGCGGCAGTTCTGCATCGTGGACGCCTCGATGACCGAGCTCATCCGTCCGGCGATCTACGGCAGCTACCACGCGATCGAGCCCGTGCGCCCCAATCCGAAGGCGAAGCGCCAGATCCTCAACGTGGTCGGCCCCGTGTGCGAGTCCACCGACTTCCTCGGCAACGACCGCGACCTCGCCGTCGAGGCGGGCGACCTGCTCGCCGTGCGCACCGCGGGCGCCTACGGCATGTCGATGGCCTCGACCTACAACTCCCGGCCGCTGCCGATGGAGGTGATGGTCGACGGCGGCCGGGTGCTGCCGCTGCGCCGCCCGCAGACGGTGCTCGACCTCTCGGCAGGCGAGGCGCGGCTCGGCTTCGCCTCCCCGGCCGTCGACCCCGCGCACGCCGACCGGCTCTTCGAGGAGGCCCTCGGCTTCTCGCAGCGCCGCCGAGTCGCCGACTGACGGCGGCCGCAGGCGAAAATTCTGTAGAATCAATCAACGCCGGATTCCGGGAGCTCCCCGGAATGCGGCGTTTTTTGTGTCCGCACTCCGCCGCGCGGACTGCTCCGAACACTCCGCGTGCGGGCCCGAAGGGGGCCGTGCGCCCAGGCCCCTTGAGGAGGCACCGATCCATGCACATCGAAAACACCGTCCGTCTCGACTTCAAGGACGTCCTCATCCGCCCGAAGCGCTCCACCCTCACGAGCCGCAGCGAGGTGGACATCACGCGCGAGTTCAAGTTCCGCCACTCCCCCGAGGCGTACCACGCCATCCCGATCATCGCGGCGAACATGGACACGACGGGCACCTTCGAGATGGCCCGTGCGCTCGGCCGTCACGGCATGTCCACGGCGCTGTGCAAGCACTATTCGGTCGAGGAGTACGTCGCGTTCTTCTCCGAGCTTGAGGCGAAGCACACGGCCTTCTACTCGCTCGGCATCTCGGACTCGGACTGGGAGAAGTTCCTCGCCGTGCGCGCCAAGGCTCCGCAGGGCGCGGTGAAGTACCTCTGCATCGACGTCGCCAACGGCTACACCGAAGCCTTCGTCGCCTTCGTGAAGAAGGTCCGCGAGGCCTGCCCGGAATGCGTCGTGATGGCGGGCAACGTCGTCACGGGCGACATGACCGAAGAGCTCCTCCTCGCGGGCGCCGACATCGTCAAGGTCGGCATCGGGCCGGGCTCGGTCTGCACGACCCGCAAGATGACGGGCGTCGGGTACCCGCAGCTCTCCGCGATCATCGAGTGCGCCGACGCCGCGCACGGCCTCGGCGGGCGCATCTGCGCCGACGGCGGCTGCACGGTACCGGGCGACATCGCCAAGGCCTTCGGCGGCGGCGCCGACTTCGTGATGCTCGGCGGCATGCTCGCCGGCCACGACGAGGCCGCGGGCGACACGGTCAAGCTCGAGGGCAAGCTCTACAAGCGCTTCTACGGCATGAGCAGCAAGGACGCGATGGACAAGTACGCGGGCGGCGTCGCCAAGTACCGCGCCGCCGAAGGGAAGTCCGTGCTGATCCCGGCGCGCGGTCCCGTTGAGGACACCGTGCAGGGGATCCTCGGCGGCGTGCGCTCGGCGTGCACCTACGTGGGCGCGCGGCGGCTCAAGGAGCTCACGATGCGCACGACCTTCATCCGCACCACGATGCAGACGAACGACGTCTTCGGCCGGAGCCTCTGACGACGGCACGCGGGGGCGGCGTCCGCCGCCTCCGGCCAAAGCGCTTTAACCCGCGGGTAAGATCGGATTTCTACGATAATGAGGCTTTTTCCCGGTGATGTCCGGGGCGTTCCGGGGCCGCAGCGCCTCGCCCTGCGCACCGTCCTTTTTTCGGATTCCGTTTCTCCGTGAGCCTCTTCGATTCCGCCCGCTTCCAAATTTCCGCCGCCAAGCTCTCCGGCCTGCCGACGGACCTTGAGCCCGAAATCGCCTTCGCCGGCCGTTCCAACGCCGGCAAGTCGACCACGATCAACGTGCTCACGCGCAAGACGCGCCTCGCCTTCGCCTCGAAGACGCCCGGGCGCACGCAGCTCATCAACTTCTTCGAACTCTCGCGCAAGACGCCCGACGGGCGCGCGCGCGAAACGGTCGGCCGCCTCGTGGACCTGCCGGGCTACGGCTTCGCCAAGGCAAACGAGTCCGTGCGCGGCTCCTGGTCCGACCTCGTGGGCGGCTACATCGCCAAGCGCGAGCAGCTCGCGGGCCTTGTGATCGTGATGGACGCGCGCCGTCCCTTCATGCCGACCGACGAGTGGCTCATCGAGTTCATGCGCGGCCGCCCCGAAGTGAAGATGCTCTGGCTACTCAACAAGTGCGACCAGATCAAGAACATGGAGCGCCGCGCCACCCTGAAGGCGGCCGAAGCCCGCGCCGCGGCCTTCGGTCCCCAGGTGAGCGTGCAGTTCTTCTCCGGTCTGAAGCGCGAGGGCGTCGAAGAGCTCGCCCGCACGCTCGAATCCTGGCTGCCGGCGCCCGCCGCCCCCGCCGCCGCGGCTCCCGTTTCCACCCGAAGCGAAGGCTCCGGGTCCACTCAGAGGTAATTTCCAAATGCAGACTCTTGGTGCCTATCCGATGGTGCGCATGCGCCGCATGCGTCATGACGACTTCTCCCGCCGCCTCATGCGCGAGAACGTGGTCACGCCGAACGACCTCATCCTTCCGGTCTTCGTGATGGAGGGGGCCGCCCGACGCGAGCCCGTGCCGAGCATGCCCGGCGTGGACCGCCTCACGATCGACGAGCTTCTGAAGGTCGCCGGCGAATGCGTCGAGCTCGGCATCCCGATGATCGCGCTCTTCCCGCACATCGAGGACGACCTCAAGACCCCGGACGGCCGCGAGGCGGCCAATCCCGACGGCCTCATTCCGCGCGCCGTCAAGGCCCTGAAGGCCGCCTACCCGCAGCTGGGCGTGATGTGCGACGTCGCGCTCGACCCGTACACGACCCACGGCCAGGACGGCCTCATCGACGAGACGGGCTACATCCTCAACGACGAGACGATCGAGATGCTCGTGCGCCAGGTGATGGCCCAGGCGAAGGCGGGTGCGGACGTGGTCGCCCCGTCCGACATGATGGACGGCCGCATCGGCGTGATCCGCAAGGCGCTCGAAGCCGAAGGCCTCATCAACACGCGCATCATGGCCTACTCGGCCAAGTACGCCTCGAGCTACTACGGCCCGTTCCGCGACGCCGTCGGTTCCTCCTCGAACCTCGGCAAGTCGAACAAGGCCGTCTACCAGCAGGACCCGGCCAACGGCAACGAGGCGCTCTGGGAGGTGGGGCTCGACCTCGCCGAAGGCGCCGACATGGTGATGGTCAAGCCGGGCGTGCCCTACCTCGACGTTCTCTGGCGCGTGAAGCAGGAGTTCGGCGCGCCGACCTTCGCCTATCACGTGTCGGGTGAATACGCGATGATCAAGTTCGCCGCCGCCGCGGGCGCAATCGACGAGAAGAAGATCACCTTCGAGACGATGGTGTGCTTCAAGCGTGCGGGCGCCGACGGCATCCTCACGTACTGCGCGCTCGACGTCGCGCGCTGGATCAAGGAAGGCTACAGCTACTAAGGCGACCCGCCTGAAGCCGAGGCCATCTGAAGAAGAACGGCCCGCCGCTCCCTCCTGAGGGGACGGCGGGCCGTTCTTCATTCTGCTGAAGGTCCGGGCGGTCAGAAGCTTTCCTTGAAGCGGCGCAGCTCCCGCCCCTCGCGCTTCGTCGGACGCCCCTGCCGGATCGTGGTCGAGGGTTCGAACGCGAGCTTCATGGCGGCCTTCTTCGTCTCGCGGGCGACGCGGCTCTCCTCGGTCTCGCGGTAGAGCTGCTGCGCTGCGGCGGCGGGACCGCGGACGTTGGAGAGCCCCTCGACGTAGACGGTGAAGGTCTCCTCGCCGCGGTGGATCTCCAGCCGGTCGCCGACGCGCACGTCGCGCGAGGGCTTGGCGCGCTGCCCGCCCACGAGGACACGCCCGAGCCCCACCTCGTCCTGTGCGAGCGAGCGGGTCTTGAAGAAGCGGGCGGCCCAGAGCCATTTGTCGATGCGCATGCTGTCCATGAGGTCTCTCTCCTGCGGATATGCAAAAGCCCGCGCCTCCACGATGGGAGAGAGCGGGCTCTCGACGGGTTCGGATCCGGCGCACCTCACGAGGGGCGCGCCGCGGACCGATTACTCAGCCTTGACGTCCTCGGCGGGAGCGGCGGCGGCGGCGGGAGCCGGCGCGGCGACTTCCTCAACGGCGGCGGCGCGCTCGGTGAGTTCCATGTAGGCCATCGGGGCGTTGTCGCCGTTGCGGAAGCCCATCTTCAGGATGCGGGTGTAGCCGCCCTGACGGTTGGCGAAGCGCGGAGCGACTTCGTTGAAGAGCTTGACGACGACGTCGCGGTCGCGCAGGCGGTTGAAGGCGAGGCGCTTGTTGGCGACGGTGGGCTCCTTGGCGAGCGTGATCAGGGGTTCGACGACGCGGCGCAGCTCCTTGGCCTTCGGCAGCGTGGTGCGAATCGCTTCATGCGTGATGAGCGAGCAGGCCATGTTGCGGAGCATGGAGAGGCGGTGCGAGGAGGTGCGGTTGAGCTTGCGGTAGCCGTTGCGGTGACGCATTTTTTTGCTTCCTTGAATCTAAAAAATCCGGCCGGCGCGGATGCGCCGGCTTGGGAGCGCCCTCCCCGTCATCTTCTATCCTCACTTCGGAAGTGAAGCGGTCGGGTGGGGACGCGGTACAAACGAAAGGCGCGATTTTAGCGGACCGCGCCCTTCGTCTTCAAGTCTGAGAGCTGAAAAAGACTCAGCGCTCGAGACCGTTCATGCCGTTGTTGCCGGCGGGCGGCCAGTTCTCGAGCTTGGAGCCGAGCGTGAGGCCGTGGGCGGCGAGCGTTTCCTTGATCTCGTTGAGCGACTTGCGGCCGAGGTTCGGAGTCTTGAGGAGCTCGTTCTCGGTGCGCTGGATGAGGTCGCCGATGAAGTAGATGCTCTCGGCCTTGAGGCAGTTGGCCGAACGGACCGTGAGTTCGAGGTCGTCGACCGGGCGCAGCAGGATCGGGTCGAGCGGCGGCGGATTGTTCGCGGCGGTGTCGGCCTTCTGGCCTTCGAGGCCCTGTTCCGGATGGATCGAACCGAAGACGGCGAGCTGGTCCTGGAGGATGCGCACGGACTCGCGCAGGGCCTCTTCGGGGCCGATGGCGCCGTTCGTCTCAATCGTGATCTCGAGCTTGTCGAGGTCGGTGCGCTGAGCGACGCGGGCGGCCATCACCTGGTAGGCGACGCGGCGGATCGGCGAGAAGGACGCATCCATGATGATGCGGCCGATGGAGCTCTTCGAGTAGTCGTCGCGGAAGCCGCGGACGTCGCCGGGCTGATAGCCTCGGCCCTTCTCAATCTTCACCTGCATCTCGAGGCGGCCGCCGGAGAGGTGGGCGATCACGTGCTCGGGGTTGAGGACCGTGACGTCGTGCGGAAGATCGAAGTCGGCGGCCGTGACCGTGCCTTCACCGTCCTTGCGCAGCATCACCGTGACTTCATCGCGCTTCTCGAGCTTGAAGACCACGCCCTTGAGGTTGAGCAGGATGTCGACCACGTCCTCGAGGACGCCGTCGATCTGGGAGTACTCGTGCACGATGCCGGTGATCTGCGCTTCCGTGGGGGCAAAGCCGACCATGGAGGAGAGCAGGATGCGGCGCAGGGCGTTGCCGAGCGTGTGACCGTACCCGCGCTCGAACGGTTCGAGCGTGATGACGGCCTTGTTGGGGTTCTGCGGATCAACGTCGACGTCGACGCTGGTGGGCTTGAGGAGAGCAGTGTTCGCCATCTCTTCAGTGTTCCTTCTGGTTCAATACCCTCGGCTCGTTACACCGATAAGGCTGAAAGGAAGATCATGGCCGCGGACGCAAGGAAGGCGCGACTGCGGCGGCCAGACCCTAAACAGATGCATTTTAGATGCATCGGCAAACCGGCGTCGCTCTTGAAGGGACTCCGGCTTGCCGATGAATCTCCGCCGGACGGTGAGCGGCCGGTGAAGAAGAAAACGCAGCCCGACAAAAGAGGGGCTGCGTTTTCGCCGTGTGTGCATCGATCTTTCGACCCGGAGAGCGCCGGGGTGAGCCGGCGCCCAGGGGATCCTCCCAGATCAGCGGGAGTAGCGTTCGATGATGAGCGCTTCGTTGATTTCCGGGGCGACTTCGTCGCGGGCCGGAAGGTTCTTGAAGGTGCCGGTGAACTTCTTGGCATCCACTTCAACCCAGGCCGGGAAGCCGTTCTGCTGCGCGAGGTCGAGAGCCTCGGCGATGCGGACCTGCTTCTGAGCCTTCTCGCGGACGGAGACGACGTCGCCGGCGCGGACGGAGTAGGAGGGGATGTTCACCTTGCGGCCGTTCACCACGATGGCGCCGTGGCTGACGAGCTGGCGGGCTTCCGCGCGCGTCGAGCCGAAGCCCATGCGGTAGACGACGTTGTCAAGGCGGCTCTCAAGGAGCTGAAGGAGCTTTTCGCCGGTGTTGCCGCGCAGGCGGGCAGCCTCAGCGAAGTAGCGGCGGAACTGCCGCTCGAGAACGCCGTACATGCGCTTGGCCTTCTGCGTTTCACGCATCTGGTTGCCATAGTCGGACATGCGGGCTCCGGAAATCTTGCCGTGCTGGCCCGGCTTGGAGCCGACGTCCTTGACTTTGGACTCAAACGAACGACGGGCGCTCTTCAGATTCAGGTCAATGCCTTCGCGACGCGAAAGCTTGAGCTTGGGACCGAGATATCGTGCCATTTAAAAATGCCTCTCTTATCCTGTAGGACTCCCTACATTCAGTCCGTTCCGCCTCAGCATGCGGATCCGGACGCGGGATTCAACAGAATGGAAAATTCTGGAGTGTTAGACGCGGCGACGCTTGGAGGGACGAACGCCGTTGTGCGGGATCGGGGTCACGTCCTGGATGGAGGTGACGCGGATGCCGAGCGCATTGAGCGCACGCACGGAAGACTCGCGGCCGGGACCAGGGCCCCAGATGCGGACTTCGATGTTCTTCAGGCCGTGCTCGAGAGCGATCTTGCCGGCGTGGTCCGCGGCCACCTGGGCGGCGAACGGCGTGGACTTGCGCGAGCCCTTGAAGCCCTGCGCACCCGACGACGAGGCAGCGATGGCGTTGCCCTGACGGTCGGTGATCGTCACGATCGTGTTGTTGAACGAGGCGTGAATATGAGCGATGCCTTCCGTAACGACCTTGCGGACCTTCTTGCGGGCGCGGGCGTTGGCGGAGGACTTGGTGTTGTTGCCAGCCATAACTTACCTTTAATTACTTCTTAAGCGTGACGCCAACCTTGCGCGGGCCCTTGCGGGTGCGGGCGTTGGTGCGGGTACGCTGACCACGGACCGGGAGGCCGCGGCGATGACGCATGCCGCGATAGGTGCCGAGGTCGATGAGGCGCTTGATCGAAAGCTGAATTTCACGACGGAGGTCGCCTTCGACGGTGAACTTCGAGACGGCATCGCGGATGCGTTCGAGTTCGGCGTCGGTGAGGTCCTGGACCTTCTTCGTGCAGGGGATGCCGCAGGTGTTCAGGATCAGGCGGGCGCGGGGACGGCCGATGCCATAGATGGCGGTCAGACCGATCTCAGCGTGCTGCTGCGGCGGAATATTGATACCGGCGATACGAGCCATTGTGTTACCTCTTTAGCCTTGACGCTGCTTGTGACGCGGGTCAGTGCAGATCACTCGAACAACGCCCTTGCGCTTGATGATCTTGCAGTTGCGGCACATTTTCTTAATTGAAGCTCTAACCTTCATTTAATAGTCTCCACAAGCTGATGAGCTTGGAATTTCGATGCCCACACGGCAGAAACGTCGAATAATAATCGACAATGAACGTTCGTGCAACCGAAGTGAGGCCCGGGCTTCAAGTTTTGCCTCCCAGAGGGGCTGCACGAGGTCGGAGGGCTTGAGCGGTCCCGTCGGAGTGGAGCTCCGCGGCGGCCGAGCGCCTCCAAGGTAGCCCAAAGGGCGGCCATCTGGCCGCCCTCGGGACATTTGATCTACTTCCGCAGGAAGTGGGGATCGGAGTGGACCCGTCTTTGAGGGGCGGGCCCGTCCTTTCATTACTTCCGGGACAGACCGCGGAAGTTGGTCTTCCGCAGCAGGTTTTCGTACTGGTGCGTCATCATGTACGCCTGGACCTGGCTCATGAAGTCCATCGTCACGACCACCACGATCAGCAACGAGGTGCCGCCGAAGTAGAAGGGGACGTTGAACTTGAGGTTCAGGAATTCAGGCACGAGGCACACGAAAACCAGATAGGCCGCACCGCCGAGCGTCAGACGCAGCAGCACGCGGTCGATGTAGCGGGCCGTCTGGTCGCCCGGACGGATGCCGGGGATGAACGCGCCGCTCTTCTTCAGGTTCTCGGCGGTCTCCTTCGGGTTGAAGACCAACGCCGTGTAGAAGAACGCGAAGAACACGATGAGCGCTGCGTAGAGCAGCGTGTAGAGCGGCTGCCCGGGCGAGAGCGCGGCCGCGAGATCGCGGATCCAACGCGTGGAGTCGCCCGAGGTGAACCAGCCGGCGAGCGTCGCCGGGAACAGGATCAGAGACGAAGCGAAGATCGGGGGAATGACGCCCGACATGTTCATCTTGAGGGGCAGATACGAGCTCTGCCCGCCGTAGATCTTGTTGCCGATCTGGCGCTTGGCGTAGTTGACCGTGATGCGGCGCTGACCGCGTTCGACGAAGACCACGAAGGCGGTGACGGCGAGGACGATCGCGATCACGAAGATCGCGGCGAGCGGGCTGATGGCACCCGTGGAGACGAGCTGGAACAAGCCGCTCGTACCCGTCGGGAGCCCGGCCACGATGCCGGCGAAGATGATGATCGAAATGCCGTTGCCGAGACCGCGCTCGGTGATCTGCTCGCCGAGCCACATGAGGAACATGGTGCCCGTGAGCAGCGAAACGGTCGTCGTAATGCGGAAGAGGAAGCCGGGATCGACGACGAGCCCGGGTTGCGTTTCGAGCGCAACGGCGATGCCGAAGCCTTGGAAGAGACCCAGCAGCAACGTCCCGTAGCGGGTGTACTGCGTGATCTTTCTACGGCCCTGCTCGCCCTCTTTGCGGATCGCCTCAAGCGACGGCAGCACGTACGACAGCATCTGGAAAATAATAGACGCCGAGATGTACGGCATGATGCCGAGCGCGAAGACGGAGAAGCGCGAGAGGGCGCCGCCGGAGAACATGTTGAACAGCCCGAGAATGCCGCCCTGCTGCTGATTGAACAGCTGCTGGAGCATATCGGGATCAATACCGGGAACCGGCACGTGAGCGCCGATACGGTATACAACGAGTGCAAGCGCCAGGAAGATCAGGCGACCCTTGAGGTCGCCGTACTTGCTGAGGCCAGACTGCTGTTTTGAGCTGGGGCTGGTCGCCACGTCCTATCCTCTTTGCAGGTTGATCTCTTTACTCAGCGATGGAGCCGCCGGCCGCCTCGATGGCAGCGCGGGCACCCTTCGTGACGCCGAGACCGCGCACCGTCACCTTGCGGGTGATGGCACCCGACAGGATCACGCGGGCGTTCTGAGCGAGCGAGGAAACGACGCCGGCCTCCTTGAGGACGAGCAGATCGACTTCTTCAACGCCGAGACGTTCGAGATCGGAGAGGCGAACCACTTCGACGAACTTGCGGGAGAGGGACGTGAAGCCGCGCTTCGGGAGGCGGCGATACATCGGCATCTGACCGCCTTCGAAACCGACCTTGTGGAAGCCGCCGGCACGCGACTTCTGGCCCTTGTGACCGCGACCCGCGGTCTTGCCCCAGCCGCTGCCCACGCCGCGGCCGACGCGGTGGTGAGCGTGCTTCGAGCCCTCAGCGGGGCTGATGGTATTCAAACGCATTTTGGGTCATCCTTCGGATCATTCGACGCGCACGAGGTACGCGACCTTGGTGATCATGCCACGGACGGCGGGCGTGTCTTCGAGCTCGCGCGTCTGGTGGATCTTCTTCAGGCCGAGACCGAGAACGGTGGCGCGGTGATCCGCATTCGTACCGATCGGGCTCTTCACCAGAGTGACCTTGATGGTCTTCTTTTCGGACATGTCTTGGTCTCCGGATTAGCCGAGGAGCTCTTCGACCGTCTTGCCGCGCTTCGCAGCGATCTCAGCGGGGCTGCGGAGGTTGGAGAGGGCGTTGAGCGTCGCACGGACGAGGTTGTACGGATTGGTCGAGCCGTAGGCCTTCGCAACGACGTTGCGGATGCCAACGGCTTCGCAGACGGCGCGCATCGGGCCGCCGGCGATCACGCCGGAGCCTTCCGGAGCCGGCATCATGATCACGCGGGAGGCGCCGTGACGGCCCTCGACGGCGTGATGCAGCGTGCCGCTCTTGAGCGGGACGCGCTTCATCGAGTGACGGGCGCGTTCCATGGCCTTCGAGACGGACTGCGGCACTTCGCGGGACTTGCCCGTGCCCATGCCGATGGAGCCGTCGCCGTCGCCCACAACGGTGAGCGCCGCGAAGGCGAGGATGCGGCCGCCCTTGACCGTCTTGGAGACGCGGTTGACCGCGATCATCTTTTCACGCAGGCCGTCGTCCTGTTCCTCGACCGCGTTTTTACCTTGAACCTTAGCCATTGCCAGCACCTCGGTTAGAACTTGAGGCCGGCTTCGCGCGCAGCTTCAGCAAGCGCGGCGACACGGCCGTGGTAACGGTAGCCAGAGCGGTCGAAGGCGCAGGTTTCGATACCGGCGGCCTTCGCCTTCTCGGCGATGCGAGCGCCAACGAGCTTGGCGGCGGCAACGTTGCCGCCACGGCCCGTCTGGTTGGCGAGCTGAGCGCGCACTTCCGGCTCGATCGTCGAGGCGGAGCAGAGCGTGCGGCCGTTGTCGGCCGAAATGATGCTGGCGTAGATGTGCAGATTGGTGCGATGGACCGTCAGGCGATCGACCTTCTGCAGCAGAATGCGGGCGCGCGTGGCGCGGGCACGACGCAGGCGGCTTTGTTTCTTGTTGATCATCTTCTAACGTCCGAATTACTTCTTCTTGGTTTCCTTGATCACAACGTGCTCGTTCGCATAGCGGACGCCCTTGCCCTTGTAGGGTTCGGGAGCACGGTAGGCGCGGATTTCCGCGGCCGTCTGACCAACCTTCTGCTTGTCGGCGCCCTTGATGACGATTTCCGTCGGGGTGGGCGTCTCGACCTTGATGCCGGCGGGCATCTGGTGCACGACCGGGTGCGAGAAGCCGAGCGACAGGTTGAGCTTGTCGCCCTGGGCCTGAGCGCGGTAGCCGACGCCGACGAGGGCGAGGCGCTTCTCAAAGCCGTGGGCGCAACCCTTGACCATGTCGTTCACGAGGGCACGCATCGTGCCGACGTTCGCGTTGGAATCGCGGGAGTCATCGAGCTGCTCGAAGTGCAGGTGGCCTTCGGCCTCCGTGACCTTGACCAGAGGAAGAACGTGCATCTTCACCTCGCCGACCGGACCCTTGACGGTCACATAGTCGGGCGTGAGGGTAACCGTCACGCCCTTGGCGAGGGCGACGGGGATCTTAGCGATACGACTCATTTCTCACTCCTCGGGTTAGGCGACGTAGCAGAGAACTTCGCCGCCGACGCCGGCCGCGCGGGCGGCGCGGTCCGTCATCACGCCCTTCGGGGTCGAAACGATCGCGATGCCGAGACCGTTCATCACCTGGGGGATGCTGTCGTGGTTCTTGTAGATGCGCAGGCCCGGACGGGACACGCGCTCGAGGCGTTCGATAACCGGGCGGCCGGCATAGTACTTGAGCGTCACGTTGAGCTCAGCCTTGCCGTTGTTGGCCGCGACTTCGTAGTTCTCGATGTAGCCTTCGTCCTTGAGGACCTTGGCGATGGCAACCTTCAGCTTCGAGGAAGGCATAACCACCGCAGCCTTGTCGACCATCTGACCGTTGCGGATGCGGGTCAGCATGTCGGCGATCGGATCACTCATACTCATTTCGCAATCTCCTCGCTTACCAGCTGGCCTTCTGGAGGCCGGGGATGTCACCGCGCATGGCGGCGTCACGGATCATTTCACGGCAAAGACCGAACTTACGGAAATTGCCACGGGGACGGCCGGTGATCGCGCAGCGGTTGCGCAGGCGGACCGGCGACGCATTGCGCGGCAGCTTTTCGAGCTGGGCGCGGGCGTCGAGACGTTCATCCATCGTGCGGGTAGCGTCGTTGATGATGGCCTTGAGGGCGGCGCGCTTGGCCGCGAACTTGGCGACCGTCGCGCGGCGCTTGGCTTCGCGGTTAATGAGAGCAAGTTTTGCCATTTTGCGTCAACCTCAGTTGCGGAACGGGAAGCTGAAACCGGAGAGGAGCGCCTTGGCTTCCTCGTCGGTCTTCGCCGTCGTGGTAATCGAAATGTTCATCCCTCGGATCGCGTCGATCTTGTCGTACTCGATTTCCGGGAAGATGATCTGTTCCTTCAGACCGATGTTGTAGTTGCCACGGCCGTCGAAAGCACGACCAGACACGCCGCGGAAGTCGCGCACGCGCGGGAAGGCAATCGTCACGAGGCGGTCGAGGAAGTCGTACATGCGCTCGCCGCGCAGCGTGACCATGCAGCCGATCGGCATGTTTTCGCGGATCTTGAAGTTCGCGATGGCCTTGCGGGTGCGGGTGACGAGCGGCTTCTGACCGGCGATCTTGGTCATGTCGCCGACGGCGTTCTCGATGTGCTTCTTGTCGTTCACGGCCTCACCGACGCCCATGTTGAGCGTGATCTTGGTGATGCGGGGAACCTGCATGACCGTCTTGTAGCCGAACTTCTTCATCAGTTCGGGAACAATGGTGTCGTGGTAAAGGGAGTTGAAACGCGACATGGTCACCCTCATTCGGCCTTGGCACCGACGACGGCGCCATTGGACTTGAACACGCGAACCTTCTTGCCATCAACTTCCTTGAAGCCGATGCGTTCGCCCTTGCCCGTTTCCGGGTTGACCAGCATGACGTTGGACTGATCGATCGGGAGGGTCTTGTCGACGATGCCGCCCTCAATGCCGGCGGCGGGGTTCGGACGAACGGCCTTCTTCACGACGTTGACGCCTTCCACGATGACGTGGCGCTCATCAACGCGGGCGATAACCGTGCCCTTGGTGCCGCGGTCGCGGCCGGCGATGACCACAACCTGGTCGCCCTTACGAATGCGCTGCATGTTCTCTCCTCGATTAGATCACTTCAGGAGCGAGGGACACGATCTTCATGAACTGCTCAGTGCGCAGTTCGCGCGTCACCGGCCCGAAGATGCGGGTGCCGATCGGCTCCAGCTTGTTGTTGAGGAGGACGGCGGCATTGCCGTCGAAGGCGATCTTCGAACCGTCGGGACGACGAACGCCGTGAGCGGTGCGGACCACAACAGCGTTGTAGACCTCGCCCTTCTTCACGCGGCCGCGCGGGGCCGCTTCCTTGACCGTCACCTTGATGACGTCGCCGATGTTGGCGTAACGGCGCTTCGAGCCGCCCAACACCTTGATACACATCACTGAACGGGCGCCCGTGTTATCGGCGACGTCCAGTCGGCTTTGCATCTGAATCATTAGTGAAAATTTCCCAACTTATTCCGCATACGCGGACAGTATTGGCCCCGTATTGCGGGGATGAGGCCCCGTGCCAGCGGTACGCGCAGCTCGTTTCGTGCACGTGCGGACACCGGACTAAGAAATGCATCGCCCGGAATCCCACCGAAAGTGGCATCCGGGCGACGGGGTGCAAATATAGCTGAGTGCTCAGCTGCTTTGCAAGCGGTTCGGGGTGTTTTTTTCACCCCTTGCGCGATTTTTTTAGAGGACTTCGGCCTTCTCGAGGATCTTCGTCACCGTCCAGGAGACCGTCTTCGCGATCGGAGAGGTTTCCTGAATTTCGACGCGATCACCCTCGCCGCAGCCGAGCTCGTCGTGCGCGTGGTACTTCTTGCTCTTGACGACGTACTTGCCGTAGAGCGGGTGCTTGACCTTGCGCTCGACAAGAACGGTGACCGTCTTGTCCATCTTGTTGCTCGTCACCACGCCCTCGAGGGTGCGGGTGAGCGATTCCTTCGTCTGTTCGGTCATTTCGTGGTCGCCTTCTGGGTGAGGATGGTGCGAACGCGCGCGATGTCGCGACGCGTCTGACGCAGCGAAGCCGTGTTCGCCAACTGCTGGGTGGCCTTCTGCATGCGCAGCTTGAAGTGCGTCTTCAGAAGATCCTGCAGTTCCTGCTTGAGCTCGGTCTCACTCTTGGCACGCAGTTCATTAGCGTTCATGTCCGTGTCTCCTTGTAAATTACATGCCGACCTGGCGGACAACGAACGTCGTCTTCACGGGCAGCTTGGCGGCTGCGAGCGCGAAGGCTTCGCGGGCGAGCGACTCTTCCACGCCGTCCATTTCGTAGAGCACGCGGCCCGGCTGGACCAGCGCGACCCAGAATTCAGGATTGCCCTTACCGTTACCCATACGGACTTCGGCGGGCTTCTTCGAAATGGGCTTGTCCGGGAAGATGCGGATCCAGACGCGGCCGCCGCGCTTGATGTGGCGCGTAATGGCACGGCGCGCGGCCTCGATCTGGCGGGCCGTGATGCGGCCGCGCTCGAGCGTCTTCAGACCAAACTCACCGAAGGAAACGTTCGCACCGCGGGTGGCGAGGCCGTAGTTGCGGCCCTTCTGATCCTTGCGGTACTTGCGACGATTAGGCTGCAGCATCGTTATTCTCCGTCCTTAGCAGCCGGCTTGCGGGGAGCGCGGTCCTGCTTCATATCGTTGCGGCGGCCGTTGTTGCGGCGCGCACCGGGCTTGCCGGCACGATCACCACGGCGACCGCGGCGGTCATCGCGGGGAGCCTGAACGTCGGCGGGTTCTTCCGCGCCGAAGTTGTCTCCCTTGTAGACCCACACCTTGACGCCGACAACACCGTACGTCGTGTGAGCTTCGCTCGTGGCGTAGTCGATGTTGGCGCGCAGGGTCTGCAGGGGCACGCGGCCTTCACGGTACCACTCGTCGCGGGCAATGTCCGCGCCGTTGAGACGGCCGGAGGACTGCACCTTGATGCCGAGGGCGCCGAGGCGCATGGCGTTCTGCATGGCGCGCTTCATGGCGCGGCGGAACATCACGCGCTTTTCGAGCTGCTGCGTGATGCCGTCGGCGATGAGCTTGGCGTCAAGCTCGGGACGGCGGACTTCTTCGATGTTGACGTGCACGGGCACGCCCATCATCTTCTGAACTTCAGCCTTCAGAGCTTCGATGTCGGCGCCCTGCTTGCCGATCACGATGCCCGGACGGGCCGTGAAGATCGTGATGCGCGCGTTGTTGGCCGGACGCTCGATGAGCACGCGGGAGACGGACGCATTGCGGAGCTTCTTCAGGAGGAAGGCGCGGACCTTCAGGTCCTCCTGCAGCGTGCTCGGGTAGTCGCGGCCGTTCGCGTACCAGCGCGACGTCCAGTTGCGCGTAACCGGGAGGCGGAAGCCGGTGGGATTAATTTTCTGACCCATGGTAATTCACCTGTTTCTTAGCTTTCGCCGTCGCCGACGGTGATGTAGATGTGGCTCGTCTGCTTGTTGATGCGCGTGCCGCGGCCCTTGGCGCGGGCCCCGAAACGGCGCAGCGTGGCGGCCTTCTCAACATGGATCTTCGTCACGACGAGCTCGTCGATGTCGGCGCCGAAGTTGTGCTCGGCGTTGGCGATCGCGCTCTCAAGCGCCTTGCGGACGATGCCGGCGGCGCGCTTCTGGGTGAACTCCAGAATGTTCAGCGCCTGGTCAACGGTCTTGCCGCGGATGAGATCGGCAACGAGGCGACCTTTCTGGGCGGAAAGGCGAACGCCGCGAACTTTAGCTGTCGTTTCCATTTACTTACCCACCTTCTTGTCGCCGGCAGCGTGACCCTTGAACGTGCGGGTGAGCGCAAATTCGCCGAGCTTGTGGCCGACCATGTTTTCGTTGATGTAGACCGGCACGTGCTGACGGCCGTTGTGAACGGCGATGGTCAGACCGATGAATTCCGGAACGATCGTCGAACGACGCGACCAGGTCTTGAGCGGACGCTTGTCGCGGCTCGCCTGGGCGGCTTCAACCTTCTTCATGAGGTGCCCGTCAACGAACGGGCCTTTTTTCAAAGAGCGAGACATTCTAGGGCTCCCTTACTTGCTGTAACGGCGCTGGATGATCATGGAATCCGTGCGCTTGCTGTTGCGGGTGCGGTAGCCCTTCGTGAGCTGACCCCAAGGCGTGACAGGAGCGCGGCCAGTGCCGGTCTTGCCTTCGCCGCCGCCGTGCGGATGATCCACCGGGTTCATGGCAACGCCGCGAACCGTCGGACGGATGCCGCGCCAGCGCTTCGCACCGGCCTTGCCGAGTTCGCGCAGGCTGTTCTCTTCGTTGCCGACGGTGCCGATGGTGGCGCGGCATTCGATGAGGACGCGGCGAACTTCACCGGAGCGCAGACGGACCTGAGCGTACTCGCCTTCACGGGCGATCAGCTGGCCGAAGGCACCGGCGGCGCGCACGAGCTGGGCGCCCTTGCCCGGGAGGAGCTCGATGCAGTGAATCGTCGAGCCGACCGGGATGTTGCGCAGCGGGAGCGTGTTGCCGACCTTGATCGGCGACTCGGGACCGTTGAAGATCTCCTGACCGACGGTCAGGCCCTTCGGAGCGATGATGTAGCGGCGCTCACCGTCGGCGTACAGCACGAGGGCGATGTTCGCGGAACGGTTCGGATCGTATTCAATGCGCTCGACGCGGGCGGGGATGCCGTCCTTCATGCGCTTGAAGTCGATGATGCGGTACGCACGCTTGGCACCACCACCGCGCTGACGGCAGGTGATGTGGCCGTTGTTGTTGCGGCCGTTCGTACGATTCTTCTTCTCAACGAGAGCGGCCCAGGGCTTGCCCTTGTGGAGCTCCTTGTTGACAACCTTGACCGCGTGACGGCGGCCGGGAGACGTCGGCTTGAGTTTGACGAGAGCCATTACATCACCTCTTGCTCGAACTTGATTTCCTGCCCAGCGGCGAGCGTGACGTACGCCTTGCGAACGTCGTTGCGCTTGCCCATGTAGCGGCCGAAGCGCTTCTGCTTGCCCTTCTGGTTAAGAATCTGAACAGCGCTGACCTGCACCTTGAAGAGCAGCTCAACAGCGGACTTAACTTCGGACTTCGTCGCGTCCGGGACGACGACGAAAGAGACCTGATTGTGCTTCTCACCGATCATCGTGCTCTTTTCGGAGACGATGGGGCCGACGAGCACCTTCATCAGACGTTCCTGATTCATGCCAACATCTCCTCGATCTGAGCAACAGCCGCCTTGGTGGCCACGACCTTGTCAAAGTAGAGAAGGCACAGCGGATCCGCATAGCGGGGCGTAACGACGAGCACATCCTTCAGGTTGCGCGAGGCGAGGATGATGTTGTCGTCAAGTTCTTCCTCACCAATGATGACGAGGGTGCGCGTGGTGAAGCCGAGCGTCTTGAGCTGAGCGGCGAAGTCCTTGGTCTTCGGCGTTTCAGCCTTGATCGTTTCGACGACGACGAAGCGTTCGTCCGCGACGAGCTTCGAGAAGATCGAAGCCATACCGGCACGGTACATCTTCTTGTTGACCTTCTGCGAGAAGTTTTCGTCGGGGGTGTTCGGGAAGGTGCGGCCACCACCACGCCACAGCGGCGAGGAGGTCATGCCCGAACGGGCGCGGCCGGTGCCCTTCTGGCGCCAGGGCTTCTTCGTCGAGTGGTGCACGTCGCGGCGGTTGAGCTGCGCGCGGGTGCCAAGACGAGCGTTGGCCTGGAAGGCGACCACGATCTGGTGCACCAGGGCTTCGTTGTATTCGCGACCGAACACGGCGTCGGCAGCTTCAACCTTGCCCTGTTCGTTCAGGATATTGAGTTCCATTGTTTCGCTCCTTACGCCTTAACAGCAGGACGGACGATCACTTCACCGCCCTTGGCGCCCGGAACGGCACCGCGAACCAGAAGAAGCTGACGTTCCACGTCGACACGGGCAACCACGAGGTTCTGGGTCGTGCGGCGGACGTCGCCGAGGTGGCCGGCCATGCGCTTGCCGGGGAACACGCGGCCCGGGTCCTGACGGTTACCGATGGAGCCGGGAGCATTCGTCGTCACGGAGTTGCCGTGCGAAGCGCGGTTGGACGAGAAGTGGTGGCGCTTGATGGCGCCGGCAAAACCCTTACCGATGGTCGTACCCGTCACGTCGACCTTCTGGCCTTCCGTGAAGATTTCGACAGAGAGGGTCTGGCCGGGCTTGAATTCGGCGACCTTCTCCGCATCGATGCGGAACTCTTTAAGGGTGCAGGCAGCTTCGACGCCAGCCTTGGCAAACTGGCCGGCGAGCGGCTTGTTGACGCGCGAGGGCTTCTTCGTGCCGTACGCGACCTGAACGGCGGTGTAGCCGTCAGTTTCCTGCGTCTTGACCATGGTGACGCGGTTGTTCGACACGTCGAGCACGGTCACGGGAACGGAAGCGCCGTCATCCGTGAAGATACGCGTCATGCCGATCTTGCGACCGACGAGGCCGAGCTTTTCACTCATTGTTTTCTCCACCCCGGCTGCGATTGGCCGGGACCGATTTCATCAAAAATGTCCCTGACTTCTCTTCACACAGAGACGAAGGAAGTCTTCCCAAGGGGACAAGAAAGGCGCGATTCTAGCTGTACACCGGACTCCGTGCAATCGAAAGTCCGATTTTTTACAGCAAAATCTTCAAAGGTTACTGAACCTTGATCTTGACGTCCACGCCGGCCGGAAGATCGAGCTTCATGAGGGCGTCGACGGTCTTGTCGGTCGGATCGACGATGTCCATGAGGCGCTGGTGCGTACGGATCTCGAGCTGATCACGGCTCGTCTTGTTGACGTGCGGCGAGCGGAGGATGTCGAAGCGCTGGATGCGCGTGGGAAGGGGAACAGGGCCACGAACCACGGCGCCGGTGCGCTTGGCGGTGTCGACGATCTCGAGGGCGGACTGGTCGATGAGCTTGTAGTCGTAGGCCTTGAGGCGGATGCGAATGCGCTGAGACTGCATTTCGTTTTCCTAGAAAAAAGAACAGTAAAAGAACAGAGGGAGCGGAGTATACCTCCGCTCCCTCTGCCGATCAAGTCGGATGCGGGAGTTTTTCTCCCCGCGTGCACGGGGAGAAAAGCAACCGTTATTTACTCGATGATCGTGGCGACGACGCCGGCGCCGACGGTGTGGCCGCCTTCACGG
>ERZ833608.495-NODE-495-length-32825-cov-22.078517_pt1 | contig 32825 bp, 24 predicted proteins | sample MGYA00519694_ERZ833608 | MGnify/ENA primary metagenome ERZ833608 (study PRJEB31850, sample SAMEA3708742) | human gut metagenome | biome: human gut; feature: human-associated habitat; material: faeces | place: China | collected 2014 ... | reverse complement strand
GGTTCTCCTTGCCGCCGTCCTTGTTGGGCTCCCACTCGCCCTGCTTGCGGTTGTAATCCAGATACAACATGGAGGCCACAGCGTCCACCCGCAGGCCGTCGATGTGGTACTGCTCCAGCCAGTACAGGGCGCTGGAGATCAGGAAGCTCTGCACCTCGTTGCGGCCGAAGTCGAACACCATAGTGCCCCACTCCTTGTGCTCACCGCGCTTGGGATTGGGGTCCTCATAACAGGGCTCCCCGTCAAAGTTGTACAGGCCGAACTGGTCCTTGGGGAAGTGGGCAGGCACCCAGTCCATGATCACGCCGATGCCGGCTGCGTGTAGCTTATCCACAAAGGACATGAAGTCCTTGGGGGTGCCGTAGCGGCTGGTGGGGGCAAAATAGCCGGTGACCTGATAACCCCAGCTGCCGTCGAAGGGATATTCCATCACGGGCAGCAGCTCCACATGGGTATAACCCATCTCGGTGATGTAGGGGATCAGCTGGTCGGCCAGCTCTGCGTAGTTGTAGGGCTTGTTGCCCTCCTTCATCTTCCAGCTGCCGACGTGCATCTCGTAGATGTTCATGGGGCCGTTGATCACATCGGCCTTCTTCTGGGCGGCCTGCCAGGCCTCATCGTGCCAGGCAAAGCCGGAGATATCATAGACCTTGCTGCCGTTGGACGGCCGGGTCTCGGCGTGGAACGCATAGGGGTCAGCCTTGTAGACAAGGTCACCTGCACGCGTAGTCACGCAGTATTTGTAAACGTCGAATTCCTTCATGCCAGGAATAAACAATTCCCACACAGAATCCCCATCCACCTTGTGCATGGGGTGGCTGCCGGGCTTCCAGCTGTTGAAGTCGCCTACCACGCTGATGGCCACAGCGTGCGGTGCCCATACGCGGAACACGACGCCGGGCTCGCCTGCGCGTGTTTCCAGATGTGCGCCGAAGTAACGATAGGCCTCGCAGTTGTTGCCCTGCTTGAACAGATACACCGGCAGATCCGATGCATTGCCCTGAATCTTTTCTTCGGTCGGTTTCATAGACTGCTCCTCCCCGTACAGGTCCGCATACGCGCACCTGTAGCTTTTTACTCTTTTATATTAAAGAATTCCGACCGGTTTTTCAAGGCCTTTTCTGGAAAAATACCCATAATCTTTTCTTCAATATTTCTCCCTTATATACACACCCGCCAATTTTTTGCAAAATTTATCGTGAATCTTACCAATGCAATGAAAAAAGCGGAGCCTCTGCACCTCTCTCTTTTGGGAGAAACGTACAAATGCTCCGCTCTGCGGGGTCCTTTTCTGTTATGGGGTCATGCGGCGGACCGGTCAGCCCACCACATACACATTCACCTGAATGGCACCGTTGATCACGCTCTCGGCGTAGGTCTCATAGAACAGGTCCACCAGGATCTGGCCCTTCTGCACCGCGATGCCGGTGTCGGTGGCCACCGCGTAGCCGTACACGAACTTTCCGTCCGTAGAAGTGATGTACAGCTTGGTGCCGTAGGGGATCACATCCGGGTCCACGGCCACGGTGCCGTAGCCAAGGCCAAGGCCGGAAGAGCCCTTGCCGGTTTTAGAATAATAACCGGTGGCCTTACCGGTAAGCACCTTGCTGTAGGAAGCAGGGGCATTGGTGGTGCCGTCCGGGCCGGTCAGGGGCGAGACGGGTGCGCCCGCGCCGTAAGTCTTGATGACATGGTTCGTGGGCTGCACGGTGGTGGTGGAATCCACCACGATGCTGTTCTCCAGCTCACCGTCCACATAGCGGTCGCGGGTGGTCACGGTCTGCTGGCCCTCGGCACCGTGCTGCACGGTGGTGGTGCGCCCGGTGTTGCGGAAGTACAGGCTGGTATAGACATACTCGGTATCATAGGGGATGGCCTGCGTTTCCACGCGGTCCTGATAGTCCACGCGGTGCACCACGATCTGGGTGCCTGCGGTCACCAGACGGTCCAGGGCAGGCTCGGTGTAGTCATCGCCCTCCAGGGTGATGCCGGCGCGCTGCAAGGCATCGGCCACAGTGCCGTACACCATCTTCACCGGGTAGGTCTGGCCGTCGGCCTGGACGTTCACCGAGAATGCGCGCTCAATGTTCAGGGTGGCAAGGTTGCCGCTGAACGCCGTGTAATAGACCTGGTCGCCCTCTTCGGACTGGATGCCGGAGAGGCTCATGACCTTAGCGGGGTCGGTGGCAGAGGTGAGGATCACCTGCTTGGCCCCATTGGAGTCGGTGACGTAGGTCAGCCGCAGATTCGCAGCGGTCACACCAAGGGTAGCCACAAGGCACACGACCATGACACAAAACGCCAGCACGCGGGAAGAGACTGCAGATCTGCAGCCCGAGGATGCTTTTTTCAAGTTTACGGAAGCGATACGAGACAACTCCTCTCTTCTTGTTTTTGGTTTGTTTTTGGTGCGGCCGCGGATGCTGCATTGCACCCCGGCCGCCGGGACTGCGGAGCACCAAGGGCTCCACAATCAAATACGATGCTTTTCCGGCTGTGGAAGCCAAGCATCGTATTGCGTCGGAATCCGTTCCAACGGGACATTGCTCCGTCCCCCGGCACAGGCCCCCATTGCCTGCACCGTACCGTCCGCTCAGACGGTATTTCACTTCATCCAGATAAAATTTAAACGCTGCAACGTCCGTTGCTCCGTTGCGCGGTATTATCTTACCAGACCGGAGCCGATTTGTCAAATCGGGCGTCTCCACTTTGTTAGATACTTGACATTCTTTTTTGTGCAATTTTAACAGTGTTTCCTGCAAAATATTGTTTTTTAAGTTATTTCCTCCGGATTTTTCGCTCTTTTTCGTCTACGTTCTGTTCATGAATTTTTAACATTTGCATCCGTCCCGGACGCCCCGGAACGACCCGTTTCTGGCCCTCCCGCACGGAAACAAGCGGCCAAATACCGCAGTTTTCTGCACAAAACCAGGCCCGCCGCCGGGCATTTTCCGCACCCGGAATTGCCCCCGAATTACCCCCAAAAACGCCCCTCCGGCAAAATGCCGAAGCCCAGAAATCTGCGGAGAAAAAGAACACACTTCTGCTGCCGCGCGCCCCGGCGTACAATCAAATAAAAAACCGGAAAGGAAGGTCAAAACCATGAAGATCCAAATCATTCATCGAGCCTGCGGCGGCACCGAATTCCTGCCGCAGCCCAGCCGCCTGCACCTGGGCGCACAGAATGCGGAAGGCGTGGACCGGCTGCAGTTCCAGCTGCCCGAAAGCTGGGCCGACTGCGCCATTGCCCTGTACCTGCGCCGCAGCGACGGCACCCAGCTGGCCCCGGTGCCGCTGGACGGCGATGCCTGCGTGACGGTGGACCGCCGCCTCACCGGCTGCACCGGTGGGCAGTGGATGCTGGCCGCCGTGAGCGGCTCCGGCTACACCGCCTACACCCGCCCCGGCCGGTACGACACCTATGCCACCCTGCCCACCGACGGCGGCTCCGAGGACCTGCCGCCCACCCTGTACGAGCAGTTCGTGGCCCGCGTGCTGGAAAGTGCCAGCACAGCCGCCACGGCGGCCCAGAGCGCCTCGGCCAGCGCCGAACGCTGCACTTCCAGTGCCGCACAGGCACAGACTGCTGCCCGGCAGGCCAGCACCAGCAGCACCGCGGCGGCCGGGTGTGCATCCCGGGCCGAGGCTGCTGCCGCCCGCGCCGAAGAGCTGGCCCCGGCAGACGGTCAGGTACTGAGCGTGAACGGCAAAAGCGGTGTAGTGGTCCTGCGTGCGCAGGACGTGGGTGCCCTGCCCCGGCCTGCGCAGCCGGCAGCCGGCTCCCTGCTGCGGGTTCTGAGCGTGAACCCCGACACCGGTGCCCTGCTCACCGACACTACGCCCCCGCCCGACCTGACGCCCTATGTGCGCAGCAGCACCCTGCCGGACGCAAAGACCCCCGGCCCGGTGCGCATCGACCCGCAATACGGCGTGGCTGTGCGGGAGGACGCCACCCTGACCCTTGTGCCTGCCTCCGCCGAGCAGCTGGACAGCATGACCGACGGCTTTGCGCCGCTCACCCCGGCCCTGCTGCCCTACGGCGTGAAAAAAGCGCTCACCACCGCCAGCACTGCCGCCGGGTGGACCGGTGCGGAAAAGACGGCCGCCCTGCGCACGCTGGGTGCCGACTTGACCGCCTACTATACCCGGCTGGAGGCCGACGCCAAATTCGGCACGCCTTACAGCCTGCCGCCCGCTACGGCGGACCAGCTGGGCGGCGTGAAAGTGGGCGAAGCGCTGGACATCGCACCGGACGGCACCCTCAGCGCCAAAACGCTCAATGACAAGATCGCTGCCGCCGTGGCGGTCAAGTCGGAGCCCCGGCTGGTGTGGAACACCCATGCGACGTCTCCTAACAAATTCACAACTTGGGATGTTCAGATTCCAGGCAATGTTGATAAGATATGCATTACCAAAGGCAGGAGTAGCAGCAGCGGTAATAACACTGAAAAAAGCATTGCACGCGGTGGCACGACAACTTATGACTGTAACTACGATTTTACAATCACATTCCAAACAAACGGCATCCTTCATGTTGCTAATTCATACAAAACACTTTACCCTCTGGAACTCTGGATTGACGGCTACCACTACCCCACCCTTGCGGACCTGCTGACGCAGGTGACCGCCGTGGAGAGCAGTGTCACCGATCTTCAGGTGGCCCTGTGCGAGCTGTACGAAGAAAAGGAGGAAAATTGATGGCGAAAATTTATGCAGCCCTGATCCGCAAGGGTATCAAGACGCTGGACGAGGTGCCCGCCCGTCTGCGCAGCACCGTGGAAGCCCTGCTGGCGGAGGTGGAAGCCGATGCTTGAAGCCTGGTCCCGCACGCGGGACGGCACCCGGAAGCTGAGCGCAAACTTCACCGTGGCCGAGTTTGCCTGCAAAGATGGCTCGGACCCTGTGTTCGTGGACAGCAGCCTTGCCGCCCTGCTGCAGAAGATCCGCGACCACTTCGGCCGCCCCGTAGTCATCACCAGCGGCTACCGCACCGCCGCTCACAACAAATCCGTGGGCGGGGCCGCCTACAGCCAGCATCTGTATGGGCGCGCTGCCGACATCCGGGTGCAGGGCATCCCGGTGGAGCAGCTGGCCGCCTATGCAGAGACCTGCCTGCCCGGCACCGGCGGCATCGGCCGGTACCCGCCCCGGGCCGGACGGGCTGTGGGCTGGGTCCATGTGGACACCCGCCCCACCAAAAGCCGCTGGACAGGTTAAGAAGGAGGTGAACCCAATGGAAAGCATCCTGTCCGCCCTGATCGCCGGTGCCGTGACCCTGATCGGGGTGCTGATCGCCAACAGCCGCAGTCAGGCCGTGACCGACACCAAGCTCGAAGAGCTGACCCGCGAGGTGCGCGAGCACAACAATTTCGCCCGCCGCGTGCCCATTCTGGAAGAGCAGATGAAGGTGGCCAACCACCGCATCGCCGACCTTGAGAACCATGAACGAATGAAAGAGAGGAACTGATTTATGGAACTGAGCAACAAGATCTCCGCCGCTACCCTGGCCCGCACCGCTGTGCTCCTGCTGGCCCTGACCAATCAGGTGCTGAGCGCAATGGGCAAGCCCGTGCTGCCCATCGAGAGCACCACCGTGGAGCAGCTGGTCACCGCCGGCATCACCACCGTGGCCGCCCTCATCAACTGGTGGAAGAACAACAGCTTCACCGCTGCCGCCGTGGCCGCCGACAGCTACATGGCCCGGCTGAAGCAGAAGCAGTGATCGCCGACTGCCCTATATAAGGTAGAGGGCAAGGCCCCCGGAGACGCAGGTTTCCGGGGGCCTTTTTCGTCTGCAGCAGGGCGGCAGGAGAAATTCCATCCGGTTCTTTGCCAGAAATTTCGTCTCTCAAAAAGTGGTTTTCCGCAACAATCCGCACACTCTGCACCAGTACCGCAACCGCATCATTTCACATCCGCAACAGTTTCTCTTTTTTCTGCAACAAATCCTCGTGATTTGTGCAAAATATCCAATTCGGACTTTGGAATATTTTCACAAATCATGCGTTTCTACACATTTTTTCTTGACAACCTGCACCAGAAAATGGTATAAAAGAAGTAGGATAGCAAGCCTCGAAATATGTCCATTATATGGGACAGTTATAATGCGTAAAAGACTTGACACCATTTGAAAGGAGCCATCAATCATGACGAACAAAAAGCTGAAACTCGCTGCCATGTCCGTAGCCCTGACCGCCTGTGTCGCTGCACAGCCCATGGCCGCCCATGCTGTGGAAGGCCCCGACTCTGTCGAGGATAACGCTGCCCCGCAGGCCGAACCCGCCCCTGTGGAAGGTAAGACCGCAGAAGGCGAGGTCGAGGGCGAAGAGGAAAAGCAGGAAGAGTTTGTTCCCCCGGTGAACGATGAGGCCAAGAAAGATGATCAGGCTCCCGCGTTCGGCCCCGGCACCAAGACCGATGACATCACCATTGACTATAAACCTGCTGAGAAGCCGGAAGAGCCCGGCAAATCCGGTGAGGACGGCGAAGCCGACGGCTCTGAGGGCTCCGGCGAGACGGACGAGACTGAGAACCCCGACGGCACCTATGTGAAGGGTGACGTGATCGACAACAGCAAGAAGGACGAAGCCACCGGCAAGGACGGCAAGATCGGCGAGGCCACCAAGGAAGAGACCCCCGACAGCTCTTCCAGCACCACCGTCGTGGACCCCGACGCCGAAGTGAAGAAGGGCGACCCCGTGGTGGGCAAGGACGAGGACGGCAACACCACCATCACCACCCCCACCGAGACCACCGGCACCGAGACTACGACCACCACCGGCACCGGCAAGGCCGATTCCTCCACCACCATCACCGACACCAAGAAGGGCGAAGAGATCAACCTCGACGACGAGCTTGGCAAGGACGTGCGTCCGGACTGGAAAACCGATAAGGATGCCAAGCTGGGCGGTTACACCGTGGACAAGGTCGAGCCCGCCAAGGACGGTAACTCCAAGACCCTGACCCTGAAAAAGACCAGCCCGACCGAAGAAAAGGAGATGGCCGCCGAGGACATCGCCAAGCTGCTGGACGTCCCCGAGGGCGGCGTGGAGAGGAAGGAAGAGCTGGACGAAGAGGGCAACCCCAAGACCACCTACACCCTGAAAAAGGAAGAGACCTCTACCGACGAGAACGGCAACACCGTCACCCGCGTCACCTACTACAAGATCACCGGCAATACGGTCGAGACCACCACTGAGACCACGCTGAAGCTCAAGGTGGAAAAGGGCACCGAAACGAAGAAGGATCAGGATCTGAGCACCGAGGCCGAGTTGCCCGATTCCATCACCGTAAAGAACGGTAAGAGCGAGCTCAAAGTTTCTAAGGATATCCTTGAGAAGGCCCTCGATAACGGCGGCACTTATACGGATACTGATAAAAACATCACCTATACGGTTACGAAAAAAGAGGAAAGTTCCACCAAGCTCAGCAACGAGCAGCTGGCAAAGCGTCTGGGCGATGGCTTCACTTATAATGCCGCCGACGACAGCATCTCCTACAAGGGCGAAAAACTGACCATCAGCCAGAATGATGTTTACCGCAAGCTCCTGAGCTACGACGTCACGGTCACCGAAACCATCAAGAATGAGGGTCAGGTCGAAGGCGGTCAGGCCAGCATCGACAAGGCCAACAACGACGCCAAGCTGGAAGCCATCAAGGCCGCTCTGACGGATGCCGCCAAGAAAACCGGCATCAATGTGGACAGCGAGGATTTCAAGAACCAGCTGAATACGATCGATCCCACCGGCAAAGGCCAGCTCAATCTCAGTTATACCGATGCAGACGGCAATGTTCATACTGTCACCCTCCGCTATGACGGTGCAACGGTTTCTGCGCCTCAGCCGGGCACTCCCGATTCGAGCAAGGACACCGAGACCCGTAAGGATGTTACGGACAACGTCATCACCGGCACCGCTTATGTGCCCGGCTCGAATACGTGGACCGAAAGCGGTTCCCTCAACGGCACCTACGTCAAGCCCGGCAGCGGTGAACTTCCCTCTCTCGAAGGTTGGACGTTCGACGGCATAGACACGGAGAAGGGCACCACGACCTACAAAAAAGAAGAAACCGTGACCTCGCCCGACGGCACCAGCACCAAGATCACCCGTACCTGCACGATCACGGAATCGTCCGCTTCTCTCAGCGATGCGGAGAAGGCAGATATCGCATGGGCGGAGTTGCTGAAACAGCACCCCGAATATAAGAACGAAGATGAGCTGAAAGCTGCAGGTTATAACATCGATATCGGCAGCATGGACTTCTCCGGCATCAAGCGCGTGGAATGGACGATCGGCACACTTTCTGAATCCACAAAGACGGACACCAAGGATCTTAACGACAAGCTGGTGATCCCCGGCGGCAAGAACTGGTCGATCGACGAAAACGCCGGCACCATCACGGTGGACGGAAACATCTACCGCAATGTGACCAAAACCGATGACGGCTACACCTGCACGGTCGAGGACAAAAACGGCGTAAAGACCACCTACACCTTCACCAAACAGGCCGGTGCTCCGCTGACCCCTGAAGAGATCCAGACCGCACTGGCAGGCCAATACAGTGTTTCCGCTGACAGCATCCGACTGAACGCCGACGGCAAGACCGCGACCTTCACGAAGGGTAACGAAACCATCACCGTGGATTACAGCACCCTGAGCGAGACCCTCACCGTCCGGAAGGATGTGCACACCTCCTCCAGTGTCACCGACATCATCAAGGACAATAAGGATCTTGAGAAGGCATACGACGAGCTGTGGAAGCAGATTCAGGAGATTCAGAGCAAACTTCTGCCCGGCGAGGAACTCTGGATCGGTAAAACGAAGATCGATTCCACCACCAAAAAGGAAGATATCATCAAGTATTTCACCAAGGCCATCTCGCCCGAAAACATGAGCAAGGATGAGCTGATCAAGGCTCTGCAGGAGCAGGAACGGATCGCCAAGAACTCCACCTATGTTGCCAACAAGGGTTCTGATTACGAAGAGACCAAGAAGAACTACTACTCCGGTGAAAAGACGGATGAATTCAAATCCTTCAGCAAGGCACCGGATGGTTCCAAAATTGAGGTCTATTGGAAATCGACTTGGTTGTGGTACGGCTATTATTACTATACAGACGCTAACGGCCAGGAAGTTCGTGTTGATAATAACACTGTGCACTACGAAGAGCAGCGCGACGACATCGGCCACCTCGACCTCGCTTCCGGCTCCAAGCTGGATCTGCTGCCGGACGAGGACGGTAAGGTCGATCAGACCGACTGTGTGCTGGTGAGCAAGAATCTGAAGCTGGAGTGGAACTACGATGCCGGAAACCTGGTCAACGGTAAGGGCAACCAGCCGGTCGGCCTGGACAGCAAGATCAGCTGGGATGATGAAGGCGGCAAGGGCGACGGCCACTACGAGTATGACCGCGGCAATTCCAACAACTGCCCCGACAAGAGCGCCTACTACAAGCTGACCGGCACCGTTGCCTACGACCCCATCAAGGAGAACGGCAGCATCAAGCTGTATCAGGGTCAGAGAGGCGACTATTGGACCCCTGGCATCAGCGCAGAGGATGAGGCCATTAACGCTTACCTGAAGGCAACCGGCAGCAACAAGACAGCCGCCAGTCTCACGAAAAAAGAGCGTGATGCCATCGTTGGCACCTATGTTGTGCAGATCGGCACCACCGGCACCAACAGCACCGGTGAGAGCGGCTATCAGGTCTATCTCAAGTCCTCTGAACTGACTGCCTACGGCTATATGACCCGCGATGCCAACACCTGCATCAACAGCACCTACAAGCGCCAGGACGGCACCTGGGGTTACGTCGGCGGCTATGACCTGATGATCTCCGAGCTGACCCAGGTGCGTGAGGGCAAGGTCGTCGGTCAGACCGAATCCACCATCAAGACCATCACTGCCCCGCTGAGCATCCGCAGCTCTCAGGACTTCGCCAAGCGCCTTCTGGAGCTGAACAAGCAGACCACCACCACCCATAAAACCGGTGAGGGTGCTACGGCTTACGGCGAAAATACTTCCGGCGACTTCGACGGTACCTATACGCAGAAGAAGAGCGAAACGGTCGAAGGATCCGGTACCGGCAAAGGCCACTACACCACCTTTACCGAAGTGCTGAAGAAGATCTTCTCCGGCTCCGGCAGCAAGGAGCACGATGAGGGCAGCGTCTCCTACACCCACCGCACCACGGACAAGGTGAACACCACGCCAGTGTCCAAGGAGACCGTGACCACCACCGACGCCCATGTGGGCTACAACTATACCTCCATCGAGACCCGCACGGTCACCGTGAACGGCGAAGAGACGGTCATCGTCCCGCCCGTCACCCCGCCGGAAACGCCTGTGGAGGACGAGACCCCGAACGAAGTCGTGACCCCGGAGACCCCTGAGCTGCCGCCCGTGCAGGACGCCACCCCGGACGCTCCGGTCCTGCCGTCTGACGCGGTCCTGCCCGCTGTGCAGGATGCACTGCCGCAGACCGGCGTGAACTGGATGGCCGCTCTGGGCATGGCATTCAGCGGCATGCTGCTGACCATCGCAGGCGCATTCGCCAGCCTCAAGTACAAGGAAAAGCACTGATGCTTTTCCCTTCCAACGTGATCCACGTCAAGTCGTAAACGCATAGAAAGGGCCTCCCCATTCCGGGGAGGCCCTTTCGTGTTATGTTCGGCTTATGCTTCCGCTTTGGCAGCGCGGTACCACTGTACCAGCTTTTCGGCGTCCTGCCAGCCCTTGCGGTACATGGCTTCCAGACTCTGTTTGTCCTTGGTCAGGGTGGACATGCCCTCGGAGGTGTAGCGGTAGAGCTTTTTGCCCAGCCGCTCCACGATGCTCATGGCCGGGAGCTGGGTCGTCACATCGTAGACTCCCAGCCGCTCGTAGGTGACATAATAGGCCAGATTATAGTCCGAGAGTTTTGCGATGGTGCAGTTTTCCGTGTTGGTCACGCTGAGGATCTGGCAGTTCTGCTCCTTGAAGCGCATCACATGGCCGATGGTGTCGCGGGACTCGCCGGACACTGAAAACACGATCACCAGCGAATTTTCCACGAATCGGCTCTCGGTGGGGTAATGGGGCTCGTCGATGTACAGGCAGAACTTGCCCATGCTGGAAAAATAGCGTGCCCCGTACTTGGCCACGATGCCGGACATGCCGCTGCCTACAAAAAAGATGTGCCGGGCCTGAAAAATGACCTTGGTCAGCATGTCCAGCTTCTGCTCAAACTCCGCCGAGCAGGTCTTTTTCAAAAAGTCGATGACCTCCGACACATCGTCCTTGACCGGCGGCTGCTTTGCCTGTTCCAGATGCTGGCGCAGCCGGATCTTGAACTCCGCGTAGCCGTCGCAGCCCGCCTTTTTGCAGAACCGGAGGATGGTGGAGGTAGACACATGGGCGGCATCCGCAAACTCCCGGATGCGCATATAGCACACCTTGTCCGCGTTCCGCACAACATACTTATAAACTTCCAGCTCCAGATCATTCAGGCTGCAGATCATCTCTTCGCTGAACATCGGCCACCCCTCCCTCGTGGTGGTTTTTGTTCCAGTATACTGTATTTTTTGCCGCGTTACAATTCCCCTGCTCAGAAAAAAGCCGCCGCACGGTGGCAGGGCCGTGCGGCGGCAGAAACATGCTTTGGGGAACCGATCAGATCAGGCTCAGGGCCTCTTCGTCGCCCACGAGGGTGAAGTCGGGGTGCATCTGCAGGATGCTGGCGGGCACTTCCGGGGTGACCGGGCCGAAAAAGGCTTTCTTCACGATCTCGGCCTTGCCGGTGCCGTTGACCACCATCAGCACCTTACGGGCCTGCATGATGGTCTTGATGCCCATGGTGTAGGCCTGCTTGGGCACCAGGTCTACGTTGCCGTCAAAGAAGCGCTTGTTGGCCTCGATGGTCTCCTGGGTCAGGTCCACACAGTGGGTCTCCAGCTCAAAGGCCTCGCCTGGCTCGTTGAAGCCGATGTGGCCGTCGTGGCCGATGCCCAGCAGCTGCAGGTCGATGCCGCCCACGCTGTGGATGATCTGGTTGTACTGGGCGCAGGCTGCGTCCGCATCGGGGTTGGTGCCGTCCGGCAGGTTGATGCGGGCGGGGTTGATATTGACGTGGTCGAACAGGTGGCGGTGCATGAAGCTCCAGTAGCTTTCCGGGTGGTCCTTGGGCAGGCCGCGGTACTCGTCCAGGTTCACGGTGGTGACCTCCGAGAAATCAATGTCGCCCTTGTTGTACCACTCCACCAGCTGCTGGTAGGCCCCCACCGGGGTGCCGCCGGTGGCCAGACCCAGCACGCAATTGGGCTTCATGATGACCTGTGCGGAAATAATGTTTGCCGCCTTGCGGGACATGTCTGCGTAATCCTTTGCACGAATAATCTTCATCACAAACGACCTCTTTCATCTTTCATCTTTGCTGCGTTCACCGCGCAGCATCGGTTTTGCGCTTCCACGCATTCTATTGCAATTCTACCACAATTCACCGGATGCTGTCCAGCATTCTAGCGCATTCTGACCGAATTTTGCTGTTTTTCAGCCGATTCGTCCAAAAAACGCCGGGCAGAACGCAAAGGGCCCCGCCGAAGCGGAGCCCTCACACTGGTTGGCAGCGGTTGCACCGCCCCACAAAAAGCCTTCCTGCATTTTCATACGGACATTCTCACTTTTTTCTCATCATGGGCCGTGCCCATTGGAATTCCTGCACCTCTAGCATAGCGGAAAAATCACAAAAGAAAAAGAGGATTTTGGGGCTTCTTTGTGCCAAAAAGACAAAACAGCGCCCCCTGCGCCGTCCGAGACGGTTCAGGGGGCGCTGTCATTGCAGTTCAGGGAATGCTGCGGGGATCAGTCTGCAGACAGATAGTGCATGGCCTTGCGCAGGCGTGCCTCATTTTCTGCGGTGGGCTCCATGAAGGGGCTGTGGAACAGATCCTGGAACAGGTTCTCCATCTTGGGGGAGTTCGGGTCGATGCCGATGTCCTCCAGGGTCAGGGGCATGTTCATGCTCCGCATAAAGGCACGGAAGGGTGCCACCTGCTCCGGATGGCCGTTGAAGGCCAGCTGCAGGCAGTCGCCGATGGCCACGATCTCGCCGTGCAGGTAGGGCTTTGCCTCCTGGGTGAAGTGGGTGCGCACCAGCTCGTAGGTCTCGTGGCCCAGAGCGGTCTGGCCAAAGCCTTTGCTCACGCCGCTGACGATGCCGGCCACGGCAACGTTCAGGTAAGCGATATCCTCCACGGCCTTGGTCAGCTTGCCCTCGGCAATGTCATGGCAGGCCTGATGGGCCTCCTTCTCGTAAACATGGTAAGCCATCTCTGCGATGGTGTAAGCGGTGAACAGACCGATGCTCACATCGTCCAGCAGGATCTCGCTGCGGCCGTTCTGGATCTCGATCATCTTGGCCATGCCGTCCATGATGCCGCTGGCTGCGTAGCGCGGGGGCTCCTTGCAGATCACGTCCATATCCATGACGATGGCATTGACCTCGTGGTCATAGCGCAGGCTGCCCAGGGAGGCACCCTCGGCAGTGTACATGACGCTCAGCGGGGCAAATGCCGCGCAGGTGGCAATGGAGGTAGGCACCTCCACGATGGGCAGGTCGCCTGCAAAATGTGCCGTAGCCTTGGCCTGATCCATGATGCGGCCGCCGCCGACACCAACGATGACCTGGCAGCCAGTGGTCAGGGCCTGCAGGGCGTGCTCCTTGGCGCGCTCGTAGGTGTTCTGATCCGGGTACAGGGAGAGTTCAAACTCCACACCGGCATCCTTCAGGCTCTTTTCTGCCTTGCCTTCGGTGGCTGCCCAGGCGCGGGGGCCGGCAATGACCAGGGCCTTTTTGCCCAGACGTGCCACCTCGCCGCCCAGCAGGTTCAGGGCGCCTGCTTCCTGCAGGTAACGGCCAGCGCCGAACTTGTAAGCGTTATCCAGTTTGATATCAGCCAGACTTCTTGCTTCTGCCATAGTTTTTACACTCCTTACTCCATGTAAGCACCCTTCATGGCGCTGACTGCGTGCTGACTATACAGCTTCAGCAGGCCATGGGTGTATTTGCTTGTAAAACCCTTCCAGTTGGCTTTGCGTTCTGCCAGAATGGCGTCCATTTCTTCGGGGGTCTTGTGCTCGCCCTTCACACCGGTGATCTCCAGGCGGCGGGCCTCCACGTCCAGTTCAATGATATCGCCCTCTTCCACCAGTGCGATGGGGCCGCCTGCGGCGGCTTCCGGGCTGACATGGCCGATGACGGGGCCGCGGCTTGCGCCGGAGAAGCGGCCGTCGGTAATGAGGGCCACGCTGGAGGCCAGGGTCGGATCCGAGCAGATGGCTTCGCCGGTGTAGAACATCTCCGGCATACCGCTGCCGCGGGGGCCTTCGTAGCGGATGAACACGGCATCGCCCGGGTGGATGCGGCCGTGCAGGATGGCGTCGATGGCGTCCTCCTCACAGTCGAAGGGGCGGGCGGTCAGGGTCGCCTTGAACATGGCCTTGGGGCAGGCGGTGTGCTTGATGACACAGCCTTCCGGGGCCAGGTTGCCGCGCAGGATGGCGATGGAACCGTTGGTGCCGATGGGCTCGTCGAAGCTGCGGATGATGTCGGTGCGCTTGATCTCACGGCCGATCTTCTTGCTCTTCTCGGCCAGCAGGGCATCGCAGTGCTCGTAGAAGCCGTTCTTCTTCAGCTCCTCCAGGTTCTCGCCCAGGGTCTTGCCGGTAACGGTCTTGGCATCCAGATGCAGCATGGACTTGATCTCTTCCATGATGCGGGGCACGCCGCCTGCATAGTAGAAATACTGTGCGGGCCAGTCGCCTGCGGGACGGATGTTCAGCAGGTAGTGTGCGCCGCGGTGCATCCGGTCAAAGGTGTCGGCGTCGATCTCGAAGCCGAACTCGTGGGCAATGGCGGGGATGTGCATCAGGGCATTGGTGGAGCCGGAAATGGCCGCATGGACCATGATGGCGTTCTCAAAGCTGCGCATATCCACGATATCGCCTGCGGTGACACCGGCTTCCACCAGCTTCATCAGCTGTGCACCGGCGTCGTAGGCAGCCTGCTTCAGCTCGGGGGCAGTGGCCGGCATCAAAGCGGTGCCGGGCAGCATCAGGCCCAGAGCCTCGGCCATGACCTGCATGGTGGAGGCAGTGCCCATAAAGGAGCAGGCGCCGCAGCTGGGGCAGGCGTGCTGCTTGTAGTAGGTCAGCTGCTCGGCCGGGATCTCGCCGCGCTCGTACTGTGCGCTGAACTTGCCGATCTGCTCCAGGGTGAGCAGTTCGTTGATGGCACAGCCGGGGTCGTTCTCGGTGTACTTGGCGGGCAGGTCGTGTGCCTCCATGACACCGCCGGTGACCACGATGGCTGCCATCATGTCCTTCATGCGGCCGATGCTCATGAGCATGGCGGGCATGGCCTTGTCGCAGCTGGAAATGAACACACCGCCGTCAAAGGTGGTGGCGTTGGCCTGTGCTTCCACCAGGTTGGTGATGGCTTCGCGGTGGGCCAGCGAGTAGTTGATGCCATCATGGCCCTGGGCCATGCCGTCGCACATGTCGGTGGCAAAATACCGGGCAGCCTTGCCGCCGTGGTCGTTCACGCCGCGGACAGCCTCTTCCACAAAGATATTCAGGTGGCCGGAGCCCGGATGGCTGTTGCCGTAGGTGCTCTCCACCATGATCTGGGGCTTGCTCAGGTCATCGACCGTCCAGCCCATGCCCATGCGCAGAGGGTCCATCTCAGGGGACAGGGAACGGACCTGCTGACTTTTCAGCATCATATTCAACTCCTTATAAAACTCTCAGATACTCTCTCACAGGGTCAGGCGGCGGTCACGCGCAGCGACCTTCCACCAGCCTGTGACCTCGCCGTTTTCCACCACCGGGACCGCCGGGTACAGGGCGCTGGTGGGGCAGACGTGAGTCGGGATGGCAAACAGCTCGGTCCCGATGGGCGGGATGTCGGCGATGTGCTCTTCCGGCACACGCACCACCCAGTGCTCCTCGTTCTGGATCACGGTGCGGGCATACTCCATGCCCACGATCTCCGCGCGCTCCGGCTGGGGATCGGTGGCCACGGCCTTGCAGCCCAGATCCAGTGTGAAGGTGTCGCGGCTGGGGCGGCTCACCACGCGGGTGAGCAGGGCGGCAGCCGGGGTGAACTTCAAATCCGGGTAGGCCTTGCGGTACCCAGCGTCCTGGATCACGCAGGTGCCGGGGCTCAAAAACTCTCCGGTCATCTCGGCGTGCACCGGGAAGGACGGGGTGCCGCCCATGATCAGGATCTCGCAGCAGATGCCGTCCGCCTTCAGGCGGGCCTTGATCTCCTCGATCTGCTTGTCCACAGGGGCAGTAGCCACCTCGCGCTCCTGCACGCTGCTCTCGTGGCGGTGGCCGTCGTAGCAGTGCATGCCGCGCATGACGATGCCGGGCAGGGTGTTCCACTCCCGGTACATCGCTTCCACTTTATCCAGCGGCACACCGGTGCGGTGCTGGCCCATGTCCACATCCATCAGCACATTGGCCTTGCAGGTCTGGCCCAGCTTGCGGATCTGCTCCGTGTCATCGCCGATGGCAAAGAACTCCACCTCCGGGAAGGCGGCCTGCAGCGCGGCAAAGCGCTTGATGTTGGGGCCCACCAGCGGGTACGCCAGAGTCAGGTGCTTCGCACCGGCCTTGGCGGCCATTTCGGCCTCGGCGATGGTGGCGCACTTGAAGCGGTCGATGCCCGCCTCGATCTGCATTTGGACCACCTCGGCCATCTTGTGGGTCTTGATGTGGGGCCACAGGCGGGCAGCGCCGCCTGCAATGTCGATCATCTTGCGGATATTCTCGCGGATGATCGCCGGGTAATAGACCAGCTGCGGGCTTACGATGTCCTGCTGACCCTCAAAGGTATAGAGGTTGTCGTTGATCTTATTCATACTCCACCAGCATCTCGATCTCGACCGCGATGTTGCCCGGGCAGGAATTGGTGCCCATGGCGGTGCGGGCGGGCAGACCCTTCTCCTCGCCGAACAGCTCGAACAGCAGGTTGGAACCGCCGTTGATGACCTGCGGCTGCTGTGCAAAATCATCGGTGCAGTTGACAAAGCCCAGGACCTTGACGCAGCGCTTGATGCGGTTCAGGTCGCCCAGCTTGGCGTCCAGATTGGCCAGCAGGTTCAGCATGCAGTTGTAAGCAGCCTTCTGGCCCTGCTCCAGGGTCAGGTCGCCGCCGACCTTGCCCACGATGTTGTGGCCGTCGCCGATGTCAGGGCCGCAGCCGCTGCAGTACAGCAGATGATCGCCGAACTCCATGACCGGAGTGTAGACGCCGCCCTTCGGCGGGGGTGCGGGCAGGGTGATGTTCATTTCCTTGAGCTTATCGTAGACGTTTGCCATAAGAAAACCTCTCTTCTGTTTCTCCGGCGCAGCCGCAACGGAGGCTGCTGCCGGTTGAAAGATGTTCCGCAGCCGGTGTGCGCCGACTGTGAAGCGACTTGTTTATATTCCCAACAGCGTGCTGCCCAGGCTCAGCACCAGGGGCACGCTGATCAGGATACTAAGGGTGGAATGTGCAACGGCCTGGCTGGCCAGCTCCCCTTCGGTGTCGTACTGCTTTGCCAGCACGGCCGTCAGGCTGCCTGCCGGGCAGGAGGCCAGAATCAGGATCGCCATGCACAGGGTGCGGTCCAGCGGCAGGAAGTACAGCGCCGCCAGGAAGCCCAGCGGGAACACGACGCACCGCAGGGCCGTGATGAGCCATACCATGGGGTTCGTGACCAGTTTTTTCAGGTCACTGCGGGCCAGCATGCCGCCGGCGATCATAAGAGCCAGCGGGGTGGTGGTATTGCCCACCGCCTTGCAGAAGCTCTCCAGAATGGCGGGTAGCCGCAGGCCGGTCACCAGCATGACCACCATGATGGCGGTGGTGATGTTGGTGGGGGTAAGGAATGCTTTGATGCTCACCTTGGCTTCCGGGTCGAACAGGTGCTGTACATAAGTAAAGAACAGGATGTTGTAGGCCATGATGCCGGCGGCACCGTACAGGGCACCCGCCTCGCTGCCCAGCAGGGCGCTGATGAGTGGGATGCCGATGAAGGCGCTGTTGGGCATGACGGCGGCACCCACCAGCACGGCCTTCTGGCCGCGGGTCAGGTGCATGGCCCTGCTCAGCACAAGGCAGATGCCGATGGTGAGGATGTAGAAGATCTCCAGCACCACATAGCCTTTGAGCATGCCGGCCACGGCCTCGCGGCCGCCGTCGATGCTGGCACTGGCCAGCAGGGTGCAGGGCAGGGTGACCGACATGACCAGGTTGGACAGGAACTTGCTGTTCCTGTCATCCATGATGCCCAGTTTGGTCACGGCTGCACCGGTGCCGATCTCCAGAAAGATGATCAGGATCTGCTGCAGAAGGATCGCGATCGACATGGCAGCTCCTTACACCGTCAGCACCATACCGGCACCGGTCGTGGTGCGCCGGTCGTGGTCAATGGCGACCTGGCCGTTGACGATGCACCAGTCCAGACCGGTGGCCTTCTGGGCAGGATTCGTGAAGGTGGCATGATCCGTGAACTTCTTCGGATCGAATACCAGTATATCAGCATAGTTGCCTTTCTGCAAGCTCCCTCGTCCGACCAATCCCATTCTTTCGGCGGGCTGGCTGGTCATCCGGCGGATGGCCTCCTGCATCGTGTAGATGCCGCGCTCGGCCACATACTCCCGCAGCACCTTGGGGAAGGCACCGAACATGCGGGGGTGGGGCGTGTCGGTCTTGGCATAGATGGCATCGGAGATGATATTGGACCAAGGCAGACGCGCCACCGTATCAATATCATCCTGGCTCATGGACATATTGATGATGGCAGTCTTACCGTCCTCGCTGTGCATCAGGTAGGCGGCCAGTGCAGCGGCGTCCTCAAAGCCGAATTTCTCGGCAGCCTCCGTCACCCGCATGCCCAGGAACTTCTCGTTTTCGGGGCAGACCACGCCGCTGATGATGATGCGGTCCCAGCCCAGCGTGATGCAGAAGTTGTCCCAGTCATCGTACAACACGCTGCTGGTACGGCGGAACTCCTCCACACCTTCGGGGGTGCCCAGTTTTTCCAGTGCACGGGTCATGTTGCCGGCCACGAACACCGGGGGCAGCATGGTGGTCAGGGCCGTGCTGCCGCCCTCGTAGGGGTAGAAGTCCACGGTCACGTCCATGCCCTCGGCGCGGGCGGCTTCGATGTCGGCAATGGCGGTGTGGATGTCCTTGCCCCAGTTCTTCATGCCGCAGCTCTTGAAGTGGCTGATCTCCAGGGCACAGCCCACGCGGCGGGCGATCTCGATCACCTCGCGCACGCTCTGCACCATGCTGTCGCCCTCACCGCGGATGTGGGTGGTGATCACCCGGTGGTAGCGGCCCACCGGCTCCAGAATGTAGGCAAATTCATCGGTGGAGGAGTAGCACTCCGGCAGGTACATGATGCCCAGCGACACACCGGGAGCACCGGCGGCCATGGCGTCCTCGATCAGAGCACGGGCGTCGTCCAGCTCCTGCTGGGTGTAGGGAGTGTCGGCAAAGCCCTTGACGCAGATCTTGACGGTGCCGGTGCCGATCATGGCGGCAACGTTCAGGGGCAGGTCGGCCTTGTGCAGGGCAGCCAGATAATCACGGTAGGTGCGGGGGCCGTCCAGGCCGATGGGGCCCATGACGGCTTCTTCAAAGGAATAATACTCCTTTGCCGCCTCGTCCGATTCCGGGCGCGGGGTCATGCTGATGCCGCAGTTGCCTGCCACTGCCGTGGTAATGCCCTGCGCCAGCTCCACCTCGCCAAAGTGCGGGTCGTTGAGGGGCTTTGCGTCGTGGTGACGGTGGATATCCACAAACCCCGGGGTCACCACCTTGCCGGTGGCGTCGATGACCTGGTCTGCCGGCTCCGTGATGCCCGGAGCGATCTGAGCAATACGGTCGTCCTGCACCAGCAGGTCTGCCTGGTAGGGCTGGCCCCCCAGGCCATCGTATAGGGTGCCGTTCTGGATCAAAATACGTTTCATGATAGGTTCCCTCTCGCTATGAATTTGCCCTGCGGCAAGGCGACCCTGCCGCAAACGATGAAAGGGGCAAGGGCGTATGCCCTCGCCCCTTTCGGAGAAACAGATTTACAGTTTGCCGGCTAAACAGATCTTACAGATCTTCTTCCTCAGCTGCAGCCTCAGCAGCAGCGACCTTTTCCACGACAGTGCCGCGGCGGTCGTCCATGACGTGCTTCAGGCGCACATCGTCGGGAGTGGTGTCAGCAGGGAACATGAGAGAGACCACGATGCCGAACACCAGAGAAATGATGGTAGCAGGCACAGCCGGACCACCCATGGTGGCGTTGATCCAGTTCTTGAAGGAAGGCAGCACCAGGATCAGCACGCCCAGCAGAGTGCCGGAGCCGATGCAGGCCAGACCGCCCTGCCAGTTGACACGCTTCCAGAAGCGGCCCAGCAGCATAGCCACAGCCACGCCGGGCAGGAAGGCGCCCACGATGGTGGAGATGTAGCCGATAACGTCGTTGACGAACAGGGTGATGAAGAAGGCAGCGCCCAGGGTGCAGATCAGAGCGATACGGCTGTACTTGGCGTAATCCTCTTCCTTGATGGTCTTGCCGGTGACGCTGGGGTACACGTCGGTCAGCAGGATGGTAACGCCGGAGATGGCGTCGGAGTCACCGGAGGACATGGTAGCGGACAGGCCGCAGATCATGAACATCATGCCGATGATCGGGGGCAGTGCGTTGGTAGCCATGTAAGCAAAGGCGTAGTCGCCGCTGGCCAGGGTGTCACCATTCATGGTGGCGATGGTGAAGCAGCTCATGCCGATGATGGCGGTAACAAAGCTCCAGCCGAACAGCAGGATGCCCTGGCCCAGGAAGGCCTTGCGAGCAGTCTTTTCGTCCTTGGAGGTGTAGATACGGGTACGGTGGGTGGGGGTGCCGATAACGCCCATGGCTGTGGACAACACCAGTGCTATGGCAGCCATGACACCGTAGGAGCCCAGGCCGTAGAAGGTCATTGCGCCGGGCTTGCCAGCAGCGGTGAAGGTATCCACCACGTTCTGGTAGCCGCCTGCCAGGGGGATGGCACGGAAAGCGATGGTCAGGAAGCCGATGAGGATGGCGATGAACTGGACAGCGTCGGTGGTAACAACGGCCATGTAGCCGCCGATGAACACGTAGATGCCGAAGCCCAGAACGGTGATGATCTTACAGGTAACGTCCGGCAGCTGGGTGACGTAAGCCAGGTACTTGGCACCGCCGTTCAGGTGGTTGCCCAGCCAGATGATCTCGATGACGAACATCATAAAGCCCATAACCTGGCGGATGATCTTTTTGCCGCCGTAGTAATACTGTGCTTCCTCAGACATGGTCAGGAAGCCCTTGTTCTTTGCCTTGGTGAACAGCAGCATGGAAAGGATACCTGCCGATGCGCCCAGGCCGTAGATGGCGCCGCCCCAGCCGTGGTTGAAGCCGTTGCCGATGGCGCCCATGGAAGAACCGGTGCCGATCATCGTAGCACCCACGGTGCAGAAGATCAGGAAGAAGCCGAGGTTGCCGCCGCCGGTCAGGAAGCTGCTGCCCTCATTTTTGCCACGGCTGGTGATCCAGCCCACAAAGATCATAAAGCAGATCCATGCAATAAAGCCGCCGATAAACAATGGGATGTATTTGGGATCCAACATAGTTTCATTTCCTCCTTAGAAACATTTTCCTCAGCCCGGCGCAGGGTCCGCTCGGGCCGATATGGCTGTCAGACATTTCCCCGCTGCGGGCCGGCACCGTGGGGTCGTTGTCCGACAACAATCTTGCTGAAATAAATGTACCAATTTTTGCATCATCCGTCAATAGATTTTTAACATTTTCTTCAAAAAGAACCATTTTTGGCGTATTTTATAGTTTTCCTGTTCATAATTTTGTCATTTCCACGAAAAACAAACTGCCCCTTGCAGTCTATTTTCCGGTGTCGTATACTGAAATTGGAGCAGGGATTTACAGAAAAAAATCCAAGTCCCTTTCAAAAGCAACGATGTTGCGCTTATTTTTAATCGTTTGCAATTTATTAAGTTGTCCGACAATGCCGTCGCAGGCCCCAAAATCGTCTGCATCCCGTGCAAAAGGCAACGATCGGCGGCGCTCCGGCCGCCGAAAAAGGGGCGGACGGCCTGCAGTTTTCAGCCGTCCGAACCAGAAAGCGCACAATTTTTGTTCAGATATCGGAACACAAGTCCCAATACAGCCCGATATCCGAACACGTCCGGTGTTTTCAGGATTCCTGTGCGGAACACATCGGAACACTTTCGTCGTTTTCCCGACCTGGTCCGAATGCCTCTCAGAGGCCCTATATATGCCCTATATATAAGGAAAGGAAGTGAGACCCATGCCTTCCGGAGATGCCCACCGTTCACTGGCACGCGCGCTGGATATTCTGGAGCTGTGCAGCCTGAACGGCAGCGGTTACACCCTGACCCAGCTGTCGCAGCAGCTGGGCATTGCCAAAGGCAGCATCTCTCCCCTGCTGCACACCCTGCGGGACCGCGGCTACCTGACCCTGGACGACCAGGATCATCACTACCGCATCGGCCGCATGGCGTTCCGCATTGGAAACACCTATCTGGACGAAGCCAGCGCCCTGCGGGAGATCTACCGCCTGATGCACGACATCGTGTCGGTCTGCCACGAGACATGCCACCTCGGCAGCCTGAAAAACGGGGATGTCTATTACCTCAAAAAGGTGGAGACCCCGCTGCACAGCCGTACCGTCACGGTGGAGGGCCGCAGCCTGCCGGCCTACGCCACCGGCGTGGGCAAGGCTCTGCTGGCTGACTACCAGCTGCCCCAGCTCAAGGCCCTGTATTACGACGGCCTGTACCCGCTGACCGAGCACACCATCACCGACTTCCGCCTCCTGGCCGACCAGCTGGCCGAGATCCGGGCCAGCGGCTTTGCCTACGAGTGTGAGGAGAGCACCCGGGGCATCCGCTGCATCGGCGTGCCGCTGCGCAAAAGCGGCAAAGTGGTGGCCGCGCTGAGCGTTGCCTTCCCGCTGGAGCGCTACAGCGACGCTGCCGCCGCCAGCGCCCGGCAGGCGCTGGACGAAGCCCGGCGTCAGATCGAACGAATGCTCTGCAGCGTAGAGCTGCAGTTCTGAGCCCTATAAGAAAAGGAGTGTTTTTATGCCTCAGTTGATCACCATCGGCGAGACCATGGCCGCCTTCACCCCGGACAGCGTGGGTGCCCTGCGCTATGTGCAGAACTTCGGCATCCGCACCGCCGGTGCCGAGAGCAATGTAGCCGTGGGTCTGGCAAAGCTGGGCCTGGAGGCCGCCTGGGTCAGCCGCCTGGGCACCGACGAGTTTGGCTGCTTCATCCGCAATCAGCTCCGTGCCGAGGGCGTGGACTGTTCCCGCGTCATCTACGACCCCGACCACCGCACCGGCATCATGTTCAAGGAGACCGGCGTGGGCGAGACCAAAGTGTTCTACTACCGTGAGAACAGCGCCGCCAGCCACCTGTGCCCCGAGGATGTGACCCCCGCCCTGCTGGACGGCGTGAAGGTGCTGCACATGAGCGGCATCACCCCCGTGCTGAGTGAGAGCTGCCTGGCCATGACCAAAGCCGCCTTTGCTCTGGCCAAGGAGAAAGGCGTTGCCATCAGCTTTGACCCCAACATCCGCCGCAAGCTGTGGCGTGGGCAGGACTACGCCCCCCTGATCCGGGAGCTGACCCTGCAGAGCGAGATCGTGCTGCTGGGCCTGGACGAGGCCGATGCCCTGTTCGGCCTGCGGGACCCGGACGCCATCTTCGATCTGCTGTTCCGCGACGGCTGCGCACAGTATGTGGCCATCAAGGACGGCGGCAACGGTGCCTGGGTGGCCGACAAGACCACCCGCGAAAAGCTGCCGCCCTACCCCTGTAAGCCCATTGAGCCCATCGGCGCCGGTGACGGCTTCAATGCCGGCTTCCTGGCCGGCATCCTGCAGGGCCGCGATGTGGTCACCGCAGGCCGCATGGGTGCCATCTGCGGCGCCCTGGCCACCCAAACCCCGGGCGACGTGGAGGGCTACCCCGACGCCGCCCAGATGGAAGCTGCCCTCACCGGCGCTGCCATCACCTACCGCTGATCCGCTGAAACCACCGGTTTCATTTTTTGCCGAAAGGAGTTTTTTGTATGGACACTTACGATCTGGTTTCCAAGCATCCGCTGCTGGCCATCCTGCGCAACGTTCCGCTGGAAAAGACCATTGATTACGCCGAGGCCGCCGTGCAGGGCGGTGCCCCCTTCTTTGAGGTGGCACTGAATAGCCCCCACGCCCTGGAGCAGATCACGATGCTGCGCACCCATTTCGGGGACCGCTGCACCGTGGGTGCCGGCACCGCCATCACCGTGGAGCGCTGCAAAGCCGCTCTGGACGCCGGTGCACAGTTCCTTCTGACCCCCGGCACCCCGCTGGATGTGTTCAGCTACTGCGCCGAGAACGACATCGCCCTGCTGCCCGGCGTGCTGACCCCCACCGACGTGGCCACCAGCCTGCAGTTCGGCTACAAGACCATGAAGCTGTTCCCGGCCGGCAGCATGCCCCGCCACTACGTCAAGGACCTGCAGGGCCCCTTTGACGGCACCAACTACATGGCCATCGGCGGCGTGAGCCCCGCCAACATCCGCGAGTTCTTTGACGCCGGCTGCATCAGCGTGGGCCTGGCCTCCAGCCTGATGCCCAAGGACGCCGTGGCCGCCAACGACTGGGAAGCCTGCGCCGCCTACGTCCGCGGCATGGTGGACCAGATCCGCCGCTGAATTTTTACAGAACGTCCATATCATAACAGAAAAAACAGAAAGGAATCCATCCCATGAAGATCGTTGAAGTCAACACCTATACCGTCCGTCCCCGCTGGGGCTTTGTTGAGATCGTGACCGACGAGGGCCTGACCGGCTGGGGCGAACCCGTGCTGGAAGGCCACTGCGCCACCGTTCTGGCCTGTGTCCAGGAGATGAAGCCCTACCTCATCGGCAAGGACCCCATGCGCATTGAGGACTTTTCCGCTGTGCTGTACCGCGCCGGTTTCTACCGCGGCGGCGGCGTGCTGATGAGCGCCATTGCCGGCATTGATCAGGCCCTGTGGGACATCAAGGGCAAGTTCTTCAACGCCCCGGTCTACCAGCTCATGGGCGGTGCCTGCCGCGACAACATGCGCGTGTACAGCTGGATCGGCGGCGACCGCCCCAGCGACGTAGGTGCCGCTGCTCTGGAGCGCAAGAATGCCGGCTTTACCGCCATCAAGATGAACGCCACCGAAGAGCTGCAGATGATCGACACCTACGACAAGGTGGACGCTGTGCTGGAGCGTGTGGCTGCCATCCGGGAGAGCTGCGGCAAGTATTTCGGCATCGCCATCGACTTCCACGGCCGTGTGCACAAGCCCATGGCAAAGGTCCTGGCCAAAAAGCTGGAAGAGTTCGACCCCATGTTCATCGAGGAGCCCGTCCTGTGCGAGAACATGGAGGTGTTCAAGGAGATCGCCGCTGCCTGCAATGTGCCCATTGCCACCGGCGAGCGTCTGTTCACCAAGTATGACTTCAAGCGCCTGCTGCAGGCCGGCGGCGTGGACATCATCCAGCCCGACCTGAGCCACGCCGGCGGCCTGACCGAGGTCAAGAAGATCGCCTCCATGGCCGAAGCCTACGATGTTGCCCTGGCTCCTCACTGCCCGCTGGGCCCCATCGCTCTGGCCAGCTGCCTGAATGTGGACGCCACCTGCTACAACGCCGTGATCCAGGAGCAGAGCATCGGCATCCACTACAACGTGGGCAAGAGCGTGCTGGACTATGTCAAGAACCAGGACGACTTCAAGTTCGTGGACGGCCGCGTGCAGCTGCCCGTCCGTCCCGGTCTGGGCGTGGACGTCAACAAGGAACTGGTGCTGGAGGAGAACAAGACCCCGCACGAGTGGAAGAACCCCGTCTGGCGTCACAAGGACGGCAGCGTTGCCGAGTGGTAATGCATCCCGCCGCCTGAGTTAACACAGAAAAACAGCCCGCATGGCAGGAGCATCGTGCTCCGTCATGCGGGCTGTTTGCGTTCGATTTACTCTTTTTCTTCCGGTTCTTCGGGCTTGGCCAGCTCCTTGAGCTGCAGCACCCATTCCGGCACTTTGGGAGCAAGGGGCGGTTCACCGCTGCGGGCGCGGTGCATCTTCCGGTACAGGTCGCGGTTGTAGGAAAGGTGCAGGGTCATGGCATCCCGTGCCCAGGTGCTGTCGCCGCACTTGATGGCCTCCAGTACAGCTTTGTGGGTGTCCAGGGTCTCCTGCAGCAGAGCGCGGTGGGTGCCCTCGGTAAACACCTCCACCGACGCCGTGATGATGGGAGCCAGCTGGGGAGCCACCAGATTGCCGCTGGCGCGGGCAATGGTCCGGTGGAACTTCATATCCTCGTCCAGATAGTCCTGCCCATGCAGGATGTGATATTCCATGAGGTTGTACAGCGATTCCATCTCGGCGATGTCCTCCGGGGTGGCATGGCGCGCCGCCAGCGCGGCAATGGCCGGCTCGATGATGTTACGCACCTCCAGCAGGTCGAAGGCCAGACGCTCCTTGTCCTCAATGAAATCCAGCCCCAGCGGGTCATCCGCCAGGCCGGGCTGGTCGGTCACAAAAGAGCCCGCGCCGTGGCGCACGGTCAGAATGTTCTGTGACTCCAGCCGCTTGATGGCCTCGCGCACGGTACTGCGTGCCACACCCATCTCGCGGGCAAGCGCTGTTTCAGTGGGCAGCTTGTCGCCGCTCTTCAGTTTTTCTTCCAGAATGTAGTCCTTGATCCGCTGTGCAACCTGTTCGGCCAGCGGTCGGCTGGAATCGTACCCCGCAGTTTCCATAAAAACCTCTTCCTTTGGCGTTTTGCTCTGTTCTATCTTTCATTATACCGGAAATTTCTGGCAGTGTAAAGCAACGCCGTGCAGAAACCTTCGCTCCGGCAGCAAAGGTTTTTGTTTTATGCAAAAGCGGCCGGTGTTTCCCGCACCGGCCGCTTTGTGTTATACTGAACAGGTCACAGGGGCAGCTCCAGCTGATGGCAGTAGTCCACGATGTGGTGGAACATCTGCTCCACGGCGGGAGCCATGGAGGCCGGGCGCTGCACGGCCAAGCCCACCACGCGGTACTCCTCCGGCTCGATGGGATACACCTTGACGGCGGCCTTGCAGTCCCGCAGCAGCATCTGCGGCATGATGGAAATGCCCAGTCCGGCTTCCACCATGGCGATGTTGGACTGGTCGTCGATGACATGGCAGCGGCGCTCGGTGCTGATCTTGTACTTCTTGAGGAACTGCCGCATCTCGGCGTCGGTGGCATCGCACTGCACCACAAAGCTCTGGCCGTTCATCAGAGCAGGGGTCATCACGCCGTCCTGGGGTTCGGGCCAGTCCTGCGGCACGATGCACAGCAGCGGCTCCTGAAACAGCTCGGTGAGGTTGAATTCCTCCTTGCAGGTGGAGGAAAGGAACGCAATGTCCACCTGCCCGGTGCGCAGCCACTCCTTGACATCGTCGTAGGTGCCCTGATACACTTCAATTTCGATCTGAGGGTACTGGGCCGCGAAGCTCTTGAGCAGGCCCGGCAGCAGCGAAGCGCACACCGAGTTGAATGCACCCAGCTTCACCTTGCCTTTTTCCAGGCCGTTCAGGCGGGCAATGCTCTGCTTGAGTGCCTCGTCACTGTTGAGCACCGCACGGATGGACGGGTACAGCGAAGCACCATAACTGGTCATGGATACGCCGTTTTTGCCGCGGTTGAACAGGGCAAAGCCCAGTTCCTCCTCCATCACGGCAATGGCGTGGCTGATGGCCGAAGGGGTCAGATGCAGCTGCTGGGCCGCTTTGTTGAAGCTGCCCTGCCGTGCCACTGCATCGAAGATCTCGTAGGAAAAAAGCGTCATGCCCCAAAGCCTCCTTCCTGATTATTCTGGTTCGGAGACGCCCGATTCTCTGTGAATCTTTTTCATCTTTCGTTTAAGATAGTTTAATTATCTTCTTGATTGTACTATCCCGCGCCTTTTCTGTCAAGCGTTTTTGCCCCGATTTTTGCACGCTCTGTGCAGATTTTGCCGCGATTTCTGCAGGAAACGCCGCCTTTCCTTCGTTATAGTTCCTGTAACGATTTTTTGCAAACTGAACGAGGTGTTCTTTATGACTGCACTTTCCCCGCGCCGCACCTTCAGCGGCACCGCTCTTAAAACCATTGCCTGCATCACCATGCTGGTGGACCACATCGGCGCGTCCTGCATCGAGGCAGGTATCCTTACGCCCGGGCTGGATGCCGGCACCCTCTCCCAAGACGCCCTTTCTGCCTATCCGCTGTACCGGCTGGACATGGTGCTGCGCTTCACCGGACGGCTGGCCTTTCCGCTGTTCTGCTTTTTGCTGGTGGAGGGCTTTGTGCACACCCACAACGTCAAGGGCTATTTGGGGCGGCTGGTGCTGTTCGGCATTCTGAGCGAGGTACCCTTTGACCTTGCGTTCTTCCGCACCCCCTTTTTCCCGGGCGCGCAGAATGTTTACTGGACGCTGGCGCTGGGCGTGCTGGCTATGGCAGGGCTCAAGCGCTTTGAAAAGGAAAACGGCCTGCCCGGCTGGCAGGGCATCCTGTGTGCCGGGGGCTGCGCTGCGCTGGCGCTGGCTGCCAATACCGACTACAACGCCATCGGCGTGCTGATCATCTGCGCCTTATACCTCACCCGCGCAAACCGCAAGCGGCAGTGCCTTGCGGGCGCGCTGCTGTTCTTGTTCGAGCTCACCGCCCCGCTGGCCTTTGTGCTGGTCTGGTTCTATAACGGGCAGCGCGGCGCGTGCAGTCCGCTGCAAAAGAAGGCCTTTTACTGGTTCTACCCGGTGCACCTGCTGGTGCTGGCAGGTATAACGAACCTGCTACTGTAAAGCTTTTCCGGTTCAGCTGGCTCACCGCTGCAAGACGAGACGATTGGGAATGCCCTCCGCGTTGCTCTGGGCATATTCAGCGGAAAGATTATTTATAATTTTGGGGTTCTGAAAAGCCTGCGGGCTTTTCAGAACCCCTTTTTTCACGCGTAAAAACGTTACAAAAAGGAAAATCCCCCGCAGTTTTCACGAAACTACGAGGGATTTTCTTGGCGGAGTAGGAGGGATTTGAACCCTCGCGCCGTTGTTTAGACGACCTACGCCCTTAGCAGGGGCGCCTCTTCGGCCTCTTGAGTACTACTCCAGAGCAAAGTGCGTTACACTTATTCAATAAAAAATGGCGGAGAGAGTGGGATTCGAACCCACGGTACGTTGCCGTACGGCAGTTTTCAAGACTGCTTCCTTAAACCACTCGGACATCTCTCCTTGTGGACACTCGCATTACGCCGTGTCGAATGCCTATTTACTTTACCAGATTTACACCGTCCTGTCAAGCCCTTCTGCAAATTTTTTCTTTTTTCTGCTGGGCGGCTGTACAGCAGGCGCAATTATCACAACCTTTATTCGAAGTTTTTTTGGAATCTCTCTTTACAGAAACACCTTTTTGTTGTATAATAAAACCAACATAAACCACCCATCGGGAAAAGGAGCATCATCATGTCGTTTTCAGAGCTATTGAAGCAGTGCCGCAAAAAGCAGGGCGTCAGCCAAGCGGAGCTTGCCGCCAGACTGGGGGTCACCCAGCAGGCTGTCGGCAAGTGGGAAAGCGGCAAGTCCTCCCCCGACCCCTCCACTGTGGCCCGCATTGCGGAGCTGTTGAACACCACGGCAGACTATCTGCTGGGGCTGTACCGCCCGGTCAGCAACGTTTCTGCCCCCGAGGAGCGCTTTTTCGGCAGCTATACCGAGAGCCTGATCCCGGTCATCGGCACAGTGAAGGCAGGCTACGGCGCACTGGCCTTTGAAGAGGACTACGGGCAGGAGTACGCCCGCGTGAAGGACCCCGCAAACTATTTTTATCTGGTGGTGCGCGGCGACAGCATGGAGCCCCGCATTCAGGACGGCGACCTTGCGCTGGTGCACAAGCAGGACACGCTGGAAAACGGCGACCTGGGCGTGCTGATCTACGGCGACGAGGGCGAGGGCACTTTGAAGCGCTACATCCAGCGCGGCAACTGCGTGGTATTGCAGCCTTTCAACCCCGCCTATCATGAGATGGTCATCAAGGGCGAGGAGCTGAACCACCTGCACATTGCAGGCCGCGTGGTAGAGACCAAGGCCAAGTGGTAAGCCTGCTGATTTAGAATGCCCTCCGCGCTGCTCTGGGCATATTCAGCGGAAATTTTATTTTAAATTGTGCGTTTGTCGCACTCTGCGGAGTGCGACAAACGCATCTTCACGGGAAAGGGCACAGAAGGGGCTGTTTCTCTCTCCCCTATTTTCATAAAGCCATCTGCTGTTTTGCGTATGGCTTTATTTTTTGACCCTTTTTCTCGGTTTTATCCCCTTTGGAGGTGTTTTCTGCATGGAACAGACCCTGATAGACAAGCTGACCATTCTGGCCGACAGCGCCAAATATGACGTTGCCTGCACCTCCAGCGGTGCGTCCCGCACCGCGCGCCCGGGCACGGTAGGCAGCTGCTATGCGCCGGGCTGCTGCCACGCCTTTACCGCCGATGGCCGCTGCGTCAGCCTGCTCAAGGTGCTGATGACCAACTGCTGCTCCTTCGACTGCGGCTACTGCGTCAACCGCCGCTCCAACGATATCCCCCGCGCCACCTTTGCGCCCCGGGAACTGGCAGAGCTGACCATGGAGTTCTACCGCCGCAACTACATTGAGGGGCTGTTTTTGTCCAGCGCGGTGCTGGGCACCCCGGACTACACCACCGAGCGGATGCTGGCGGTGCTGCGGCTGCTGCGGGGTGAATACCGCTTCGGGGGCTACATCCACGCCAAGGCTATCCCGGGCACAAGCCCGGAGCTTTTGCAGCAGCTGGGGTATCTGGCCGACCGTCTGAGCGTGAACGTGGAGCTGCCCAGTGAGCGCAGCCTGAACCTGCTTGCCCCGGACAAGGGGCGGCACTCCATCTTCCGCCCCATGAAGCAGATCGCGGTGTCCGGCGTTGCCAGCCGGGAGGAACTTGCCCTCTACCGTCACGCGCCCAAGTTTGCCCCCGCCGGGCAGAGCACCCAGATGATCGTGGGCGCTTCGCCAGAGACGGACTACCACATTTTAAAGCTGACCGAGGGGATGTACCAGAAATACGGGCTGAAGCGGGTGTTCTACTCTGCTTACATCCCGGTAGCCGAGGACACCCGCCTGCCCGCGCTGGACACAAAGCCACCCCTTCTGCGGGAGCACCGGCTGTATCAGGCCGACTGGCTGCTGCGTTTCTACCAGTTCGAAGCGGACGAGATTTTAGATAAGGACAATCCCAACTTCAACCCCTATCTGGACCCCAAATGCAACTGGGCGGTGCAGCACTACGGGCTGTTCCCGGTGGACGTGAACCGTGCCCCCTTCGAGATGCTGCTGCGGGTGCCGGGCATCGGCCCAAAAAGCGCCCGGCGCATCTGGCGCGCCCGCAAGCAGGCGGCGCTGGGTCTGGACGAGCTCAAGCGCATGGGCGTGGTGCTCAAGCGGGCGCAGTATTTCATCACCTGCCGGGGCTTTTCCGGGGCGCACCCGGGGCGCGGCAATGCCGGGCGGGAGCGCATTACCCGGGCGCTCATCGACCCCAACGTATTCAGCGGCAGCTGCGAGCAGCTGAGCCTGTTCAGCCCGCCCGCCGTGGACAACCTCATCGGGCAGGGCGTGCCGCCCCGGGCGGCTGTCCGAATGGTACGAGAGGAGGCCGTGCAATGTCTTGCCAAGGCACTGTAAGCCCCAAGGGGGCGCGCAAGCTGCACGATGCCGATGTGGTCTACCTGTACGACGGCAGTTTTGAGGGCTTTCTGTGCTGCGTGTACGAAAGCTTTGCCCAGCACGAGCTTCCCTTTGCGGTGTGGACGCCCCAGCGGGAGACCGCCACCCTCTACCCGGTCAAGGAGATTGCCACCGACCCCGCCATTGCCCGGCGGGTGTTCGCCAGCTTTGGCAAAAAGCTGGGCGCAGAGACCGAGTACCTTGTCAGCCGGGATTTTCTCTCCGGGCAGGAGGACAAGGAGCTGCTGTTGCTCCGGTTTCTGCATCTGGCCTTTGCGCTGGGCCCGGGCACGGTCAAGCGGGAGGGGCATCCGGTGGTCGCGCCCCTCTACGCCATGAAAAAAAGTCTGGACTGGGAGGTAGACAAATTTCAGGGCTTTGTGCGTTTCGAGGAGCACGATGGGATGCTGGGCGCGGTCATCCACCCCAAAAATTATATCCTCCCCCTGCTGCGCCCGCACTTCTGCGGACGATTTCCGGAGGAGGACTTCATGATCTACGATGCCGTCCATCAGGCGGTGCTGCTGCACGAGGGGCATAAGACTCAATTGCTGGAGCTGGCAGCGCCCTTGGAGCTGCCGCCGCCCAGCGCGCGGGAGCAGCAGTTTCAGGCGCTGTGGACGCAGTTCTACAAAACGCTGGAGATCAAAGCGCGCCACAACGAAAAAGGCCGCATGACCCATTGCCCCAAGCGCTTCTGGGCGGATATGGTGGAGATGCAGGGGGAGTTGTAATTATTTTTTGTGGCACGATTCTAGCACAAAAGCCCGGCTGCGTCCACCAACCAGAGCGTAAACTCCGGTTGCGGCGCGTATTTTTAGCCTATTGGGGCAGATAATTCACAAAAACGTTGCATCTGCATCGTTGCAACGGGCAAAACCTATGGTATACTATAAGGGATATCCGGGCAGGCATTTCTGCCCCACCCACCCCCGCTGCGGGGTCAACACAAAAGGAGTATTGTAGCGTTATGGTTCGCATT
>ERZ833608.490-NODE-490-length-32951-cov-22.945738_pt1 | contig 32951 bp, 26 predicted proteins | sample MGYA00519694_ERZ833608 | MGnify/ENA primary metagenome ERZ833608 (study PRJEB31850, sample SAMEA3708742) | human gut metagenome | biome: human gut; feature: human-associated habitat; material: faeces | place: China | collected 2014 ... | reverse complement strand
GGTTCAGGATGGTGTCCATCATGCCGGGCATGGACTGACGTGCGCCGGAACGGACGGAGACCAGCAGCGGGTTCTCGTTGTCGCCGAAGGTCTTGCCGGTGATCTTCTCGAGGCCCTTGACGTGCTCGAAGATGTCAGCGGTGATCTCGTCGTTGATCTGACGGCCGTCTGCGTAATACTGGGTGCAGGCCTCGGTGGTGATGGTGAAGCCCTGCGGCACCGGCATACCGGCTGCAGTCATCTCAGCCAGACCAGCGCCCTTGCCGCCCAGAATGTTCTTCATGGTGACCTTGTCGCCGCCAAAGGCATCGTTGCCTTCGCTGAAGTAGTACAGATACTTTTTGCTCATGCGTGTTTACCTCCCAAATGATGGCCCCCGGCGCGATGCTCCGGCGGTCTTATCGATGCTCTGTCTTGTCATACGATAAACATTTCTCTGTGAATGCTAAACCATTATACCAGAATTTCACGTCTATTCCATCGGGCAAATCACCGAATTTGTTTGATATTTTTTGTGCAAACTCTTGCATTTTACTTACTTTTTCGGTAATATAAAATGGGAAAGATTTCGAGAGGTTTTTAAGGTTTTAAGCCATTTTTAGGGCGATGGATACAACTTTCCATCCATCAAACCCTTCGCCCTGTTTTTCCGGGGTGATTGCTCCCGAGTTTGTCCTGTCTTGGATACAACAAAACCCTTCTCCGCAGGGGCTCCGCCGCCGCTGCGGAGGCCGTTTTGGGAGGAGGTTTTTTATTTATGCAAAACATTGACACATCCGCACTGGCTGCCGCAAAGGCAAAGCTCGACGCCGCCGAGGCCCAGCGCGAAGAGGTGCTGCTGCGCCACATCGCAAACGGCGTGGACATCCGCAGCCGCAATGTGGAGATCGGCTCCGAAGTAGTCATTGCCCCGGGAGCCGTCATCCTCGCAGGCACCATCCTGCGCGGCAAGACCACCATCGGCGCAGGCTGCGTCATCGGCCCCAACACCCTTATCGAGGACAGTACCGTTGACGAAGGCACCACCGTCAACGCCAGCCAGGTCTACAGCAGCCACCTCGGCCCCCACAACAACATCGGCCCCTTCACCCATGTGCGCATCAACACCGTCACCGGCTACGGTGTGCATCTGGGCGCTTATGTCGAGACGAAGAACTCCAACTTCGCCCGGGGCAATACCGTCAGCCACCTGACCTACATCGGCGACAGCGACGTGGGCAAATACTGCAACTTCGGCTGCGGCACCGTCACCTGCAACTACGACGGCAAGGACAAGTTCCGCACTCAGATCGGCGACTACTGCTTCATCGGCTGCAACACCAACCTTGTCGCCCCCGTCACCATCGGCGACAGGGCCTACACCGCCGCCGGCAGCACCATCACCAAGGATGTCCCCCCGCAGGCTCTTGGCATCGCCCGGGAGCGTCAGACCAACCTCGACGGCTGGGCTGAGCCGAAAATGGAGGCGTACATTATAAAGAAGCAGAAACTGGAGCAGGAGCAGGGCTGACCCCCGCTCCCCACGCCGCCGTGCCGCCCGTACGGCGGCTTTTTGTATAATGAAAACCACTCGCCTAGCGAGTGGTTTTACGAATTACAAAAAAGGGGCCGCCCCGGGTGATTCCCCAAGGCGGCCCCTGTAAGGGGTCTGTATTTTTTAGTGCCTCCAGCACTTCAGGCTCTCGGCCTGAGCTGCGCTCAGCCGCCGGCTCGCAAGGCCGTCGTGCTCCAGAGCAAACCAGCTGCCCCCCTCTGTCAGCAGGTCTTCCACCGACAGGGTGGTCGTTTTGAGGGTGGTGACAAACTCGATCTGCTCCACCCCCTGCTCCTGCAGGGTCTCCAGCGCCTGCCGGGTGCCATGGAGCCGGGCGGACAGATTGTCGGTCGTCACCCGCAGGGTGCTGCCCTGCTGCCGGGTGTTAAAAAGCAGGGGGGCGCCCTTCAGCGTCTCCACATGGAGGTCCAGGCTCTCCCCGTCCGGGATGGGCTTGGGGAGCGCAAACTCCCACCACTCCTTCAGGATGCCGTCCGGTTTGCCGTCCGAGTCCAGGTCCGGGTTGTAGATGATGTGGTGGATGTAGCCGGTGGTCAGGTGGCTGATGTCTGCCTGGATCTCCTTGCCGTCGACAGGTCCATCCGGCGTCTTACTGCCGCCGTTACCGATGGTAGCACCGGTGCCGACACCGGACCAGTCAGGGCCGCTGCCGGTCGCCGTCGCCGTCACCTGAGCGGCTCCGCTCACGGTGACCTTGCTGCCGATGCCATTGACACCGCCGCCGATGCCGGCACCACCGTAGGCACCGGAAGCGTTTACCTTGCCGCCGTTGATGGTGATGTCTTCGCCGTTGCCGTTCTCACCGCCGCCGATGCCAGCACCACCATCGGTGCCGGTAGCGTTCACCGTGCCGCCGTTGATGGTGATGTTTTTGCCGCTGCCGGCGTCACCGCCCCAAGCGCCGACGCTGCCGCCGCCGATGCCAGCAGCATAACTGCCACCGGTAGCGGTCACCTTGCCGTCGTTGATGGTGATGTTTTCGCCGCTGCCGGAGCTGCCGCCGCCGATGCCGGCACCACTGTTGCCACGGTAGCCACCACCGGTAGCGGTCACTGTGCCGCCCTTGATGGTGATGTTGTTGCCGCCGCCGCCCTCAGCACCGCCGCCGATGCCGGCACCACCACCGTAGCCACCGGTAACGTTCACCGTGCCGCCGGTGATGGTGATGTTGTTGCCGCTGCTGTTGCCGCCGCCGCCGATGCCGGCACCCATACCGTGGTCAAAGTAGCTACCGGCAGCGTTCACCGTGCCGCCGGTGATGGTGATGTTTTCGCCCTTGGCGAAGGCGCCGCCGATGCCGGCAGCACCACCACCGTAGCCACCGGTAGCGTTCACCGTGCCGCCGGTGATGGTGATGTTTTTGCCGACGCCGCCGTTACCGCCGCCGATGCCGGCACCACAGTCGTCCCAGTTGTCGCCACCGGAGGCCGTCACCTCGCCGCCGGTGATGGTGATGTTTTCGCCGCTGCCGGAGCTGCCGCCGCCGATGCCGGCACCATCCTCGTTACCGGTAGCGTTCACTGTGCCGCCGGTGATGGTGATGTTTTCGCCCTTGCCTTCTCTACCGCCGCCGATGCCGGCACCACTGCTGCCGCCGGTAGCGGTCACTGTGCCGCCGGTGATGGTGATGTTTTTGCCGTCGCCAAGGTAACCGCCGCCGATGCCGGCACTATTAAACCCACCGGTGGCCGTCAGGCTGCCGGCTTCGTTATTATCGTCCTTCAGGGTCAGCGTGCCTGTGGAGTTTTTTTCAAGGCCCGCACTCTGAGTGCCGCTTTTCAGCTCGTTATCGCCGTCCAGCTCGATCTCCACATTGCCGTCTCCCTCAACACTCAGGGCAGCCTTTCCTTTTTGATCCCAATCATATTGATCTCCGGTGTCGCTCACATCGATCTTTACGTCTTTCAGGGTGAGGTTCAGCACCTTATCGGCAATGTTGTTGATCACCGTAATGGTGTTGCCCCAAAAGCCATCATCCTTTGGGTTCACCGGAGTAGTGTCTGCGGGGGCAGCAGCCGGGGCTGCCTGCTGGTCTGCACTCTCCTGCCGGTCTGCGCTTTTCGGTTCCTCAGCGCTCTCCGGCTGGTCTGCGCCTTCCGGCTTCTCAGCGTCCTCCGGCTGGGCCGGCTGGTAGTTGTCCTCTACCACAGGGCCAAAGTCGGAATCCTCTGCTGCGGGGCCTTCCAGGTCGCTCTCCAGCGTGGTGATGACCGTATTAGAGGTGGTGATGACGGTCTCCTCCCCGGCCTTGTCCGTCCATTTATCTCCGCCCTGTTCGATGGTCTGGCTGCCATCCTCATTTTTGGTGATGGTAATATCGCCGTAGTCGATGTAGTAGGTATCTGCAAAGGCCGGAGCCGCCAGAGACACCGTAATACTCAACGCTGCTATCAGAGCTGCTGCCCGGCGGAATGCGTTGTTCTTCCTCATAGTACTCTCCTTTTTTACGTTTTTTTGTGGTTTTTACACTTTTTTAAAGTTTCTGTACGAAACTCCATCATTACACCTATATCGGTCTTATGGAAATATGCGATTTTCTTCTTCGTATCCACCTAAGCTCTCCACATACAACACTTCTCAGAACACGCAACCGTGTTTCCGCACTCTGAGAGGTGGGTGGAACTGCTTCCTCCGCATTCTGTTTCAGAATCTCATGCTGCATACACAGCAGCCTACATCAAAGACGCAATTGTCTTACCGGAAAACGCTTCATCCATAAATGTCTGCATCTCCTTATAGAACTTTCTGACCGGGCATGTCTCCGTTGCATGCCGCGAGCAGTAGCAATCTTCTTCCAAGCAACGGTTGATCCTGGTAGTTCCTTCCACCGCATTGAATATATCAGCCAAACTGATGTCTTCCGGTTTTCGGTTTAAACTAAAGCCTCCGCCAACGCCGCGCTTTGTCGCAATGATCCCCGCATTGCGCAGAGGCTTTGCGATCTGAGCAATCATTTGTTTTGGGATTCCCATCTGCTTGCTGATATCCTCACTCCCCATAGGCGTTCCAAGGATTGCAAGAAATAGTGTCATCCTGATTGCATAGTCAGTTGTTACATTTAACTGCATAAAACCTTCCCGTCATAAATAGATTAGTTAATCGCTCATCTCATCAATTCCGTCAAAAAAATAGTCGCAACGGGAACAACCGATAATTTCAAAAAGTCAACCTTGCGATCTCCTTTCTTTTTCTACGTTTTCTTGTGCTTTTTGCACTTCTTTGTTGAGGGTATTTCTCGTTTTTTGTTATACCCCCCCCCCTACAGTCTTGGCAATAGGGAAAAACAGCGAAATTTCGGGCTTAAAATCCTCTATTTTGCGGCAATATGCAATAAAATACGGCAAACTTCCTCCCTGCCCCGGCGGGTGCTTCCCTCGGGCATAAATAAATATCCCCTGGCTGAGCCGGGGGATATTTATTTGCTTTTTGTGTATCTTTTTGCGCGCGCGTATGTTATAATAACATATTGTTCGAAAACAGATCCAACGTAAAAAGGCAGAATATATCAATATGAACACCAATGACATCTGGCTCATTGCCGGCCTCGGCAATCCGGAGCCGAAATACGACGGCACCCGTCACAACGCAGGCTTTGCCGCGCTGGACTATCTGGCCGGCAAGTGGGGCATCTCCGTCTCCAAGACCAAGTTTCAGGGCCTGTGGGGGCAGGGCGAGGTGGACGGCCACAAGGTCGTGCTCCTGAAGCCCCTGACTTATATGAACCTCTCGGGCGACTCCATCGGCCCGCTGGCGGGCTTCTTCAAGATCCCTGCCGACCACGTCATCGTCCTGTGCGACGACATCACCCAGAACCCCGGCAAGCTGCGCATCCGGCCCTCCGGCTCTGCGGGCGGCCACAACGGCCTCAAGAGCATCATCGCCCGCCTCGGCGGCGAAAACTTCCCCCGCATCCGCATCGGCGTGGGCGCAAAGCCCCGCCCGGACTACGATTTGGCCGACTGGGTGCTGGGCAAGTTCCCGCCCGACGACGCCAAGGCCCTCGCCGACCGCTGCCCCGACATCGCAGCCGCCGCAAAGCTCATCATGGACGGCAAGCTGGGTCTGGCGCAGAGCAAGTATAACGGGTAAGGCTCCCCCTTTGGGGGCAACAGCGACGACCGCCGCCAGTGGCGGAAACAGGGAGGAGCTGTTGGGGCAGCGGCCAGCAGGATGTGAGCAACAGCGAGGCAGACGCTGGGAGCCGCAACCCGGCCTTGGCGCGAAGCGCCTGAGAGGGCAAGGCCGCTGACAAAAAGCACTGACACAGCGATAACATCCCTCTGACAAAGAGTCTGCTTATCGCTGTATGGCAGCTCTTTCGCCCCGAGCTTGCCCTCTCCGTCACCTGCGGTGACACCTCTCCCAAAGGGAGAGGCTATTACGTCCATCTTCACTAGAAAGGAGGTCCACCATGTACGAAGCGCTCCTGAAAAACACCCCTGAATACCAGAAGACAGCGGCCAGCCTCGCCTCCCCCGGCCCGGCGGCGCTGTTCGGTCTGCCTCCGGCAGGCCGGGCATTGCTCTACGCCGCGCTCCAGAAGGACACGGGCCGCATCCTCTGCGTCGTCACCCCCGGCGAGGCCGAGGCCACCCATTTTGCCGACGACCTCAAGACGCTGGGGCTCTCGGCGGCGGTGTTCCCGCCCCGGGACTTCATGCTCCGTCCCGTCGAGGGCGCGGGCCGCGAGTACGAGTACCGGCGTCTGTCGGTGCTGGGCGCATTGGCGGGCGGACGGCTGAACGCCGTCTGCGTCCCCGCCGAAGCCCTGCTCCAATACACTGTGCCGCAGGATGAGTTCCAGAAGAACACCCTCACCCTCAAGCCCGGCATGGTCTACAACCGCGAAGCGCTGGTGGAGCGGCTCTTCGCCGCCGGATACGTGCGGCGAAGTCAGGTGGACGGCCCGGGACAGTTCAGCGTCCGGGGCGACATCGTGGACATCTACGCCCCCGATATGCGCCAGCCCGCCCGTGTGGAGTACTGGGACGACGAGATAGACTCTCTCGCCTCCTTCGACCTGCTGACCCAGCGGCGGGACGGTGCGCTGGAAAAGATCTATCTTTCCCCCGCCCGTGAGGTGCTGTTCGGCAGCACCGCCGACACGGCGGAGGCCCTTCGCGCCGCCCAGAAGAAAGCCCGGGGCAAGCGCCGCACCGCCCTCGAAAAGGCCATGGAGTCCGACCTCGCCCAGCTGGACAGCGGCGTCATGCCCGAGGCTATGGACAAATACTACGGTCTGCGGTACGAGACGCCCGCCACATTGCTGGACCACCTGAGCAGCCCCATCTTCATCCTCGACGAGGTGGGCGGCATCCGGGACGCCCAGAAAGCCACCGAGTTCCGCCGCAGCGAAGAGCTGACCGGCCTGCTCGAGGAGGGCGTCATCTGCCCCGGTCTCGATGTGCTCTACCAGACCATGGACGACCTCGCCATTGCGGCGCAGGACCAGAGCACCCTGCTCTGCGAGAACTTCCTGCGGGGCATGAACGAGTTCAAGCTGAAAGACCTCATCAACGCCGAGGCCTTCGCGGCTCCCAACTGGGGCGGCGACCTCGCTTCCCTGCGGGAAGACCTCGACCCGCTGATCCAGCAGGGGTACGCCGTGGCCCTTTTCGCCGGCACGCCCAAGGGTGCAGCGGCCCTCACCCGCGATTTGGCTGACAAGGGCTATGCCGTCAGCATGAGCCGGGACGTCCGGCCCGCGAAAGGTCTGGTTCAGGTACTGCCCGGCCACCTCACGGCGGGCTGCACCTTCCCGTTCGCCCGCGTGGCGGTCATCTCGTCCCGGCGTCACGGTCTGGACGACGAGGCCGCCGAGAACAAAAAGCGCAAGAAGAACAAAAACGCCCTGTCCAGCCTCTCGGACATCAAGCCCGGCGACTATGTGGTTCACCAGAGCCACGGCATCGGCATGTATGCGGGCATCCAGCGTCTCGAGGTGCAGGGCGCGATAAAAGATTACCTGAAGATCCAGTATTCCGGCTCCGACGTGCTGTATGTGCCGGTGACTCAGCTCGATCTGCTGAGCCGCTACACCGCCCCCGGCGACGAGGAAAAGGTGAAGCTTGCAAAGCTGGGCGGCACCGAGTGGCAGCGCACCCGCGCCAAGGTCAAAAAGGCCACCGAAGAGATGGCCCAGGAGCTCATCGAGCTCTACGCCCGCCGCCGTCAGGCCACAGGCTACGCCTTCCCCGCCGACGGCGAGTGGCAGAGCGATTTCGAGTCCCGCTTCGAGTACGACGAGACGGACGACCAGCTCACCGCCACCGCCGAGATCAAAAAGGACATGGAAAAGGGCTGGCCTATGGACCGCCTGCTCTGCGGCGACGTGGGCGTCGGCAAAACGGAGGTCGCCTTCCGCGCGGCCTTCAAGTGCGTCATGGGCGGCAAGCAGTGCGCCATTCTGGCCCCCACCACCCTGCTGGCGTGGCAGCACTACAACAGCATCATCTCCCGCATGGAGGCGTTCCCGGTGAAAGTCGGGCTGCTCTCCCGCTTCCGCACCGCCAAGCAGCAGAAAGAGACCCTGCGGGGCCTGCAGGCCGGCAGCGTGGACATCGTCATCGGCACCCACCGCCTCCTCTCCAAGGATGTCCGCTTCCACGACCTGGGCCTTGTCATCATCGACGAGGAGCAGCGTTTCGGCGTCAAGCACAAGGAGAAGCTGAAAGAGAACTTCATCGGCGTGGACATGCTGACCCTCTCGGCCACCCCCATCCCCCGCACCCTGAACATGGCCATGAGCGGCATCCGCGACCTCTCCACCATCGAGCAGCCGCCCATCGAGCGCCAGCCGGTGGAGACATTCGTGCTCGAGTACAATGACGTCATCCTTGCCGAAGCCATGAAAAAGGAGCTGGCCCGGGGCGGTCAGGTCTACTACCTGCACAACCGGGTGGACAACATCGAGTCCTGCGCCGCCCACGTCAGCCAGATGGTACCCGGGGCGCGGGTGGGCATTGCCCACGGCAAGATGACCGAGGAAGAGCTGAACCCTGTCTGGCAGCATCTGCTGAACGGCGAGATCGACATCCTCGTCTGCACCACCCTCATCGAGACGGGCATTGATGTGCGCAACTGCAACACCCTCATCATCGAGGACGCCGACCGGATGGGTCTGGCCCAGCTGTACCAGATCCGGGGCCGCGTGGGCCGCTCGGGCCGGAAAGCCTACGCCTACTTCACCTTCCGGCGGGACAAGACCCTCACCGACATCGCCCAGAAGCGGCTTTCGGCTATCCGGGAGTTCACAGCCTTCGGCTCCGGCTTCCGCATCGCCATGCGCGACTTACAAATTCGCGGCGCAGGCAGTCTGCTGGGCCACAGCCAGCACGGCCACATGGAGGCCGTGGGCTATGACCTTTACGTCAAGATGCTGGGTCAGGCCATCGCCCGGGCCAAGGGCGAGCCCATCCAGCGGGACAAGAGCGAATGCCTCGTGGACCTGCGGGTGGACGCCTTCATCCCGGAGAAGTATATTGCCGACGGCCCGGGCCGCATCGAGGCCTACAAGCGCATCGCCGCCATCCAGACCCCCGAGGATGCCGCCGACGTGCTGGACGAACTCATCGACCGCTACGGCGACCCGCCGCCCTCCGTCAGCGACCTCGTGAACGTCTCGCTGGTGCGGGTCCAGGCCGCCGCCGTGGGCGTCTATGAAGTCACCCAGAAGAAGGATACCCTGCTGTTACAGGTGGAGACGCTGGACGTGGCCATGATACGCGGCCTGCTCATCGCTTTCAATGGCCGGGTGACGGCAGGAGCCGGCACCAAGCCCTACCTCTCGGTGACTCTCCAACCCGACGAAAAGCCGCTGGAACTGCTGCAAAGCATCCTCAAGGCGATGGCCGACATCCTTGCTGCCCCGCCGGAAGAAAACACCGGCAAAAAATAAATTTCACTAGGAGTACACTTATGAAGAAGAAATTCATCGCGCTCGTCTGCGCCCTCGCTCTGGCCGTCGGCCTCGTGGGCTGCAGCCTCTCCACTCCGGATTCCGTAGGCACCATCGGTAACGTGGACATCTCTTCCGGCCTCTATCTGCTGGCCCAGTTCGATGCCTACCAGACCGCCGCCGACCTCGCTTCCGACGACCAGGACGCCGCCAAGGTGTCCAGCTTCCTCAAGGCCACCATCACCGTCGATGACGCCACCGGCGAGACCGCCGTGGTCAGCGACTATGTGGCCCAGAAGACAATGGAAAACCTCGAGTCCTACGCCGCCATCGAGACCCGTTTCGATGAGCTGGGCGGCGTTCTGACCCCCGACGAGGAGATGCAGGCCGACAGCTACGCCTCCCAGCTGATGGAGCAGAACGGCGACCTCTACAAGGCCAACGGCATCGGCCTCGACACCCTCAAGCGGTTTGAGCGCATCCTCATCAAGAGCAACGACCTGCTCGAGATGTGCTACGGCACCGACGGCGAGACCCCCGTCTCCGACGCAGAGCTGACCAGCCACCTCGAGGACGAGATGGTCTACATCCGCTATGTGGTCGTGCCGCTCTACAACACCAGCACCTTCGCTTTTGCTGATGACGCCCAGAGCGCCCAGATGCTCGAGCTGGCTCAGACCGCCGCCGAGAGCTGCAACGCGGCCATCCCCGATGGGGCCAGCGCCCAGACCTCTGCTTTCAGCGCCGCCGTTGCCGCTGCCCTGCCCGACATCTACGCTGTGCTGGACGGTGAGCCCTCTTCCGACGCGTCTTCCCTCTCCACTGCCCTGCTGGGTTCTGACAACATCGATTCCACCTTCTCCGAGGAAGGCACCGCCGACGCCGTCCGCGCCCTCAAGCCCGGCGAGGCCGCTGCGGTGCAGTATTCCAGCTATGCGCTGATGATGCTCGTCCGTCTCGACCCGCTGGACGCTGACACGCTGGACAGCCTCCGTGCACAGGCCCTCTCCGACATGAAGAGCGGCGAGCTGCAGGACAGCCTTCAGTCCTATGGCGCCCAGCTGCCCCACGCTCTGGACTCCGCCGCCATGAAGAAGATGCCGGCTTCCAAAATCAAGAACGAGCAGTAATTTTCCTTAAAAATAATACAAAAGCTCCGGGAAACTATTGGTTCCCGGAGCTTTTCTGTACTCATACTGCTTTTCAGATCCCGCTTCCAGCGCCGCGCGGATATGCATCGTGCGGCGTTGCTTTTTGTCGGTTTTTATGGTATCCTCTTAGCAGAAAGGCGCTGTCCAACCAAACGCAGGCGGCTATTGCTCCTCACCGGTCTCGCTGTCTTGCTCTTCGGAGCAAAGCAAGCGCGGGAGGGCAACTTTTTGGAGTTCCGCTCCCGACGCTCACGGCGAAGGGAGGGATGCCTTATGACTACATCGGAAATTCTATTGCTTTTCCAGACGATCATCGCACTGTTGGCGCTTCTCGTAAGTGTTGTACATCTGATGGACGACCGGAAAAAGGATGATTCTTATGGCAGCAAAAGGAAAAAGCACAAAAAGAAATGACCGCCCAAGACTCCCAATCCGGTGGCGGTCATTACTTTTGTAATGCTTGACTGGTGAGGAGCTAGCCGTTTGCACGGATAGCGCCTTTCCTTATCTTTATTATAGGCAGTCGTACGCGGATTGTCAAGCGCCAGAACTTCCAGAATACAAAAGATAAAAACGGACCACCCGCTTCGGCCTTCTCAGGCTGGGGCGGGCAGTCCGACATTTTCTAACGCATTCTGATGCAATCCGACGTTTTTATTCATTCTCTCAAAAACAATGCAGATGCATCATTTTTCTTATATTTCGGCGTTATTTTCGTCTTTTAGAGCATCTTAAAATGGGTAGTTTTTGCGTTTTTGAGTTCCCATAATTTTCCAGTCCATACCTCTTCGGCTGGTCTGCACCTCGATTATAGATGAATCGCTCTCCAATGTCAATAGCCCAGCGCCTATAAAAAGCCCAAGGGCGAGGTCCCTTGCGGAACCTCGCCCTCAGACTATGTGAGATAAATCACTACATGCGCGAACATATAATGTTTATCATTACAGGCCGTGTGCCTGTAATACCTGTTTTATAGCAATTCAACTTTTTAATGCAACAGCAGCAGCGTTGAATTGCATATCGCAAATATGCTGTTATCCTGAACATTTTCATATACAAGGACTTCGTGGTCTGCCTCGATGGGTCCAGTATAGTGCATTTTTACAGAATTGTCAATATATGGTATTATTTTTGACATTTTAGCCAATCAGGAGCCGTGAAAAACAGCAAAATGCTCTGCCTGCACAGGGACAAATGGCCGTGAGCCCGTTCATGCTTTTACCGCCTTTTCAAACTCAGCTTCCAGTGCCTCGTTGACGGCGCGGACGGCGGCGGCATCGGGTTTGATGGCCGTACGGTCATAGGTGAACAGGCCGTTCACCTCGTCCTCCACGTCGGTCAGCTGGGTGTACACCAGCGCCGACAGGCCCTTTTTCAGCTGCGGGAGGATCGTCTTGCGCTGCAGATCGCGGTAGCGCTCGGTCAGCTCTGCCCGGCTTCTGGCCGTGCCGTAGCCGTAGGTCTTCCGGGGCGGCTCATGGCCGGGCATTGGCCATGCAATGCCGCCGTACTCACTGAGGGCCACCGTGCGCACATTCGGGCGGATGCGGAGCGGATAGAAGTAGTTGTGGATGGAATGCACATCTCCCCCGCCCCGGTCGAACCAGCCGCTGGCCTCGTCCACCGGACGGGAGGGGTCGAGGGCGCGGAGGGTCTCAGTGGCTTTCCGCGCATCGAACTGCCCCCACCCCTCGTTGAACGGCACCCAGCACCCGATGCAGGGGTGCCGGCGCAGGGCGGCTACCGTGTCGGCCAGCTCCCGGGCGTACTCCTCCCGGCTGTGGGCGCTGCCCCGGCCCAGAAAGCCCCACAGCAGCTTCCCGTCCGGGGCGCGGCGCATCAGGGGCTGTAAGGCGTTGGTCAGGTAGGTGACGTACCACATCGGGTAGGCCCCGCCGCCGTTGACCATATCCTGCCAGACGATGATGCCCAGCTTATCGCAGTGGTAGTACCAGCGCTCCGGCTCGATTTTGGCGTGCTTGCGCAGCAGGTTGAAGCCCAGTTCCCGCACGGTGTGCAGTTCGTGCTCCACGGCGGCGTCGGAGGGCGGGGTGTAGAGGCCGTCGGGCCAATAGCCCTGGTCCAGCAGGCCGTTGAGCAGGATGGGCTTGTCATTGAGGAAAAACCGCCGGATGCCTTTTGCATCCTCTTTACACTCCCACTTGCGGAGGGCGAAATAGCTGTGGACGGTGTCGAAATCATTTTCTTCGCCCTGGGTCGTGCCGACCGTCAAATCGTAGAGGAAGGGGCTGTCGGGGCTCCACGGGAAGAAATGCTCTTCGGCGATGTTCAGGGTCACTTCGCCGTCCCGGTCGGCCTCGTCGCTGCCCCAGTCCTCGGCGATGGTCACGCCGCCGGCCCGCACCACGGCCCAGAGGTTCACCGCGCCGCCGGGCTTCGAGGTATGGACTTTCACGGTCACGATCCGGGCGTCGTAGTCCGGGGTGACGGTCAGCGTATCAATGTAATTTTCCGGCACCCGCTCCAGCCAGACCGTCTGCCAGATGCCGCTCTGGGCCGGGTAGAACATCCCGCCGGGCCTGAGAGTCTGCTTTCCCCTCGCCTGCGTTCCGGTGCCGGTGGGGTCCTGCACGGCCACCCAGAGGGTGTTGCGGCCCTGCGGGCGAAGCAGGTCGGTGATGTCCAGCGTGAAGGGCCAGTAGCCGCCTCGGTGTCCTCCGGCCAGACGGCCATTGACCTCCACCGCGCAGGCGTAGTCCACAGCCCCGAAGTGGAGCAGGACGCGCCCGCCCTCGCCCGCCGGGGGCGTGAAGGTGCGGTGGTAGTGGAGCCACTGGCCGGGCTGCAGCGTCCGGCCCACGCCGGAGGCTTTCGCCTCGGGCGAATAGGGTACGAGGATAGCGCCGTCCCACTTTGCCGGGAACTCCGAGCTCTGGGTGATGGCGTAGTCCCACGGGCCATTCAGGTTGACATAGCTGTCCCGGCGCATACTCGGGCGGGGATATTCGGGGAGCGGATGCATGGAACTACCTCACATTCACTTTTTATAGGCTGCGGCCAGCTTTTCCAGTGCGGGCAGGCTGCGCTTCACCTTCTCGGTGTCGATGCAGTAGGCAAAGCGGACATAGCCCTTGACGCCGAAGGTGTCGCTGGGGACCAGCAGCAGATCGAACTCCCGGGCCTTGAGGCAGAAGGCGTTGGCGTCCTCTTCCAGCGCCTTCGGGAAGATATAAAATGTACCGCCGGGGCGCTCCACCTCAAAGCCCAGCTCGGTGAGCTTATCGTACAGCAGGTTCATGTTCGTCTCGTAGACGGACAGATCGCTGGTGACGTCGAGGCACTCGGCAGCGGCTTTCTGGATGATGCTGGGCGGGCAGTTGTGGCCGGTGAAGCGGGAGATCTGGGCCATCATGTCCACCAGCACGTCTTCGCCCTCGCAGCCGGGCCGGACGGCCACATAGCCCAGACGTTCGCCGGGCAGGCTCAGGCTCTTGGAGAAGGAGAAGCAGGTCAGGGTGTGGGGGTAGAACGCTGCCGGGTAAGGCACCTTTTTGCCGTCGAAGGCGATGTCGCGGTAGGGTTCGTCGCTGACGAGGAAGATGTTGTGGCCGAAAGCCTTGCTCTTCTCGGTCAGGATGCCGGCCAGACGGCTCAGGGTCTCGGCGGAGTAGACGACGCCGGTGGGGTTGTTCGGGGTGTTGATGAGGACGCAGGTGACGTTCTCGGTCAGCATCTCTTCAAAGGCGTCGAGATTCGGCTGGAACGCCGGTGCCTGGGGCGGCACGACCTTGAGCACAGCGCCGGTCCCCTCCACATAAGGGCCGTACTCGGGGAAGTAGGGGGCGAAGGTCAGCACCTCGTCGCCGGGCTTGGTCACAGCGCGGATGGCGTGGGCGATAGCGCCCGCCGCACCGGTGGTGGGGAAAATATCCTTCTGCTCATAAGGCAGGCCGAAGGTCTTTGCCAGATGGGCCGCCACGGCGGTGCGGAAGCCCGGGTCGCCCTGACTGGGGCAGTAGCCGTGGAGGGCGACAGGCTCTTCCTCGGCCAGCAGGGTCTGCATGGCTTTGGTGAACTTGTCCGGGCAGGGGACGCTGGGGTTGCCCAGCGAGTAGTCGAACACGTTCTCATAGCCGATCTCGGCGGCGCGCTGTTTGCCGTACATGAAAGTCTCGCGGATGACGCTCTTGTGACCCAGCATGGCGCGGTAAGTCTCGTTCAGCATAATACTTTCCCTCTTTTTCTTATTGATCCTCTTCCGGCAGAGCGGAGGCATAGCTCTGCTCCACCTTCACCATACAGCAGTATCCCGGGTCCTGCTCCTTGACGAAATTGCACATCTCGGCCAGCCGCGCGTCCTTGTCGCCGGTGTAGCCCGCCGGGAACACGAGGTCGAACAGCACGTTGGTGTGGCTGTCCCCCGGCACGATGCGCAGGTCATGGATGGACAGACGGGGGTCCATCTGGCGGGCTTTTTCCATCAAACGGCTCCGCAGGATGCCTACGGCGGCGTCCGACGTCACGATGGGGTCGTAGTGGATGGTGACCTGTAAGTGGTCTTTTTTCAGAAAATCCCGCTCGATGTTGTCGATGATGTCATGGGCTTCCAGTGGGTCGGCTTCGGCGGGGAACTCGATGTGGAGCGAGGCGAACTGATGCCCCGGGCCGTAGTCGTGGACCATCAGATCGTGGACGCCCAGCACCCCCGGGTAGCTCATGACAGTGTGCTCGATGTGCTCCACCAGCTCCGGCGAGGGGCTCTCGCCCAGCAGGGGGCTGAGGGTGTCCATCATAAGCCCCCAGCCCGACCAGAGGATGAACGCCGCCACGGCCACGCCCATGAGGCCGTCCAGCACGTCCCAGCCCGTCAGGTGGGAGAGGACAGTGGACAGGAGCACGGCGCTGGTGGTCAGCACATCGTTCCGGCTGTCGGCGGCGGTGGCCATCAGGGTCTCGGAGTTGATGCGCTGGCCGATGGTCTTGTTGAAGCGGCTCATCCAGAGCTTGACGCCGATGGACGCCGCCAGCACCCCCACACTGAGCCAGCTGAACACCACTGCCGTCGGGTGGAGCACTTTGAGCGCGGATTCTTTCAGCAGGGACAGACCGATGGCGAGGATGGTGACGCAGACCACGAGGCCCGCCAGATATTCGTACCGGGCGTGGCCGTAGGGATGCTTTTCGTCCGGGCCTTTGGCCGCCAGACGGAAGCCCACGAGGCTCACCACGTTGGACGAGGCGTCCGAAAGGTTGTTCAGAGCATCGGCCATGATGGCGATGGAGCCGAACAGCGTCCCCGCCGCCAGCTTGCCCAGACAGAGCAGGAGATTGCAGGCCATGCCCACGAGGCTGGCCAGATTGCCGTAGGCCGTGCGGACGGCGGCGTTCTTGGTATCGTCCGGGTGCCGGACGAACAGGCGGATGAGCAGTTGTGTCATAAAATTCCCTCTTCAGCAGGTATTTCGATGCTACCAGTATAGCACTGCACTTTATGGTTTTGAAGTATTTCGGTAAAATTTTTCGGGTATGCAAAGCCCCCGGCGGGGAAGTTCCCTGCCGGGGGCGGCGTTTTTGGGGTCAAGCGCTCCTTACTTATCGGAAGGCTTGCTCAAGTCGATGCTGCGGATGATCTTGCGCACGGGCAGCACGCTCTTGGCGTTCATGGACAGCTCGTCCACGCCCATCCGCAGGAACGTCTCGGTGAGGGCAGTGTCTGCGCCCAGCTCGCCGCAGATGCCCACCCAGATGCCGTGGCGGTGGCCCGCGTCGATGGTCATCTTGATGGCCCGGAGCACAGCGGGGTGGTGCGGGTTGAAGAAAGGCTCCAGCTTTGCGTTCTGGCGGTCCAGAGCGCAGGTGTACTGGGTCAGATCGTTGGTACCGATGGAGAAGAAGTCGCACTCCTCGGCCAGCTCGTCGGCGATGAGGACAGCGGCGGGCGTCTCGATCATGGTGCCCACCTCCAGCTTCTCGTCGAACTTCTTGCCCTCAGCCCGCAGTTCCGCGCGGCACTCGTCCAGCACGGCCTTGGCGTCCTGCAACTCCCGCAGGCTGGTGATCATGGGGAACATGATGCTCATGTTGCCGTAAGCGGAAGCGCGGAGCAGAGCGCGCAGCTGGGTCTTGAAGAAGTCCTTCCGGGTCAGGCAGATGCGGATGGCGCGGTAGCCCAGCGCGGGGTTTTCCTCGTGGTCGAGCTTCATGTAGTCCACGGTCTTGTCTGCGCCGATGTCGCAGGTGCGGACGACCACCTTGCGGGGTGCAAGGCTCTCGAGCACCTGCTTGTATGCCTCGAACTGGTAGTCCTCCGTCGGGAAGTCCTTGCAGTTGAGGTAGACGAACTCGGTGCGGAAGAGGCCGACGCCGCCGGCGTCGTTCTGCTGCACGGCGCCCACGTCGCCCATGCCGCCGATGTTGGCAAAGACGTTGATGGTCTTGCCGTCGAGGGTGGTGTTGGGCTTGCCCTTCAGCTCCTGCAGCAGGGCCTGCTTTTTCTGGTCTTCCTGCTGGCGCTTTTTCAGGCTCTTGAGCAGGTCGGGGGTAGGGTCAACGTAGACACAGGCGTTGTAGCCGTCCACGACCGCCATCTTGCCGTCCCAGTCGTCCTGGATGTCCTTGCACTGGATGAGGGCGGGGATGTTCATGCTGCGGGCGAGGATGGCGGTGTGGCTGTTGGAGCTGCCCTCCCGGGTGATGAAGCCCAGCAGCAGGCTCTTGTCCATGCGGACCGTCTCGGACGGGGCCAGGTCCTCAGCCACGAGGATGCTGGGCTCCGTACCCTGCAAAGTAGCATTGTCCACGCCCTGCAGGATGTCGAGGATGGCCTGTGCAATGTCGATGACGTCGGCGCTGCGGGCCTGCAAATAGGGGTCATCCATGGCGGCAAAAACGGCGGCCTGATTGTCGCCGGCGGTCTTGACGGCGTACTCAGCGCACTTGCGCTGGCCGTTGATGATCTCCTTGATGGCGTCCACGAAGTCGTCGTCATCCAGCATCATGGCGTGGATGTTGAACACCTCGGCGATGTCTTCGCCGGCCTCAGCCAGAGCCTTCTCGTACAGAGCGGTCTGCTGGTCGATGGCCTTGGCGCGGGCGTCCTCAAAACGGGCCTCTTCAGCGGCGGTGTCGGCCACTTCGGCGGCAGAGATGACGGTATCTTTTTTCTTATAGATCTTCAGCTTTCCGATGGCAATGCCATTCAGGATGCTTTTACCGGTACCTACCTGCATTGCAATTTCTCCTTATTCTTGCTGTTTTGTGTTCTGCAACAAAAAGCCCCCGCAGGACATTCCCCGCAAGGGCTTCTCATCACACTGGGCGATCAGACGTTCTCGCTCAGGAATTTCTGGATAGCTTCGGCGCAGGCGGCTTCGTCGTCGCCCTCCACCTTGATGGTAACGGTGTCGCCCTGCTTGACGCCCATGCCCATCAGGGCCATCAGCTTGCGCAGGTCGCAGGTCTTGCCGCCCTTCTCGAGGGTGGCGGTGCTGGCAAAGCCCTTGGCCACCTTGACGAGCAGACCGGCGGGACGGGCGTGGATGCCGCAGGCATCCTTAACGGTGTACTGGAATTCCTTCATGATCATTTTCTCCTTACTTCATCCGGTCCTCCTGGGCAGCTCACCCTGCCCCTCGGGACGCAGCACTTGAACCTTCTGGCTGCTGGATGTCTGCTTTTATTATAAACCTTAGTCGTTCTTTTTTCACCCTTTCATATTGCCGATTTTTTATCAAAAATTTTAGTAACATTTAACAGAATCTTTCTGCAAAAATACCACTACTGCACAATTATTCTGTTTCACCGCACTTTTTCGTGCAGAATGACGGTTATTCGACGGGGTAGCCCTCGGCGTCCAGCGGCAGGTCGGTATACTGCACGGGCTGCTCCTGTGCAGCGTCCGGCTCGCCGGAAGTCTGCTGGGCCTGACCCTCTGCGCCCAGCTCGCCGTCGTGGCGCTCTCCCCAGTCGCCGCTGAAATCTTCGCCCGAGGTCTGCTGGGCCTGCCCGTCGGTCAGTTCATCCTCGTGCCGTTCGCCCCAGTCCCCGCTGAAGTCCTCGCCGGACACCTGTTCGGCCTCCTGCAGGGCCATCGCGGTCTGGGCGTCTTTCAGTCCGGTGACGGTGCCGGAGGGCTTTTCCAACAGATACGCACCCACGGCCTTTTTCTTGTAGACCAGCAGCACACCGTAGCTGCTCACATCGCCCCGGCTGGCCGCCGGGATGAGCGCTGTCCACTTCTCCACCGTCTTGCCCTTGTAGCGGGCCAGGTCCATACCGCTCTGCTGCACCACCCCGTTAAAGGCCGAAAAGCTGTCGTCCCACTTGCGGGGGATCTTGACCTTATCGGCGGTGATGGACGCGCCGTCCACGTCCAGTCCGTAGCCCGTGAACCAGGTCTGGATGTCCTGCGCACTCTCGATCTTATTACCTGCCGCCGCGACAGCCACCGAGCGGGTGCTGATGTACCGCCCCAGCATGGCACTGAACACCACCAGCGCACAGCACATCGCCCCCACGCCCAGCTTCTTGACGCTTGCCTTACTCAGTGTGACCACAAACATACCCTTGCCTCCCACCCATTCAGATTTGTCCGTACAGCATATGCGGGAGGCGGCGGCATCATGCAAAAACGGGACTGCTTTCCAGCAGTCCCGTTTCGTTTTTCTGATTCACTTTCCAGTGGCAGGCGTCTGGCGATAGATGCCCAGGCTGTTGTCCGGCATCGGCATCTCCACCCGGGAGGCACGGTCGTTCACGGCCACCATCATCGCGGCCATTGCGGCCAGCACCACGGCAATGATGAGCCACTTTACAAAATTCGGCAGTTTTTTCATTTGTTACATCCTCAGTTGGTTTTCGGTCGGCAGAGGGTGCGGGCGCGGGCCAGCAGTTCCGCCGCCTCCGGCCCGGAAAGCTGTTTCACCCACGCCGGGCGCTCTGCTGCGCCCGGGCCGGTGCTGTCAGCTTCCGCAAAGCTGGCAAGGCCGGTATCGGTACGGTCATTCCATGCGATAAACCCTTCCGGCGCGATGTGGGCGCCGAGACGGCAGTCCAGCACCGCCGTCTTGCCCTCGGGACGCCACGGACGCCCCAGATAGACACTGCCCGGCGGGCAGTCGGAGACGAAATCGCAGCTCCAGAACACAAAGCCCAGTCCATCGGCTTTGCCCGAAGGAGCTGTGACATAGCTGTGAGGGATGTGGTTATCCACCGTGCGGATGACGCAGTTTTCGAAGAGGGCGTCGCCGCCGCCGAAGATGAAATCAATGTCGCCTGCGATCTCACAGTCGGTGTAGTACTGGGCAGTCGGTTTGCGGGGCGCAAGACCGCGCGGGCCGAGAAAGCCGTCCTGCTCCCGCTCCTTTTCGGGCAGCGGGGCGCAGAAGAGGGTGTCCTGACTGCCCAGCAGCTTGACCCGGCGGAACACCGCCCGGGTGCTGTCCACATAGGCCGCGACGGCCTGCCCGGCTTTCGCGCCAGGGCCGGCGTCGTTTTCGATCGTCATGTCCTCCACGCAGAGCGTTTCGCCGCTGAAAAAGGCGGTGTAGCTGCGGAAGGTATGGGTGGGCCGCCCGTCCTTGTGGGGCAGCTTGCCGCCGTCGCCCCACACGAGTTTCGTCTTATCTGCACCCGCCCCCCGCAGGGTGATGCAGCGCTTTTCGCAGACCAGCTTTTCCCGGTAAATGCCGGGGCCGACCTGCACCAGTGCTTCTTCCTTATAGGGTACAGCCAGCACCGCCTCCGCGATGGACGCGAAGTCGCCGCTGCCGTCCTGTGCAACTGTAACTATCAGCATATATTTTTCTCCTATGATCGATCCAGATACTGACAAGTATACCCTCTCGCCGCCCAAAAAGCAACTCAGCTGTTTTCGAGCCGGAGAACAGCGGCGGTAATGTCGTCGGGACGGCCCCGCTGGACGGCACGGGCGCGGGCGGCTTCCACCAGCTTTTTCGCCAGAACGTCGGGCTGTTCTGCCTTGGCAGCGGAGAGTTCCAGCTGCTGCATCACCCAGCCGGGGCCGTCCACTAAGAGGCCGTCCGACACCAGCACCACATAGTCCCCCGCCGCCAGATGCACCACCCGGCTCTGCCCGCTGACGCCGCCGAGGATGCCCATCGGCAGGCTGGCTTCGCCCACAGCCCGGGCCTTGCCCCCATGCACGAGAAAGCCCGGGGCCGCACCGGCCTTAAAGAGCCGGGCTGTGCCGGTATAGAGGTCTACGCTCACGAGGTCGAGGGTCGCGCCGCTCTCCTCGTCGCTCTTGAGGGCCAGCGCCACGTTCACGAGCTGTGCCGCAAGCTCTGCGGTAAAGCCCGCTTTGAGCAGGCGTGCCGTCAGCTCTGCGGCGAGGTTGCCGTCTACTGCCGCCGGACGTCCCGTTCCCATGCCGTCGCAGAGGATCATCTGGGCCGCTGCCGCGCTGCAGAACTGCTGGACTGCGTCGCCGGAGATCTCGCCCCGCGCCGCCGCGCCTGCCGTCCCAAATACGGCCCGGAGCAGCGGCTTTTCGGCAAAGAGCAGGGTGGTCATCCCCTTGCAGGAGAGTACCTGCGGCGGCTCGAGGCTTCGGCGGCAGATGCGCCCCACCTCCCCGGCCAGAGCGGCCAGCTCTTTTTCATTGAAGCGGGTGCGGGGCAGCGTCACCGCCGCCCGGGTGCGGCCCAAATCGTCCAGCGTCACAGCACATTCCAGCGGCGGCGTCCCCAGCTGAGCGAACAGCGCCGACACCCGGCCAGACTTGTAGGGTTCCGGGTTTCCGGGACGCCCCAGCTGTTCGCTGAGAACGCCCAGTGCATCGGCCACGGCGCTGTACTGCTCCGTGAGGGCCGTCCGCATGGCCTCGGAGTGGACGCGGGCCTCCCGGCGGCTGCGGTAGAGTGCAAACGCCTTGTCCCCCGCCGCGCAGAGCGCCGCCGGGTGGATGCACCGCGCCAGCTGACCGGGCAGAAGCGCCGCTTCCAGATGGCCTTTTTCTTCCAGAATGGGGCGCAGGGCCTCCATTCCTTCCAGCGTGGAGGCGTGCTCCTGCTTCCAGCAGACTTCCCGCCGTCCGCAGTTGGCGCAAAGGCCGTCGTGGATGTTGTCGATGACCCAGCGGAACCCCTCGCACCGGCGTGGAAAAGCGTCGTACACCTCGTTCACCGTCTCCGCCAGCGAGGAGAGGCTTTCGGCCACCGCTTCCAGCCGGGTCGCGGCGGCAGAGAGGCGCGGCCGCTCGTCGCCGGGCGGGTCGTCCTCTTTGAGGGCGGGCATCAGCCAGCCCGCAGGCAGCAGGGCGCAGAGCCCCGCACCCGCCCCGGCGCTGAGCAGAAAGCTGAACGCCCCCGCCAGCGGCTGGACGCAGAGCGCCCCCGCCACGCAGCCGCCCGCATAGGCCGCAAGCCCCTCCACCCGTCGCGCCGGGGCAAGCACTGCCGCAGCGGCACACCCACAGGCAAGCCCGGCGGCGGCAGGCGCAAGGGCCGGGTCTGACGCGGCCAAAGCCGCGCCCGTCACCCCGCTGAAAGCCAATGCCTCCAGCGGCAGGCCCTTGCAACAGAGGGCCAGCTCTGCCGCCGCACAGGCCATCACCCCGGGCAGGAAGAGGCCAAAGCTCATCCCGCCCAGTGCGGCGGCCACAGCGGCAAACAAGATCAGGCTGCCCATGCCCGGTTTTTCGGGCGGGAAGCGCCGCAGGCCGTACCCCGCCGCCGCTGCCAACAGGGCGTCGCCGCCGCAGAACAGGATGGTCTGAACGCCGTTTTCCTCCCCCGCCGCGAAGCAGACTGCGCTTCCCACCAGTGTGCCGCAGCCAGCCGCCACCGCCGGGACGGATCGGCCGGGCCAGAGCCACCGTGCCGCTACCGCCGCACCCAGTGCGCAGAGCAGGCAGACGCTCTCCACGGTCAGCGTGCCGAAACTCCGGGCCAGCACCCCCAGTGCGGCCCCGGCAGCCCCCACAGCGAAGCAGTCCTCCGCAAAGCCCAGCGTCAGCCCCAGCCCGAAAGGCATCAGCGCTCCGTACAGCACGGCCCAGCCTCCGGCCAGCCCCAGCAGGAACGCGCTCCCCTGCCGCAGGGCAGGCCGCACCGCCGCCCGCGCCCGGAGCGCACCGTTCACCCGCTTTTTCCCGTCCGTGAGCTGTATCGTCCGAAAAGACACCTGCATGAAAAAATCCCCGCTTTCCGGCGGGGATCTTTTGCAATATCACGCTGTGCTGTTCTGTTTCCCGCGCCTTCTGCGTATACTGTAGCGCAGGGCGCGCGCAGTTTTTGGCGGGGTGATGGAATAGGATAAAATCTCAGCAGAAGTAGTGCGCTTCGCCAAAAAGCGGCTCAGCCATTCAGCTTCTCGATGGCGGCCTTCACCCGCTCGAGGGTCGTTTCGCGGCCCATCATGCAGGCGAGGTCGGTGCCGCCGCCGGGGGTGCGCTGCTTGCCGGAGAGGGCGATGCCCAGCGGGTAGAGCAGCCAGCCATTTTTCTTGCCCAGCTCCTCGGCCTTGGCCTTGCAGGCGTCAAAGACGGTGTCACGGTCATTGAAGTCCAGTGCCTCGTCGCTCAGCACGGGCAGCAGGGCTTCCAGCGCCTCCTTTGCGGACTCAGGGGTGGTCTTCTGCTTCTTGTTGGCGTAGAGGCTCACGTCATACTCGGGCATGGCGTCGAAGAAGTCCAGCTGCTCGGGGATCTCGCCCAGGACCTCGCAGCGAGGCTGCAGGTTTGCACAGAGCAGCTTCTTATTGATGGGGGTATGGACGGCGCTGTCGATCCAGGGCTCGGCCTTGGCCAGGAACTCCTCGGGGGACAGGCGGCGGATATACTCGGCGTTGATGGCCCGCAGCTTGAGAGGGTCGAAGATGGCGGGAGACTTGGAGATGCCGTCCGGCGTCCAGATCTTGACCAGATCATCCAGCGAGAAGATCTCCTGCTCGGCGTACTCGCCCTTGGGGCTCCAGCCCAGCAGGCAGATGTAGTTCAGGATCGCCTCGGTCAGGTAGCCCTTTGCAACGAGATCCTGATAGCTGGCGTCGCCGTTGCGCTTGGACAGCTTGTTCTGAGCGTCCTTCATGACCGGCGGGCAGTGGATGTAGTTGGGGATGTTCCAGCCGAAAGCCTGGTACAGCAGATTATACTTCGGGGTGGAGGACAGATACTCGCTGCCGCGGATGACGTGGGTGATGCCCATGAGGTGGTCGTCCACGACATTTGCGAAGTTGTAGGTGGGCATACCGTCGGTCTTGATGAGGATCTGGTCGTCCATCTCGCTGTTGTTGACCTCGATGTGGCCGTAGACCATATCGTCGAAGCCGGTCACGCCCTCGCGGGGGATCTTCTGGCGGATGACGTAAGGCTCACCGGCGGCGAGGCGCTTTTCCACCTCTTCCCTGGGCAGGTCGCGGCAGCAGCCATCGTAGTGGGTCATCTCACCGTGGGCGCGCTGCTCGGCGTGGAGGGCTTCCAGACGCTCCTCGGTGCAGAAGCAGTAATAGGCCTTGCCCTCAGCCACCAGCTGCTCGGCATACTGCTTGAACATGCCCATGCGCTCGCTCTGGACGTAGGGGCCGACGGGGCCGCCGATGTCCGGGCCTTCGTCCCACAGCAGGCCGGTCTCCCGCAGGGTGTTGTAGATGACATCCACAGCGCCCTCCACGTAGCGGCCCTGGTCGGTGTCCTCGATGCGGAGGATGAAGGTGCCGTCATCGTGCTTGGCCATCAGGTAGGTGTACAGGGCCGTGCGCAGGTTGCCAACGTGCATATAACCCGTAGGCGAGGGAGCAAAACGGGTGCGGATATTATTGTTCGGCATAATGATTTCTCCTTTTAATCTATCATAGGTTTTAATCTATCATAGGCAAATGAATTGCAAATATCTCTGCCTAAGTTTACCCTCTCCGGCCCTGTTTGTCAACGGAGACAGCAAAGAGGAGCGGCCTTGGCCGCCACTCTTTGCTTCTTTGAGAAGTTTTTGTCGAATCTGCCCGTTTAGATTGACGAATGGCTCAACTTTTTGTATACTGAACAGGAACAAGTTGACAGAATTTTCCTGTTTTTCCTGCACGGGAACATTTTTTGCGTTGTGTCGGCGTAAAAGACGCTCATTCTGCCATCTTTCCGGACACACTGAAAAGGAGAAATGAATATGAAAACAACTGGCATCGTTCGGGGCATCGATTCTCTGGGCCGCATCGTCCTCCCCAAGGAGCTGCGCACCAATATGCACATCGACAAGGACTCGAAGCTCGAGATCTTCGTGGAGGGCGATCAGATCATCCTCAAAAAGCACCGTCCCGCCGGCAGCTGCGATTTCTGCGGCGAGCTGGCGGCCGACATGGCCCAGTATGAGGGTTACTGCATCTGCCCCGCCTGCCGGGCCAAGATCGCTGCGCTGTAATGCGCTGTAAACGGAAAAGGAGGATCACATGAGTCAGATGACCGACTTCACCCTGCCCTCCTGCGTACCGGGCCGGACGCTCCATGCATTCCGCTGTGTGCCGGAGGGTGAGGTGCGGGCCATCCTGCAGCTCTCCCACGGCATGGTGGAGTTCATCGACCGGTACAAGCCTCTGGCCGAGTATCTGGCCGCCCGGGGCATCCTCGTCACCGGCCACGACCATCTGGGCCACGGCGGCTCCATCCGCACCAGGGCGGATTACGGCTATTTCGCCCAGCCCGACGGCAACCGCGCCGTTCTCGACGACCTCCACGCTGTCACTGCGCTGACAAAGCAGCTCTATCCCGGCGTCCCCTATTTTCTGCTGGGCCACAGCATGGGCTCGTTCTACGCCCGGCAGTACCTTTGCGAGTGGGGCGATGAGCTTGACGGCGCCATCATCATGGGTACCGGCTTCCAGCCCAAAGCTCTGGTCGCTACAGCCCGGGCGCTCTGCCGGGTGCTGGCCGTCTTTTTCGGCTGGGAGCACCGCAGCAAGCTGGTGGCGAACCTCTCCTTCCTCGGCTACAACAGGGGTCTCGAGGGCCGCACGCCTCAGGACTGGCTCAACCGTGACCAGGCCGAAGTGGACAAGTACCGCGCCGACGAGCGCTGCATGTTCACCTTCACCCTGAACGCCTACTACAGCATGTTCACAGGCATCCTGCGGCTGTACGACCCCGCCGTTCTGGCCGGGGTGCCGAAGGACCTGCCCCTTCTCTTCCTCGCCGGTGACGCCGACCCTGTGGGCGAGCGCACCGCCGGAGTCCGGCGGGCCATCCAGAGCCTCCGGGACGCCGGTGTCGGGAACATTGAGTCGAAATTCTACCCCGGCGCCCGCCACGAGCTGCTGGTGGAGACGAACAAAGCCGAGGTGTTTGCGGACATCGCCGGCTGGCTCGAAAAACAACTGCATCTTTGAATCCAAAGCTCCTTCATCGGACTGACGATGTGGGGGCTTTTTCTTCTGGAATATGGAAAAGCGCCCCGCCGGGCGGCTGAAGAAGCCATCGGCGGGGCACTTTTTACATTATAGGTCAAGGTCAGGAGCCAAACTCCAGCCCAACATCATGTGTAGTTGCACTGACTTTTTTCCCGTTGTGGCTTAATGTTCCTTTCATTTCTATCTTCTTTTCCTGTCCCCTTGCGTAAGCCTCCATCTTCTTCCACCACTTTTCTTCCGGGCTTCCCTCACTTACGTTGCTAATATCCTCAATAAACGCACCATAGCAAAAAATTTCAGTCGGGCTATTGAATGTCAGTGTAGGTTCATCTGTACTCGTTCTCGCCCGACGAATCTTACACGACTTAGGGTTCATTCCCTCAAGCTTCATTCCAAAATCTTCTGCTTTTACAGTGACTTCGTTTCCGTCTTTGGGGTAAATGCGAACTGTATATCCGCACACTATTTCGCTTCCCGTGGCATACAAACACGATTTCGTGAAACATACATACATATCACCCATGTCAACTCTATCACCAAACATCACAGGGAGACTGTTGCTGCTGCATCCAGTCAATCCCCCCCCCCCCTATCAACAGGGCGGCGGCGCCGGAGAGCTTGAAAAAATCACGTCTTGTCATTTCTTTCATGGCCGTTTTCTCCTTATTTTATCGTTATCACATCGTATGAGGGCATTCCTCTTTTGAGGAATTGTATCAGTTTTGCAAAGTGGCTGTCAATCCGATTTCCAATTTTTCACATTTATCAGCATTTTGGCAAAATACCGACCGCATTTTTTGAAAAATCCCACAAAACGCAAAGCGCCCCGCCGGGCGGCCCGAAAGCCGCCTGACAGAGCGCTTATCGATCCATTTTTACTTTTTGGCTGCCCAGCCGTCCACGACAGCCACAAGGGCCTTGCCCCGGCGGCCCAGGATTTTAGGTAGCAGGATGCGGGCCATGGCCCAGACACCGGAGAAGTTGTACAGGATGATGAGGGCGGTGATGATGCCCGTCCAGAGGCCGTACAGCGGCGTATCGGCCAGCAGCACGAAAGCCTCGAACACCAGCGCGGCGGCGTTGACGAGGACACGGCCCGGGTGGACATGCATCCCGATCATGCCGTGGGCATCCATGGCGCGGAGAGTGAACACCAGACCGAGGCCGAGGAAGGACGCATAGGTCGCACCCACGGGACCCCACCACTTGATGAAGAAGTAGTTCATGAGGCAGTTGCTGATGGCACCGGCCATCATGGTGACCATGCTGCGCTGGGACTTCTTATTCACGACATAGACGCTGTTCATGAACTGATTGAAGCAGCTGCAGGTAGACGCCAGCACGAGGAACGGCACGAAGTGCCATGCGTAATAGTAGTTGGACTTCATGACGTGCATGACCGGGCGGCAGAGCCAGATGATGCCCGCTGCACAGCAGAACAGCACGCTGGAATAGGTGCGGAAGATCTGGGTAAAGAACCTGGCTCTCCCCTCTTCCTCGGTGACAGCCGACAGCTGCCATGCATCGTAGAAGATAAGGCCCAGCGTCGTGAGGATGGTGGGCAGGAAGTAGCCGGTGGAGAGCAGGCCGCTCCATGCGTCGCCGCTGTGGCCGTCGAGGCCGTCGCACATCTCACGCACAAAGAACAGATCGGAGGCGTTGATGATCCAGAAGCTTATCTGGGCCGGTATCATGGGCAGCGAGAAGTGGAGCATCTGCTTCCAGAGGGTCTTGTTGATGCCCTTCAGCTCGATGAAATCCCAGAGCCTGCCGGTGAGCATCAGGAAGAGCACGCTCACGAGGTCGCCGCTGATGATGGCCAGCAGATAGCCGTTGGCCCCCCACTTGAAGCCCACCAGATAGAGCACATAAAACGCCATGGTCGCCACGGTGCAGAGCACACCGTCCACGGCCACCAGCTTGTTCCACTGGCGGCTGCGCACGAACTGGGTGCAGAGGGTGCGCAGGCAGCTCATCAGGACGTAAATATAAATGAGCAGGCCGTACTGAGCCATATCGGGCAAAAACTGCGCCACCGGCCAGCAGAGCACGAGGATGCCGAAGCCGCCGAGGATGGTGAGCAGGCCGTTGGTGAACACCTGCTTTTCGCTGTTGCCCTTGTCGAGGCCGAAGCGGATGATGGCGTTGGACATACCCATCGACACAAAGGGGATGAGCAGATTGGCGTACTGGCTCAGGATCTTCGACAGGCCAAGGTCGGAGATCTCGGCCATCGCGTAGGTCAGGAACGGTTGGACGATGAGCGTCAGCAGCTTGGACGAAAAGCTGCTGATGGCAAAGATGATGGTATTGCCGGCGAGCTTTGAATATTTATCGCCGCCGGAGGTCTTTTCGCTTTCCAAAAGATTTTCTCTCCTATTTTAATAAATCCCGCCGGGCTTTCCAGTCCGGCATCAGCTTCGCCACTTCGGCCCAGAAAGCCGGGCTGTGGTTGGGCTGCAAAAAGTGGCAGTACTCATGCACTACCACATAGATCTGCGCCGCCGGGGGCATATGATACAGCTGCAAAGCAAAGGTGATCTGCCGTTTTGCCATAAAGCACACGCCCCACCGGCTGGTCATGCTGCGCACTTTGATAACAGGCTTGTGCCCGCCCAGCACTCCGGCAAAGGCCGGGTAGACCTTATCGCTCATGGCCGTAAAATAGGCCAGCGCTGTTTCCTTATCCGGCAGAGACCGCGCTTCCTGCGCTGCGCGCCGCATGGCACGTTCCCGGGCCTGCTGCACCCAGTCGGCGCGTGCGGCCACAAAACGGTCTGCCGCTTCTGCACTTGTCCGCAGGGGGATGCTCACCGCCACGGTGCCATCCTCCCGCACACGGATGTTCAGGTTTTTGACCCGTTTGCGGGTCAGCTCGTATTGGATGCCGCCTGCCGTGCGCAGCTGTGTCTCCTGCTTTCTGCCCGCCATGAGGTCAGGTAGTCTTTTTTGCCCGGTGCAGCATTTCCAGCGGCAGCTGGGCCAGCACCACGGCAGCAAAGATCAGCACGCAGCCAAAGACTTCCCGGGCAGAAAGGTTCTGGTGCAGCAGCATCCAGCCGCCCAGCGCACTGAACACGCTTTCCAGACACATGATTAGGCTGGCAATGGCAGGGTTCAGATCCCGCTGGCCCAGGATCTGCAGGGTGTAGGCCACGCCGCTGGACATGATGCCGCAGTAGAGGATCGGCAGCGCATTCTCCGCGAACTGCGCTGCGGAAGGTGTCTCGAACAGCAGAGCCGCAGCGGTGCTTTCCACCGACACCACCAGAAACTCGGCAAGGCTCAGCCGCACGCCGTCCACCTGCGGGGAAAAGTGGTCCACCGCAATGATCTGGAAGCTGAACAGCACCGCACAGCTCAGCAGGAGCCAGTCGCTGGACTCGATGCTGCCAAAGCCGTTTTTCATGCACAGCAAGTACAGGCCCAGCACGGCTACCACCATGCTCACCCACAGCTGCGCACTGCCCTTCCGGCCCAGAAACAGGCCGAACACCGGCACCAGCACCACGTACATGGCGGTCAGGAAGCCAGCCTTTGCCGTGGACGGATTGATGGTAATGCCGATCTGCTGTGCAGCGGAAGCAGCAAATAGAAGGGTGCCGCACACAAAGCCTGCCGCCAGCAGCTTTTTCTTCTCGGCAGCAGTTTTGGGCTTTGCATCGGTGCCGCTTTTGCGGCGGATGGCATCAAACACCATCACCGTGGGGATCAGCACCAGTACAGCCAGCCAGCTGCGCCCGGCCAGAAAGCTGTAGGCTCCCATGCCGGAGCCGGCGCTCTGGGCCACAAAGGCTGTGCCCCAAATAAGGGAGCACAGCAGCAAAAGCAGAGAGTTCTTGGTTTGTGTGTTCATCAGCCAATGCCCTCCACCTTCAGCAGGCCGTACAGGTAGTACTTGCTGGAGTCATAGGAGATGGTCACACGGTACTGCGCCGCCGGGTCCAGCCCGGAGATGGTGCAGCGGTAGTCGGTGCCGTCGGTATGGATATAATAGGTGCTGTCGGTCACATATTCTGCGCCGCCGTCCACCTTTTTCCACACGGCCACCTTGAACCGCTGGGTGCCCTCAGCCGTGCCGCAGCCCATAATGCTCAGCGTGCCGGAGGGCACGGTAAAGTAGCTGGTCTGGCGGCTCCAGATGCCGTTGAACACTGCATACAGGCAGCCATCCGCCGTGGCCGTGGCAAACTTGGCCGAGGAGTCTGCAATGCCCTGAATGATCAGCGGATCACTGGTCTGGTCGGCCCAGCGGGTAGTGTCCTCTTCCTGCACTTCGTCTGAAGTGCCCGATGCCTTGTGCACGATGCTCTTCAGGGTGTCCTTGCAGCCGATCAGGCCCACTGCAAGCACCAGCGCCATCAGCAGCACAACGATCCTTTTTTTCATCTTCATACGTTTCCTCACGAAGCAATGCGCTTCTCTTTGTTTTTCATCCCTCTGCCCTGTTCTTGTACAGAGCAGATACAGATATAGTATACCGCATTTTCCGGCGCTGTACAAGACATTTGTCCTGTGCCGTACTGCAAGAAAAGCCCCGCCGGGGCTTTTCTTTTTGTGCGGTTTGCCGCCTGATTTTACGTTTCTTTGCCAGTGACCGCCCGCAGGGCAGCACACTCGGCAGCGGCCTGCTCCGGCGCACCTGCACCAAATAGACTGCCGTACCGGTACAGCGCCCAGCCGCCCGCGTTCTGGCTGCGCAGGTCCTGCACCTGCCGGGCCAGCACATCGCCGGTGCTCCAGCCGCTCACGCTGTCCGGGTTCGCGCCGCCGTCACCTGCGCCCACGCGGTACGCGCCCAAGCCAAAATAGAGCGCCACGCCCTCTGCGCGCGGGTACGCCAGCCACGCGGGCACGATGTTCTCAAAGGCAAAGCGGGTGCTGCCGCTCTGCAGCGTGTAGCCATAGCCCCAGTAGATCTGCGGGCAGAGATAATCCACCACCTGTTCTTCCCCGCCCGCAGCCAGCCACGCCGTCACATCGCTGTACTGGCTGTTGAGGTCATTGTCGGGATTCCCCTGCGGACTGATGCCAAAGCGCAGCGTCGGGTCTGCAGTCTTCACCGTGTCGCGCACCTTCTTGACCAGAGCGGTCACGTTCTGCCGCCGCCATGCTGCAAGGTCTGCCGCACCGCTGGCCGCAAACTGCGCCGCATCGATGCTTTCTTCGGTCGTAGGGTAAAAATAATCGTCAAAGTGGATGCCGTCCACCGCGTAGTTCTGCAAAAGCTCGGCCACGCCCTGCACCACATAGTCCGCCGCTGCAGGCTCGGCCGGGTTCAGATACAGCCCGTCGCCCACTGCACACACCCATTCCGGGTGGGTGTTGGCAAGGTTGTTCTCTGCCAGATTCGGCGGCATGGCTGCAGAGGACCGCAGCCGGTAGGGATTCAGCCACGCTTCCACCGAAAGGCCGCGCCCATGGGCCTCCTGCAAAAGGATGTCCAGCGGGTCAAAACCGGGGTCCTGCCCCTGCACGCCGGTGCACAGGTGGCTCCACGGGAACAGCTGGCTTTTGTAAAGTGCATCCCCGAAGGGCCGCACCTGCGCAAGCACCGTGTTCAGCCCAAGGCCCGCGCAGTTTTCCAGCATTTGCACGCACCCGGCGCGGAAGGCATCCGCCGAGGAAAAATCCATTGCTGCCCATTCCAGATAGCTCACCCATACGGCCCGCCACTCGCCTGCAGGCAGGGCAGGGTTCTCAACAGGGTGTTTTTCTGCTTTCGTTTTGTCCTGTTTGGAAAACTTTTTTCTGCGCAGCCACAGCCCCGCACCCACACAGGCAGCAGCACCGGCCCCCGCCAGAAAGGTGCGCCGGTTCACACGGCGCGGTTCCGCTTCCGTTTTTTTGGACTTGCGCCGCTGGGTCACAGGGTCTCCTCCTGGGTCTTATACAGCACAAGCGCTGCCCAGCCACGGGCGCAGGCCAGCAGCACGAACATGATGTTCGTCCAGAAGGCAAGGGCGCTCATGCCCGCATACTTCGTCAGCAGCCAGAACAAAAGGCGCAGCGCTTCCGAGATGCACACCAGCTGCAGCGGGCGCTGGATGGGCCTGCCGTGGCCGTACTCAATGGCAAGCAGGCCCGGCCACACCAGTGCCGAGCACAGGTCGCCCGCCCAGCCGCCTGCAGCCAGCTTGCTGAGCATCAGCAGCACGAACACCAGCGTGTAGCTGCGCTTATCCTTGGCGGGCGCACCCTTCTGTGCGGCCAAAAACAGCACTGCAATGCCGGTGATGCAGAACACGATCAGTTCCAGCCCCGAAAAATCCATGCCGCCCAGCACGGCAAAGCCGCCCAGCATGGACATTGCCGCTGCCGCCAGCAGGAAAAAGTACCAGGTCTTGCGTGTAAATTTGAGCTTCATTGTGTTCCTCCCGCCTGCAGCAGTGCGCAGGCTCCTGACAAAATTTTCAAAGAATTAAAAATATTATAGCACAAAAGTATGCGGGTTGTGTTACAATAAGAAAAACTCTTCAGGAGGATCTTCATGAACGCCGCAGTTTCCATTGTCCTGCTTGCCGCCGTACTTGGCGTGATCGTTTTTCTTTTGTCCCGGCGCGAGAATACCCGCCGCAGCCAGTACGGCCCCGCCGGCCTTTCGGAGTTCCGCACCGACCTGCCGCTGGACGAGTGCTTCGACCGGCTGGACGAGCACAGGGACGCCGACGAGTTCGTGTACGAGTGCCGCCGGGAAAAGGACGGTGGCTTTCTGCTGCATCTCACCCTGCACCAGCCCACCCAGCAGCCGCTGGACACCCTGTATACCCTCCGGCTGGACCCCGGTCGTCAGACCGTAGTGACCCTGATCTTCATCCGCGAAGCCTTTGGCTACAAGGAGCCGCTGTTCCCGCAGGAAATGCTTGATTGCTTTATGCAGCAGAAGCTGGATGCCCACCGCACCAAATAAAGTTTTGTGTAAATGCTTTTCATTTTGCGCTGTTTTTGGTATACTTGTAAGTGCCGCAGCGCAGAATATGCGGGCTAGTAGCTCAGTTGGTCAGAGCTGGCGGCTCATAACCGCTTGGTCCCG
>ERZ833608.488-NODE-488-length-33007-cov-36.564639_pt1 | contig 33007 bp, 31 predicted proteins | sample MGYA00519694_ERZ833608 | MGnify/ENA primary metagenome ERZ833608 (study PRJEB31850, sample SAMEA3708742) | human gut metagenome | biome: human gut; feature: human-associated habitat; material: faeces | place: China | collected 2014 ... | reverse complement strand
ATGAAGCTACGCCCCATCTGCACATCGACTTCGTGCCGTATGTGTCCGGCTGGAAAGGCAAAGGACTGGACACCAAGGTTTCCCTGAAGCAGGCTCTGAAGGCCTTGGGCTTTGCAGGCGGCTCCAAGCGGGAATCTGAGCTGAACCAGTGGATCAACGCCGAGAAAGAGCAGCTTGCTGCCGTGATGGAGAGGCACGGCATCGAGTGGGAACAGAAAGGCACCCACGAAGAGCACCTGTCTGTACTGGACTTCAAAAAGCAGGAGCGTAGTAAAGAGGTAGCGGCTCTGGAAGCGGCCAAGCAGGAGTGCCAGACCGACCTGATCGAGATGCAGGAGCAACTGGAAACAGCGCAGACAGCCGTAGACGCTGCCGAGCAGCGGATGCAGAAAGTGGAGCAGACCTATCAGAAGCAGAGCCAGAAGCTGAACAAGCTGGCTCCCATTATGGAAGGTTTGGAAAACCTGTCAGCGCAATACTCCCAGCGGCCAGAAGAATGGGTGCCAGAAGCAGCCACATTTGAGACCGCCAAGAGCTATCGGGAGAAGAAGGCCATGCCGCTGATCCAGAAGTTGGTGAAGGTACTCTTTGCCCTCCATCGGAAGTACTGGGAGGTTAAGAACGAGAGGGATAAGTACCAGTATTTCTATCAGGACGAGAAGAAGGCTGCCCATCATCTAAGCCAGCGGCTGAAAGAGGTGAAGGCAGAAAATGAGCAGCTCTATGCGATGAAACGTGATTTCGGGCGAGTATGGAACTATTTCGGTGCCGAAAAGATGCAGCAGGTCATTGGGCTTATGAGGGAGCAGGAGCAGACCACAGATAGGAGCCAGAAGAAGAACAGGCAGAACAGCGTAGAACTGTAAGCATAGTAGACCCCCGCCAGCGGATGTTGGCGGGGGTCTGTACATATAGGGGCAACTTTTCGGAAAATCCGAAGAGTTCAGGGCAGTTGTTAAGCGTTGCTTAATAACTTGGGCAGTCTGTCGACTATCCGGGATTTTCGGATGGTTCGAGTTTGGCGATGGCAACCATTAAGAAAAACTTAATGGTTGGACGCACTAGAGGAAATAAAAAGATATAAAGATATAATTTTGAATTAAAGTTCCTCGAAAGACACCATAGAGGAAAGCGGGTTTCTCATTTTTTCATGGCGATCTGCGGACAGAGCCTTTTCACGAGAGGTGTCGGCGTAGCCGAGGACAAGGATGTTGACCGGTTCAAGGTTGTCGGGAATCTTAAATTCAGCCTTCAGGATGTCCGGCTTGAAATAGCATACCCATACGCTTCCTAAACCTAAGTAGGTGGCTTCCATCATCATGTGGTCGGTAATGATGCTTGCATCAATATCGGTCAGCTTTTTACCATCAAAGGGACGTGTCCAGACCTTATTTGTATCGCTGCAAACGATAATTGCCAGCGGCGCACCATAGATATTTGTGGCCTTTCCAATTTTACGAAGGCCCTCATCACTCTGCACTACAATCAGGTGTTGAGGCTGACAATTACCACCTGTGGGTGCAACATGAGCTGCCTCTAAGATGGCATCCAGCTTTTCCTTCTCAACCTTCTGCTTTGTGTAAGCGCGTACACTATACCGTTTCTTTGCAAGTGTCAAAAAATCCATAATGTGATGGTCCTTTCTGGAAGTGTAAATTTGTGTAGGGTCTTGATAATTCAATCGGCCTATGCTATGATTTTATCAGTCGTTTTCAAAAAAGCAAGAACGCACTTTTTTGTTATATACTACCCAAAAAGATAGTGTAGGGAAGAGAAAAATGAAATGTCCAAGTACCTTTAACTGCCCGGTTGAAGCAACCCTCGATTTGATTGGTGGGAAATATAAAGCACTTATTCTGTGGCATTTGATTGATAATACCTTGCGCTTTAATGAGATAGGAAAGTTGATTCCCAAGGCTACGCCTAAAATGCTGACACAGCAGCTTCGGGAGCTTGAAAATGATAACTTGGTTATTCGGAAAGTTTATCCTGTTGTGCCGCCAAAGGTAGAATATTCGCTCAGCGACTTTGGGAGAAGCATCATTCCTATTTTGGATGCGATGTGTAAATGGGGAGAAAACTATCTGGCAGATGCAAGCAAGAAGTAATCCTTAAAAGACAGTTGCTTCCTGAACGTAAATACGTTATAATACTCACAGAGATCCCGCTGGTTGTGTGATACTATCCTGATACTAAAAAATCAGCAAGCCACATCTAGCACAGCAATCTCATGAAAAAGCGAACATTCAAGAATAGACACACTAAGCAAATTTGCTTAGTAATGATTAAGACTTACCGAGCTCGAGTAATCCCCAATAGCACCATCACCCCGGAGGATTCCGTAAAAACGAAACCTCCCGGGGTGTTTTTTCTTCTGGTACGGTCAAATAGACTGTAACGTTCAAAGTATCTCCTGTATCAGAGCAAACGATAACCCTTTTATAGCAGTTTGCATTTTTAATGCCCAAGCAACATCCGCAAACTGCATATCGCAAATATGCCGTTTTGATAGGCACTTTTTTGAAAATTGCGATAAACGCAGTATTTTGCACAAAAAAGCCCTAAACCCCTTCCTTCTCCGCCCGCAGGGGAGTATAATAGGATCCGTTGTTTGCAAAATAGGAAAGGGGAAGTATCAACTATGGAATCGAAGCAGAGGCTTTTGGAGCCGCAGCTCGTCCAAACGGGAAGGGCGGATCAGTTCAGCCGCAAGGTGTTCTGCGATGGAATGCGGGATGGCGTGCCCATTGCGCTGGGCTACTTTGCGGTATCGTTTTCGCTGGGCATTGCGGCGCGCAAGGCGGGCTTTACGCCGTTTCAGGGGTTTCTTGTCAGCCTGCTGAACAACGCCTCTGCAGGAGAATATGCCGCATTTGCGCTGATCATGGCAAACGCCACCTATTTTGAGGTGGCAGTCATCACCCTGATCGCCAATGCGCGGTATCTGTTGATGAGCTGTGCACTGGCACAGCGCTTTGCACCGGAAACGCCCTTCTGGCATCGGCTGCTCATCGGCTACGATGTCACGGACGAGCTGTTTGGCATTACCATCGCCCGCCCGGGCAGCCTGAACCCGTACTATACCTATGGAGCCATCCTGCTGGCGGCACCGGCTTGGGCTTCCGGTACGGCGCTGGGCATTATAGCGGGCAACCTGCTGCCGCTGCGGGTGGTCAGTGCCCTGAGTGTGGCGTTGTACGGGATGTTCTTGGCCATCATTATCCCGCCGGCTCGCAAAGACCGGGTCGTTGCCGTACTGGTTATCATCAGCTTTGCGCTGAGCTTTCTGTGCAGCTATCTGCCGGGCATCTCGGCACTTTCCGAGGGTACCCGCACCATTCTTTTAACGGTGGCAATCTCCGGCGCAGCAGCGGTGCTGTTCCCGGTCAGGCAGGAGGAAAACGAAGATGACGCATAACAATTATATCTATATTGCGGTCATGGCGCTGGTATCTTATGCCATCCGCATTCTGCCGCTGACGCTGATCCGCAAGCCTATCAAAAATTGCTTTATCCAGTCGTTTTTGTACTATGTGCCCTATGTGACGCTGGCTGTGATGACCTTCCCGGCCATCATTCAGGCAACGCAGAGCCCGGCAGCAGGTGCTGTTGCACTGGTAGTCGGCATTGCCGCCGCATGGTTTGGCGCAAGTCTGTTTCAGGTGGCTGCGGGCTGCTGTGCCGTGGTGTTCGTGCTGGAATTTTTCATCTGAAATCTTATAACAGGAGAACAAAATGAAAAAGATCCTTGTAACCGGTGCCGGCGGCTTTGTAGGATCCCGCGTGATGCAGCAATGGGCGGGGCGTTACGAGCTGTGCGCCTTTCCCAAAGGCTTTTTGGCAGCAGCAGGGGAGGATGCCGTGCGGCAGGCTATTTTTCAGCAGCGCCCGGATGTCATTCTGCATACCGCAGCTATTTCGGATACCGGTTACTGCGCCGACCACCCGGAGCAGGCTTACCGCGCCAATGTGGAGCTGCCGGTCTGGCTTGCCCGTGCCGCAGCGGAAACAGACGCAAAACTGGTGGCTTTCAGCTCGGATCAGGTCTATGCCGGTGTAGAGCAGTCCGGTCCACTGCCGGAAACCATTCCGCTGCAGCCTGCCAATGTGTATGGGCAGGGCAAGCTGGAAATGGAGCAGCAGGTGCAGGCGCTCTGCCCGAGCGCCGTGTTGCTGCGCGCCACATGGATGTACGACCTGCCGGGCTACCGGCTGCCCATCCGGGGCAACCTGCTGCTGAACCTTTTACGTGCGGCACAGCGGGGAGAATCTCTCCGCTTTTCTGTCCAGGATTTCCGGGGCATCACCTATGTCCGTCAGGCGGTGGCGCTGCTGGAGCCTGCCCTGACCCTGCCCGGCGGGGTCTATAACTTCGGCAGTGAGAACGCTGAAAATATGGTGTTGACCGCCCGGCAGTTTGCTAAGACACTGGGGATCACGGTCGATATTCAGGAAGCCGACTGGGCACGGAACCTTGCAATGGATTGCAGCAAGCTGCGGGCGCAGGGCATCGTATTTGACACCACACAGACCGGTCTTACGCGTTGTCTGCGGGATTATGGATTGCGCTGACCTCAGAGAATCAAATTTTTCCGTATCGCACAAAAAACAGAGAAAAGCACGAAAAAAGCAGGGGATTCTGTATGCTGCCAGCCCGACAGGGTGGGACAAATCATACGGAAACCCTGCTTTTTTGCTTATCTGCCGGAGAAAAGTTCGCTTATAGAATGCAGCATTTCTTCATGTAAAAAGTCATACTTATTTTACATCTTATCTGCATTTTGCTATAATATTTTCGCTTTTTTGCAAAGCATCCGAACCGCATAAACCTTTAAAACCTTGAGGAGAGTGGAATTTTTGAAGGAAGTCAAGCTTGAAGAAGCGGCTTATCAGTTTGAAGCCAAAATGTCCCTGCGGCAGGCCATTCCGCTGGGCTTGCAGCACGTCTGCGCCATGTTCGTGGGCAACCTGACCCCGCTGCTGATCATCACCAGCGCCTGCGGCATTGCAGGCGGCGAGTTTGCAGACCTGCAGGTCACCCTGCTGCAAAGCGCCATGTTCGTGGCAGGTATCGTCACGCTGGTGCAGCTGTTTACCATCGGCCCTGTGGGCGGCGCAGTGCCTATTATTATGGGCACCAGCTCCGGCTTTATCGGCGTGTTCAACAGCGTTGTGGGCACGATGGGCGGCGGTGTGCTGGCCTATGGCGCGATTATGGGTGCCTCCATCATCGGCGGTATTTTTGAAAGCGTGCTGGGCTTCTTCCTGAAGCCGCTGCGCAAGTTCTTCCCGCCGGTGGTCACCGGCACGGTGGTGCTTTCCATCGGTCTTTCGCTGATTTCGGTAGGTATCAACTCCTTCGGCGGCGGCAACAAGGCCAAGGACTTCGGCTCTGTGGAAAATCTGCTGCTGGCGCTGTTTGTGCTGGTGGTCATCCTATTCTTCAAGCACTGGACCACCGGTTTCCTCAGCTCCTCTGCCATCCTCATCGGCATTCTGGCCGGTTATGTGGTTGCTTTCATCATGGGGCTGGTACTGCCCACCACTGGTGTGACTGCTGACGGCGTGGAGTTCACCAAGGCATGGGTGCTCAACTGGAGCAAGGTAGCGCAGGCTTCCTGGTTTGCAGTGCCCAAGCTGATGCCGGTCAAGGTGGTATTTGATGCCCGTGCGATCCTGCCGGTGCTGATCATGTTCATCGTCACCGCAGTGGAGACGGTGGGCGATATCTCTGGCGTGATGGAGGGCGGCATGAACCGTGAGCCCTCTGATAAGGAGCTGTCCGGCGGCGTCATCTGTGATGGTCTCGGCTCTACCTTTGCCGCACTGTTCGGCGTGCTGCCCAACACCTCTTTCAGCCAGAACGTGGGTCTGGTGGCCATGACCAAGGTGGTCAACCGCATGGCACTGGCTTCCGGCGCTGTGTTCCTGATCCTCTGCGGCCTGATCCCCAAGTTGGGCGCGCTGATCTCCATCATGCCGCAGGCCGTTCTGGGCGGTGCTGCCGTTATGATGTTCTCTTCCATCGTGGTCAGCGGCATCCAGCTGATTACCAAGGAAAAGATGACCCCGCGCCACCTGACCATCGTGTCCGTGGCACTGGGCGTGGGCTACGGCATGGGTGCCAACAGCGGCATTCTGGCACAGGCACCGCAGGCTCTCCAGCTGATCTGCGGCGAGTCCGGCATCGTTCCGGCCGCCTTTGTGGCGATCCTGCTGAACGTTCTGCTGCCCAAGAACGATATGGCAGAGTAAAACTTAGTTTTTTAGCCGGGCAAGGGCTTCCAGCTGTTGCAACACCTGCGGGGTGTCCGCATCCAGCAGCTCCATAGGGGCTGCAATACAGACCGTGCGTACCTGCGCAGGGTACTTTTTAAGCAGCACGTTGCCGCCTTTATTTTCCGGCAGGGTGAGCAGTTCTGAAAAGAAGCTGCTTCCAAACAGAACGGGACTTCCAACAAGAGGTGTCGGGTCGTTATCGGCCACGGCACCCAGACGGAAGATCTCCCGTTCTGTTTCTTTTTGCCATTCTGCCGGGGATGGCTGTTCGTGGCAAAAGCGCTCTGTCATGGCTTCTACCGTCTCCCGGCGCAGCAGGGGCTGATCCCCGGGCAGAAACATACAGCCGCTCAGTTCCGGCAGCTGCTCCAGCAGCGCCGAAAGCCCCAGCCGAACGGTATCGTTGCGGCCGGGCAGGCTGTGCAGCAGCACCGGGACGCCCTGCGTCCTGCACAGTGCCTGTACATCTTCCGAGCGGGTCACCACGATGCGGGCAGCGATACCGGGTGTGGCAGTGGCGGCAAAAGCCCGGCAGAGCATGGGCTGGCCGCAAAAATCTGCCAGCAGTTTATTTGCGCCAAACCGGCGGCTCAGCCCGGAAGCCATGATCACACAGCCGACCGTAAGCGACTTCTTCATACAAAAACACCCCTTCAGCAGCATTTTATAATAGTATTATACCGAAAGCTGTGCTAAAATAAAAGAAGAGATATCGCAGCGATAGAAAAGAGAGGTACTGCACATGATGACGATCCGAGAATATAAGCGGGCAGAAAGTCTGGAGGAAGCGTGGCAGCTGAACCAGAAAAAGCCAAACCGCATTTTGGGCGGCATGATCTGGCTGAAGATGGAAACCATCAATGTCGGCACCGCCATCGACCTTTCCGGTCTGGGACTGGATACCATTGAGGAGACCGAGGACAGCTTTTCCATCGGCGCTATGGTCACCCTGCGCCAGCTGGAACAGCATCCGGGGCTTGCCGCCTATACTCATGGTGCTATGCGGGAGACTGTGCGCCATATCGTGGGCGTACAGCTGCGCAATCTGGCGACTGTGGGCGGCAGCATCTACAGCCGGTTCGGCTTTTCGGATGTGCTGACCATGTTCCTAGCCATGGACTGTGATGTAGAGCTATACAAAGGTGGTATCCTGCCTTTGCAGGAATATGCCCAGCGCCCCTATGACCGGGATGTTCTGGTGCGGCTGATCGTAAAAAAGACACCGATGCAGCTCTATTACCAGTCGGTGCGCAACAGTCAGACCGATATTCCGGTGCTGACCTGCGCCGCTGCCCGGTTGGAGACCGGAGATTACCGCATCGCCATTGGTGCGCGTCCGCTGCGCGCTGTGCGGTTCGAGCTCCCGGCAGAGCCTGCCCTTGCGGCAGAACAGCTTGCCGCACAGTTTGCGGAAAGCATAAAGGCGCAGATTGTTACCGGCTCCAATATGCGCGGCAGCGCCGAATACCGCAGGCATCTGGCAGGCGTGCTGACAAAGCGCGCGGTGCTGGAACTGGAACAGCGTAAAATGCAGGAGGAAAAGTAAATGCAGATCACACTTACATTGAACGGTGTCCGGGTATCCGAGGAGATCGCCCCGGATATGCTTCTGATCGATTTTGTCCGCGCACACGGCTGCAAGAGCGTCAAGCGCGGCTGCGAGACCTCCAACTGCGGTCTGTGCACCGTGTTTATGGACGATAAGCCTGTGCTGTCCTGCTCCGTGCTGGCAGCCCGTGCCGATGGGCATAAAATCACCACGTTGGAGGGCTTGCAACAGGAGGCCGCCGAGTTTGGTGCCTTTATCGCAGATCAGGGCGCAGAGCAGTGCGGCTTCTGCAACCCGGGCTTTATCATGAACGCGCTGGCTCTGTTCCGGGAGCAGCCGTACCCCACTGAAGAGCAGGTGAAGGAATACCTTGCCGGAAACCTGTGCCGCTGCTCCGGCTACGAAGGCCAGCTGCGCGGCATCATGAACTTTCTGGCATGGAAAAAGCAGAAGGAGGGCGCACAGTGAAAACCGTCAACAAACCGTTCCGTAAAAAAGACGCGATGCAGCTGGTCACCGGCCAGCCTGTTTATATGGATGATATCATCCCGCAGGACTGCCTGATCGTCAAGCTGCTGCGCTCGCCCCATGCAAACGCCATCGTCCGCAGCATCAACACCGCTGTTGCCAAAAAGGTGCCCGGCATCGAGGCCATTTTCACTTGGGAGGATGTGCCGCAGGATGCCCGCCGTTACACGCAGGCCGGCCAGACTTACCCGGAGGCCAGCCCCTACGACCGTCTGCTTATCGACCGTCATGTCCGCTTTGTGGGAGATGTGGTGGCTATCGTAGCCGGTAAAGATGAAAAGTGCGTAGACAAGGCACTCAAGCTTATCAAAGTTGACTATGAGGTGCTGGAAGCCGTTCTGGATTTCCACACCGCAAAGGATAACCCCATCCTTGTGCACCCGGAGGATAACTGGGAAAGCCTTGCCCCCGTGGGTGCCGACAACAAGCGCAACCTCTGCGCTCATGATGAATGCGGCAGCGGCGATATCGACGCTGTGCTGGCCGGATGTGATGTGGTCATCGACCATGTGTACCACACCAAGGCCTGCCAGCAGGCTATGATGGAGACTTTCCGCACCTATTGCTCCATTGATACTTACGGGCGGTTGAATGTGCTCAGTTCTACCCAGATCGTTTTCCACGCCCGCCGCAACATTGCCAATGCACTGCACATTCCCAAATCCATGGTGCGTGTCTCCAAGCCCCGCATCGGCGGCGGCTTTGGTGCAAAACAGACCGCCGTCAGCGAGGTGTACCCGGCCTTTGTGACGTGGATGACCAAAAAGCCTTCCAAGCTCATCTTCAGCCGGGTGGAAAGCCAGACGGCCTCTTCGCCGCGCCACGAGATGGAGATGCACGTCCGTCTGGGCGCTACCAGAGACGGCATCGTGAAGGGCATCGACCTGTACACTCTGTCCAACACCGGCGCTTACGGCGAGCATGGCCCCACTACTGTGGGTCTGTCTGGTCACAAATCCATCCCGCTGTACGGCAAGGCCGAGGCCTTCCGCTTTGTCAGCGATGTGGTATATACTAACCATATGTCTGCTGGTGCATACCGCGGCTATGGTGCTACGCAGGGTCTGTTTGCGGTGGAATCTGCGGTCAACGAGCTGGCACACAAGCTGAACATGGACCCCATTGCACTGCGCCTGAAGAACACCGTGCAGGAGGGCGATGTGATGCCCGCCTATTACGGCGCGGTAAATACCAGCTGCGCATTGGACCGGTGCGTGCTCAAGGTGCGCGAGATGATCGACTGGGAGCACAAGTATCCTGCCCGGGATATGGGCAACGGTAAGATCCGTGCCGTGGGCATGGGTATGGCAATGCAGGGCTCCGGCATCTCCGGCATGGACGTGGGCAGCGCTACCCTCAAACTGAACGATGACGGGTTCTATACCCTGATGATCGGCGCTGCCGATATGGGCACCGGCTGCGACACCACGCTGGCGCAAATCGCCGCCGAGGTGCTGGATTGCCCGCTGGATAACATTACCGTCTTTGGCGCGGATACGGATTCTTCGCCCTACGATTCCGGCTCCTATGCTTCCAGCACCACCTATGTCACTGGCAAGGCCACCGAGAAGTGCGCCATGAAGCTGCGGGAACAGATCTGCAAGCTGGGTGCAGAGCTGCTGGAATGCCCGGCGGATGCCGTGGAGTTTGACGGCAAGGTCGTGTTTGAAAGCGCCGACCCCACCCGCCAAAAGACTCTGTCCGATATCGCCTTTGCTTCCCAGTTCGGCCATAAGATCCCGCTGGAATTTACCGAGACCCACACCTCGCCCTTGTCGCCGCCGCCGTATATGGTGGGCGCTGCCGAGGTAGAGGTGGATACCGAGACCGGCGAGGTGAAAGTGCTGGAATTTGACGCCTGCGTGGACTGCGGAACTCCCATCAACCCCAACCTGACCCGGGTGCAGGCCGAAGGCGGCATTCTGCAGGGCATCGGTATGACGCTGACCGAAAATATCACCTATGACAAAAACGGCTACCCGGCAGAGAACTCTCTGTTCCAGTACAAGATCCCTGCCCGCAACGATATCGGGCATATCCATGTGGAGTTTGAGAACAGCTACGAGCCCAACGGACCCTTTGGCGCAAAATCCATTGGCGAGGTGGTCATCAATACGCCGCTGCCCGCCATCTCGGACGCCATCTACAACGCCATCGGCACCCGCTTCTACGAGCTGCCCATTACCCCGGAGCAGATCGCTATGGCAGTTGCAGCCAAGCAGTAAAGGCTGATGCTGAACGAAAAAGAGCTTCCGTTTCTGGCAGAGAAAGGGCATATCGTTTCTCTGGTAGGCGGCGGGGGCAAAACCACCCTGCTGTATGCCATGGCGGCGCACTGTGCCCGTAAGGGCTGGCGGGTGCTTGTGACCGCGACTACGCATATCCGGCAGCCTGCTGCCTGTTATGCACCGGATGAAGCGGCTCTTTCTGCTCTATGGCAAGCGGGTCACTATGCAGTGATCGGCACCCCGGCAGAAAACGGGAAGCTGACCCTGCCGCCGCCGCAGCTTTTGCGCCGGATGGCGCAGGCAGATGCGGTATTTATAGAAGCAGACGGTGCAAAGCACCATCCCTGCAAGCTCCCGGCGGCGCACGAGCCGGTGCTGCTACCCCAAAGCGATATCGTTTTGGCGGTAGCAGGGCTTTCGGCGCTGGGTAAGCCCCTGCGAGAGGTCTGCTTCCGCTACAATACCATCCGTCCGCGGTTTTTAGCGGCTGCGCCGGATGCACCTCTTACGCCGCCCATGCTGGCGCAGCTGATTGCAAGCACGCAGGGCGGTCGCAAGGCGGTGGGTGATCGGGAGTTTTACGCTGTGCTCAATCAGGTTGATACGCCGGAACTGCAGCAGCAGGGCATACAAATACAACAGCTTTTGCGTCAGCAGGGCATACCGTGTGTGCTGACGCATTTTAAAGAGGAAGAACGCGCATGAGCAAGGAAGATAAGATCGTATTCTGTACCGGGGGTGGCTGCACCGCAAAGCTGGGTGCCGGGGCACTGAGCCGTATTCTGGAAAAGCTGCCCCGGGGCGAAAAAGACCCGGATCTTCTGGTTGGCTACGACAGCCGGGATGATGCCGCAGTCTACCGCATTACGGACGACATTGCACTGGTGCAGACCGTGGACTTTTTTCCGCCGATGGTGGATGACCCCTACACCTTTGGGCAGATCGCAGCCACGAACGCCCTGAGCGATGTCTACGCCATGGGCGGCGAAGTAAAGACTGCACTGAATCTGGTCTGTTTCCCGGAGGATATGGACTTGAACGTACTGGGCGAAATTTTGCGCGGCGGTGCCGAAAAGGTGGCAGAAGCGGGCGGCAGCCTTGCAGGCGGGCACTCCATTGCAGACAGCGGGGTGAAATACGGTCTTTCCGTGACCGGCCTTGTAGACCCGCACCAGATGTACACCAACGACACCGGTATGCCCGGCGACAAGCTGGTATTGACCAAGGCTTTAGGCGTGGGTCTGCTCTGCACGGCAAACCGCGTAGGTGAGGCCGCCCCGGAGGAGATGGAAGCGGCCATCCGCTCCATGACCACCTTAAACAAAACGGCGGCAGAACTCAGCCGCAAGTATCACGTCCATGCTGCTACGGATGTGACCGGCTTCAGCTTTCTCGGCCACTTGCACGAGATGATGGGCGGCAAACTTTCCTGCATTATCCATGCAAATGCCGTGCCGGTGCTGCCAGGCGCAGAGAAAGCAGCGGATGCGTTTTTGTATACTGCCGCCGGGCAGCGCAACCGCAACCATACCGGGCCGTTCGTCCGGTTCGAAAAGGTAAGCTTTGCCATGGAGGAAGTCTTGTTCGATCCGCAGACCTCCGGCGGGCTGCTGCTGGCGGTAGACCCGGCGGATGCAGCGGCACTGGAACAGGAACTGCGCGCCGCAGGTCTGCCTGCAAGTATTGTTGGAGAGATCCTGCCGAAGCAGGAAATCGAGATCACTGTAATGGACAAATGAGAGGAGTAATCAGCATGGCTGAATTTATTAAAGTAGATGCGCTGGGCGATGCCTGCCCGCTGCCTGTTGTCAAAGCGAAAAAGGCTATTTCCGAGCTGCAGGGTGCAGGACAGGTGGAGGTGCTGGTAGATAACGAGATCGCCGTGCAGAACCTGACTAAAATGGCGCAGCAGAAGGGCTATCAGTACAGCGCCGAAAAGCTGGAAGAACGAAAATACCGCGTGCTGTTCACGCTGGGCGAAGCAGCAGGCGCCCCGGCAGAGCAGGCTCCTGTCTGCGTACCGGATGCCCGCACCGATACGGTGGTGGCTATTTCCGCTGCTATTATGGGCGATGGCAGCGAGGAGCTGGGCAAGACTCTGCTCAAAGCCTTTGTGTTCGCACTGACCCAGCAGGACAAGCTGCCCAAGACGATCCTGTTCTATAACGGCGGTGCAGCGCTGACCTGCGAAGGCTCTGCCATGCTGGAGGATCTCAAGGCACTGGAAGCACAGGGCGTGGAGATCCTGACCTGCGGCACCTGCCTGAATTTCTACGGACTTACCGAGAAGCTGGCGGTGGGCAGTGTGACCAACATGTACACCATTGCCGAAAAGCTGACGCAGGCCGGGAACGTGGTAAAGCCGTGATCTATCTGGATAACGCAGCTACCACCCTGCATAAACCGCCGCAGGTGGAGCAGGCTATTCTGGAGGCGCTGCACACGGCAGGCAACCCCGGGCGCGGCGCACACGAGCCTACCCTTCACGCCGCACGGATCGTGCTGGACACCCGTCTGGCGCTGGCAGAGCTTTTCCATGCGCCAGACCCCTCCTGCATTGTTTTTGCCGCCAACGCAACCATGGCGCTGAACACCGTACTGAACGGCGTGCTGCATCCGGGCGACCATGTCATCACAACGGTATGCGAGCATAACTCCGTTCTGCGTCCGCTGTACCGGCTGCGGGCGCAGGGAGTAGAGGTCTCCTTTACCGGCGTGGATGCTTCTGCGCGGCTATGCTACGACCAGTGGGAAGCATTGCTGCGCCCCACGACCCGGGCACTGGTGGTGACGGGAGCTTCCAACGTGACCGGCAACGGCACCGACCTTTCCTGCGCAGCGGACTTTGCCCACCGGCATGGTCTGCTGTTCATCGTAGATGCTGCCCAGACTGCCGGTGCACAGCCCATTGATGTGCAGCGGCTGGGCATAGATGCCCTCTGCTTTACCGGTCACAAGGCGCTTTTGGGGCCGCAGGGCACGGGCGGTGCTTATGTGCGCCCCGGGTTACAGATCGCGCCGCTCCTTGTGGGCGGCAGCGGTGTGCACAGCTTTGACGAAGTGCACCCTTTACAGATGCCCACCGCACTGGAGGCCGGCACGCTGAACGTTCATGGCCTTGCAGGGCTGTGTGCCGGGGTGCGCTGGCTGCTGGAGCAGGGCGTAGAAAGCCTTGCCGCCCGGGAAAACGCCCTTGCCCGCCTGTTTTATGAGCAGGTGCGTACTGCGCCGGGCGTAACAGTATACGGTGATATGACCATGCAGCACCGTGCGCCCATTGTGGCGCTGAACATCGGACAGGAGGATTCTGCCCGGGTGGCAGATATCTTGTGGGAGGACTACGGCATCTGTGTGCGTGCCGGGGCACACTGCGCCCCGCTGATGCACAAGGCCCTTGGCACGGCCGAGCAGGGCGTGGTACGGTTCAGCTTTTCTCATTTTAATACGGAGCAGGAGGTGCAGCAGGCGGCGCAGGCAGTCTGCGCACTTGCCCGGGAGCTTTTATGCGAATAAAACGAAGCTATATCGTGCTTTCCTTCCGTACCACCTTAGAAGCTATGGAGTGGGAAAAGCAATGCCATGTCCGACAGGTGCCCGGGCGGCTGATTCCGCTGCCGCGTGAGATCTCGGCAGGGTGCGGGCTTGCATGGCGTATGCTGCCAGAGGACTGGCAAAGCTGGCAGGCAGAACTGGACGAAACACGGTTTGATAAGGTAACGCCTGTGGAGCAATAACAGAGGGAGAGAAACACCAATGAACAGACAAACGCTTGCAGACGTTCTGCAAGATACAAACCAGACCGGCAGCTATACGCTGGCTACCGTGCTGGAAGGCGCAGAGGCTGGCAGTCAGCTGCTGCTGCGGGACGGAGATGCCCTGTGGCAGACCCAGAGCGCCGGGCTTTTGCAGCGTCAGCTTGCCGCTTTGCAAGACTGTACCGCTACGGGCTTTCTTACACTGGACGGGCAGCGGGTATTTGCCGAGCGTTTTGGTGCAGTGCCCCAGCTGGTGGTCTGCGGCGGCGGTCATGTGGCTGCTGCCCTTGTAAAACAGGCAAAGCTTCTCGGTCTGCCGGTGCTTGCCATAGATGACCGGGAAGAATTTGCCCAGCAGCTGCGCGCCGCTGGAGCAGATACCGTGCTTTGCGCCCCCTTTGCACAGGCACTCCAGAATGTGCCCGGCGGAGCAGAGACCTATTTTGCGGTGCTGACCCGCTCCCACGCCTTTGATCTGGACTGCCTTACCCTGATCCTGCAAAAGCCCGCGGCCTATGTGGGCATGATGGGCAGTCGTGGCCGTGCCGCATTGGTGCGCCGTCAGCTGTTGGAGACTGGGTTGGACAGCCAGCGAGTGGAGTCGCTCTGCGCACCCATCGGCCTTGCCATCGGGGCGCAGACGGCTGCGGAGATCGCACTTTCCATTCTGGCGCAGATCGTACAGGTCAAGAATGGCCGCCCTCAGACCGAGGGTTATCCCATCGCATTGCTGGATGCAATGGTGCAGGCAGAAAATGCCCGCACTCCGGCGGTGCTGGCGACCATCGTTGCACGGCATGGTTCCACCCCGCGGGATGTGGGCGCAAAAATGCTTGTTCTGCCTGATGGCAGTACCGTGGGCAGTGTGGGCGGCGGCATTATGGAGCATTACACGGTGCAGGCTGCCCGGAAGATGTTGGCACAGGCTGCGCCCGCCCTGCAATGCTTACAGCTTTCGGCTGACGGCAAAAACGAGGACGCAGCCATTGCTGCCTGCGGCGGCTCCATGGAGGTACTGTTGCAGACACTTTGCCCCGGGGAGGAAACGAAATGAAAAAGGACGCTTTGATCATCGTGCGCGGCGGCGGCGACCTTGCCACCGGTACCATCCACCGGTTGTGGAGCGCCGGGCTGCGGGTGCTGGTATTGGAAACTACAAAACCCGCAGCCATTCGCCGTCAGGTTGCCCTGTGTGAAGCAGTGTATGAAGGCGAAGCCACGGTCGAAGAACTGCGTGCCGTCCGCATTGAAGCTTTAGAGCAGGCACTGTCCGTCTGGGCGCAGGGCGCTGTTCCGGTGCTCGTTGACCCGGAGGGAGCCTGTATTGCCCGGGCAAAGCCGGAGGTCGTAGTGGACGCCATTCTGGCCAAGCGCAACCTTGGCACCCATCGGGATATGGCACCGCTGACCATTGCCCTTGGTCCCGGCTTTGTGGCCGGGCAGGACGTAGACGTCGTGGTGGAGACCAAGCGCGGCCACCGGCTGGGCAGGATCATCCGGGAGGGGAGCGCTATCCCCAATACCGGCATCCCCGGCATTATTGGCGGATACGGTGCAGAGCGGGTGATTCATGCACAGGCTGGCGGTGTTTTTATGAATGTGCGCAAGATCGGCGATTTGGTAGAGAAGGGTGAAGCTATTGCTACCATCCGCACCCCGGAAGGAGCTGATATCCCGGTCACCGCACAAATTTCCGGTATCCTGCGCGGACTGCTGCGCAGCGGCTATCCGGTCACACCGGGTTTTAAAATCGCGGATATCGACCCCCGGCGGGAAGAGCTTTCCAACTGCTTCCTGATCTCGGATAAATCCCGCTGTATTGCCGGCAGTGTACTGGAGCTTGTCTGTGCGCAGGTGTGGCAGTAAAGCCTATATAAAAATAACCCCTGCCGTTTTGCGGAAAGGTCTGCAAATACGGCAGGGGTTTTAAGGTTCTATGTTAGTTGCGGTAGCAGCGATCCTGTCCTACAAGCCAGTTTTCGCACAGGCGCTGGGCTTCCTCAAGACTGCGGCTCTCGCAGTCAAAGAATGCACCGCGCATAGAGCAGTAGGAGTAGTGCACCTTAGGAACACCGTTGCCATCCTTGAAGCGCTCGTACCGTTCTTCTCCGGGCATCAGAAAAAGCTGTTCCATGGTTCCTTCTCCTTTGTTTTCAAGCAGTATAAACGGCCGCCGGGCGGCGGCACACAACGCTTGCTATTGTATCACGATGGAGATCGGTTTGCCATTGTCTTTTTATCCAAAGATACGCCAGCTTTTTCTCTGCGGTTGTGTCAAAGAAGGGCTTGACAAATCATTCGTGCAAACTGCGTTCCTTTTCCAGCGCTGCTTTCATGCCGTGGATACGCCCCAATGCGTAGGAGAGCAGCGCGGCGCACAACAGGTTCAGCCAACCGTAACGGAACTGATTCAGAGAGTTTGTCACGCCCATGATCAAATTAGCCAGACAGAGCAGGGAAAGCATACGGTCAATGCGGCTCAGGTGTGTCAGGCGGGAGTCGATATCCGAAAGCAGCTCAAAGCTGCCAAGCTCCGCTTTCCGACGGAAGTACACCCAGTTGACACAGCTGCCGATATACTCTGCACCCAGCTCCTTTACAAAGGCGCGGTAATCGCTGCTGGGGTTCATCTCCAAGCGGATGATATACTCGCCCGGTTCGCAGCGCACAAAGGTATAAAAGGAAAACCCGGTGTTATCCAGTACCCAGCCCTCCTGTGCCATCTCGTTCAGCCAGCGCTCTTCTTTTTCAAAATCCCACACAAAGAAAAGCTTGAAAACGGTTTTCTTTTCCTTCATAAGGCTTCCTCCTTCAGGATGCTCTCACCATTGGCCACAAGCTGCTGCAAGCGGGCAAGCTCGTGCTTTAAGATCTGTACGCCCTCTGCGGTAAGCTGGTATTCCTTTTTGCGGCTGCCGCTCTCAGCGGGCAGGGGACGGATCCAGCCTTTTTCGCACAGAGAGGTCAAGGCACCATACAGTGTCCCGGCGGCAAGATGGACTCTGCCCCCGGAAAGCTGCTCCGTCTGCTGCATGATGCCATAGCCGTGTTGCGGATGGTAAAGAGACAACAGGATATAATAGGTCGATTCTGTCAATGCAAGGTTTTCCATACTGAAATACTCCATGGATTCTATCGGACGTCTTTATAACGTCAACCGATATATCGTACTTAAAGTATATCGTCTCACGATATACTTTGTCAAGTGTTTTCAGAAAAAAGTCATCAAAAAGCTTTAAGACACAGTTCGTATGGAAAAACCGATGGAATGTAGGAAAATATTTTGTGCACTTTTCATAGTTTTCTTCTGAAGATTTTGGTGGTACAATATAGTCATCAAATTCTGCAATTCGGGAGGAGCTCCATGGCGGAAAAGTGTATTGAACTGGATAGTGTAGAGATCGCAGCGGCTGTTTTTGGCAACTGCGACCGGAATATTCGCTTATTGGAAAAAGAGTTTTCTGTCACCGCCGTCTGCCGTGGCACACAGCTGCGCATTTCCGGTGAGCCTGCCAACGTGGCGGCAGCGAACCGAGCCGTGGAGGGAATGCTTCTTCTGATCGAGAACCGCACCCCGCTGGAGGATCAGACTGTGCACTACTGCATCAGTCTGGCGCACGATGGCGCGGAGAAGCGGGTAAAGGAGCTGACCGAGGACTTTGTCACCGTCACGGTCAAGGGACGCCCGATCCGCCCCAAAACACTGGGACAGAAGGAATACCTTAATGCCATCCGCTCCAGTGCCATTACCTTCGGTGTCGGCCCGGCGGGTACCGGCAAGACCTATCTGGCCGTTGCCATGGCGGTAAAGGCCTTCAAGGCCAAAGAGGTCTCCCGCATTATCCTGACCCGCCCGGCGGTGGAAGCGGGTGAGAAGCTGGGCTTTTTGCCTGGCGACCTGCAGCAGAAGGTAGACCCCTATCTGCGGCCGCTGTATGATGGCCTGTTTGATATGCTGGGCGCAGAAACCTACGAGCGTCTGGTGGAAAAGCAGATCATCGAGGTCGCCCCGCTGGCCTATATGCGCGGTCGCACACTGGATGATTCCTTTATCATTCTGGACGAAGCGCAGAACACCACCCCGGAGCAGATGAAAATGTTTCTTACCCGTATGGGCGTAGGCTCCAAGGTGGTCGTTACCGGCGATGTGACCCAGATCGATCTGCCGGGCAGCACCCGCAGCGGTCTGGTGGACGCGCTGAAGGTGCTGAAGGATGTGAACGGCATTGCACAGTGCTACTTTACCGATAAGGACGTTGTGCGCCACCGGCTGGTGCAGGAAATCGTTAAGGCTTACGAGCGTGCCGCCCATCCGGCTGCCGAAGCGGAAAATAAAGAAAACAAAAAGAATTTTAAATAACCCTTTGAAAGGAGTGGACCGATATGTCCAACAAAGTTTTGATCACCAACTCCCAGAAAGCTGTCAAGGTGCCCTCTGGGCTTCGCATCCTCATCCGCCGCGCCTGCAACGCTGTGTTGGAGTATGAGCATTTTGACCGTCCCGCAGAGATCAGCGTTACCTTTGTGGACAACGCTGCCATTGCCGAGCTGAACAATCAGTATCGCAACAAGCCCATGCCCACCGATGTGCTGAGCTTTCCTCTGGGTGAGGACGGCAAGTATGATATCGACGAGAACAACGGATGCATGATGCTGGGCGATATCGTCATCAGCATGGAGCGCGCCATGGAGCAGGCCAATCTGTATGGGCATCCGCTGCAGCGGGAGGTGGCTTTTCTGACTGTTCACTCCATGCTGCATCTGCTGGGTTACGACCACGAAAACGGCGGTCTGGAAGCTATGCGTATGCGCGAAAAAGAAGAGGCTGTGCTGCTGCAGCTGGGTCTGCCCCGCACGGTCAGCTACACGGAATGATATCCCTTTGCAACAGAACATAAAAACAAGACAGGAGTTCGCTTTGAGTACTACAACACCCGTTCAGGAGCATTACGACACCTCCTCTGTATTCGTTGCTGTCATCGGACGGCCGAACGTGGGCAAATCCAGCCTGACGAATCTCTTGGTCGGCGAGAAGGTGGCCATCGTCACCTCTAAGCCCCAGACCACCCGCACCCGCATTACCGGCGTGATCACCCGGGGGCCGCTGCAGTATGTGCTGCTGGATACTCCCGGTGTGCACAAGGCGCATAACAAGCTGGGCAAGCGCATGGATAAGACCGCCAGCGATTCCATTGCGGATGTGGATGTTTCCATGATGCTGTTCGAGCCCTACGGTGCGTTGAACGAATCTGAGATGGCGCTGGTGGAAGCGCTGCACCGCAGCGGCCCAGCCATTGCGGTCATCAACAAGACTGACCTTGTGAAAGACCCTTCCGATTTGGAAGCCCGCAAGGCAGAGCTGAAGGCACTGGGTGTGTTTGATGCAATCTACACCATCAGCGTGCGCAACAAAGAAGGCAGCGAGGAGCTGTTTGATGCTCTGAGCCGTTACGCCGTGGAAGGTCCCCATTACTTTGATGATGACGCCTACACCGATATGCCGGAAAAAGAGCTGGTGGCTGAGGTCATCCGCGAAAAAGCATTGCTCTTCATGCGGGACGAGATCCCGCACGGCATTGCAGTGGTGGTGGAGCGCTTCAAGGAGCGCCCGGGCACAGACCTGATCGACATTGATGTGAACATCTACTGCGAGCGGGAGAGCCACAAGGGCATGGTCATCGGCAAGGGCGGTGCGATGCTCAAAAAGATCGCCAGTGCTGCCCGCGCCGACTGCGAAGAATTTCTGGGCTGCCGGGTCAACCTGCAGTGCTGGGTCAAGGTAAAATCCGACTGGCGGGACAACGAGTTTTTGCTGAACAATTTCGGCTTTAAGCAGAATCCCTCCAACCGCTGAGCGCTGCCAAAGCAGGACAGTTTTCCCTTGTATGCTGTGCTAGAATCAGGCTGACACTATAAATAAGCGTTGCCTTTGCACAGGAAAGGGAAGGAGTGCTGAAGATGGATGCTGCTGCAAGCTGGCAGGCATTTGCCTGCACGGGGAATATTCTCCGTTATCTCGATTATAAACAACTGGTGCAGCTGCCCGCCGAGCATCCGGCAGGAGAAACGGATGATGGAACCATTTGTGACCATGGGTCTGGTACTGAAGGAGACCCGTTATAGAGAAGCAGACCGTATTCTGACGATCCTAACCCCGAAGCTGGGCGTTATCACGGCAATGGCTGCAAACAGTCTGCGGCTGAAAAGCAAGCTGTTCAGCGCCTGCGGGCTGTTCTGCTATTCAGAGTTTACACTGGTGCCCGGACGCAATATGTATACCGTGCGGGAAGCCGAGGTGCAGAACATCTTCCATGGCGTTTCTTCCTCCATTGAAGGGGTAAGCCTTGCTATGTATCTTACCGAGATGGCTGCTGCGCTTTCGCCTACTGGAGAGGAAGCAGCCCGGGAGCTGCGGCTTGTGCTGAACAGCCTGTATATGATCAGCGAGCACCGCACCGACCTGCGGGTGATCAAGGCGGTATTTGAGCTGCGCACCATGAGTGAGTGCGGCTTTATGCCGCAGATTGTCTGCTGCCGGGACTGTGGCACCTACGATGAAGGAGATGCCTTTTATCTGGACGCACAGGAAGGGCATCTGCTCTGTGCAGCCTGCGCCGCAAAGGCAGGCAAGAACTGCAATCTGGACAAGGCTGCGCTGTTTGCACTGCGTCACATCTGCTTGGTAGAGGACAAAAAAATATTTGCATTCAAGATCTCTGTGGGCAGTCTGGCAAAGCTTTCCGCAGTGGCTGAAAACTATGCCCTGACGCATCTGGATAAGCCGCTGAAGAGTTATGCCTTTTTGAAAAGCGTGCTGCCCTGACCAAAAAGGAACAGTATGGAAACAAGCTACTTAAAAACATTAGAATTGGATAAGATCATTGCCCGAGCAGCGGAGGGCTGCGTGTGCAAGGAAGCCCGTGCTATGCTGCTGGCCATTGAGCCGCAGTGCGACCCGGACGAGGTGCGCTACGCACTGGAACAGACGGACGCCATCAACACTCTGCTGATCAAAAACGGCTCACCGCGCTTTGGCGGGGTAGAGGGGGTCAGCCAGCTTGCCGCCCGTGCCGTAAAGGGCGGTGTGCTTTCTATGGGCGAGCTGCTGATGGTGGCCGGTGCGCTGCGTAATTTTCAGCACCTGACCAGCTGGTACGGCTCCTCTGAGCACGATGCTCTGCCGACCGATGATCTGTTTTACGCGCTGGCACCGGAACCGGGTCTTGAGCAGCAGATCTCCAGTGCCATTCTGGCACCGGATGCCATGGCAGATACCGCCTCCCGCACGCTGGCAGAGCTGCGCAAGAAGATCCGCGCCACTGAAAACAGCATCCGCGACCGGCTGGAAAGCATGGTGCGCAACATGGATACCTCCAAATACCTGCAGGAGAGCGTGGTTTCCATGCGCAACGGCCGGTATGTTGTGCCGGTCAAGAGCGAGTACCGCGGCGAGGTGAGCGGCATCATCCACGATGTATCCTCTACGGGCGCTACGGTGTTTGTGGAGCCGCAGGCTGTGGTGGAAGCCAATGCCCGCATCCTGCAGTACCGCGCACAGGAAGCGCAGGAGATCGAGCGCATTCTGGTGGCCTTTACCGCACAGGTGGCTGCCATTGAGCCGCAGTTTCAGTACAGCTACAAGGCCATGCTGGAGATCGACATCCTGCTGGCAAAGGCACGGCTTGCACTGGAGTTGAAGGCCTTTAAGCCCGCTGTGCGGACGGATTCTTCCTTTAATTTGATCCGCGCCCGCCACCCGCTGATCGACCCGCAAAAGTGCGTTCCTGTGGATATTGCACTGGGCGGGGAATACGATTCCCTTATCATCACAGGTCCGAACACCGGCGGTAAAACGGTCACCCTGAAAACTGCCGGTCTGCTGTGTGCTATGGCACAGTGCGGCTTTTTGATCCCGGCAGACGAGCGCAGTGAGATCTGTGTGTTTGACGAATTTCTGGTAGATATCGGCGATGAACAGAGCATTGAGCAGAGCCTGTCCACCTTCTCCGGTCACATGAAAAAGATCACCGGCATTCTGGAGCTTGCCATGCCGCACACCCTTGTGCTGCTGGACGAGTTGGGTGCCGGTACCGATCCCGCCGAGGGCGCCGCGCTGGCAGTTGCCATCATTGAGGAGCTGCGACGCCGTGGCGTCCTGCTGATGGCGACCACTCACTATGCAGAGCTGAAGGTCTTTGCATTGGAAACGAAGGGCGTGGTCAATGCCAGCTGCGAGTTTGATTTGGAGACTCTGCGCCCAACCTATAAGCTGAGTGTTGGCGTACCGGGAAAATCAAATGCGTTCCTGATCAGCGAAAAGCTTGGCATCCCCAGCCGCGTCATTGAGGCTGCCCAGCAGCATCTGTCTGCCGAGGACAAGCGTCTGGATGCGGTTCTGGGTCAGCTGGACGATCTGAAGCTGCAGCTGAAGGAAAGTCAGAACGAAGTGGAGCAGCTGCGCAACGAAGCTTCTCATCAGCTAGAAGCCGCCCGCAAAAAGCGGGATGAGCTGATCCAGCAGGGCGAAAACGAATTGGAAGCCGCCCGTGCCAAGGCACGTACACTGGCACAGCAGGTGGAAACACAGGCCTACGCGCTGACCGACGAACTGCGCCAGCTGCAAAAGGACGAGCGCATGAGCGCCCAGCAGAAGGCACAGCGCGCCCGCGAGATTGCCAAAAAGGAGACCGAGAAGCTGTTTGCCGGTACGGAGGTGGTGCATAACCCCGTCAAGGAGTTTGTGCCGTTGAAGGAGGCAAAGGTAGGGCAGGAGGTCTGCATTGCAGAACTGAACCAACTGGCCACTGTTCTGGCGCTGCCGGACAAAAACGGCGATGTGCTGGTGCGTGCCGGTATCATCAAGACCAAGGTGCCTCTCAAGGGCTTGAAGCAGCCGGAAAAACTGGTAAAAGAGCCCGCCGCGCCCAAGACCAAAGCGCAGCAGCGGTACTCCCGCCTGACCGGTGATACAAACCGCCCCAACGGCAGGGTAGAGCGCGTACAGCGCACCGCAAAAATGGAGTGCAACCTGCTGGGGCTTACGGTGGATGAGGCACTGTCGGAGGTGGATTCCTTTATTGACCGCGCCATCCTGAACGGGCAGACGGTGGTCTATCTGATCCATGGCAACGGCACCGGTGCGCTGCGCACCGCCATCCATAAGCATCTGCGCGGTAACCGCATGGTAAAAAGCTTCCGTCTTGGTCGTTACGGCGAAGGCGAAAGCGGCGTGACAGTTGTAGAACTGAAATAACCCAGTAAGGACTGCCTTTTGAAAAATTGGCAGTCTTTTTTTGTTGCAGCGCAGGGAAAAGGCGAGTATACTCGTATTATAAATGTAAAACGAACAGGAAGTAAAACTTTATGCCAACCAGTCATCGCAGACACGCAAATAAGCATAGTAAACGCAAAACGCACCGCCGCAAAGCCCAGTGTCGGATTTTGCATGGACTACTGCTTGTTTTTGCGGCATTGATGCTCTGTTTCGGCCTATTTTTATGGAAGGCGGCGCTGGAACTGAATGCACCCGCAGAACCCGCAGTCTCAGCATCAGAGGATGATTTTCGTCCTGTGGTGGGCGACCCGCCGTACCGGGTGGCAATAGACGCAGGGCATGGCGGCAGCGACCCGGGCGCAAGGGGAGTAGTTGAAGAAAAACAGATCACCGCGGCAACGGCTGCTGCGCTGCTTCAGTGGCTAGAGCAGGATCCGAATTACATCCCTTTGCAGATCCGGGAAAGCTTTGAAGTAACCGCTACGCCTGCCCAACGTGCAGCCGCCGCTAGCGCCCAAAACCCGCAGCTGCTGCTGTCCATCCACGGCAACTCCGCAGCCAACGGCTCTACGGCATCCGGCTTTGAATGCTATCCGACAGTGCCCGGACGTACATGGCATCAGGAGAGCTTTTATTTTGCCCGGCTGCTGGCAGGTGGAATGCAAAGCATCGGCGCAAAGCTGCGCGGACGTGGGGGAGTGCGGTACATTTATTATCTGGAAAACGACCAGAAACAGCTGGTGGAAAACACCTACACACAGGTGCGGAACGAACGCAGTTTTACGCTGCTGGAAGATGTGGATTGTCCGGCAGTATTGTCAGAACAGTGCTTTGTGACAAACGCCGAGGATGTAGAGCGATTTGGCAGCGAGGAGGGCTGCAAGACTGTGGCGCGTATTTATTACGAAGCCATCTGTGCGTACTTTGGCACAGAACCGCTGCCATTGAAATGAGCATCGCATCACCAAAGCAGAAGAAGCGATACTGCTTATATAACATGACTGGTAACGCACCAGAACAGCCATCGCAGGCAGAAGTCAAACACTTGAACGTACTGGTAATACGTCCAGCGGTGTAGATGCAGGCGTATGCAAACTGAAACGCATCCACAGAAGCTGCCGGAAATCTGACAGAAAGAGAGAAGGGCAGCTCCTGTTTTTTGATTATAGTTGTTTCGTATAATGCACGTTATGCGAAACTTAGGGAAGTGAAAAAAGCCCATTTCCCGGATTTTTGGCGTTCCGGCCTCGGCTGGCTCATTTTTTGGCTTGGCTTAACCGTTCTGCGCATTCTGCACTTTTTATCATGTTTTATTGTTTTCTTTGTCTCACGCTTACAGATACTTCCTGTGTTATGCGCTACTTCATTGGTTCGTTAGTAATTCATTTTGCTCCAGCATTTTTATTCCGGCAAGCATCTCTATGCGCTTGCTTTATAACATTTCATGTTACGGCTGTGGTTGTTCAGTTGCTTTTGTGTAGACATTACTTTGCGTGTTTCGACCAAATCGTTTCTTATGTATGGATGCTGACTGCTTATAATGTAAATTATAAAGACCTATGACTTTAATCCGGTCAAGCCAGATCGTGTCATAGGTCTTTGCATCGTTTCAAGCGCTATTCAGGTTATAAGATCTTAGTGGTTTAAGTATCGTTCGATGAGTCGTCGGTTTCTTCGGCAGACATTGCCGAGATATCTGCTCGGAAGCCATCCTGTGCAGCGCCCTCAAAGGCCGCCATAGGGCCGGACGGTTCAGAAGCGTCCTCTCCCGCCGGGGCATTTTCGGCAGATGTCTCCCCTGCTGCTTCTGTTGTATCCAAGCTTGCTTTTGTGGTTTTTATGGGCAGTACCTTGCCCAACGGGTTTTCTTCAATGGCAGAGCGCACCTGAAATTCTTGCAGGTGCGTATAAATTTGCGTTGTTCCGACGCTGCTGTGACCCAGAAGCTGCTTGAGGGTAAGGATATCCACATTGCCGGTTTGATACATCAACGTAGCGGCAGTATGGCGCAGCTTATGGGTGGAAAAGCCCTTCAGTCCGGCGGCCTTCATTGCGCCGGAGATCAGCTGTTCTACCCGGCGGTTCGAGATACGCTCCTTGCGCATCCGCGTAATGAACACGGCTTTTTCCTTGGGTGAAAGTCCTTCCATGGTGTTGCGTTTATGCAGATACAGCTGTAGTGCCTCCACACAGGCATCATTCAGATAGACCATGCGTTCCTTATGGCCTTTGCCAAATAGGCGGATCTGCCGCTGCTCTAAATCGATGTCTCCAAGATCCATGCCTACCAGCTCCGCAAGACGCATACCGCAGTTGAGGAACAGCACCACCATGCAGTAGTCCCGCTCCGGGAAATCGCTCTGGGTCTGGGTGCTCTCCAAAAGCGAGATGGACTGCTCCGCTGTCAGATATTTGGGCAATACTTTATCCTGCTTGGGCGGGCGGATAGCCGCCGTAGGGTCCTCGGTTAAGCGGTTGACCTGATTGACCAGATAATCATAAAAGCCGTGCAGGCTGGCCAGCCGCCGGGCGGTAGAGGATTTTTTGTTGCCGCATTCCCGGTTCAGAAAATAAAGATACTCGTAGATGTCCTCTTTTGTTATGCTGCCCCAGAAGGCTGTGTCCAGCCCCTTGGGGTCAATTTCTTTAAATTCTGCATCTGTTGGCACAAGACCGCGGCGGCGCTTCATAAAGCGGCTGAAAGAGCGCAGGTCACAGTAATAATTGAAAGCCGTGTTGGCACTTTTACCGGCGATCACCTCAAGATACCGCACATATTCTACAATATCCGGGGCGGCATCCTCAAAGGGCGCGTGCTTGCCGGGGTTTCTTTCGTCCAGATAGATCGACATAGGTTCCTCGTTTCATCACAGGCGGTCGTTTTTCAGCGCATTGATGGCATCTGCAATATAAGCTGCGCCAACCAGCTTCATGCCGGGATAATCTGCGGCATTCAGATGCGCAAGACTGTGCTTAGGGATAACTGCCCGCTCAAAGCCGATACGCTCTGCCTCGTGCAGGCGCTGTTCCAGATTGGGCACACTGCGCACTTCCCCGCCCAGACCTACCTCTCCGATGGCGATAAGCTTATCGCTGACCGGGCGGTCCAGCAGCGAGGAGACCATGCTCAGGCAGACTGCAAGGTCGCAGGCGGTATCCCGCAACGCAATGCCGCCTACGATGTTAACGTAGACATCCAGATTGCCAAAGAAGTACCCTGCCCGCTTTTCCAGCACAGCGATCAAAAGGTTCATGCGGTTATAGTCGTATCCGCTGCAGGCGCGGCGGGGTGCAGGGAAATTTGTCTTGGTGGCAAGCGCCTGAATCTCGCTCAGGATGGGACGGCTGCCCTCCATGGTGCAAGCTACACAGTTGCCGGAGACCCCCAGCGGACGCCCCTCCAGCAGCATCTGGGAGGGGTTTTCGATCTCGGCAAGCCCTGTGCCGGTCATGTCGAACATTCCCAGCTCATTGGTGGAGCCATAGCGGTTTTTTGCTGCCCGCAGAATGCGGTACGGCAGCATCTTGTCACCCTCAAAGTAAAGCACCGTATCCACGATATGCTCCATGACCTTGGGACCTGCGATCGCGCCATCCTTGTTCACATGACCCACGATGAACATGGGGATCTCCTGCTTTTTGGCTACCGCCAGCAGCCGCGCGGCACTCTCCTTCACCTGACTGACTGTACCGGACGAGGACGAGATATCCATGCAGCGCATGGTCTGGATGGAGTCAATGACCACAAGATCCGGCTTTTCCTTTTCAATCAGGCCGCAGATCTCATCCACGTCGTTTTCTGCCGCCAGAAAGATGTTGTCCTGCGGTACCTTCAGCCGTGCGGCGCGCAGTTTGACCTGCCGGACAGATTCCTCTCCGGTGATATACAGCACGCTGTGCTGGTTAGAGATGGCACCGCACAGCTGTAGCAGCATAGTAGATTTACCAACGCCCGGCTCACCGCTCAAAAGCACCACGCCGCCCAGCACGATACCGCCGCCCAATACACGGTCCAGCTCCGAGATACCGGTCAGGATACGGCTTTTTTCCTCAGTCGTGCTGATCTCTGACAGCCGCCGGGCGGTCAGGGTGGTCACGCCCTCCTGACGAGCCGCAGCAGCCTGCCGGGCAGCAGGAGTCCCTGCCTTTGGAGCTTCGGCAACAACGTCCTCGTTCATGGTATTCCAGCTGCCGCAGCTGGGGCAGCGCCCCATCCAGCGGGGGCTTGTCTCTCCGCAATTGGAGCATACATACACGGATTTCAGTTTCATGTCTGTCCCTCATTTATTTATGGTCTTTTGTTATTGTAACACACTGTACCAAAACCCGCAAGAAAAGGATATTGTTCACAGACAGCTGCCCAGATACGAAAGCCCTGCCGCTGCGCCGCAAAGCGGCAGCAGTATCACCATGGTCAGCAGATACTGCCCCAGCAGTGCCTGCACCCCGGGGCGGGCTTGTCCACCGGAATGCTTGCGGAAGGAATAGGCGTGGATCCGGCTGCTGACCTGCAAAGCGCAGGCCCCAAAAAAACACAGACAGCCGCTTGCTGCTGCCGCCGGTAAGCCTGTCCACAGCAGCGCCAGAAGCACTGTTTTCCACCCGCCTGCCGTGCAAAGCTGTACCATAAGCAACCCGCTGCCCAAACCGTACAGCATCATGCTGCCAAAGATCATCACTGGGCCAAGGGCAGACAGTCCCAATACCAGAAACAGGCTGACCACAAGGCCGAGAGCCAGATATTCCATGCCGAAAAGCTGTACCGTCCCTTGCATACTGCCCGGTGCAAACAGCCCTTGCCACGCTTCCAGATAATACCGCAGCAGTTCTGCCTGCCGGGCATCGCATACGGCCTGCAATACACCGGCTGCCGAACTCCCCAGCAGAAAGGCCGCAGCCAGCAGCCAGCAATCCCGGGTGGCGTGCCGCTTTGCCGGGATGCATGGCTCTTTTGATGGCAATTGCTCTACGGGTTCCGGTGCAGTTTCCGGTACAGTCGGCAGAGCAGGCTCTGCTTTCTGCACCGGCAGATTGACCGTCTGTGGCAGCAAGGACAGGTTTTCCTCCGGTTTGGTCTGTTCATAGATCCACATACGCTGTTTTCTCCTCTGATGGATTCGATTTGCCGGATTGATCAACGAAGCGTGTGCCTGCGGCTGCGCAGGGTGACCCCAAGCAGCCCTCCGATACAGCCGCAGAGCAGCACCGCCAGAATACGGCACACTACAGCCGGCGCGGCAACGGTGCCGTTCCACACAGCGGAAAGCGCCAGCGGCACTGCCAGAAATGTACTTTGGAACAGTCCGGTCAGCAGACCGCGCACCTTTTTACGGAACGCTGCCGCCAGTGCACACAGCGAACTACCCATGCACACGGCTGCTGTGGCAAGTACCGGCACGACACTGCCGGAGCAGCCGTGCCCGACCATCAGATGCGCAAAACCAGCCAGCACCGCCGCTGTTACGGCCACCCCCAGCGCCCCGAAAAGCGCGAACGAAAGAAGCTCCGCCGGGAAACCTCGAGACTCAGACATAACAAAACCGCCTCCCTGCACATAGTCTATGCAGGGAGGCGGTTCATGTATGCACGGTGTTAACGCTTACTTCTTGTCGGCAGGAGCCTTGTCCATGTTCAGCTTTTCGACCGAAGAGATAGCAGACTTGGTGAAGCGGATCTTCACGCGGTCAGCGCCGGTCTCCAGAACAAAGGTGTCGTCCTTGATGGCGACAACGCGGCCAATGACACCGCCGATGGTAGTGACCTGATCGCCGATCTCCAGACTGCTGCGCATAGCGGCATCCTTCTTTTCCTGCTTCTTCTGGGGACGGTAGATCATGAAGTACAGCAGGACCAGCATCAGTGCCAGCGTGAAGAACAGGCTGATATAGCCTTCGGACGTGGTAGTCAGAAATTGCATGGGGCAAAATCTCCTCTCAAAAATTCAGATAATGCTATTATACCCTCTTATCGGCCTTGTTGCAAGGCTAAAGTTTAAATTCGGGTATCCAGAAGCTTCACGTATCTGTCGTGGAAGGCGGTAAAGGTGCCGGCATCCAGTTCATCCCGGATACGCTCCATCAGGTGGTTGTAGAACCACAGATTGTGCATCACGGTCAAACGCATACCCAGCATCTCGTCTGCCTTGAGTAGATGCCGGATGTAGGCACGGGAGTAATTACGGCACACCGGGCAGCCGCAGGCGGGGTCGATGGGACGCTCGTCCCGCTCGTACTTGGCATTTTTGATGTTGATGATACCGCTCCATGTATTCAGATGACCGTGGCGGGCATTGCGGCTGGGCATAACGCAGTCAAACAGATCCACGCCGCGGGCAACGGCCTCGATAATGTTGCCGGGGGTGCCGACGCCCATCAGATAGCGGATCTTATCCTTGGGCATATACGGCTCCACCTGACTGATCATCTCATACATCACTTCGGTGGGCTCGCCCACAGCCAGACCACCGATGGCGTAGCCGTCCAGCTCCAGCTCGGCGATCTGCTTCATGTGCTCCACGCGCAGATCTGCATAGGTGCAGCCCTGATTGATGCCGAACAGAAGCTGATCCGGGTTGACCGAGATGCCCTCGTGCTTCAGCCGTGCCATTTCGGCCTTGCAGCGCTTCAGCCAGCGGGTGGTGCGCTCACAGCTGTCCTTGGAGTAATCGTGCTGGGCGGGGTTCTCCACGCACTCATCAAAGGCCATGGCGATGGTAGAACCCAGATTTGCCTGGATCTGCATACTCTCCTCCGGGCCCATAAAGATGCGGTGACCGTCCAGATGAGAGGCGAAGGTCACGCCCTCCTCGGTGATCTTACGCAGCTTTGCCAGACTGAACACCTGAAATCCGCCGCTGTCGGTCAGGATAGGCCCGTTCCAGCGGGTGAACTTGTGCAGGCCGCCCATATCTGCCACCAGCTTGTCGCCGGGACGCAGATGCAGGTGGTAGGTGTTGCACAACATGACCTGCGCGCCGATATCCTTCAGATCCTGCGCCGACAGGCCGCCCTTGATGGCACCGGCGGTGGCAACGTTCTGGAAGGCAGGGGTCTGCACCGTGCCGTGCACGGTTTTGAACTCGCCCCGCCGGGCGTTGTGTTCCTGCTTGAGCAGGGTGTAGGTCGTCAAAGAAGGCATGGTCTTTTCCTTTCTGCGCACGGAAAACAGCCGTGCAGCCTCGATGCAGGCAGTAAGCCTGCAAGTTATCAGAATGATCACAGCAGCATTATGCCGCAATTACAAAAAAATCACAAAATGAGCATGGCATCGCCAAAGGAGAAAAAGCGGTACTTTTCTGCCACGGCTACTTCATAGGCGTGCATGGTCTTTTCGTAGCCGTACAGAGCGGACACCAGCATGATCAGGGTGCTCTCCGGCAGATGGAAGTTGGTGATCAGGCCGTCGATGCAGTTGAACTTCACACCCGGATACAGGAAGATGGAGGTGTTGCCGCTGCAGGCTTTGATCTCGCCATACTTGGCAGCAGCAGCCTCCAGCGTGCGGCAGCTGGTAGTACCCACTGCGATGACCCGGTGGCCTGCGGCCTTGGTCTCGCGGATGCGCCGGGCGGTCTCCTCGCTGATGGAATACCACTCGCTGTGCATCTTATGGTCGGTGATCTCGTCCTCCTGCACGGGGCGGAAGGTGCCAAGACCAACGTGCAGGGTGACCTCGGCAATGCCGACCCCCATAGCACGGAGAGTGTCCATCAGCTCCGGGGTAAAGTGCAGCCCGGCGGTAGGCGCAGCCGCACTGCCCAGCTCCTTAGCGTAGACTGTCTGGTATTGGCTCTGATCCTCCAGCTGCTTTGTGATGTAAGGCGGCAGCGGCATCTTGCCAAATTCATCCAGCTTTTCATAAAGCGTTTCGGTATCATAATAGAATGTAACGTACTTGTTGCCGTCCTCCATGGTCTCGTCTACCACAGCGGTCAGACTGCCGTCACCAAAGCTTACCTTCGTACCGGGCTGCATCCGCTTGCCGGGCTTTGCCAGACACTCCCACTGGTCGCCCTTCACCTGCCGCAGCAGCAGCAGCTCGCACACGGCACCGGTGGGCTGCTTGACGCCCACGATGCGGGCGGGCAGCACCTTGGAATTGTTTACCACCAAAAGATCCCCCGGCTCCAGAAATTCCGGCAGATCACGGAACACCTTGTGCCGGATGCTGTCGTCCTTTTGGCTCAGAACCATCAGCCGCGCCGCATCCCGCGGGGCTGCAGGCTCCTGTGCAATGAGCTCTTTGGGTAAATCATACCAAAAATCTTTTTTTAACATAGTGTGCATTTGCCTTTCCGATGATTGACACGGACAACGTATCAATGATATCATAGAATCTGTATAAACAGTATCTATTATATTGCATCGCTGTCCGGTTTGCAAGCCGTGTTCTTCGCAATACTAAGATTTGCTGTTTGTTTTTTTGAAAGGAAAGGTGCTGGAAATGGAAAGACAGTATAAAGTGGGTATCGTAGGCGCAACTGGCATGGTGGGTCAGCGTTTTGTGACTCTGCTGGAGAATCATCCCTGGTTCAAGCTGACCGTACTGGCCGCATCCGGCCGCAGTGCGGGCAAGAGCTATGAGGATGCAGTAGGCTCCCGCTGGGCCATGACCACTCCCATGCCGGAGAGCGTGAAGAAGATGACCGTTCTGGACGCTTCCAAGGTAGAGGAAGTTGCTTCGCAGGTGGATTTTGTTTTCTGCGCTGTCAATATGCCCAAGGACGAGATCAAAGCACTGGAGGAAGCATACGCCAAGGCTGAGTGCCCGGTGGTCTCCAACAACAGTGCCCATCGTTTCACCCCGGATGTTCCCATGGTGGTGCCCGAGATCAACGCCGACCATATCGAGATCATTCCCGCCCAGCGCAAGCGTTTGGGCACCAAGCGCGGCTTCATCGCTGTCAAGTCCAATTGCAGCCTGCAGAGCTATGTGCCCGCCCTGCATCCCCTGATGAAGGACTTTGGCGTGAGCAAGGCACTGGTGTGCACCTATCAGGCTATTTCCGGTGCAGGCAAGACCTTTGACCGGATGCCTGAGATCGTGGACAATGTGATCCCCTACATCGGCGGCGAGGAGGAAAAGAGCGAGCGCGAGCCGCTGAAGCTGTGGGGCCATATCGAGGGCAACCAGATCGTCAATGCTGAAAAGCCGGTCATCACTGCACAGTGCTTCCGTGTGCCTGTCTCGGACGGTCACACCGCAGCCGTGTTCGTAAGCTTTGATAAAAAGCCCACCAAGGAGCAGATGCTGGAAGCTTGGGCGAACTTCCGCGGCCCTGCACAGGAACTGAACCTGCCCAGCGCACCCAAGCAGTTCCTGCACTACTTTACCGAGCCCGATCGTCCGCAGCCCAAGCTGGACCGCAACACCGAGAACGGCATGGCTGTGTGCA
>ERZ833608.466-NODE-466-length-34108-cov-9.932165_pt1 | contig 34108 bp, 25 predicted proteins | sample MGYA00519694_ERZ833608 | MGnify/ENA primary metagenome ERZ833608 (study PRJEB31850, sample SAMEA3708742) | human gut metagenome | biome: human gut; feature: human-associated habitat; material: faeces | place: China | collected 2014 ... | reverse complement strand
TGCCACCCGTGCGGCACGTCTACGCGCCGCTCTCCGAACGCGTCGGCGTCGATGTGGGCCCGAGCAAGGCCGCCGTCGTCACGCCGCATTCGGTTGCGCTCATGCCGGTTGCTCCCAACGTCGAGACGAAGGAGGACGTCATCCGGCGCATTCAGCGGGCGATGGACCGCTCGCTCCGGGCGATGAATCCGGGCAACTACAACGAGGACGGCACCGTCAAAAAGGGGGGCCTCACATGGGTCTTCTCGAAACACTACAAGGAGCTTCAGGTCACGCTGCAGGAACTCCGCCGCGTTCAGGCGGCGACGAGACGGCGCGACCACGGCACCTTCATCAACAGAATTTTTGAAGAAGGCGGCACGGTGTGCTTGGAAAAGCTCAGCTACGTCGCCTTCCAAAAGATGTACGGCCGCAGTTCTCAGCGGCACGCCATGGGAGAGTTCGTCTCACACCTGAAGCAGAGGGCTGCAAGCGCCGCTCGGAAGGTCGTGGAGCTCAACACCCGGGAGCTGCGCATGAGTCAGTACGACCACATCACAGAGGCGCACGTCAAGAAGCCGCTCTCACAGCGTTGGCACCGGTTGGGCGAGACCAACTGGATCATTCAGCGCGACGTGTATTCGGCGCTTCTGGCGATGTGCGCCGCCGAAAACGGGCACGACCCTTCGGCCGTCGAAAGATGGCTGAAAGCGAAAGACGCTTTGCTTCAGTCTGCGGGTCTGCTCCGTCAATTTCAACCGGCGAAGGATCAGACTTGGGCGCAGGCCCTTGCGAGACTCACGCGGGAGCCCATTGTGGATTTCGCGTCGGAGCCGGTGCAGACGAAGACCACTTGTGCGCTTTAGGTACAGCTCGCCGATACCGGAGGGTCAAAAGCCCTTGCAGGCCGGCGGGAAAAGCTGAGCGTTGGTCAAGTGGAGAATCCCCGTCCTTCAGGGCGGGGAGTGCGTCAAGGCGAGGCCGTCGGACCAGGAGGCGAGGACCACCACGTCGGCGACCGGGTTCGCCTTCTCGGCTTCGAGGCGCGCGAGGATCTTGCCCGTCGTGCCTTCGAAGAGCTTCACCTTGATGCCGGTCTCCTTCTCGAAGGCGGCGACGTACTTGGCGTTGAGGCCCTTGGGCGAAGGCATGTAGACCGTCACCGAATTCTCGGCGGCGGAGACGACGGCCGCACCGGAGAAGAGCACCGCGGCGGCGACGCCGGCGGCAAGCATGTTCTTGAGCATTTCTCGATGATCCTCCCTGAGGTTGAAGATGAATGGGTTGGAGCCGGAGGCGGTTCAGGCGCCCACCTGCACGATGTCGGCGGGGTGGACGGCCACGCGCAGCGACGTACCGACGGGAAGCGGCCGGCGGGCTTCAAGCCGCCAGCGGCGGCCTGCGGCGTTCGCTTCGACGAGCCAGCGGTTTCCGAGGTATTCGACCCGCTCGACTGAGGCGCGGAAGATTTCGCAGACGGGGTCGGGAGCGGGGGCGTCCCCGAGGAGCAGGCCGGCGGATTCGGGGCGGAAGAGGTGCGTCGCGTCGATGAAGTTCGACTTTCCGACGAAGTCGGCGGTGAAGCGGGTTGCCGGGTGCCGGTAGATCTCTTCGGGCGTCCCCGTCTGTTCGACGGCGCCCTTCAGCATCACGACGATCCGGTCGCTCATGCTCATCGCCTCCATCTGGTCGTGCGTGACGAAGATGGAGGTCATGCCGAGGCGCCGCGTGATCGCGGTGATCTCAAAGCGCATGGTTTCGCGCAGCAGGGCGTCGAGCGCCGAGAGCGGCTCGTCGAAGAGGATGATCTTCGGGCGCGGGACGATCGCGCGGGCGAATCCGACGCGCTGCTGCTGGCCGCCCGAGAGCTCGGAAACCCGCCGTTTGGCGAAGTCCGCGAGCCCAACGAGCGAGAGGGCTTCGGCGACGCGCGCCCTCAGGTCCGTGAGGTCGCCGCGCGCACGGAGCGCAAAGGCGACGTTCTCAAAGACGGAGAGGTGCGGCCAGAGCGCGAAGTCCTGAAAGACGAAGCCGATGCCGCGGTCTTCGGGCGGCAGGTTCACGCCCTGCGCGCCGCTCCAGACGGGCTTCCCGTCGAAGTGGATTTCACCCGCGTCGGGGGTTTCTAGCCCCGCGATCATCCTCAGCAGCGTCGTCTTCCCGCAGCCCGAAGGCCCGAGGAGCGTCGTGAACGCTCCCGTCGCGAATTCAAGATTGAGCGGCGGGATCACCGTGACGCCGCCAAACGACTTCGTCACGCCCGCAAGGGTGATGCTCATGATTGTCTGACCGCGCGGGTCCTCCTGCTCGGGGGGACGGGCGCCTGGGGTCCAAAGGCAGTGCGGCCGGAGGGATTCCGGCCTCGAACGGGATTCGAGTCTATGAACGCCCCGTCTCGGTCGCATGAACCTTTGATGACGATTTGGTGACGGCCTGCCGGTGCTGGGTGCAGCGCCGCAACGGCGTTCCGTCCGATCTTCGGGCAGGCTGCTTTTGTCCGAGTGCGTCACGCTATGACGCAAGAGAGGCGCATAATGGTGTTGTCTCTTCAAAAAAATAGGACGAAGGAAAAATGAAGATGAAGAAGCACCTCCGCAGCTTCCGGCCCGCCGCCGACGACGAGCGCCTTCTGACGTGCGGCAGGCGTGAGGTCTCCCGCACGCTCGGCGCCGTGACCGACCGGTGGATCGCGAACCTCCTCGCGGGGTCGGACGCTTGGAGGCTCGTTGAGCTCCGAAACGACTACGGGCGGCGAAGCTGCCTTTCGGCCGGCAATCCGGCGTACCGCGCGTTGATGCGGGAAGTCGACGCCCTTGACCTCGCGCTCGAGTGGGCCGAAGACGTCGAGGACGCGCCTCTTGATGAGAACCTTGACGGGCGCGGAGGGGCCGCGGGCGCAAGGGCCCCTGAAGATCCCGCGCAGTCCGGCAGCCGGGCGGCGGAGCTTCTGGCGCGCGCCCGCAGGGAGGCGCGTGCATCGCCGAGGGTCTGGGTGCCGCAGAGAAGCTTTGAGGAGACGTGCGACAGCGCCTTCGCATGGATGAACGCCGCCCGCGCGGCGCTCGGCCTCGGAGCCCTCGAGGAGCCGCCCGAGGAGCTCACCGCGTTGAGGGCGGCGTTGGCGGCGGACCGCCGGCCCTTCCTCGAACGGGTCGAGGGGCCGTTCGGGCGCAATCTCGCGGCGGTCGCCCGGGCGTTCGCGCTCGGTGAAGACGAAGTGGAGACGCTCGCCTTTTTGATCTGCGTCGAGCGCGACGCCGATCTGCGCGCGGTGGCGAATCTATTCGACTATGGGAAGTGCGGCGGCGCATTGATCCGCGAAGTGCTCTCGACCGCCTTCGGGCGGGAGGTGCCCGAGGACGTGGCGGACGTCTCCGGGCGGCTCTGCCGGATCGGCCTCCTCATGCCGGCGCAGTTTTCCGCAGACCCGCCCGATGACCTCGAGGACTGGTTCAGGCCTTTCGACGCAGAGGTGGACATGCGCGCCTTCTTCGAGCGGGAGCTGACGGTGGGCGAAATCTTTTCGAAAACCTTCTCCATCTGCGGCCCGGGAACGCTCGGGCTCGGGGACTTCGCGCATCTCTCTCAATCCGTGGAGATGCTCGTGCAATATCTGCGCGCCGTGCTCGCTCGCCCCCGGCCCGGCGTCAACGTGCTCCTCTACGGGCCGCCCGGCACGGGGAAGACCGAGCTCACCCGCGCGGCCGCCGCCGCCGTGGGCGCAACGCTCCACGAGGTGAGTCCGGGAAACCGCCACGGCGAAGGCGACACGACGCCGCGGCTCGCGCGCTGGGCGCTCGCAGGCGAGCTCCTCTCCAAAACGCCGGGCGCGCTTCTCGTTCTCGACGAAGCCGAAGACGTCTTCCGCGCCGGACTCGAGGTGCGGCGCGGGGGATTCCTGGACCGCGGCAGCGAACGGCGTCAGAACAAGGCCGCGCTCAACACGATGCTCGAGGCGTCGCCCGTGCCGACCTTCTGGATCACGAACTCGCTCGCCGGCCTCGACCCGGCCTACGCCCGCCGCTTCGATATGGTGCTCGAGATCCCGGTGCCGCCGCCCGACGTCCGCCGCCGCATCGCCGCGCGGGCGCTCGAAGGCCTCGTGAGCGGGGAGCTCCTCGACCGGATCGCCGCGGCCGAAGGTGCGGCGCCCGCGGTCGTGACCCGTGCGGCCGAGGCGCTCCGGCGGCTCGAACTCCAGACCGAAAAGGCGCGCGACGACGCGGCAGCGTCCCTCATCAACGGGACGCTGCGCGTGCAGGGACTTCGAGGGCTCCCGAAGTCCGCAGCGACGCTGCCCGCGGTATATGACGCGGCGTTCGTGAACGCCGATGCGGACCTGGGGACGGTCCGCGACGGGCTCGCCCGGGCGGGCCGCGGGCGGCTCTGCCTCTACGGACCGCCCGGGACGGGAAAGTCGGCCTGCGTCCGGTGGCTCGCCCGCGAACTCGGGCGACCGCTCGTTCTGAAGCGCGCGAGCGACCTCCTCGACCGCTACGTCGGCGGGACCGAAGAAAACATCGCCGGCGCCTTCTGCGAGGCCGAGGAGGCGGGTGCGGTGCTTCTCATCGACGAGGCCGATTCGTTCCTCCTCGACCGCTCCGGGAACAGTCACTCCTGGGAGACCACCGCGGTGAACGAGATGCTTACGCAGATCGAGGCCTTTGACGGGATCTTCTGCGCGACGACCAACTTGGTTGAGACGCTCGACCGCGCCGCGCTCCGCCGCTTCGACCTCAAGGTGAAGTTCGACTACCTTGCGCCCGCGCAGGCGCAGGCGCTCGCCCGCCGGCACCTCGAGGCCCTTGGTCTTCCCGCACCGAGCGACCCCGACGGGTTCGCGCGGCGGATCGGCCGGCTCGAGCGCCTCACGCCGGGCGACTTCGACGCCGTCCTCCGGTGCTCCCTGATGAAGCCCGTACGCACGGCCGAAGAGCTGATCAGTCGCCTCGAGGAGGAGTGCGCCCTGAAGACCGCCGGACGGAGCGCGAGGCGGATCGGGTTCTGACGGAGCGGGAGCGGTGCGCGGAAAGCGTGATGAGGCGCTCTTTCATGGAACGGCTTGAGCGGCGTCTAGGTGTTTCTACCTAACCTTCTTTTGTCGTAGCGGCCCTGAGGAGGTGTTGGCTAAAATTTCCAACAGGAACAGGCGCTTATCATAAAGCGCGGCGTCGACCGCGCAGGGCTTCTTCCCGCGCGCCCGCTCCCGACCCACAAGTCCTCCGCCTTGAAGAGAGGACGCATCTAGAGAGCGGCCGCCCCAAGCCATCCATCTCAAAGGACCCCAACATGCTGGATGCAAACATCACCCGGCGGGACTTCATGCGCACCGCGGTTGCGCTCGCCGGTCTCGCCATGACGCCTCTCGCCCGCGCCGTCGCTGCAGCCGTGGAGGACATCGAATCCGTCTCCTGGTGCGCCTGTGTCATCAACTGCGGCCAGCGCTGCCCCGTGCGGTGCTTCACGAAGCAGGGCCGCGTGATCCGCATTGAAACCGACAACACGCTCCCCGACGACGTGGACGCGCCGCGTCAGATCCGCGCCTGCCAGCGCGGCCGCTCGATGCGCGAGCGCATTTATTCGCCCGACCGTTTGAAGTACCCGATGAAGCGCGTCGGCAAGCGCGGCGAAGGAAAGTTCGAGCGCATCACGTGGGACGAAGCCGTCCGTACGATCGCCTCCGAATGGAAGCGCATCAAGGAAGCGTACGGCAACGAAGCCATCTATTGGCAGTACTGCTCCGGGCAGCAGTCGCTTGTGAGCTCGCGCCGCGCCTGGCAGCGCCTGATGAACCTCATGGGCGGGTTTCTCAAGTACTACGGCAGCTACTCGAACGCCCAGGGCGCTGCGGCCTTCCCGCTCACCTACGGCGGGCGCCCCTCGTCGCTCCCGTCGGTCATCGCCGACGCCGAGCTCTACGTGCTCTTCGGCAACAACCCGTCCGTGACGCGCCCCTCGGGCGGCGGCAAGGGCTACCAGATCGACCTCGCGCTTTCGAAGAAGCGTCCGAAGATCATCGTGATCGACCCGTGCTTCACCGATACGGCGAGCACGCGCGCCGACGAGTGGGTGCCGATCCGTCCGGGCACGGACGCGGCGCTGATCGCCGCGCTCGCCTTCGAGTGGATCACGAAGAATCAAGTGGACCAGGCGTTCCTTGACCGCTACTGCGTGGGCTACGACGAGAAAACGCTTCCCGCCTCGGCACCCAAGAACGGCGACTACAAGAGCTACATCCTCGGCCGCGGTCCCGACGGGATCGCCAAGACGCCGGAATGGGCCGCGCCCATCACCGGCATTCCGGCCGACCGCATCCGTGCGCTCGCCGATGAAATGGCCCGCACGAAGTCGCTCTTCGTCTCGCAGGGCTGGGGCCCGCAGCGTCAGGCGAACGGCGAGGACACGTGCCGCGCGATCGCCATGGTGCCGATTCTCCTCGGCCAGGTCGGTCTCCCGGGCACCAACACCGGCGCCCACGAGGGCAACACGGCGTTCCCGGCCGTCTACCTCCCCGTCGGGAAGAATCCCGTCAAGGCTACGATTCCGTGCTACCTCTGGACCGACGCGATTCTGCGCGGCAAGGAGATGACGCGCCGCACCGATGGGTTGAAGGGCGCTGAAGCGCTCACGCAGAACATCAAGATGATCATCAACAGCGGCGGCAACACGATGATCAACCAGCACGGCGACTGCAACTGGACGCACGACGTGCTCCAGGACGAGTCGAAGCTCGAGTTCCTCGTGGTCTGCGACAACATGATGACGCCGTCGTGCCGCTACGCCGACATTCTGCTTCCCGATACGCTCGGGCCGGAGACCACCGACGCGGCCTGCCAGGGCGGCAGCCACGGCGACGTCGCCGAAATGCTCGCCATTCAGAAGGCGTGCGAGCCCGAATTTGAGCAGAAGCCCTCCTGGGAGATCTGCCGCATGATCGCGCGCGAACTCGGACTCGAGGCGGAGTTCACCGAAGGCCGCACGCAGGAGGAGTGGGTGCGCTGGTGCTACGAGGAGACCCGCAAGAAGGTTCCGGAGCTCCCCGACTTTGAAACCTTCTGGAAGAACGGCCTCGCGAAGGTCTGGCACTACCGCAAGGACCCGCTCGCGCTCGAAGGCTTCCGAAAGGACCCTGAGAAGCATCCGCTCAAGACTCCGTCGGGCAGGATCGAAATCTATTCCGAGCGCCTCGCCAAGGAAACGGCCGACTGGGTGCTCGCCGAGGGCGACCAGATCACGCCGCTGCCGCAGTACTGGCGCACCTGGGACATGCCGGGCGACCCGGCTGCGGCGAAGAAGTACCCGCTGCAGTGTTTCGGCTTCCACGGTCACGGCCGCATCCACTCCACCTTCCACAACCTCCCGCGCCTGAGAAGCCTCCATCCTGACGCCGTCTACTTGAACCCGGTGGACGCCGCCCCGCGCGGCATCGCCGACGGCGACCTCGTAGAGGTCTTCAACGACCGCGGCGTCGTGCAGCTTCCCTGCCGCGTCACGCCCCGCATCATGCCGGGCGTCGTGACGATTCCGCAGGGCGCCTGGTACAAGCCCGAGATGATCGGGGGCGTCCGCGTCGACGTGGGCGGGTGCATCAACACCCTCACGAACCACCGCCCGAGTCCCTACGCCAAGGGCAACGCCCAGCACAACATCCTCGTCGATGTGCGCCGGGCGCCGCAGGCGAAGACGGAAGCGAACGCGTAAGGGAGGTAGTGGAAAATGGCACAGAAAGGTTTCTTCATCGACGTCTCGCGCTGCACCGGCTGCCGGACGTGCTCGGTTGCTTGCGCGGACAAGAACAATCCCCCCGCAGGCGTCAACTTCCGCCGCGTCGTGGAGTACGAAGGCGGCGAGTGGAAGCAGGACAAGAACGGCTGTTGGCGCGCCGACGTCTTCGCGTACTACGTCTCGATCGGCTGCAACGAATGCGCGGATCCCGCCTGCGTGAAGGTCTGCCCGACCAAAGCGCACTACAAGCGCGATGAGGACGGCATCGTCCTCATCGACACGGCGAAGTGCATCGGCTGCGGCATGTGCGCGCGCGCCTGTCCCTATGGTGCGCCGCAGCTCGATCGCCAGCGCCGCAAGATGACGAAGTGCGACGCCTGCATCGAGCGCACATCGGCGGGCGGCATGCCCGTCTGCGTCGAAAGCTGCCCCGAGCGCGCGATCGAGTTCGGCGACATCGAGGAGCTTCGGCGCCGCCACGGCTCAGTCTCCGGCATCGCGCCCCTGGCGGACCCGGCGAAGACGAAGCCCTCGCTCGTCGTCAAGCCTTCGAAGAACGCCAAACCCGTGGGCTTCACGGGTGGGAAGGTGCACGCCTTCTGAAGAGGGCTCCTCGCCGCCTCGGGCACCGTGAGGCGTCGGGCGGCATGGGGCAATGCGCGGGGGCACTCCGGATCGGGGCGCCCCCGCGCCGTCCGCCCAGGCGACGAGGATCTTCATGTGTTCGAGGAACGACCGCCCGAGCGCCGTGAGCTCAGCGCCCGAATCGTGAGGAGCGCCGCCGACGGCGACCTCGTCTGGCTGCACGTTCATTCGACGAACGGCCCGAAGGACCGCGGACAGGCCGTGCTCGACGGCTTTCGCCTCAAAGGCGGCCACATCGTCGAGCACTGGAACGTCACGCAGGACGTCCCGGCCGAAGCCGCCAACCAGAACACGATGTTCTGAACGTTCAGACCCTCTTCAAAGATCCGTTGAATCTTCCCTACCCGAGGGCACGAGAAGACGAAAGCCCGCGGACGATGCAGCATCGCCGCGGGCTTTTGCGTCTGAGGAGAGCGTCTTCGGAGCCGCTCCCCCCGGAGTGGGAAAGCGGGAGGCGGAGCGCTACTGCATCAGCGTGATCGCCGTGGACATCGTCGCGATTGCGACCGCCACGGAGAGGGAGTTGAGGTTGGCGGCGCGTCCGAGGTCGCCCTTCAGTTGGCTCGTGTAGATGAGGTTCATCGCCGGCACGGGGGCGAGTGCGACGATCACGAGCGCGCGTCGCGCCTCGATGTCGAAGGGGAGGAGGTAGTAGAAGACGAGCGCGAGCGTCACCTGGCAGACGAAGCGCAGCACGAGGATCTTCATAATGTCGATGAATTCGCGCATGTTGAGCGAGAGGTTCATCGACTCACCGATCATGATCATGCAGAGAAAGGTGTTGGCGGCCGCGCCGATTTTCGCGGCGTTCACGACTCCCGCGGGGAGCGTGACGTGCATGAGGCAGAGCACCATCATCACGAAGAAGGCGATCACGGGGCCCGAAGTGGCGAGCTTCTTGGCGATCACCTTCACCATGCGCACGGGCGAGGTCTTCTCGCGGAAGCCGGAGATCACCGCATAGTTGCCGCCCGCGGCCATCACGGCGTTGCCGAGGTCGAAGACGAGCGCGGTGAGAAGCCCCGCGGGCGGGAGAAACGCCTGCACGTAGGGAATCACGAAGGGACCGACGGAGAAGCCCGAGATGTTGAGGCGCCGGAAGTCGCGCAGATCCGGGTCGGCCGTGCGCATCGTTACGGCGAAGCCGATGAGGAGCAGGATCACGTTCGCGACGAGGCCGATGAGCGCGATGTCTGCGAGCTGCGCACCGATCTCAATGCCGTTGAGGCCCGTGACGGTGACGCAGGGGAGCGTGACGCACATCACGAGCGCGCTGATCGCGTGGAAGGCTTCGGGCTTCAGGATGTTGAAGCGGCGCAGGAACCAACCGAGAACGATGAAGAAGACGAAGGCGAGGACTTTGGAGAGGCTTTCTTCCATTTTTTCGCGGCGCCCCGCTTCTGGGGTGCGCGGGGCGGGGGAGGTGTTTTTCAAGAAGACGGTATTTTCCTCGTCTTCGGGAATACCCGCCTCCTCCCGCGGGTGGGGGATGACTGACCTGCATCAGAAAACCCTGCATCCGCCCATGAAAAAAACCGTCCGATGCAGTCTTCTTGTCCAAGAGGGCGAGGAAGGCCGCACGAGCGGACGGTCTTTGAGGCCCCCTCAACCCGCACCGGTGCGGCCGGCTGCGGGTGAAGGGAGCGGATTGGAGCGGCCTCAGCCGAGGAGCAGAGCGTTCAGGCGCTTGAGGAACCCGGCGGGATCCTTGATCGAGCCCTGTTCGGAGAGAAGCGCCTGGTCGAGAATCACCCCGGCCCATTCATTGAACTTCTCGGGGTTCGCTTCCGCGAGCGCCTTCTTCACGAGCGGGCTCTCGAGGTTGAGTTCAAGCGTGTACTTCTCTTCGGGGAGCTTCTGACCGGCGGCTTCGAGCATGCGGCGCATCTGCTCGGTGAGCATCTGGTCGTGGGCGCCGACCACGCAGGCGGCGGAGTCCACGAGGCGCTTGGAGACCTTGACGTCCACGACCTGGTCGCCCAACGCGGCCTTGAAGCGGGCGACGGCGCGGTCGTCGTCCTCCTTTGAGGTTTCGCTCGGCTTCTCGGCCGCTTCGCTCTCGGGCGACTTGACGCCGTCGAGCTCGAGGTCGCCCGCGGTGGCGGAGACGAACTTGTGCCCGTCAAACTCGGTGAGGGCGCCCATCATCCACTCGTCGATGCGCTCCCAGAGGAGAAGGACTTCAACGCCCTTCTTCTTGAGACCCTCGAGGTAGGGCGAGCCTTCGGCCGCCTCACGGCTGTTGGCGATGAGGTAGTAGATGTTCTTCTGGCCTTCGGGCATGCGCGCGAGGTAGTCGGAGAGGGAGACCGTTACGGCCCCTTCAGACTTCGTGCTCGCGAAGCGCAGGAGCTTCAGAACCGCATCGCGGTTGTCCGGATCCTCGACGACGCCCTCCTTGATCACGCGGCCGAACTGCGTCCAGAAGACCTTGAACTTTTCGGCGTCGAGCTTCGCGAACATGTCGAGGGCGCGCTTCGTAAGGGCCTTCTTGAGTTTCGAGGCGACGCGGGACTCCTGCAGGAGTTCACGCGAGACGTTGAGCGGCAGGTCGTTCGTGTCGACGAGGCCCTTGATGAAGCGGAGGTAGTTCGGGAGGAACGCCTCGGCGCGGTCCATGATGAAGACGCGCTCGACGAAGAGCTTCAGACCCTTCTGCACGTCGCGGTTGTAGAGGTCGTACGGGGCCTGCGAGGGGCAGTAGAGGAGCGAGGTGTACTCAAGGTCGCCCTCGACGCGGTTGTGCGCCCAGCAGAGCGGATCCTCCCAGTCGTGGGTGAGGTGCTTGTAGAACTCCTTGTACTGCTCTTCGGTGACGTCCTTCGGGGGGAGCGTCCAGAGCGCCTTGGCGTCGTTCACCTGCACCCACTCGTGGGTCGGCTCCTTCCCTTCCTCGGCGGGCTTCGTCTCCCAGAGGTAGACGGGGGTCGAGATGTGGTCGGAATACTTGGTGATCGTCCCGCGCAGGGTCCACGGATCGAGGAAGTCCGCCTCGTCCTTCTTCATGTGCAGGATCACGTCCGTGCCGCGGCACGTGCGGGTCGTGAGTTCGGAGGTGAAGGTGCCCGAACCGTCCGACTCCCACTTCACGGCCTCGTTCTCGGCGGCGCCCGCGGCGCGGGAGACCACGGTCACGCGGTCGGCGACGATGAAGGCCGAGTAGAAGCCCACGCCGAACTGGCCGATCTGCTGCGCGTCCTTCGCCTGTTCGGCCGAGAGGTGCTCGAGGAAGTCTTCGGTGCCCGACTGCGCGATGGTGCCCAGGTGTTGGTTCGCCTCGGCCTGCGTCATGCCGATGCCGTTGTCCGAAATGGTGAGCGTGCCCGCCTCGCGGTCGGCGCGGATGCGGATCGAGAAGACGGGGTCGTCCTTCACGAGTTCCGGGCGGGAGATCGCGGCGAAGCGCAGCTTGTCGATCGCGTCGGAGGCGTTCGAGACGAGCTCACGGAGAAACACCTCCTTGTTTGAATAGAGCGAGTTGGCGAGAAGCTTGAGGAGCTTGCTCACCTTGGTCTGAAAGGCATGAACTTCAGCAGCCATTTTTTCTGGGTCTCCAAACAAAATTGCGTTCTACGAGGACGGACGGCGGCCCGTCCTCACGTGTTGGAGTCCATATGGGGATGCCGGGGCGGTTTTTCAAGGTCCGCCCGCGGGCGACGGGTTCAGCTCCCGGCGAGCGACGCGAGCTCGTCGAGGTCGTAGGGCGTCGCCTGATAGACGTAGTAGTTGAGCCAGTTCTGGTAGAGGAGATGCGCGTGGCTGCGCCAGGAGAAGACGGGGCGCGCGGCCGGGTCGTCGCCGGGGTAGTAGTTCTCGGGCACCGCGATCGGGAGCCCGCGCTCGACGTCGCGCCGGTACTCGGCGTCAAGCGTGAGGAGGTCGTACTCGGGGTGCCCCGTGATGATCATGCCGTCGAAGCGCTCGTCCTTCACCTCGTTGAAGGTCTTGTAGAAGAGGTCGAGGTGGTCGCTCGAGACGTGAGTGCCGCGGTGGGTCGCGATCTGCGTCTCCGTCGTGATCTTCGTAGGCATCAGGTTGAGGACGAGGATCTTGAGCGGACGGATGACCTGCGTGCGCACCCGGTCGGGCGACATCACAAAGACGTTTTCGTCGGCGAGGCGTGTGTAGGCCGGAAGGTCGTTGTGCAAGATGACGGGCAAGGCGGACGCGGGGCTCCTCGGAGGCGCAGAGCGGTGCAGGGAGCGACGAAAAACGGCCGGCTCCCGCGAAGGAGGTCCGGCCGTTCCTGCAACTTCCCGGGCGGCGGCTCGACCGCTCTTTCCCCGGTGCGGCTGCGTGGGGGAAATCACCCCGCGGCGACGATGCCCATGGCGATCAAGGTCGCTTCAGTGCGGGAGACGGGCTCGACCGTTGCAACGAGCGATTTGTACGCGGCGGCGCGGGCCTTCTTGGCGGCGGCTTCGGCGCTCTGCTTGGACTGGGAGACGCAACCCTTTTCAAGGGAAGCGGCGGAAAGTTTCTTCATGGCTGTTCTCCGATTAAACAAGCTTTCAGTTTCAAAGGACGCGGCGTTCCGTCGCCGCGCGGCGTGCGTTTTCTTGTGAGAGGCGCGTTCGTGCGCGTCTCTCTGAGGATCACAATAGTCCTCCACGAGTCGTTGAGCGCCCGACGCTCCCCGCTTTCTTCGCGCTATTGAGGGTTCTTGTGCCGGGACGCATGCGGGCTAGAGACGAGTCCTGAGAGCCTTGGGGTAATGTCGTATCACCATTTGGTTAGGTTGGGAGATCCAGCCCTCCGCCGACGTCGTCTGAAGGTTGAGGGTGGCTTGCCGAGATCTTCGCCGGGAGCGGACGCCGGCAAGGTAGCCGCGGAAGAGATTCGAGCGTCCTACGCCAGAAGCGCGGCCCGCCGGCGATAATTCCTCCTTCCGCCCTCTGCGGCGGAGGACACAGACAACTCAAAAGGCCCGAAAGGGGCCGTTAAGGCTCGAAAAGGCTCGAAGGAGGCGGCGATGCCGTTCACGAAGGAAGAGACGGAGGCGCTCACGCGCCTGCAGGACGATGAGGAAGGACTCGACATCGGGGCGATCCTCGCACTCGTCGATTCCATCGTCTCCGAAGGCGTCGCCTCAGGGCGCTTCGCCTCGAAAGCGGCCGCCGCGGCCGACCTCGACGTCGCGCTCTGGCGCGCCTACGCGTACCTGAATCAGGAGACCTACGCCGCGGCCCTCGAGACGCTTCGGATCCTCGAGCCCGCCCGGGAGGCGGGAGCGCATTCGGGCGTCTGGCACTACCGGTACGCAACGGCGCTTCTCTGCACGGGGCGGCTCGTCGAAGCGTTCGACGCGGCGCAGGCGGGCATCGCCACCCAACCCGACTATCCCTGGTGCCGGCTCCCGGCGGCGAAGCTCGCCGCGCACTTCGGCGACAAGACGCTTGCACTGCGCTACGTGGACGAAGGTGAGGCGCTCGTTCCGGGGCACCACCAGTTCCAGGTCCTGCGCGAAGAGATCGAAGCCGGTAAGTCCCTCGAAGTGATGGAGTACCACACGATCGACGCCGATGCGGATGCGCTGCTCCTGAAGGGGCTCCTCCCCGTCGACGAGATGCTCGTCAAATGTCGGGCGGTGAACTGCATGGTGGTGCTCGAAGACGGCCTCCGGGAGAACCAACGCCTAATGAAGGCCGAAAACTTCCGTGATGATTCGCCGGACGGGCACTTCGTCGTCTTCGACGCAGCGCTCGAACCCGGGTTGGTCGTGCCGATGGGCTTTCGCATGAACGCCGCGGGCTTCTCGCACATGAACCCCTCGTGGCTCGCGCGCCTCGCGGCGGCGATTCCCCACATGATCCGCCGCGACGTGACGGACCCGGCGAACCTGGAGCGCATCTGGGTCCGTCAGGACCGCTCAATCTTCTGCGTGCTCTCGGACCCCGATGCCCCGGACCGCGTGCGCGCAGTCAAATACAAGGACATCCCGGTGGAATTCATCGACCTTGAGCGCGTCTCCGTCGACGAAGCGCAGGCCCCCGACGCGGACCTTTCGCCCGCCGACCAGGCCGCTTGGTGGCGCTCCAAGGGTGAGCCCGAGCGCGCCATTGCGGTGATTGACGCCGTGCCCGAAGGCGAGCGCAACCCGCGGCAGATGCTCGAACTCGCCTGCGCGAAGCTCCTCAAGGCCGCGGGCGGCCCGCGTGTGGACGAGCGCGGCGTCTGGGAGGCGATTGAGCTTCTCAGCGAATTCGCCGCCGACGGTCGCGGCAACCCCGAGTGGTGGCGGCAGTACGCCGCGGCCTTCATGCTGGTGGACATGCAGCCGCAGGCCGCGGCCATGTGCCGCGAGCTTCTCTCGCGCAAACCCGGCGACGAGGAGGCGCTCCTCACGCTCCGAAACTGCGAGGACATGCTCACGGCCCCCGTCTTCCGGCTTCCTTTCCGCCGCCGCGTCGAGGCGGCCTGGAACGCTTTCGCCGCGCGGGAGGCGGAGCTCTGGGAGAAGCTCAAGAGAGCCGGGCGCCTCGCCTTCTCCCCGCAGCAGCTTTTCGGTCGTCCCTTCCTCTGGGATTCGGACGTGCGCTTCGAGACCACGCCCGAGGGCGTGGAGCGCGGCGTGATCACGCTCTCCACCATGGGCGAGATCGTGGAGATCCTTCCGATCCTGGAATTCACCCGCAGGATGCCCGAGTCGCTCAAGTCCCGCTGGCGCGTCGCCGCCGGCCGCGAGCCCTTGGGGGGCGCCCTGAAGCTCGTCACGAACGAACGGACGCTTGACGCCGCCAACATCTTCTTCACGCCCGAGAGGAGTGCCCTCGCGCTAAAGATCACGCTCTGGTCCAGGGAGTTCGCCGGCATGACCGAGGCCGAAGCCGTGGGCGAGGGGAGGGGCTCGGTGATGCTGATGCTCGCGGCGCTCATCGGCGAGGCGGCGTCGCTCCGGTGGATCTCGGGCGTCACGCTCTCGATGAAGAAGCCCGAGGGGGTGCTCATGCCCCTCACGGAACTCCCCGACTATCTCCACGAAACGAATCCCGAGAGCGCCGACGAGACGTTCGAGACCCTCTCGCGCCGGCGGCTGGAGTACTGGCTCAAGCCCGAGGACGTGGACGTCCCCGGGCTCGACGTCGTGCACGGCGAGACGGCGGCGGTGGTCCTCGTGAACGAATTCCGCGCGAACGCGCCCGATGCGGTCGATCGCCTTCACGCCGAAGGCATCGCGGCGGGGTTCCTCTTCTTCTCCCTGAAGGGCTTCGAGAACCCCGAGTCCCGCGCGGCCCGCATGGACGCCGTCACGGCGGCGCTTCAGGCACGGCTCTCTGAAGTTTGTCCTCCGGAAGTCTGCTTCCTCTGCGGCACGGCGTCGGGCACCCGCTGGAGCTACGTTGAGCTCTACGCCTGGGATCTGCCGCCAGTGCTCGACGCCGCGCGGGCGTTCTTCATGGAAGAGCCCGACGTGCTGCGCGCGGGCTTCCACAGCTTCCGGCGCACGGCCGGGATCCTCGCCCTCAAGGACGGCGAGGAGGAGCCCGCTGCCGTCGAACAGCCGGAGGGCGAAACCGTCGTGCCAGACGTCCCCGTGATGTCGGCGCTCGCGTGAGGCGCCGCGTCGGTGCTTTCGGTCCAGAACTTTTGAACCGCAAGAGAGAAACCGCACGCTCAAGGACGATCTCGGCGGCAACGACACGACGAACTTCTACGTCGACCTCGAGCGCACCTCGGGCGGCGAAGTCGAGGAGAACTGGCGCTGGACCGTGGGCGAGCGCAAGGTCTTCTGACCGGAGTGACGCTGGGGGAGGCGTCGATCCCGCACTGAGAACTCCAGAAGCTGCGGCCCGCCGTTCCGTTGAGGAGCGGCGGGCCGCAGTCATTTCGGCTCAGGTGAAACAGGCCGTTTTAGAAGGCGTACTTCACGCCGATCCGGCCGCCGTAGTTCTTGGTGCCGTGCTCACCGAGACCGCCCGTGAGGTCGGCCGAGAGCGTAAAGGCGCCCGTGCGGGCCGAGAGACCGACGGTGGCCTGGACGGGCGAGGCGTCGATCACGTCGACTTCGTCGCCCATGGCTTCGATCTCCTTGTCGCCGAAGGTCGGAACGTAGGCCGCCTTGAAGGACGGCGCGACGCTCCAGGCGCCGACCGTCGTTTCGGCCGCGGTGACGGAGAGGGCGATCGGAACCTGAACGATCGTCTGGGTCTGCTCCTCAACCGTGAAGGTGCCGAACGGCATCGCGTCGGTCTTGATGCGGGAGACCCGGACGCCCACCGACGGGGTCACCGTCACGGCGCCCGTCTTGAAGGCATGTTCGCCCCGCACGCCCACGGACCAAACATCGGCGTCAACCGTCTGGTTGAGGAGCGACTGGGAGGACGAGAGTTCGTTCTCGGTCTTGAGGTAGGAGACGTCCGCGACGACCCGGCCCGCACCGACGTTGGCCGCGCCGTAGAGCGCGAAGCCGTAGGAGGTGACGTCGTTCTTGATAGAAGCGACGGAGCTGTCGAGGGAGCCCGAGCCGTACTGGAAGGCCGCGCCGACCGTGTATCCCTGGGCGGGCGCAGCCTCGAAGCCGAAGGCGCCGTAGCCCATGTCGGCGTCGAAGTCGGCGCCGTGGGCGAAGTCGTCAGCCTCATAGTGTTCGCCCGAAACCTGCGCCCAGAGCGCGGCGCCCCGAGAGACGGCGGCAGTGCCGGCGGCGTGGTCTGCGATGGTGTCGGCGAAGGTCTGGTCCGCGCGGCGGGCCATGGCCTGGATGCCGGTCGAGGCGATGGCGCGCAGACCCGAAACGGAGTCGAAACCGGTCGTAACGACGCCGTCCTTCACGGAGCCCGTGATGAAGGGGTTGTCGGTGAGGACGCCGGCGCCCTTGTCGGTGGTCGAGTCGGCGAGGCGCCACTCGCCCGGAGCCGCGTTGACGATGCCGAGCGTGGAGTCCTTCTCGAAGAGGACCTTCCCCTTGATGAATGCGCCCTCCGCCTTTTGAGCGGCGGCCTGGTCAACGACGAGGAGGCCCTGCCGGGCGACGTAGACCGTCGCCTTGTCGCCGACGTTGGTATTGTTGGCGAGCGCACCGTTCACGACGATGGAGCCGCCCCGCGACAAATCTAGCTGATCGGCGACCACGAAGGCCGCGGTGACGCCCTGGGGACCCCAGGAGAGCGTCTTGAAGCGCTCGATCAACCCGTCGGCGGCGTCATTCGACGCGCCGTACGAGACCACCGAGTTGCGCGCGGCGACGATCGAGCCGGCGAGGAGATCCGCCTTGGCCACGGAGACGTGCGAGGCATTCCGCACCACGTCCTTCGCCGGATCATTCGTCCATTCGGGATCGACGAAGATCGTGGAGCCCGAGGCGAGGGAGAGGTTTTCGATCGTGAGCGAGCCGCGGTTGGCACCCGTGCCGACGTTGATCAAGGAGGTTCCTTGAGCTTCGAGATTGGCGATCGTCGCGTCGATGTTGGCGACGCTCACGGTCGAACCGGACTGGGCTGTGACGTGGTTGAGGCTGCCCGCGGTTTCGGCGTCGAGCTTCGTGGAGCCGAGCTTCAGTTCGGCCTTGTCCGCAACGATCACCTTGAGGGCGTCGCCCTTCTTGTTGACGACGAGCTGCTGCGGCGCGGCGGTGCCGGTGAGCGTGAGGGACTCGGCCGCGGACGTGACATTGAGGACGGTGACGTCGGCGCCGTCCGTCGGGACAACCTTCAGGGTGGCGGCGCCGGAATTCTTCGTCGCAACCGAGGCCTCGCCGTTGGCGGGGATGGCCGTGAGCTGAGCTTCGCCCGTGGCGATCACGAGGCCGTCGGTGAGTTCGGGCAGCTTGCCATCCGTCGCCTTGAATTCGGCGTTGACGAACGTGACCGACTTCACGTCGGCGGCGTCCACGAAGGTCTTCTTGAGGCTCTCAAGAATCGCGGCGTCGTAGGTGCCTTCGTCGGTGACGGCGACTTCACCGCTCGTGAGCGTGATGCCGTCGCGCAGCTTGAACGTCTCGGAATCGAGGGTCGCGGCCTTGTCGCCTTCGGTGTAGAGCTGGCCGACGGCGGTCTTGATCGTGCCGCCCTCGAGCGAGAGCGAGCCCTTCGCCGCCGTCTTGAGCGTTGCGACCTCGAGGAGCCCCTTGACGGTGACCGTGCCCTTTGTGGCGTCGAGCGAATCAATCACCGCGGTGCCGCCTGCGTTCACGACGAGCGATCCCTTGTCAGGGGTGACGTCGATGTCTTCGGTCTTGTTGCCGCCGCCCTTCCAACCGGCTTGGCCGTTGTAGCCCGAAGCCGTCTTGACATCGGTGAAGGAGAGGTCCTTCACCTTGAGCGTGCCGCCGTCGTTGACCGTGACCGTGTTGGCCGCGGCCCAGTCGGAGGTGACGGCGAGCGTGCCCGCGTTGACGTTGACGGTGCCGTAGTAGTCGTTGAGGCTGCCGTGCATCAGGAGCGTGCCGCCGCCTGTCTTGTTGATGACGACGCCCTCATGGTTCACATTGTCGAGGTACACCGAGCTCGCGATGCTGTCCATGTTCTTGTCGTTCTTCCACGCGCCTTCGGTGCCGATCGTGTAGGTGACGCCGTCGGCGATTTGGAAGTTCGTCGTGACGTCGCGGTCCATGAAGAGGAAGCCGCCGGCGGTCGGAATCTTCGTGGTGTAGCCGTCGGTGAAGGGCTTCTCGAGGCCGCTCTTCACGGTGTTGCCCGAGTTCACGAGGCCGTCCTCGGTGACCTCGAAGTTGACGGTCGCCTTGTAGTTGTGCGTGTTGCGCGTCGAGTCCACGAAGACCGCGCCGCCCGCCGCGGAGCCGCCGCCGGCGGCCTTCTTGTCGGAGTCGTTCGCATCCGTGCCTGCAGCGGTGGCCATGTTGCCGGTGAAGACCGTGTTTTTGAAGGTTGTCTCGCCGCCCTTGATCATGAGGGCGCCACCGTAGGCTGCGGGTCAGGTTGCCCTGATTCGACTCCGTGAGGACGGCGTTGTTCTTGAAGACGACGTTGTCGAACGTGTAGCGCGTGTTCTCATGCTTGGCTGTCGTGCCGGAGGAGTAGAGGTACATGACGCCGCCCTGGGCATCGGCGGCGTTGCCGGAGCCGAGCTTCTTCTCAAGCGCGAGCAGCTGATTGCCGGAGAATTCGATGCCCTTGGCGACGACGTGCTGGTCGCCGTAGCTGTGATTACCGCCGAAGTAGTCTTGATTCTTGTTGGTGACTTCGTACTTGACGTTCGACCAACTATCAAGCGTCTTCGTGTTGAGCGTGACGTCATCCGCCGCGGCCGAGCCGGCGGCCAGCACGGCGAGAGCCGCCGCAACCACCGTCTTCGTCCCCTTGGCTTGAACGAGTGAAGTGCATTCATTCACGGCCATCAGCGCGCCGCGGGCCTTGTTGAAGACCACCTTGAAGTTTCGGTTCATTTACAACTCCTTGTTGCTAGCGGCGCATCGGGAAGCGTCGCCGGAACCTCCATCCTAGGAAATAGATTGCGGGGGGGGGGATTACCCTAATATCTCTCAAAAAAACGTTGTATACAAGGAGGTTCCGAGCAGCGATTTCCACTGCTGTTGGCAGCGCAATACGGTCTCCGACCAGGCGGCATCATGGCCGATCTGAATGCAAAAAAACCGGAAGTTCCGCGAGGAACTTCCGGTGAGGAGATGTTTGAGCGCTGCGGCGGGCGAAAGGAGATAAAACCCGCCGCAGCGCCCGGACCAGATTGACGGAGAGGGATCCGGGGAATCAGGCCTCCTTGTAGCCGGTGACGTACTTGCCGGCCATGAAGCCCGAGGTGTGGGCGAAGCCGCAGGCGTTGCCGCCGCAGTAGAAGGCGCCGTGGACGCCGGCGACCGTTTCACCGGCCGCGTAGAAGCCCTTCACGGGCTTCATGTCCCAGCCGAGGACCTGGAACTCCTCGGTGACGCGCACGCCGCCGCAGGAGAGGTTGTTCCACGGGAACATGCGGATCATGCGCCACGGACCCTTTTCGAGCTTCCACTGCTGATCCGTGCGGCCGAACTGGTTGTCCACCTTCGTCTCGACGGCCTTGTTCCAGACGGCAAGCTGGTCCTTGAGGCCCTCGTAGTTGACGCCCGACTCCTTGCAGAGCTCCTCGATCGTGTCGGCCTTCCAGAGGTTCTCCTTCTTGTCGAACTCGGCGAGGATGCGCTCTTCGGTCCAGGAGGGCAGGCCCACCAGGGCGGAGAGCTTGATCTTCTTGAGCGTGCGCTGCCAGGTCGCCTCGTCCGCAAGGATGTAGTGGCAGCCGTCCGGGTTCGAAGCGAGCTTCGGCGTGACGTGGCAGATGCCTTCCTTCTCGGTGATGAAGCGACGGCCGTTCTTGTTGATCAGGATGCCGCCCTGACCGGAGATAAACCACCAGCGGCAGTAGGGGCCGTTGCGGCCGTGCGTGACGATGCCGCAGGGGTAGGAGGCGATGTACTGCATGTGCGAGAGCGGGGTGCCCACGTCGCGCACGGCGATGCGCATCGCCTCACCGGTGTTCGAGGGACCGCCGATCACGACGCCCTTGCCGGCGACCGCCGGGACCCATGCGTCGAGCGATTCCGCAGAACCCGTGATGCCGCCCGTCGCCATGATGACGCCCATGCGGGCGCGGCAGGTAACCTTGTTGTCGCCCGTGCCGCACTCGACGCCCACCACGCGGTTCTCCTTCTCGTCGAAGAAGAACTTCGAGAGGCCGCAGCCGTGGTGGATCTTGAGGTTGCGCGCTGCGATCTCCTTCACGAGAACGTCGATGTAGTCGCGGCCCTTGAAGGAGTCCTGACGGTGGGCGCGCACGTTGGTGTGGCCCGCGTAGGGTTCGAGGTGGTGCGCGGCGAGGCCGTGGTCTTCGAGCCAGTCGAAGGCTTCGCCCGAATGCTTCGTGAAGCCGTAGACGGGCTCCTTAAGGGACTGGTGTTCGCCGTAGGCGATGATGTCGTCGGCGAAGGCCTTCCAGGAGTCCTTGATCTTCGGGTCGGACTTCTGCAGGCGCGAGCCGCAGGCGGTGAAGAGGCCGCCGCAGAGGTTCGTGGCGGTGTGGTAGGGCGAGAGGCCCTTGTCGAAGATCTCGACCTTGGCGCCGCGGTCGAAGGCCTGGCAGGCGGCCATCAGGCCCGCGCCGCCGCAGCCGAGGACCACCACGTCCGTTTCAATGTCCCACTTCGCGGGGATCCCATTGTCGCGGCTCGCGGCGTGAGCGGCCGGGGCGACGGCGGCAGCTGCCGAAGCGGCGGCGGCGCCGAGGAAGGAGCGGCGGGAAAGAAGTTCCTTGGTCATTTTCTTACTCCCCCTTCATGCGGATCGTGAAGTTGTGGCAGTCGTTGCACTCGAAGCGCGGCTTGGCGTGCATGCTGTGGCAGTTCGTGCAGTCCTGCTCGCCGCGGTGGTTCATGTGCGGGTTCGGCGTGAGCTTGGCGGTGCGCTCGGCGAGCTTCGCGTAGGAGCCGTGGCACTGGAAGCAGGTTTCCTTCGCGGGTGCGGTCATGCCGTTCGTGTGGCAGGTCGTGCAGGGGAGTTTCGCGTGCGGTCCGTTGATTTGGGTGGGCATCGCGGCCGTGGCGGGCACGGCCGTCACGATCGCGAGCGCGCAGGCGACGGCGACGCCGAAGAGTCCGGTGGTCAGGGTCATGGTGAGTCTCTTTTGAAGGTTCTTTGCCGACGCCGTCCGAGGCGGGTGCCTTGGGCGTTGTTGCGGAGCGGCCTTCTTGGGTTCGGATGATCTGGCGTTCTTGTGACGCGCTTCATCCTTAAGAGAAGCTTAGAGATCAGTCTTTCGGCGCAATACCTCCCGTGGGAGGTAGCCGGAACATGTGGGAAAGACCCGGAGAAGGAAATAGCCGGCCGTCGTCCGGTCGGCGAACTTAGGGCTATCCCTTGGTGGTAGCGGACGCAGCGGCTGCTGCAGCGCCCGCGGCTTCTCGTCCGGCGACGTCGCCCATCACCAATGCGTCGGTGAGGCCGAGGCCTCCGACGCGCAACGCGCCGTGCACGCCTCCGGTGGTCTCGCCCGCGGCGTAGAGCCCTGGGATCACGCGGCCCGCGGCGTCCTTCACCTCGGCCTGAGGCGTAATCGCGATCCCGCCGGCGGTGTAGTGGATCGACAAGGTCTCGAGTCCATAGTAGAAGGGCGGGGTCGCGACGGGAAGTCCCCGCATTGAAATCCCGAAGTCTTCGTCCCAGCCGTTCACGACCGACCGGTTGTAGCGCTCGAGCGTTTCGCGAAGCACCGTCTCGCTGCAGCCGATGCCGCGGGCGAGCGCGGCGAGGTCGGGCGCCTCCTTCACTGCCCCGTTCATGAGCTTCATGGGAAGCGTCGCCCCCTTGGGCGCGAGCGCGTCGGAAACCGCCCACATGCGCGCGCCGGGCTCCTTCAGCACGCGGCCGCACAGCTCCGCAAATCCTGCGCCCTCGGAAATGAAGCGGCGCCCTTGGGCGTTCACCCAGACTTCGCCGCCCACGTAGTCCACGAGCCGACCGCCCGCGAAGGGAAGCATGATCACGGCGTCCATGTCGCGGAGCGCCGCGCCGGCTTCAACCGCCATCAAAATTCCGTCCCCCGTGGAGCCGTCGAGGTATTCGCCCATGGGGTTGCCGGTGGTCTCCATGCCGCGCGGAATGTCCGGGCGAGAGCGGCGGATCATTGCGGCGTTCCCGGTAAAACCGCCGGTGGCGAGAACGACGGCGCCCGCCTCGACGAGGAGTCTGCGCCCGTCGGAGCGCTCCGCCGTGAGGCCCGTGACGCGCCGCACGCCCTGACGGTCCTCAACCAGAAGCGCCGTCGCGGGCATGGAGAAGCGGACTTCGATCCCGGCGCGGCGCACCGCGCGCATCAGCGCCTGCACGTAGTCGTATCCCGACTGCGCTGTGCCGGTGTTCCAACTTCGCGCCGAAGGCGCCCCCACCGCACGGAAGGGAGCTTCGGACCAGGCGACGCCGAGGCGCGCGAGCCGCTCCTTCGCGGCCCACGACCCCTCGCAGACCACCCGCACGAGCGCCGGATCGGCGCGGCCGCCCCCGGCGTCGAGCATTTCATTCATGAGCCCCACCACCTCTTCGGGCGTGCGGGCGACGGAGACCGAGCCCGATGAGATCAGGGTGTGGCCGCCTGCGAGCGGAAGCTTTTCAATGACGAGCACGCGCTCCGCGCCCGCCTCCCGGGCGGCGAGCGCTGCGCAAAGACCCGCCGCGCCGGTGCCCGCGATCACGACGTCCACGCGGACGCGTTCGTCGGCGAGCCGCAGTGCGGAAGAGAAGCCCCCCTCGGCGCAGACCGCAGTCCCGGGCAATCCCCCGAGCGAACTGAGGGCGCTCAAGGACCCTGCCGCTTGAAGGATCAGACGCCGCTTCATGTTGCCTCTCCGTCTCTCGCGAATTTCGTGCCGCCCTCCATTCTCAATGAGGGCGGTTCGGTTCGGGCGCGCGGTTCGTGAACCCGCAGTCGCTCGCCAACTGCCAGAGCTCGCCGCTCGAGTGAACGCCGAGTTTGGCGAAGGCGTTGGCGCGGTGCATCTTGACGGTGGAGACCTCGAGCCCGAGGAAGCGGGCGATCTCCTTGTTGGCGGCGTTTGTGAGCACCCGGTCGATCACCTCCCGCTCGCGGGGCGTGAGGGACTCGAAGCGCGCGCGCTGGTCCGCGAGAATTTTCTCCTCGGCCTCCTTGGCGGAGGATTGTGCGGCGCACTGCGCCACGCGGGCGATCAAGGCCATCGGATCCACGGGCTTCTCGAGAAAGTCCACAGCGCCGCGCCGCATCGCCCGGACGGCGAGCGGGATGCTCCCGTGGGCGGTGAGGAAGAGCACGGGAACCGTGGAGCCGAGTTCGAGGAGCTTCTCGTGGACGGCGAGGCCGTCGAGCCGAGGCATCTGCACGTCGAGGATGATGCAGCCCGGGCGCGAGAAGTCGCCCCGGGCGAGGAAGTCTTCGCCCGAGGAGTAGGCCGCGGTCTCCCAACCCATGGATTCAAGGAGAAGCGCACTCGAAGCGGCAAGCGCCTCGTCGTCGTCAACGATGCGGATGAGCGGACGCTCGGTCATTGCGTGGTCTCCTTTGAGGGGGCATTCTGGGTCTGGGGGCGCACGTCGGTGCGGTTCTCCGCCGCGGCGTCTAATCTTCTATCGACGGCCTTTGGGCGTGGGCCGTGGTCATACGGCGCTTCATTATGGCCTCCCGCCGGTGCCTCGGGCGCCCTGGGATCTTCATCCGGGCGCGCGAGGTCGAAGCGCACCTCAATCGAAAGCCCGTGTGGAGATCGTCGCGAGATTTCCATGCGCCCGCCGTTCTCTTCGACGAGATTGCGCACGATCCCGAGGCCGAGCCCGAGACCCTCGGGCTTCACGGAAGCCGAAACGCGCGAAAGCCGGGCGAAGGCCTCGTCCGAGAGCGCCGGACCGTTGTCCTCCACCGTGACCAGAACGGCCGGTCCCGTGGTGGTCGCGACCTTCACCCACACGCGGCCGCCGGATTGGCTCTGAACCGCCTCGAGGGCGTTCTTCATGAGGTTGTGGAAGATGAGCTCGAGCTCCAAGGGGTCCCCGAGGACCAAAGGCTTCACGCCTGCAGGGCGCGGCGCGAGGTGGATGGGGGCGGCGCCCGAAGCTGCGAGCCCGGCCTTTGCGGATGCGGCGACGGCATAGAGGTCGGTTTCGACCGGTGCGGGGCGCTCCCGTCGCGCATAGCCGCGAACGCGGTCCACGATCGCGCAGATGCGGTGGATCTGGCCGTCCGCGCCTTCAATGGCACGGGCGAGAAGAGGGTCCGCCGGCGCGGGAGCGGGGAGTCCGGGGAGCGCGGGACCGAGTCCCGTCTTCATCTTCGCGACGGCGAGGTAGTTGATGACGGCGCCGACGGGCTGCTTGAGTTCATGTGCGACCAACGCGCAGAGCTGACTCACCGCGCCCATGCGCTCGAGGCGAGAAAGCCGCTCCCGGGTCTTCGCCTCGGATTCGGTGAGACGGGCCTGCTCGGTGAGGGCAGCCGAGAGCTCGGCCGTACGCTTCACGACAAGCCGCCGCAGCCGGATCTCGGAGGCGATGAGAAGAAGGAGAAGCCCCAGACCCGAGAGAATCCAGAGTCGAGCGCGGCGCCAGATCCCGGCCGGGGTCATGTCCTCAAGATAAGCCCAGGGGCCGACGTGGAGAGACTCCTCGAGCTGCCGCACGGCGTGGAAGTTCGAGACCGGGTACCAGCCGAACTCCGCGTCCGGCGGGTCGGTGGAGAGAAGCGCCGCCACCGCCCGCCGCACAATCTCTGGGTCGGCCGTGGGAAGCGCAGAGATCACAAGATCCGGGTAGAGCTCGCTCGAGGTGCGGCAGGCTGAGGCGGGTTCGTTTCGCGCTGCCGCAACCTTGAGGACTCCTCGCTCGACGAGTCCCTCGGTTTCAATCCGCTCCAAGGTGCAGACGGGGACGACCCCAACGTCGTAGGCGCCCGAGAGCACTGCCTCGACCACGTTGGGCATGCCGACGCCGAGGAACTTCACTTCGCGAAAGAACCCCTCCGAGCGGAACCCCGCGTCAAGAAGCGTCTTTCTGAGTCCGAGCCACCCGTCGATCGAGGTGGGGAGTGTTGCGGCGACCCGCATGCCGCGCAGCGTCGCCAAGCTCGTGATGTCCGAGCGCGTCGCGAGCGTGATCACCGCCGCTCCGGCGGAGCGCGAAGGGTCCTTCGCCCAGTGCGTGCGGCGCACCGCGATCGGGTGCGCGCCCATAGCGTCGGCGATCCGCAGGAAGTCTGCCGCCGGCGAAATCACGAAGTCGGGCCGGAGCCTGGCGACGGAGGATTCGAGCGTGGCGGAACTCACCGAAAGGCGCAGGACGGTCGCCTCAGGGAGCGCCGCTTCAAGCGTGCGCTTCAGCGGAATGACCGTGGACTGCGCAAAACCCGGCTCCGTCATCTCCACGACCGCGAGCGACACGTTGGTGCGGTGAAATTCCGCCTGCAGAGGAGGGACCTCGTCCGCGGCGCAGTTACCCGTCCCGAGGGCGAATAGAAGCGCCGGCAGGAGAAGACGTGCAGTGCGAAGGCCTGGGACGGAGGGCATCTGGGACGTGCGGATGGGAGGAAGACTGGAGAATCCAGGCGGATTCGGAGTGGCGGGCGTGAGCTCCCGTGAGAAAATGCCCGCCATGACCGAATTAAAGCACCTACGGGCCGAAGACGCCCACACCGACAGCTCCACCGCGGCCGCTCGTTTCTCGCCCGCGCCCGAAATCCGCGACTTCATGCCGGCGGACATGGAGGCCTTCGTCACCGCCTACGACGAAGTCTGGGGCTGGGAGATTCACGCCGATCCGGCGAGCATGGAGCGCAGCACGATGGCCCTCGCCTATACGCTCACGAACCTGCTGCGCGCCGACGCCGCCCGCACGGCGCTTCTCCCCGACGGCCGCCCCGGGGCGCTCGCCTGCATGCGTTGGGACGCTTCCAACCCTCAGACGCACGGCGTCGAGCCCGCTCACCGGGACCTCGCGCGGATCCGCATGAAGACCCTCTACGAGCGCTGCGTTTCACGCCTTGCCGCCACGAATCTCGGGCGCGACTGCCTCGAGTTCGAGGACGACCTCATGGCCGTCAACCATGAGCTGATGGGCCGGCTCCCGCCCGTACCCGAGGGCGGGCGAGCAGAGCTCATCTACCTCATCACCGTCCGGGAAGCACGCGGCCTTGGGCTCGGCAAAGCGTTGATGGATGATTTTGAAGCCGCCTGCCGCACCCGCGGTATCGGCGACGCCTTCCTCTACACCGACAATCACTGCCACTGGAAGATCTACTTGAAGCGCGGGTGGTCGATCGCCGCGAAGAAGCGTTGGCGCGCTCCGATCGAGGACGACGCGATCGAAAGCATGCTGATGCGCAAAGCCATGCAGCCCTGAGGCCTGGAGCGGGTCCATCCGGCATGGCGTCGGCCGGTGTGGGGGGAGACCTCTTTGTGGTCTGCGGCGTCGTCGAGCATCCGGGCACCGTTGAGGTTGGGTCGAAGGCGATCAAGTTTGCTCGGCTTGAACCGAGCAAACATCGCTCGGATTAAGCCGAGCGAAAGTCGCTCTGTTCAAACCGAGCTAAAATCACTCTGATCAAACAGAGCAACCATTCACGGACCCATCCACCCCAAGGATGCACAGTCATGTCGTTTTTTGGCAGAACCTTTGAACTATCCCTTCTTGATGAGTACTACGACGACGGAAACGCCAACCTGGCGGTGGTGTACGGTCGTCGGCGCGTGGGAAAAAGTGAGTTGATTCTTCAGTCGCTCAGACGCTGCTCCGTTCCCTTCATCTACATGGAATGCAAGGCCACGTCGGAGGATGAAAACGTCCAACGATTGATGGAGATGATTCCGGAACGTCTCGGATTTACACCTGCAAAATGTGAATCCTTCGAGCAGGTTTTGGTGATGCTCTTTGAGCTCTTCAAAGACCGGCCCATGATTTTGGTGCTTGACGAATATCCGTATCTCCGAGAAACTAAGAAAGGATTTGATTCCGTCATTCAATCTCTGCTCGATAGATATAAGAAATCATCCCGGCTGAAGCTCGTCATATGTGGCTCCTACTTGGAAATCATGCGGGGCATGTTGGAGTACAAGAGTCCTCTTTATGGGCGTGCCGGAATGGTCATCGACTTGAAGCCATTGGATTACTACGACTGTCAAGGGTTTTACGACGGATTTTCAAAGGAGGATCGGGTTCGTCTCTATGCCGTTTTCGGCGGGATTCCCTACTACAACACGCTGCTGAATCCTGACAGGACTGTAAAAGAAAACATCATCAAATTGTTGGTCAGGAGGGATGCGCGTCTCGAGGCGGAGGTCGAATTGTTCATAAACGCAGAGGCCTCGAAGATCAGCGACGCCAACCAGGTGATCATGGCTATGGCGGCCGGGCAACGGAAGTTTTCGGACATTCTCGGGCAGACGGACTTCAAGAACAGCTCCAAACTTGCCGATATTCTCAGCAAGCTGCGGAGCATCGGCCTTGTGGGAAAAACAGCTCCGATAAATGAGCCCGACAACCCGAGAAGAACAAGTTGGCGCATCTGCGACAACCTCACAAATTTCTATTACCGATACATCTACAGAAGAGCGTCGCAGCGTCTGTTGATGAATCCTGAGGAATATTTCAGGATATATATTTCCGAAGACTTTGAGACGAAGTATGTTCCATCGCAATTCGAAGGAATCTGCACTGAATTCCTCATTCGCCGAAATCTGGCGGGCCTAAATGACAGGCCTTTCTTCAATATCGGCCGATATTACTACGACGATCCGGTCAAAAAGAAGAATGGAGAATTTGACATCGTCACGGAGGATGAGGCCGGCTACGTCTTTTATGAGGCGAAGTTCAGGGCAAAACCTCTGAGTCCTCAAACAATTCAGAAGGAGCTTGATCAGGTTGACGAATCGCCGCTCAAGCCCTACAGATGCGGCTTTATATCCCGCTCCGAGTATGACGGGGTTGCCGCATCCGAAGGTTTGATGCTTTTCACGCTTGACGATCTGTATGCTCCGGATCTTTCCGGCCGACTCAATGGTGAAGATTGAATCTGTAGCTACAGAAGAGTGACAAAACACCATCTACGAAGTCGCCGAGAGCCGTCAATGGACGTCGAAGCGTGTCGAAGCTCTATGAGCTGGTGAGGTGATTCGATCTGGCGACGCCCCTTGAATAGAGAATGGAGACCGCGACCCGCAAGAACCCGGCTTCGCAGCGCTTTGCTCGCGGTCCACGGGTCAGGCGCATGCGCCCGGCCACGACAAAAGAAAGCCGACGGTTGAGCTTCCCGCTCGCCGTCGGCTTTGTTGACCAAAAAAACCGGCCTCGCGCAACCCCCGTCCTTCAGGGCGGGGAGTGTGTCAAGTGCCTACTTCGTAGTGAAGTCGCGACCGAGGAACTGCTCGGAGAGCTTCTCGAGCGTACCGTCGGCGCGCAGCGCCTCGATCGCTTGGTCGATCGCGGTCCTGAGCGACGTACTTCCCTTCGGAATCAGCACGCACATCTCCTCGGCCTTCTCGTAGCGCGCGACCACCTGCACGGGGGCGTCGGGTTTCTTGCGCATGAAGTCCGCAATGGAGAGCTCCGAATTGAGCGCCGTGTCGGCGCGGCGGCTGACGACGAGTTCAACGGCCTGAGCGAAGTCCTGAACGCCCACGATGCGCGCGCCGTAAGCTTCGGCGATGCGGCTCGAGTTTGCGGTCGCGGACTCGGCCGCGCGCTTGCCCTTGAGATCCTCGAAGGTCTTGATCGAGTCGTTGTCCTTGCGCACGAGGATCGCCGTATGGTCGTACATGTAGGGCACCGAGAAGTCGTACTTCTGACGACGCGCCTCATTTGCCTCGACCTGGTTCACGACGATGTCGAAGCGCCCGGCGTCGACGCCCGCAAGAAGCGAATCCCAGGAGGACTCAACGAAGACGGGCTGGACGCCAAGCTTGGCCGCAACCGCGCGGGCGAGCTCGACGTCGTAGCCGGTCAGTACGCCCTTTTCGTCGTGGTAGGAGTAGGGCACGAAGACGCCTTCGGTGCCGATGCGGATCTCACCCTTCGCTTTGATGCGGGCGAGGGCATCCACCGGATCGGAGGCGGCGAAGGCGGTGAGCGGAGTTCCGCTCACCGCGAGGAGAGCGGAACCGAGGGCGGCGGCGAGAACACCGCGGCGGGAAAGCGCATGAATCGAATTGTCGGACATGGTGATCAAATTCCTTGCGGCCGCCTGCATCACGCAGAGGTTCGAGGCGGCCTTTGTTGATGTCCGAAAAGATAGCGCCGCAACGGAACTGATGGTGGTCCTGGATCGTTCGATATCGAAACAATTTGTATGCAAGCGATGATTCCGTGAGATGTAGGTCGATCCCAGCGTGAATTTTTCATTCGTAGCCTCGAATGGGATGTTGACGCATCCCCGCGGCCGCATCATGACGTCTCCTCGACGCCTCCCTCGTGCAGTCCCAACGCATGGGGATTTCCGCCCGATGAGCCTAAACGAAGCGCCCGCCCGAATGAAGCCCCTGCAGATTGCTGCGCTTCATTCCGACGAGCTCGATTCGTTCCATGCGCCGCCTCATCGGCGGCATCGGCTTCAGATCACGTAATCAGCGGGCGTGTCGAGCTTTCTGAGGAACTGCTTCGTGCGCTCCTCCTTCGGGTTGTCGAAGAACTCGGCCGGAGTGTTCTGCTCCACCACGACGCCCCCAGCCATCAGCACCACCTTGCTCGCGACGTGGCGGGCGAAGTTGAGTTCGTGGGTGACGAGCACCATCGTGCGGCCTTCCTGGGCGAGCTTCTTGATCACGGCGAGCACCTCGCCCACCAGTTCGGGGTCGAGGGCCGAAGTGGGCTCGTCGAGGTAGATCACCTCCGGGTTCGCAGCAATCGCGCGCGCGATGCCGACGCGCTGCTGCTGGCCGCCAGAGAGCGCGCAGGGGTAGTAGTCGGCGCGGTCGAGCATGCCGACTTCCGCGAGCGCAGCGCGGCCCACCCGGTCGGCCTCCTCGCGGCTCATCCCGCGGACGACGCGCAGCCCTTCGGTGACGTTTTCCAACGCCGTCAAGTTGCGAAAGAGGTTGTAGCTCTGAAAGACGAAGCCCGTCTTGAGGCGGATCTTCGCGACGTCGCGGCGCGAAACCGAGGGGAGGTTGACGTGTTCGCCGTCAAAGATCATCTCGCCCGCATCGGCGGTCTCAAGAAAGTTCGCGATCCGCAGGAGCGTGGTCTTGCCGGACCCGGACGGCCCGAGGATGGCGACCACGTCTCCCTTCTCGACCTCGAGGTCGACGCCCTTGAGGATTTCGGTGCCGTTGAAGGACTTGTGGATGTTTCGGAGCTCAAGCATTTCTTCTCTCTCAATGGTCGGTCAACGGGGAATCAGAAGTCGTATTTTCTCAGGCGCTTTTCGCCCTCGACCTGGATGCGCGAGAGCACCGTCGAGAAGGCGAGGTAGATGGCGGCCGCCTCAAGGTAGAGCCAGAAGGGCTCGTAGGTGCGCGCGGCGATGCGCTGCGCGCTCATGAACATCTCGAAGACCGTGATCGAGCTCGCAAGCGACGTGTTCTTCGTGAGCGAGATGAATTCGTTGAAGAGCGGCGGGAACGCAATCCGGAGCGCCTGCGGGAGCACGATGCGGCGCATCACCTGGAAGTACGTCATGCCGACGCAGTAGCCCGCCTCAAACTGGCCCTTCGGCACCGAGGCGATGGCGGCGCGGATGGATTCGGACATGTAGGCGCCGACGTTCATCGAGAAGGCGATCACGGCCGAGGGGAATGCGTCTATCGTGACGCCGATCGAGGGCAGGCCGAAGAAGATCACGAAGAGCTGCACGAGAAGCGGCGTGCCGCGGAAGACCCAGACGTAGATGCGGGCGAATTCGCGCAGCACCGGGATGTTCGCGGTGCGCACGACCGCGAGGAAAAGCGCGATCACGAGGCCGACGGCAAACGAGATGAGCGTCAGGGGAATCGTGACGGTGAGGCCTGGGATGAGGAGCTGCGTGAAGCTGTCCTCAAGGAGCTGGAGGATGCGGTCGTCCATTTTCTTCTTCGTGCGGGATGGATCGGTTGGATGCGGCCGCCGCACCCGGGCTTCTTGTCCGTCGGCGGAGCGGCCGTTCAATATGGATCGTTCGAAAGCGAATTCTATTCGACGTCGAACGATTTTAACTACTTCTTCGAGGCGTCGGTGCCGAGGAACTGAAGGGCGAGCTTCGAGAGCGTGCCGTCGGCCTGGAGTTCATCGAGCGCCTTGTTGACCGCGGCCTGGAGCGCCGCGTCGCTCTTGCGCAGCGGGATGGCGATCTCGATCGGGTCCTTCCAGAGGGCGACGATCTTCACCGGGGCGTTGGGCTGAATGCGCAGGAAGTCGAGCGTGGAGAGCTCGGAGTTGATCGTGAGGTCCGCGCGCCCGGTGGCGACCAACTGCACGGAGGACGGAAAGTCCGCGGCGCCCACGATCTCGGCGCCCAAGGCGTCGGCGAGCTTGCCCCAGTTCGAGGTGAGGGTCTGCGCGGCCCGGCGACCCTTGACGAAGTCGAAGGACTTCACCTCATTGTTGGTCTTCTTCACGATCAGGGCGCCCTTGTTGTAGGTGTAGGGCACGGAGAAGAGGTACTTGGCGCGGCGCTCGGGCGTAGGCGTCACCTGGTTGACGACGATGTCGAAGCGCTTGGCGTCGAGCCCCGCGATCATGCCGTCCCACTGGGTTTCGACGAAGACGGGCTTGACGCCCAACTTCGCGGCGATGCTGCGGGCGACCTCGACGTCGTAGCCCGTGAGGTTGCCCTTGTCGTCGTGGTAGGTGTACGGGGCGTAGACGCCTTCGGTGCCGATCTTGAGTTCGCCCGAAGCCTTGACGAGGTCGAGCGTGTCGGCGTGAACGGCGCCGGCGAACGAGAAGGCGAAGGCCGCGGCGGAGGCGGCGGCGACGAGCGTGCGGCGGGTGAGGTTCTGCGTGGTCATGATGAATTCCTTGTGAAGGGTGAGAAGTGTTGGAGTGTCGTGAATGGTGTTCGGGAGCGGCCGCGGGTCAGCGCTTCGCCTTTTCGAAGGCCTGGTCGAGGTCGGCGATGAGGTCTTCGGTCGCCTCGATGCCGGCGGCGAGCCGCAGGAGGTTGCGGGTGATGCCGAGCTTCTGCTGGATCTCGGGCGCGTAGGACTCGTGGGTCATCGTGGCGGGGCGGCAGATCAGGGACTCGACCCCGCCGAGGCTCACCGCAAAGGCGAAGAGCCTGAGGCTCGTCACGAACCGGTCGAGGTCGAAGGCGGTTTCGTTCAGCCGCAAGGAGAGGACGCCGCCCGAGCCCTTCGCCTGCCGCGCCTGAATGTCGTGGCCGGGGTGCGAGGCGAGGCCGGGATAGAAGACCGCCTCCACCGCGGGGTGGTGTTCGAGATGCCGCGCAATTGCGAGTGCGTTCTTCTCGTGCTGCGCCATCCTCAGCGGCAGCGTCTTCACGCCGCGTGTCACAAGGAAGGCATCGAAGGGATCGAGCACGCCGCCGAGGGCCTTCGAGAAGATCCGCAGGCGCTCGTAGAGCGCATCGTCGTTGAAGACCACGAAGCCCGCGAGGAGGTCCGAGTGTCCGGCGTAGTACTTGGTCGCGGAGTAGACCACGATGTCGGCGCCGAGGTCGAGGGGCTTCTGGAGGCAGGAGGTGAGGAACGTGTTGTCCACCACCGTCAGGATCCCGCGGGCCTTCGCGGCTCGGGCGACCTTGGCGATGTCGGTGACGGTGAGCAGCGGATTGGTCGGCGACTCGATGAAGACCATCTTCACGTCGGCCGACGCCTGAGAGAAGTCGTAGGCGTTGAAGTCCTCGACGACGTCGAACGCAATGCCGCGCTTTTCGAAGATCTTCGTCGCAAAGAGCCAGGTGCCGCCGTAGACGTCGTTCGAGAGGAGCACGCGGTCGCCCTTTTCAAGGAGCTCGAAGACGAGGGCGTTCGCGGCCATGCCGGAGCTCGTCGCAAAGGCGTGGCGGGCACCCTCAAGCTCGGCGATCAGGCGCTCCGTCGAGGCGCGCGTCGGATTCGCGCTGCGGGAATAGACGTATGGCTGGAAGTGCTCCGAGTCCGGCTGGACGAAGGTAGACGAGAGGTAGAGCGGAAAAGCGACGGCGCGGTGTGAATCATCTTGAAGTCCTCCGTGAACGGCGAGCGTGGCGTACTGCATGTCGTGTGAATCCTTGTTGGTGTCCGGTGGGCCTCGCGTAAGGAGAACGGCCCTTCCGGTTTGACGTTGGGAGCGGGAGCCGAAGCTCCCTTCACATTCGGCCCGGGGCCGCAGTGAACCTTAACTTCCCAGAAAAGTTGCACTCAAGCACTATGAGACTTGCAGAAAGGTCA
>ERZ833608.465-NODE-465-length-34197-cov-12.180979_pt1 | contig 34197 bp, 25 predicted proteins | sample MGYA00519694_ERZ833608 | MGnify/ENA primary metagenome ERZ833608 (study PRJEB31850, sample SAMEA3708742) | human gut metagenome | biome: human gut; feature: human-associated habitat; material: faeces | place: China | collected 2014 ... | reverse complement strand
AACGCGTAAGGACTCAGTAGGGAATCTCCGTCCTTCAGGGCGGAGAGGATGTCAACTGCGGCGGGCAATCCCCTCACACGTAGCGGCCCGTGACGCTCTGCGGTGCGCCGCGGATCTCCTCCGGGGTGCCCGTGGCGACGATGCGGCCGCCTGAGGCGCCGCCGCCCGGACCGAGGTCGATCACCCAGTCGGCGCTGCGGATGAGGTCGAGGTCGTGCTCGATCACAACGAGGGTGGCGCCCTGAGCGAGGAGCTTCTCGAAGATGCCGAGAAGGCGCGCGACGTCGGTCGGATGGAGCCCGATCGTGGGTTCGTCGAAGACGAAGAGCGCGTCGTCCTGACCCCGGCCGAGTTCGCTCGCGAGCTTGAGGCGCTGCGCCTCGCCGCCCGAGAGCCCCGGCGTCTCCTCGCCGAGCGTGAGGTATCCGACGCCGAGCGCTTCGAGGCGCTCGAGCCGGGGCGCGACGCCCTTGAGGTCGGCGCAGGCCGCGCGGGCGTGCGAGAGGTCCATGTCCATGAGTTCGGGGAGCGAATGCTCGGCGCCGTCGGCGCTCCGGCGGCGGATGAGGAAGGCCGCCTTGTCGTAGCGCGAGCCCCGGCAGGCCGGGCAGGGCACGTCCACGTCGGGGAGGAACTGTACGTCGAGGCTGATCTCGCCCGTGCCGTCGCAGACGGGACAGCGCAGCCGCCCCGTGTTGTAGGAGAAGTCACCGCTCTTCCAGCCGCCCGCCCGGGCGTCCTTCGTGCGGGCGAAGGCGCGGCGCAGCTCGTCGTGCACGTCGGCGTAGGTCGCGACCGTCGAGCGGATGTTCGCACCAATCGGCGTGGCGTCGATGAGCTTCACGCGGCGGATGCCGGCGGCGTCGACCGACTTCACGTGCGCCGGAAGCGGCCGGGAGCCGATGAGCGCGTTGAGGGCGGGCACGAGGCTCTCGAGGACGAGCGTGGTCTTGCCCGAGCCCGAAACGCCCGTGACGACCGTGAGGCGTCCCTTGGGCACCTCGACCTCGAGGGGCTTGACGGTGTGGATCGGCCCTGTCGAGAGGCGGATGCGCCCGAAGCGGAACATGTCCGCCTTGGCCGCGCGCTCGGGGCGCGCCGGCGCGGCGGCGTGCCGCAGATAGGGCCCGATGAGGGATCTGGGATCGGTCGCCGCCTCGGCGAGCGGCCCCTGAACCACGACGCGCCCGCCCGCGGACCCCGCGCCCGGCCCCATTTCGATCAGCCAGGAGGCGTCCTTGAGAATCTCGACGTCGTGGTCCACGAGGACCACCGAGTTGCCGTCGGCGACGAGGTCCCGCATGACGCCCGAAAGCCCGGCGATGTTGGCCGGGTGGAGCCCGATCGAGGGCTCGTCGAGCACGTAGAGGACGCCCGTCGTGCGGTTGCGCACGGCGCGCGCCAACTGCACGCGCTGCCGCTCGCCCGTGGAGAGCGTGGCGGCGCTGCGCTCGAGCGCGAGGTAGCCGACGCCGAGCTCGAGGAGCCGCTCCGCGGCGTCGAGGAAGCTCGCGCAGATGCTTTCGGCCATCGGCCGCATCGCTTCAGGGAGAGTTTCGGGAATGCCCTTCACCCAGAGGGCGAGGTCCGAGAGGGGCATCCGGCAGGCTTCGTCGAGACCGATGCCGCGCACGCGCGGTGCGCGGGCGGCCTCGGAGAGCCGCGATCCGCCGCAGGCCGGACAGACGGATTCCCGCAGGAACTTCTCGACGCGCTTCATGCCCTTTTCATCCTTCACCTTCGCGAGGGCGTTCTCGACCGTGTGCACGGCGCTGTAGTAGGTGAAGTCGAGTTCCGCGGGCTGCGCGCCGTTTTTGGGGCGGTAGAGGATGTGCTTCTTCACGGCCGGGCCGTGAAGCACGATCTCACGTTCCTCGGGCGTGAGGTCGCGGAAGGGCACGTCGGTGCGCACGCCCATCGCACGGCAGACGTCCGTCATCAGGGACCACATCAAGGTCTGCCACGGGGCGACCGCACCCTCGTCGATCGTGAGGGAGGGGTCGGGAACGAGGGCCGCTTCATCCACTTCGCGCACGACGCCCGTGCCGGAGCACTTCGGGCATGCGCCGCGGCTGTTGAAGGCGAGGTCCTCTGCGCCGGGGGCGAAGAATTCGGCACCGCAGGTCGGGCACCTGAGGGGGCGCTCGGCGGCGACGTCCGTGGTGGGCGGCACGTAGTGCCCGTTCGGGCACCGGTGGCTCGCGAGGCGCGAGTAGATGAGGCGCAGCACGTTGAGGAGCTCCGTCCCCGTGCCGAAGGTGCTCCGGATGCCGGGCACGCCCGGGCGCTGATGGAGCGCGAGCGCCGCCGGGACGTAGCGCACCTCGTCCACCCGGGCTCGCGCCGCCTGGGTCATGCGCCGGCGCGTGTAGGTCGAGAGCGACTCGAGGTAGCGCCTCGACCCCTCGGCGTAGAGCACGCCCAAGGCGAGCGAGGACTTCCCCGAGCCCGAGAGGCCCGCGACCGCGACGATGCGGTTGAGGGGGACGTCCACGTTGACCGACTGAAGGTTGTGTACCCGCGCGCCGCGCACGAGGATGCTCTTTGGAATGAATCCGGGTTCGGCCATGCCGGACCTCCCGCCGCTGAGGTTGAGTTTAGAGATGAGTCGTTCACCGCTCCACCACGTCGATGAAGCCGCCGCCGAGACAGACGTCGCCCTGATAGAGCACGGCGCTCTGGCCGGGCGTGGCCGCCCACTGCGGCTCGTCGAAGGCGAGCGTGAAGGCGTCCGGACCCACCGCCGTGAGGCGGCAGGGGCCGTCGGCCTGGCGGTAGCGGGTCTTGACGGTGACCGGCGCCGACGGGTCGGGCGCGCGCCCGCTCACCCAGCTCGGGTGCACGGCCGTGAGTTCGTGCGAGAGGAGCCACGGATGGTCATGGCCCTGGCAGATCCAGAGCGTGTTGGTCTTGAGGTCCTTCTTCGCGACGAACCACGGCTCGCCCGTGGAGTCGTGCTGGCCGCCCACGCCGATGCCCTTGCGCTGGCCGAGCGTGTAGAAGGAGAGGCCGACGTGCTCGCCCACGACGCGCCCGTCGGGCGTGCGGATGGGGCCGGGCTCGGTCGGGAGGTAGCGGCTCAGGAATTCGCGGAAGGGCCGCTCGCCGATGAAGCAGATCCCGGTCGAATCCTTCTTCTTCGCGTTGGGGAGCCCGATGTCGGCCGCGATGCGGCGCACCTCGGTCTTCATCATCCCGCCCACGGGGAAGATCACCCGGGCGATCTGCTCCTGGGAGAGCCGGTGCAGGAAGTAGCTCTGGTCCTTGCCCGGATCGACGCCGCGCAGAAGCTGCGTCTCGCCCCCGGCGCGCGCGACGCGCGCATAGTGGCCCGTGGCGATCCAGTCCGCGCCCATGCGCATCGCATGGTCGAGGAAGGCGCGGAACTTGATCTCGGAGTTGCAGAGGATGTCCGGATTGGGCGTGCGGCCGGCGGAATACTCCCGCAGGAAGTCCGAGAAGACGCGCTCCTTGTATTCACGGGCGAAATTCACCGCCTCGATGTCGATGCCGACCACGTCGGCCGCGGCCGCCGCGTCGAGGAAGTCCTGCCGCGAGGAGCAGTATTCGCCGTCGTCGTCGTCCTCCCAGTTCTTCATGAAGAGGCCGACCACCTCATAGCCCTGCTCCTTCAGGAGCCAGGCGCTCACCGAGGAGTCCACGCCTCCGGAGAGGCCGACAACGACTTTCTGCTTTGCCATGTGCGTGTGCGGCGGCCCTATAGAATCGGGCGGCCGGTCAAGAAGTTCATCACGGGCGGCATTCTAAGAGAGGAGTGAGATGCAGGAAGTGAAGTCGGGCGCCGCAGGCGCCATCGAGTTGGCGGTGAACGCAGGCCGCGCACGGGCACAGGCCTTCTGCGGACGGCTCGGGATTGAGAAGCCCTTTCTCTCGGCCCCGATGGAAGGCGTCGCGGGAGTGGATCTCGTCGCGGCCGTGAGTGAAGCGGGAGGCTTGGGCGTTCTGCCCGTGGGCGAAATGACGCCCGAAGAAGTAGCGGCGGCCGCAGCCGCTGTCCGCGCGAAGACGACGAAGCCCTTCGCCTTCCAGATCCGCATTCCCCCGAAGGGCGGCCGCGACCCGGAGGCGCTTCATCAGTTGGCCGACGGACTCTCCGCGGTTTTCGAGGACCTCGGACTTCCCGCTCCCCTCTCGAAGGAGGGGCGCGAGCGGTACGACTTCACGCTCGATCGCGCGGCCGCGCGCTTTGAGGCGCAGTTCGCCGCCGTTCTTGCGGCCCGTCCCGCGGCCGTTCTCTCCACGTCGGGAGGTTTTCGCGAACCCGAGGCGGAGGCGCTCTTCGACGCGCGGATCGTGAACATCGGCACGGCGACCACGCTGCGCGAGGCGAAGGTGCTGCGCGCGGCCAAGGTCGACGCCGTGGTGCTCCAGGGATCGGAGGCGGGCGGTCCGCGCGCGAACTTCGAGGACCGCGACGACGTGATGACGGGCCTCAACGCGCTCGTTCCCGCCGCGGCGAAGGCAACCCGCCTTCCGGTTGTCGCCGCGGGCGGCGTCTGCGGGCCCGAGCAGGCGCTCGGTCTCGTCCTCGCCGGCGCTTCGGCCGTGATGTGCGGCACGGCCCTCACGGGCGCGGCGGAGTCGCTTGCCACGCCCTACGCCAGGCGCGCGTTCGTCTGGGCCGACGCCGCCGCGCTCACCACGACGCGGCTCTATACGGGCCGACTTGTGCGGTGCCTGCGCTCACCCCTGCTCGACGCGCTCGCCGACTACGAAGCGGTGCTCCCGGCCTGGCCGCTCCCCGAGGTGCTCATGCGCCCCCTCACGGAGGCGGCGCGCCGCGCGGGCCGAGAGGAGCTCGAGGCGGTCTTCCTCGGTCAGTCCGTGGGCAGAAGCGCCTACCGCACCGCGTCCGAAGCTGTTGAGCGCATCACCGCGCTCATCGCCTGAGGCCCGCATCCGCTTTTCCTAAAAACAAAGCAGAAGGCCTCGTCCGGGATTCCGGTGCGACCTTCCGCCTTCATGAAAAAAGCTCCTGTAGCTGCTTTCGCTGTAGGAGCTTCTTTGCAATGCGGTTTCATTGACGGCACTCTGCCGTGCGGCGGGACGGATCAACGGGCGGCGATCGTCACGAACGCGTTGAGTCGCGGACGCCTGCGGCTTTCAGGATGCACTTTTCACCGGCCGAGCAGATGCATGAGCGGGAAGGCGAGCAGCGGCGCCATGAAGGCGGAGATGATGCCCGAGACGCCCATCGCGAGACCGGCGAAGGCGCCCGCGCGCTGGCTGATGAGGAACGCCGCGCCCGTGCCCATGCCGTGCGCGGAGAGGCCGAGGGCGCAGCCGCAGACCGGGTCGGAGCGCAGCTGCAGCAGGTTGAAGATCGGCCGGCCGATGATCGAGCCCGTCATGCCCGTGAGGACCACAAGTGCGGCCGTGAGGTCGGGCAGACCGCCGATCGACTCGGAAATGCCCATGGCAATCGGGGTCGTCACCGACTTCGGCACGAGGGAGAGGAGCGTCTGCGAGGAGACGCCCAGGGCGCTCCCGATGAGGATCACGGAGACCATCGCCGCCGCGCACCCGCCGAGCAGGCCGAGGAAGAGCGGTAGCCAGAGGCGCGCGAGCTTCGATCGCTGCTCGTAAATCGGCACGGCGAGCGCCACCGTCGCGGGCCCGAGCAGGAAGTGGATGAAGTTCGCGCCCTTGAAGTAGGTCTCGTAGGGCACGCCCGTCACGACGAGGATCGTGATCAGGAGCGCCACGGCGATGATGATCGGGCTCGCGAAGGGATTGAACTTCGCTGCCTTGAATACCACCTGGCCGAAGACGTAGAGCCCAAGCGTGAGGCAGAGCCAGAAGGCGGGGTTCGCCTCGAGGTGCTCGAAGGCGTCGAGAAACAGAGCTTCCATTTTCCGGCTACTCCTCGTCCTTGATCTTCATGCACTTTTCGACGGCGATGATGATGTAGGCCGTCACGAGCATGGCGATGACCGTTGAGGCGACGAGCGTCACCATGATGCCCACGCCCTCGTTGAGGAACCGCTCGCCGTGGCGCATGATGCCCACGCCTGCAGGCACGAAGAGGAGCGACAGGTTCGCGAGGAGCACGCCGGCGGTGGGACGCACCCGGCCGACGAGGTCATCCTTCACGAAGAAGGAGAGCAGCATGAGCACCATGCCGAAGACAGGGCCCGGAACGGGCAGGCCCGTGAGGCGGCTGATCAATTCGCCGACGACCTGGTACCCGAGGACGATCGCAATGGAGGAAAGCATGTGAAAAGTCGGGATTCAGGGCTCGTGAGGGTATTCCCTGTGAGGGAAAACGCGGGTCCTGGGTTCACGGATAATGAGGGATCGCATTCTGTCACGGTTTCGGCCGATCGTCTTCCCAAGCGGGTTGATCTGAGATAAGGCGCGGCCATGTCGTTCTTATAGAGGAATTTTTTCCGTCATGACTCAGGAAAAGGAAGTCCCGTTCGTTCTGAAGGGTGAATACATCACGCTCGACGCGCTCATGAAGGCCGCCGGCCTCGCCTCGACGGGCGGGGAGGCGAAGGCGCGCATCCTGGAGGGCGAGGTGAAGGTGGACGGCGTCGTGGAGACCCGGCGCGGGCGCAAGCTCCGCGGGGGCGAAGCGGTCTGCGCCGCGGGCTCCGTGATTCGCGTCGAGGCCGATCCCGCGGCCGCGGCTTCCGCGTTGGAAAAAATCAGCCCGGCAAAATAACCTGCGGATTTTATTGAGGAGAGAAGCCATGTCCAAGAACACCATTCCCCCGCTTTCCGAAGCAGTCTTCGCCCAGGTTGAGGCGCTCGCCCGGAAGCCCGAGGTGAAGGCCGCCTTCGAGCAGGCCGCGCGCGAAACCGACCGCGCGATGGAGGAGCAGGTCGAGCTCTGCGAGATCGAGGCGCCGACGTTTCACGAAGAGAAGCGCGCCGCGCGCGTCGCTGGACTGATGCGTGCGTACGGCCTCACGGACGTCGTGATCGACCCGATCGGCAACGTCGTCGGCCGCCGTCCCGGCAAGGGCGAGGGCCCCGTGCTCGCGATCGGCGCGCACATGGACTCGGTCTTCCCGGCCGGCACGGACGTGAAGGTCCGCCGCGAGGGGAACATCTACCGTGCGCCGGGCATCGGCGACAACTGCGCGGGTCTGCGTGCGCTTCTGCAGGTGCTGCGCATGTTCAACGACAACAAGATCGAGACCACGGGCGACATCCTCTTCGTCGGCACGGTCGGCGAGGAAGGCAACGGCGATATCCGCGGCTCCAAGGACCTCTTCTCGGGTAAGCGCCACATCGACGGCTTCATCGCCGTGGACTCGACCGACGTCGGCCGCGTTCTGAAGGGTGCGACGGGCTCGCACCGCTGGCGCCTCTCGATCGACGGCAAGGGCGGCCACTCGTACGCCGACTTCGGCGTCTGCCCGTCGGCCATTCACGCGATCTGCCGCGCCGGCGCCAAGATGGCGAACTTCCGCGTTCCGTCCGATCCGAAGACCACCTACACGATCGGCACGATCAAGGGCGGCACGACGGTGAACTCGATCGCCGCGCACTGCGAGGTCGAGGTCGACATGCGCTCGGTCAACAACGAGGAGCTCCTCAAGCTCGAGGCGGCCGTGCTCGCCGCCTTTGAGGAGGCCGTCGCCGAAGAGAACGCCTTCTGGGGCGTCACCGAGGACGAATGGCGCCTCAAGCTCACAAAGACCCAGATCGGCAACCGTCCCGCGGGCATGCGCCCGGACGACTGCCCGGTGCTGCAGGTCTCGCGCTCCGCGCAGAAGGTCCTCGGCATCGAGCTCACGAAGTACATCTGCTCCTCGACGGACGCCAATGCCCCGATGAGCCTCAACGTGCCCTCCACCTGCCTCTGCTCGGGCGGCCGCGGCGTGAACGCGCACTCGCTCACCGAGTACTTTGAGAAGGTGGACACCGAGCTCGGTCCCCAGCTCGTCTTCCTCGCCGCTGCCGCCCTCGTCGGCGCCTGCGGCGAGAAGCCGGTGCTTCCGGTCCGCAAGGCCTGATTCGTCCCCGCTCCCGGAGGGGCGCCCCGCTGAGGGGTGCACCTTCCCGGAAAAGAAGAAAGCCGCACCTCCCGTCGCCGGGGATGCGGCTTTTTTCAACGTCCCGAAGAAGGGCTTTAGAGGTCCTTCAACTCCCGGCGCAGGATTTTTCCGACCGGGGTCTTCGGGAGGCTGTCGACGAAGACGATCACACGCGGGATCTTGTAGCGCGTGAGTTCCTTGGCGCACCAGGCCTTCACGTCGGCTTCGGTGAGCGCCGGGTCCTTCTTCACGATCACGGCCTTCACCGTCTCGCCCGACTTCGCGCTCGACACGCCCGTGACGCCTACTTCGAGGACGCCCGGCATCGCGGCAATCACGTTCTCCACCTCATTTGGATAGACGTTGAAGCCCGAGACGATGATCATGTCCTTCTTGCGGTCGGTGATCGAGATCACGCCGCGGTGGTCCATGTGGCCCATGTCGCCCGTGCGGAGCCACCCGTCGCGCATCACGCCCGCGGTCTCCTCGGGCTTGCGCCAGTAGCCGCGCATCACCTGTGGGCCGCGCACGCAGATCTCGCCCGTGTACGGTGTGGGGTCGGCCCCCTCCGGGCAGACGCCGAGGTCGCGGAAGCCGTCGCCGCGGATCGAGACCTCGGTCGAGGAGACGGGCGCGCCCACCGAGCCGTCCCAGGGGGCGCCCGGGATGTTGCCGCACACGGCGGGGCTGCACTCCGTGAGGCCGTAGGCCTCGAGGATCGGCACACCCGTCTTCTTGAGCCACTCTTCGGCGACCACCTGCTGGACCTGCGCGCCGCCGCCGCAGGTGAATTTGAGCCGCTTGAGCTTCGCCGCGGCGAAGACCGGGCTACGCAGGAGCGCCGCGAAGAGCGTGTTGACACCGATGATCACGGAGACGTCGTGCTTGATGCACTCGCGCGCGAGCGCGTCCATGTCGCGCGGGTTGGTGATGAGCACCATCTCGGCGGCCCACTTCGTGAAGACGAGCGTCGCCGTGAGCGAGAAGATGTGGTAGAGCGGCAGCGCCGTGAGGACCGTTTCGCGCCCCTCTTCGAAGGCGTTGGAAATCCACGCGCTCACCTGCAGGATGTTGGCGATGATGTTGCGGTGCGTGAGCTCGGCGCCCTTGGCGACGCCCGTGGTGCCGCCGGTGTACTGCAGGAACGCGAGGTCGGAGGACTTCACTTCGACGGACTTGAACCCTGCGGAGGCGCCCCGGGAGAGCGCGTCGCGGAAGAAGACGGCGCCGGGGAGCGTGTACTCGGGGACCATCTTCTTCACGTGCTTGATGATGAAGTTCACCATCCAGCGCTTCGGAATGGGAAGCATGTCGCCTGCGGCCGTGAGGACCACGTGGCGGCAGTCCGTCCCGGGCAGGGCTTTTTCGAGCGTGCGGGCGAAGTTCTCGATGATCACCACCGCCTTTGCGCCGGAGTCTTCGAGCGTGTGGTGCACCTCGCGGGCCGTGTAGAGCGGATTGATGTTCACGACCGTGAGCCCCGCGCGCAGGATGCCGAAGACGGCGACCACGTACTGCAGAAGATTGGGCATCATCAACGCGACGCGGTCGCCCGGCTCGAGGCCGAGCGTCTGCAGATAGGCCGCGAAGTCGATGGAGAGCTTCCTCGCGTCGGCGTAGGAGAGGTCGGCGCCGAGATTGGTGTAGCCCGTGCGCTTGGGGAACTTGCGGGCGGCCTCGTCGAGGACGGCCGGAATGTTCGGGTAGCTGTCGGGATCAATCGTGTGCGGAACGCCGGCGGGATAGACGCCGTACCAGGGGAAGTCAGCCATTGGAGGTTTCCAGAAAAATCAGAGCGGGCCCGAGTGTAACCGAAAGGAGGGGCTCAAAGAGCGTTGTTCAGAAGCAAAATGCCGGCGCGGGGCGCCCGGGGAGGGGACGCGCCGGCGCCGGCATTGCGGAATTCCGGACGGGGCGCGGCGCGCTCCGTCCGGAATCGTGACCGTCAAGCCTGCAACGTGAGGCAGTGGCGGGCGTAGTTCTCGACGTCTTCCCAGTCGGTGTAGTCGATGATGGCGGTCGGCTCCGTCGGGCCCTTCGTCATCTTCATGATCATCTGGATCGCCTTGGTGTCGAACCAGCGCCAGTTCGGGTAGTCCACCTTGCCGGCGAAGCAGTGCGCGTCCTTGGGCTTCCAAGGGTTGTTCTGCAGGAACTTGCGCGTGTAGACGTTGCCCTCGGGCGTGGCCTTGGCGGGCGTGCGGGCGACGACCGAAACGGAGAAGAAGCTCGTGGCCTTGGCGTCGAGGATCGCCTTGTAGCGGTTGACGAAGGCGACCAGCTGACGCTCGAACTTGCCGTAGAAGACCGGCGCGCCGATGATCACGAGGTCGTACTTGTTCCAGTCGAGACCCTCGCGGTCGGCTTCCATCACGCACATCAGATCGGCCTGGTTGCCTTCGGCGATCACCGTCTCCCAGATGCGGCGGGCGATGCGGGCGGTGTGGCCGTAGTTGCTGTGGTAGAGAACGAGCACTGACTTCATTTTTTGTTTCTCCTGCGTGCGGCAGGCGTCGAGATGGGAAAACGATGGGCCCAACTGCCGCCGCCTGACGTCCGCGCCTGCTGATTCGAATGTGGCGGACGTTGTTGATGTTATCGCGGGGGGATTTTATGGTTCTTAAGAGCCGCCGCCCGACCTCCGCGGGGTTTCCCCTGAGTCTGAGGCGCGGCGGGTGCTGATTTCCCGGGAAGATTTCACGGTGCGGCGCGCGGTCGGTGTTAGAATCCGACCCCTCAAGTACGTCCCGCGACGCGGGCCGCATCCGCGCGGCCGTCCCGGGTTCCGTTTCCCTAAAGATGGATTCATATGGCAAAGGAAGATCTCATTGAGATGTCGGGTCAGGTCCTGGAAGTGCTCCCGGACGCCCGCTACCGAGTGAAGCTCGACAACGGTCATGAACTGATCGCCTACACGAACGGCAAGATGCGCAAGCACCACATCCGCATTCTCGCCGGCGACCGCGTTTCGCTCGAACTTTCGCCGTACGATCTGACGAAGGGCCGCATCACCTTCCGTCATATCGAGGGCCGCGCGCCCGCCGCGCCGCAGGGGCAGCGCCGCCGCTGAGGCCCTTCCCGCCCTTGCGTCTGTTCCGGCTCCCCTAAGGACCCGGGGCGGCGTGAAAAAGAAGAAGCCCGCTCGGAGGAGATTCCTTCGCACGGGCTTCGTCGTTTTTGCGGCCGGGAGAGCGCTCCTCTCTGGCAAGGAGCTCCCCGGGAGCGCCGCTAGAAGACGTCCTTGAACGTGATGAAGAAGGTCGTCGTGAGGTGATAGAAGACCGGCGCGGCGAAGGTGACGGGCGCGAGGCGCGCGAGCAGCCCGCGCGTCATGTAGGTCTCCTCTTCGCCCGCGAGCCGCTCCACACCCATGCTGCGGCGGACGCAGTTGAAGACGAGGTCGCCGAGAACGCCCGCGATCACGACGGCGAGCGACATTAGGAGCGCCTGCCAGAAGCGGAAGGGCGTGATCCAGTACATGAGCGCGCCGGCGATGAAGCCGCACAGGCACCCGATCGTCGTGCCCACCACGGTGCGGTTCATGTTGAAGCGCAGCTCTTTGCCCTTGAGCATCGAGCTCGCCAATGCGCCGCAGAGGTCCGAGACGAAGATCACGAGCAGGAAGTAGAGCATCAGGAGCGGCCCGGAGGAGCCGTAGCGCGTGAGCTCGAGCGTGGCGATCGCCGGCGCGTGCGAGAGGCAGAAGACGCAGAGCATCAGACCCCACTGCACCTTCGCGACGCGCTCGAGGTAGCGGTCCGTGTCGTGCGAGAAGGCCATGATCACCGGAAGCGCGAGGAAGAGGTAGACCGGGATGAAGAGCGTGAAGATCTCCGGTCGGTCAAAGCCGATGGCGACGTACTGGAGCGGAATCGCCAGATAGAAGGCGACCACGAGGGCGTAGTGGTCCGTGGGCTTCGTCGGCGTGATCGCGATGAACTCGCGCAGCAGGAAGAAGCTGATGAAGGCGAAGAACAAGAGAAGCGCGGGCTGCCCGAGCAGGAAGGCGATCGTGAAGACCGCGATGAGCCACCAGGCCATGCGCAGGCGCGAGGAGACGACCTTGAGGCGCTGCCGGCGCTCCGGTGTGACGACGCGGCTGAGCGCCCAGGAGACGTAGAAGGTGCCCAGGGCGGCGATCAGCGTCAGGCCGACGAAAAGGAAGGCGTACGCTTCCTGAATGTGGAAACCGAGTCTCATGCTTTGGAAAGTTCAATGACGGCGTCGCGCGCGCGGTTGAGGAAGTCGTCCTTCAGGTCGGTGGGCGAGTGCGGGATCGGGGCGCCGAAGCGCACCGAGCAGACCGTCGGGACCGGAATGAGTACGCCCTTGGGCATGGCGCGGTGCAGGTTTTCGATGTAGACCGGAATGAACTCGACGTCGGGGAATTCCGTCATCAGGTGCCAGATGCCCGACTTGAAGGGGCTCGGCAGCGGCTGCGGCCGGCGCGTGCCCTCAGGGAAGATGATGAGCGAGTCGCCCTGACGGAGCGCCTCGCGCAGCGGGTCGAGCGGGTTGGCGTGTTCGCGCCGGCGCCGGTCGATGAGCACGCAGCGCAGCTCGTCGAGGGCGATGCGGCGGCGCAGCACGCCCTTCTCCCAGTAGTCCTTGGCGGCGACCGGGCGGACGCGGCTGCGCAGCTCCGGCGGCAGCGACGCCCAGATCACGATGGTGTCGAGGTGGCTCGTGTGGTTGGCGAAGTAAATGCGCTGGCGCGGAGACGGCGCACAGCCCTGCCAGTGCGGATAGGCGCCGACGAGAAGGCGCGTGAGCCACACGATGGGGGTCATCAGCTTGAACGGGGTGAACACTGCTTTTGACGTCTCTTGACGTGAAAGGTGAATGCAATCCCTCCATTATCCTGCATCCGGCGTCGGTCGGACCGAGGCGAGCGCGCCCTCGATGAAGCGCTCGAGCGCGGCGGGCGTGCAGCGGCCGGCGAGCGCCGTCTCGTCGGCGCCGCCGGTGAAGAAGACGACGCAGGGAAGGCGCGAGACGCCGCAGGATTGGGTGAGCTCCTCCATGCGCGCGACGTCGGCCTCGGCAAAGTGCGCCCGCGCGGCGTACTTTGCGGCGGCCGCCTCGAAGACGGGCGCCGAGGCGCGGCAGGCGCCGCACCAATCGCCCGTGAACCGCACGAAGACAGGGCCGCCCGCATTGATGAGGGACTCGAGGGCGGTTGGGCTGAGCTCGAGCGCGCTCACGGCTGCGCCTCCCGGCGTCCCGGGTGCGCCGCCCGCTCGGCTTCGTCGCGGGCCTTCTCGGTTGTCTTCTCCGTGCGATTTATGGGCGAGGCGATCTTCGTCACCGCCGGATCGTCGAGCGAGCCCTTCACCTCGTATTCGGTCGAGAGGAAGTTCGAGATCTGGTCCTTGAGGACCCATTGCGCGATGAGGGTGCCGATGCCGACGGCGGGGTTGGCGATGGCGAGCGCGAGCGAGGGCCCTTCGGCGTTGATGCTCGGCAGTACGAGCGCCTTGAGGTCGAGGATGTTGTTGACGAGGTCCACGTCGCCCGAGGTGACCACCGTGGCGGCGCTCCCGGCGAGTGCGGTCTTCTCGACGCGCAGAACGCCCGACTCGAGTCGGGACTGCGCGTTGAAGGAGTCGAAGCGCAAGCCCTTGGCGAGGACGTCGCGGAAGTCGAGCGTGAGGCGGCGCAGCAGGTGCTGCATCGAGAGCAGCGAGAGGAGCCGCCCCGCTCCCGGCTCGACCTGCAGCAGCTGCCCGGCGCCAAGTTCCATCGAGACGGGGCCCGAGAGGGTCCTGAGGCTGAAGGCCGAAGGTCGGCCCGCCCAGGAGAGCTCAAGGTCGGCGCGGCCGGGGGCGCCGCGCAGGACGTCGTCGAAGGCGAGGCTCGAGAGCATGTCGCCCGCATCGCGCACGATGAGCGCGGCCTTGAGTTTGGTCGTGCCGGCCTCTTCGGGGGTGGGCCGCAGCCAACCGCCCGAACTCGTGAGGGTCGCTCCGGCATTGCGCACGACGAGCTCGTCGAGGCGCCACTCCCGCCCGAGGGCGGTCATCGGCAGGTTGTGCGCCGTCGCCTCGAGCTTGCCGATGCGGCGCTCGCCCCAGCGGAGGTCGTCCACGACCACCGAGAGGTCGGGCAGCATCGGCATCGCGTTGAGGGCGTTGAGGACGGAGGAGCCTTCGCCGGAGGTTCCGGAAGGCTGCGCGGGGGCGGTATGCGCAACGGCGTCCTTCGGTTCGGCGGCGGGCGCGGCAGGAACGTAGAGGCGGCCGAGCTTCACCGTGAGCTTCGGCGTGCGCCCCGGAGCCTCCTCGAGGTATTCAACCTGGCCCGAGGCGAGCGGGCCCTGCGTGCGCAGGTGCCAGAGCCCCGGGAGCTGCAGCCAGGTGGCGTCCACGCCGCCGAACGAGCGCCCCTTCCAGACGAGGTCGTCGGCGGCGAAGTCCACGCGGGTGAGGGGGGCGGGCTTGGGGGCGGCACCTGCGCCGCGCTGCGCCGCGTCAAAGTGTGCGCCGGCGCGCTCCCAGGCCTGCGCCCAGGCGGTGAGGTCCACCGCGCCCGTCTTCACGACGGCCTCGAACCCCGAATCGACGCGCCGCATCGGGGCGCCGACGCCCACGAAGCCGTGCGAAAGCCGGTCCTTCTCCCAGGCGAGCGCGACGTTGACGAGGGGCGCGGTGGTGAATTCGAGCGCGGTCGAGCCGCCGCCGCTCCGGTAGGAGAGCTTCGCGGGGAGCTTTTCCGCGGCGGTTTTGCTCAAGGGGGCGGGGAGGTGGGAGGCGACGCCCTCGAGCGAGCTCTCGGCTTCAAGCCGGAAGGGGGCGCCCGCCGCCCAGGGGATGAACACCTCGGCACGCACGGGCGCGGCGCCAGAGAACTCACGGAACCAGGGCGCGAGGAAGGGATGGTCGACGAGGCGCTCGAAGTCTTCGGCCGAGCTCTCGGCGTGGATGTCGAGGCGCACCGCTTTTGCGTCCGAGGCCGCCGTGACCTTGAGCGGACCCGCCGCCGTGCGGCCGGCAAAGGGCTTGGGCGTCGAGATGCCCTCAGAGGCGACGACGAGTCGCCCCGTGAGGTCGAGCGCTTCGGGAAGGATGGGCAGATACGTGAAGCGCCCCTTCGAGAGGTCGGCCGTGACGGTGTAGGAGGTCTTGTCTCCGGGTCCCAGCGGCACGTGCAGGGAGATTGCGGCGGAGACGGGGCCCGAGCCCTTCGACTGCGCAAAGGGCGTGCCGATCGCGTCCCGGAGAAACTTCGCGCGGCCGAGGTAGGCGAGCGCGGCGCCGAGGTCGCCCGTCACCGTGCCGTCCACGGTGAGCACCGGTGGCGAGGCGGTGAAGTCGGCGATCTCAACCTTCACTTTCGAGGCGGAGAGCTGCTGCGAGCGCGCGCTCTTGCCCGTGATCGTCATGCGGTTGCCGACGAAGGCGAGGTGCCCCCGGATGTCGGTGAGGACGGGCCACTCGGCCGCGCGCACCCAGCCGCCGTCGGCGCTCTTTGCGTGCGAGGGCATGAAGTCCATGGAGCCCGCCTCGACGTCCGCCTCGATGCGGAATTCGCCCTTGTCCCGGTCCGCGCCGTCCCAGGGGAAGCTCTCGAGCGGGCCGCGCACGGCGAAGACGCCGTTGGCGCCGCGCCCGGCGATCACGGCCGACTCGACGTAGTCGAGCGCCGGGTCGCCCACGACCAGGGGGAGGTACTTGTGCACGGCCGCGCCGTCGGCGCGCTCGATCGTGCCCGAGAGGTCGATTTCGCCCGGGCCTCCCGTGCCGCGCCACCTGCCCGCGGCCCGCGCGAGTCCGTCGCCGTTGAGGAGCACGACGTCGGTAAAGGCGAGCTCCAAGGGATCGCCCATCTTCACGTGCACGGCGCCCGTGAGCTTCGTCACGTCGAAGCGCGGCGTGCGGAAGACCTGCGGGAAGTAGAGCGCGGCGTAGTGCGTGTCGAGTTCGATCGTGAAGGCGCCCGCGCCTTCGGCGCGCACCATGCCAGAAAGGTTGCGGAAGCCCGGGAGCGGTCCATCGCCCGCGGGAAGCGTGAGGCCGGTGAAGTTCCCCGAGAGGGTCCAGTTCTTCGGATCGGCCCAGTCGCCCTCGAATGCGGCCGAGACGTCCGAGAGCCGCCCCGAGACGGCCTTTTCAGTCAGAAAGTCGAGCGCCGCCTGCGGGAGCGGCAGCGCGGGGCCGAGCCGGGCGATCGTGCCGACGGCCACTTCGGAGGCGCTGAAGCGGCAGCCCGTGGGCGTGCGCGTCTCCGTGAAGCCGCATTCGGCCGTGAGCTCCGCCGGGCCGAAGCGCGTGCCTTCGCCCGTTTGGAAGGCGAAGTTCGAGGCTGTGAAGCTCAATGACGAAGCGCTCTGCGCGAAGGCGAAGCGCCCTGAGAGCGACGGAAGGTCGAGTTCGGCGAGTTCGGGTGCGATCTGCGCGCGCACGTCGGCGACGTTCACGGATCCGGAGAGTCGTGTGATCCGGTCGCCCTCGAAGTCCGCCCAGAGCTTCGCCGCGCCGAAGCCGTCGCGCAGGATGCCGCCGAGGCCGATCCGTTCGAGGAGCCGGTCCACGGCGGTGCGCGGTAGGTCCGCATAGGCCGTCCCCCGCCAGGTGAGCGGGTCGTCGGCCTGCATGAAGAAGTGCTTCTCGATGCGTCCGCGCAGGTCGAAGGCGCTTGCTGCGTCGTCGATGCGGATCTCGCCCTGCGCGGCGGCGCGGTAGTCGAGGATGCGCTGCTCGAAGGCCGCGTTGACGCGCTCGAGCGAGACGGTGCGCGCACTGGCGGCCGTCTCGTCGGTGTAGCGGAAGGAGCCCCCCTCGATCATGAGGCGCCCCTGGGCGAAGAGCAGGCCGAGCACGCTCGCACCGGCGGTGTCCTTGCTCTCCTCCCGGGGAGACGAAAGGTCGATCGTGAAGCCCGCGACGTCGAAGGTGCGCGCGCCGATGCGGCGCACGTTGAGCTCGGGATTCGAGAGGATGAGCGTGGCGAAGCGCGGCTCGAGGTGCCAGAGCGACCCCCAGGCGAGCTCGGCTTCGATTTTGGGCAGATGAAGCGACACGGGGCCGCCGCGGCGCGTAAGGGTCACGTCCTCGAGCACGACGACCGGGCGCAGCAGCGTGAAGCCCACCTCGATGCGGTCCGCCTTCACGACGACGCCCGTGGCTTCGGTGAGGAGTCGCTCGTATTCGGAGAGATGCTCGGGGAGCTCGTGCGTGACGAACCAGCGCGAGAAGAGGATCGCCGCGCCTGCGGTGAACCAGAGTGCGAGCAGCACCCTGAGCGCGGTGCGCGCAAGCGGCCGGGCTCCGCGCGCAGTGCGGGGAGGCCTGCCGCCGCTCTTGGTGGTTCGGCGGGTTTCGTTCACGGTTGTTTGATGGAGGACGGTGCGTTTTGGGTGAACGTTAGCACGCGTCGGCGCGCCGGGGCGCGGGGCAGGTGCTACATACAATTGCATCAGGCGCGCGTCTTTTCTTCCTCGGGGAGGAGACGCGTATCCGCACGCCTGTCCAAAAGTGGAGGAAGAGGAAATGGAGAAGCCCACGCTCGAGCAGACCGCAGAGCTTTCAGTGTTCGCCGCGCGTTCGCTCAAGGCGATGCTGCCCGGCGGGACGGACGCAGAGAGGCTCGAGCGGTTCGCGTTGCTCTGCAGCGAGCCCTGGACGCGCGGGCGCATCGTCCAACGCATCGGCGCGGCCGCAACGAGCGAGGCGCTCGACCTGGAGCTCCGGCTCCTGAGGCGCGACCTGATGCTCTCCCTCATCGGCCGCAACGCCACCGGAGCCTGCGGCTACGACGAGGTGGTCGAGACGATGACGATCTTCGCCGAAGAGGCCGTGCGGGCGGTGGTGCGCGTGCATGCGCGCGAGCTCGCCGAACGCCTCGGCGTTCCCTCGAGCCCCGAGGGCGTGCCGCAGGACCTCCTCGTGGTCGGCATGGGCAAGCTCGGCGGCGCCGAACTCAACGTGTCCTCCGACATCGACCTCATCTTTCTCTTCGACGAGGACGGCGAGACGCGGCCGACCGCGGAATTCCCGAACGCCCGCCGCTCGGTGACGAACGAGGAGTTCTACGCGCGCCTCGCGCGGCGCATCATTCCGGCCCTGAACGATCCCGAAGGGCCAGGATTCGTCTTCCGCGTGGACATGCGGCTGCGCCCGAACGGCGACGCCGGACCCATCGTCTCCTCGAGCGGCATGCTCGAGGAGTACCTCTACACGCAGGGCCGCGACTGGGAGCGTTTCGCCTGGCTCAAGGGCCGCGTCGTGAGCGGTCCGGTCTTCGCCCCGCCCAAGGCGTTCGCGCAGCAGGTGAAGAGTATCCACGGCCTCGTGCAGCCCTTCGTCTTCCGCAAGTACCTCGACTTCAACGCGATCAGTTCGCTCACGAAGCTCCATGAGCTCGTGCGCGCCGAGACGAACCGCCGCGAGCAGGCGCGCGGGCGCGAGGGCTGCAACGTGAAGTTGGGCCGCGGCGGCATCCGCGAGATCGAGTTCATCGTGCAGACGCTGCAGGTGATCCGCGGCGGGCGCGAGCAAAAGCTGCACGGCCGCTCGACGCTGCCGATGATCGACGCGTTGGTTGAGGCGGGCGCACTCGCCGAAGACGTGGCGCACCGCCTCTCGGCTGCCTACGTGTTCCTGCGCGACGTCGAACATGCGCTGCAGTACGTGGACGATCAGCAGACGCAGTGGCTGCCGCGCGGGGGCGACGTGCTCCGGCGCGCCGCGGGACTCCTCGGCGCCGACCCCGACGAACTTTGGCGCGAGGTCGAGGGCGTGCGTGAATTCGTCGCCTCGACCTTCGACGGCGTCTTCCACGTGAACGAGGAGAAGGCCGAAGTTCAGGACGAGGGCCGCTGGCCCCTCGGCTGGGCCGAAGGGACGCCCGCCGCGCCCGAGATGCTCGAACATCTGCTCGAGCGCTTCGGCTACGGCGCGGCCGCGGCCGCCAACGGTGAACTCGCCTCACGCATCCTTTCGCTCGTGCGCGGCCGGCGCTCCTCGATGCTCTCCGAAGAGGCCCGCACGCGCCTGCGCCGGCTCGTGCAGTTCGTGGTTGAGAAGTGCCCCGAGTGGATCGAGCGCTCCGGTGCGCGCGTGATCTCTCCGGCCGAGGAGCTCTCGCGCTACCTGCAGCTGCTCGAGGCGATCGCGGGGCGCTCGACCTATGCGGCGCTGCTCTACGAATACCCGAGCGCCGCGGCCCGCGTCGGCCGCGTGCTCGCCGCTTCGCGCTGGAGCACGGACTACGTCGTGCGCCATCCGATCGTGCTCGACGAGCTTGTCGATGCGAGGAGCTCCGAAATGGACGACTTCACGCCCGTCGACTGGAGCGCCTGGCGGGAGTCCCTCCACGCGGAGCTCGTCTCCGCCGAAGGCGACCAGGAGCGGCAGATGAACTATCTGCGCGACGCGCACCACGGCGCGGTCTTCCGGCTTCTCGTCGCGGATCTCGACGGGCGGTTCGCCGTCGAGCGGCTCGCCGACCAGCTCTCGGCCCTCGCCGACGCGGTGATCGCCGAGGTGCTCGACCTTGCCTGGTCGGGAATGCCCGGCCGTCCCGAGGAGCCGCCGCACTTCGCCGTGATCGGCTACGGGAAGCTGGGCGGCAAGGAGCTCGGCTACCAGAGCGACCTCGACCTCGTCTTTCTCTACGACGATCCGGATCCGGACGCGGATCGGCGCTACAGCCGACTCGTGCGTCGCATGATGAGCGCGCTCACTGTGCAGACCTCCTCGGGCAAGCTCTTCGACGTCGATCTGCGGCTGCGGCCGAACGGCGAGAACGGACTCGCGGTCTGCTCCTTCGAGATGTTCTCGCGCTACCAGCGCAACATCGACGGCAACGGCGCCTGGCTCTGGGAGCACCAGGCGCTCACGCGCGCGCGGTTCGTCGCCGGCGACCCGGACCTCGGCCGGCGCTTCGAAGTCGAGCGCGCCGAGATTCTGCGCACCCCGCGCGACCGCACGGCGCTCGCACGCGAGATCGGCGCGATGCGCGCGCGCATGCTCGAGGGCCACGCCAACACGAGCGGGCTCTTCGACCTGAAGCAGGATCGCGGCGGCATGGTGGACGTGGAGTTCATCGTGCAGTACTGCGTGCTCGGCTGGAGCGCGGAGCACCCCGAGCTTGTCAACAACTTCGGCAACATCCTGCTCCTCGAGATGTCGGCGCGCCTCGGCATCCTCGACGAGACGCTCGCCGCCCGTGCGGCGTGCGCCTACCGCCGCTACCGGGCGCTGCAGCACGAGATCCGCCTCAACGCGGGCGAGAGCGTTCCGGCGCGCGTCCCGGCCGCCATGATCGAGGACGAGGCGCAGGCCGTGCGCGCACTCTGGCGCAGCGTCTTCGGCGAAGACGGGCCCGAGCGCAAATCCGCGTAACGACATCTTTCCGGCGCGCCCGAGGCGGGTGCGTCCGGGCCTATCATCAGCACTTTTCCCACGTCTAAACGCAGAGTTCCTCATGCCGCTTTTCCGTTCTGAATACCATGCGCCTTCGTGGTGCCCCGGCGGACACCTTCAGACGGTCATTCCTGCGCGCATCACCCCGCGTCCGCACGTCGCGTACCGGCGCGAAATCGTGGACACGCCCGACGGCGACATCGTCGCTTGGGACTGGGCGACGCCCGAGCCCGCGGACCCGTCCGCACCCGTGCTCGTGCACTTCCACGGACTCGAGGGCGGCAGCGACAGCCACTACGCCGAGGCGCTCATGAGCGAGTGCGCGCGGCGCGGCTGGCGCGGCGTCGTGGCGCACTTCCGCACCTGCGGGGGCGTGATGAACCTCAAGCCCCGCGCGTACTTCGCGGGCGACACGGCGGACAACGCCTGGGTGCTGCGCACCGTGCACGGGCGCTTCCCCGCAGCGAAGCTCTACGCCGTCGGCGTCTCCCTGGGCGGCAACCAGCTCGTGAAGTGCCTCGGCGACCTCGGCCGTGAAGCCGAAGGGCTCGTCGAGGCGGCCGTCTCGATCTGCGCACCTATCGACCTCGTCGCCGGGAGCGAGCGCATCAACAAGGGCGTCAACACGCTCTATGCGGACATGTTCCTCAAGACGCTGCGCGAGAAGCTCATCCTCAAGGCGAAGCAGTACCCGGACATGTTCGACATCGAGGCTGTCAAGCGCTGCCGAAGCCTGTATGATTTCGACGACATCTATACGGCGCCGGTCCACGGGTTCAAATCCGCCATGGACTACTGGCAGAAATGCTCCGCAAAGCAGTATCTGCCCAACGTGCGGGTGCCGCTTCTCCTTCTGAACGCCAAGAACGATCCGTTTCTGCCTGCCTGGGTTCTTCCCACGGCCGCAGAGATGAGCTCGTCCGTCATCGGTGAATTCCCCGAGGAGGGCGGCCACGTGGGCTTCCCCGAAGGCGGGAGGTTCTCGGGAGACCTGTGGTATCTGCCGCGCCGCGTGATGCGCTTTTTCGGCACCGGCAGCTGAATCCTGCTGCGTCGGGTGCCCCTCCTTCGTTGACCCACTTCGAAGGGCGCGCCGGATTTCCGCCGGAGATGCGCCCTCAGGAGCACCCATCATGGCCGCCAGCCGCATCTCGTCCTTCGCGGACCTCAACTCGCACTCCTCCCGCATCGGGCTCGTCACGCTCGTCCTCTTCATCCTCACCATTCCGCTCGGCAACTGGGTGGTGATGAACGTCGGCCTCGTCTGCGACCCGAACGGTCCCTGCCTCATCCCCGTCTGGCCCGGCGTCTGGTCGCCCTCGGCCGTGATGCTCGCCGGCCTCGCCCTGGTGCTGCGCGACGCCGTGCAGTCGCTCCTCGGCAACCTCTGGACGGTTGCGGCGATCCTTGCGGGCGCCGTGCTCTCGGCCGTCCTCGCCGAACCCGCGGTCGTGCTCGGCTCCACCTGCGCCTTCCTCTTCTCCGAGCTCGCCGACTTCGCCGTCTACACGCCGATGAGAAAGCGCCTGCCCTCGACGGCGGTGATCGTCTCGGGGCTCGTCGGCTCGGTGGTGGACAGCATGATCTTCCTCACGCTCGCCTTCGGTTCGCTCGACTACCTCTTCGGACAGGTGCTCGGCAAGTTCTGGATGAGCCTCGCGGGCGGCCTCGTGCTCTGGCTCTGGCGTCAGCGCCACGCCGAATTGAGCGCCGTGCGCGCCTCCTGAGGCCCCTCCCGCCGGCTAAGCGCCTCTTAACGGCGGGCGGCGACAATCCCAGGGCACACATTCTTCCTTCGGGCCGCCGCGTGCGGCCCGACGTTTGTCCGCTCTCAGCCGGGGCGGACGGTCCGCCGAGGCTCTCATGCAGGATTCCACCGTCCCCAGCGCCGCGCAGCCGCGCGCCGCGGTTCTCCTCATCAACACGGGTTCGCCCGACGCGCCCGAAGCGGGCGCGGTGCGCGAGTACCTCGCGGAGTTCCTCTCCGACGGCCGCGTGATCGAGCTGCCGAAATGGAAGTGGTGGCCGATTCTCCACGGCATCATCCTGCGCGTGCGGCCCGCGAAGAGCGCCGAGCGCTACAAGAGCGTCTGGACCGAGGCGGGCTCGCCCCTCATCGTCCACACCCGCCGCACGGCCGAAAAGCTCGAGGCCGCTCTGGGCGGAAGCGTGCGAGTGGCCTGGGCGATGCGCTACGGACGCCCGTCGGTCGCCGACGTTCTGCGGGGCCTCTGCGCCGGGGGGATCGAGCGCGTCCTCGTGATGCCGCTCTTCGCGCAGTACGCGCCGCAGACCACGGCCGCCTGCTTCGACGCGGTCTTCAAGGCCGCGCTCGGCATGCGCAGCGTCCCGGCGCTGCGCACGGTGCGCGGCTACCACATCGAGCCGGAATACCTCGACGCGCTGGCGCTGCACGTGCGCCGCTTCTGGGCGCAGGCGGGCTCGCCCGTCGCCGCGGGCGGCAGGCTGCTCATGAGCTTTCACGGCGTCCCGAAGAAGGGCGTCGAAATGGGCGACGTCTACGAGAGGGAGTGCCGGGAGACGGCTGCCGCGCTCGCGCGCCGGCTCGAGCTCCCCGAAGGCGCCTGGACGGTGTCGTTCCAGAGCCGCTTCGGGCGCGACGAATGGCTGCAGCCCTACACGCTTCCCCTCGTTGAGAAGTGGGCCCGCGAGGGACTCCCGCGGCTCGACGTCCTTTGCCCGGGCTTCGCCGCGGACTGCCTCGAGACGATCGAGGAGATCGGCGGGGAGCTGCGCGGCGCCTATCTGAAGGGCAATCCTGCGGGGACCTTCAACTACATCCCAGCCCTCAACGACTCCGACGAGGCGGTCGGCGCCTACGCGGCCGTCGCGCGGCGCGCGCTCGCGGGCTGGATCTGACGCGTCCCCGCGGCCCTTGAAAACCGGGCCCGCCGCCCCCATATGGAAGGGAAATGGATTCAAGGGCGCATGGAGGCTGTCCCGGCGTCCCCGGCGGACGACGGGACTCACTGCGGTCCGCGCGCTCTTCAGACCCGAAAGGATGAACGGAAAAAATGACTGAAGCTCAGAACGAAACGGCCGGGAAGAAGTCCCAGGAAGAGTGCTGCTGCGGCGGCGAAGGCGGCTGCGGTTGCCACGGTCACGAAGCGCATGAGGCCGCTCCTGAAGCCGCGAAGGCCGGATGCGGTTGCGGCGAAAAGAAGGAGGCGGGCACTGAAAAGGCCTGCACCGTCGAGGATCTGCAGGTCGCGCTGAAGCTCTCCGAGGCGAAGGTTCTTGAGCACTACGACCTCTACGTTCGCGCGATGGCGGAACTTGAAAACACCCGCCGCCGCTCCTCCGAGGAGATCGTGAAGGCGCGCAAGTACGCGATCGAGAAGTTCGCCGAAAACCTGCTCCCGGTCGTCGACAGCCTTGAGAAGGCCCTCGAGGCGACGGCCGGCCAGCCCGACAGCCCGATCCGCGAGGGCATGGAGGCGACCTACCGCCAGTTCATGCACGCGCTCGACGTCTCCGACATGAAGCCGATCGACCCGAAGGGCGAGCCCTTCAACCCGCATCAGCATCAGGCGATCACGATGGTCCCGGCGCCTGAGGGCCTGAAGTCGGGCGACGTCGTGCAGGTCTTCCAGCGCGGTTGGAGCATTGCGGGCCGCGTGCTGCGCCCGGCGATGGTGAGCGTCGCACAGTAAGCCTGCAGCGCCTCCCTGCAGCGGCCCCCGAAGCCCCGGCTCCTCTCCAGACGGAGGTCCGGGGTTTTTTCATGCTTCCCGGAGGGCGCCCGGTGGGCGTCCCAAAAAAGTTTTCACCCCGGGGCTTGAAATTCCCCGGCCGGGCCCCATATAGGGATTAAAGAGCGAATGAGCCGGTGCGGAGCATCCCCCCGAGGGGTGCAAAGAGCGCCGGCCGGAAAGATTTTCAGAAGCGCTGCGCCCGGTCGCTCCCGCAGCCCGCCCGCCCCAAAGGAGACGGGCCTGGGCGGCGGCTCCGGACGTCATGGTCCGGACCCCCGAAAGGGAGCGGCGGACGGCGCGGCAAACAAAAGGAACCACGACAAATGGCAAAGATCATCGGCATTGACCTCGGCACGACGAATTCCGCGGTCGCCATCATGGAAGGCGATCACGTCAAGGTCATCGAGAACAGCGAAGGCGCCCGCACGACGCCCTCGATCGTTGCTTACATGGACAACGGCGAGATCCTCGTCGGCGCTCCTGCGAAGCGTCAGGCCGTCACCAACCCGAAGAACACGCTCTTCGCGGTGAAGCGTCTGATCGGCCGTCGTTTTGACGATCCGGAAGTGCAGAAGGACCTCAAGCTCGCGCCCTTCAGCATCGTGCGCGCCGACAACGGCGACGCCTGGGTTGAAGTGAGCGGCAAGAAGCTCGCTCCGCAGCAGGTTTCGGCCGAAGTGCTCCGCAAGATGAAGAAGACCGCTGAGGACTACCTCGGCGAGCCCGTCACGGAAGCCGTGATCACGGTGCCGGCCTACTTCAACGACAGCCAGCGTCAGGCGACGAAGGACGCGGGCCGCATCGCCGGTCTCGACGTGAAGCGCATCATCAACGAGCCGACCGCGGCCGCGCTCGCCTTCGGCATGGACAAGGGCGGCAACGCCGACCGCAAGATCGCGGTCTATGACCTCGGCGGCGGCACGTTCGACATCTCGATCATCGACATCGCCAACATCGACGGCGACAAGCAGTTTGAAGTCCTCTCGACCAACGGCGACACGTTCCTCGGCGGCGAAGACTTCGACCAGCGTCTCGTCGACTACATCATCAACGAGTTCCGCAAGGACACGGGCGCCGACCTCTCGAAGGACGTCCTCGCCCTGCAGCGCCTGAAGGACGCCGCTGAAAAGGCGAAGATCGAGCTCTCGAGCCGTCAGGAAACCGAGATCAACCTGCCCTACATCACCGCCGACGCCACGGGTCCGAAGCACCTCAACATGAGCATCACCCGCGCGAAGTTCGAGAGCCTCGTCGAGGATCTCGTCCAGCGCACGATCGAGCCGCTCACCAAGGCGCTGCGCGACGCGAAGGCCGACAAGAACGACATCACCGACGTGATCCTCGTGGGCGGCATGACCCGCATGCCGCGCGTGCAGGAAGTGGTCCGCGAGTTCTTCGGCAAGGAACCCCGCAAGGACGTCAACCCGGATGAGGCGGTCGCCATCGGCGCCGCGATTCAGGGCTCGGTCCTCACGGGCGAACGCCGCGACGTGCTGCTCCTCGACGTCACCCCGCTCACCCTCGGCATTGAAACCCTGGGCGGCGTGATGACCGCGATGATCAAGCGCAACACGACGATTCCGACCAAGCACTCGCAGGTCTTCTCGACCGCCGAGGACAACCAGCCGGCCGTCACCATCAAGGTCTATCAGGGCGAGCATGAAATGGCCGCCTCGAACAAGCTCCTCGGCGAGTTCAACCTTGAAGGGATTCCGCCGTCTCCGCGTGGACTGCCGCAGATCGAGGTGACGTTCGACATCGACGCGAACGGCATCCTCCACGTCTCGGCCAAGGACAAGGCCACCGGCAAGGAGAACACGATCACCATCAAGGCGAGCTCGGGCCTCTCTGAGGATGAGATCAAGCGCATGGTGAGCGACGCCGAAGCGAACAAGGAGGAGGATCACCGCCGCTTTGAACTCGCCCAGGCCCGCAACACCGCCGACGCCGCCGTGAGCCAGGTCCAGAAGACCCTCAAGGAGTTCGGCGACAAGGTCGAGAGCTCCGACCGCGCCGCCTGCGAAGACGCCATCAAGGACGTCGAGGAGAAGGCGAAGGGCGAGGACAAGGACGCGATCGAAAAGGCCGTTGAACGTCTGATGAGCGCCGCTCAGAAGATCGGCGAGAAGATGAACAAGGCCGCGTCCGCCCAGCAGCAGGCCCAGCAGGGTCAGCAGCAGGGTGCGCAGTCGGGCGGCAAGGACGACGACGTCGTCGACGCCGACTTCACGGACGTGAAGAAGTAATCTCTTCCGTCCGGCCCGGACCGCGGCGAGGCCTCCCCCGCGAGGGGGGAGGCGCTCCTTCACGGACGAAGCAGGCGCGGTTTTCGGGACGCCTCCACAAGAAGGGTCGGCTAGAGTTTCCAGCCGGCCCTTTCTTGGGTTGATGAATCCGGTCTCTCAGGAGGCCGACGAAAACGTTTAGTGCAACGAAACGGACATGGCTGAAGAGAACTATTACGAGGTGCTCGGCGTAGAGCGCGGCGCCTCTCAGGATGAAATCAAGAAGGCCTACCGGCGCCTCGCCATGAAGTATCACCCGGACCGCAATCCGGGCGACAAGACGGCCGAGGAGAAGTTCAAGCAGGTGGGCGAGGCGTATGCGGTCCTCTCCGACGAGCAGAAGCGCGCCGCCTACGACCGCTTCGGCAAGGCGGGCGTCGATCCCAACGCCGCCGGCGGCGCCGGCGGCTTCGGCCCGGGCGGCTTCGGCGGCTTCGGCAACATGGGCGGCGGCGACTTCCAGAGCGCTTTCGGCGACATCTTCTCCGACCTCTTCGGTGGCGGCGCCGGCCGCGGCCGCGGTGCGGGTCCGCAGGGGCCGCAGCCGATGCGCGGCAACGACGTGAGCTATTCGCTCGAAGTGAGCTTCGAGGACGCCGCGCACGGCCGCAAGATGGACATCCGCGTGCCCACGTGGGAAGACTGCGCGACCTGCCACGGCTCGGGCTGCCGCCCGGGCACGTCGAAGAAGACCTGCCCGACCTGCCACGGCGCGGGCGTCGTGCGCATGAGCAACGGCCTCTTCCAGGTCCAGCAGACCTGCCCGCAGTGCCACGGCACGGGCGAGGTGATCGCCGATCCGTGCCCGGACTGCGGCGGCACGGGTCACAAGCGCAGCGCCACGGTGCTGCAGGTGAACGTGCCCGCGGGCATCAACGACGGCCAGCGCATCCGCATGGCCGGCAAGGGCGAGCCGGGAGTCAACGGCGGTCCGGCGGGCGACCTCTTCGTCGAGATCCGCGTGCGTCCGAGCGACATCTTCGAGCGCGACGGCGACGACCTGCACATGCAGCTGCCGATTTCCTTCGTGACGGCCGCTTTGGGCGGCGAGGTGGTCGTGCCGACGCTCGAGGGCGAAAGCCGCATCACGCTCCCCGAGGGGACGCAGAGCGGCAAGACCTTCCGTCTGCGTGACAAGGGCATCAAGAATCTGCGCACGCACGAGCCGGGCGACCTCTACCTTCACATCGAGATCGAGACGCCCGTGAACCTCTCGTCCAAGCAGAAGCAGATGCTGCGCGACTTCGACGCCTCCCTCAAGGAAGGCGGAGACAAGCACAATCCGAAGTCCACGGGGTTCTTCGACAAGGTGAAGAAGTTCTTCAAATAAGTCCCGCACCCCGCGGCGCAGAAACGAAAAGCCCGGAAGCTCCTCCAAATGAGCCTCCGGGCTTTTTTTCGTCTCCGGGCGGGAGCGCCGCGCCTTATTTGCCGGCGGACTTCTTCTTGTGCCGCGCGAACCAGGTGAAGAAGACCGGCACGAAGATCGTGGAGATGAAGGTCGCCGCGAGCATGCCGCCGAAGACGCCCGTGCCCATCGAGTGGCGGGCCGACGAGCCCGCGCCCGTCGCCACCACCATCGGGAAGACGCCGAGGATGAAGGCGAGCGAGGTCATCAGGATCGGACGCAGGCGCAGGCCCGCGGCTTCAATGGCCGCCTCGAAGGGGCCCTTGCCCTCCTCCATCTTCTGCGCGGCGAACTCCACGATCAGAATCGCGTTCTTCGCGGTGAGACCGATCAGCACGAGGAGACCGATCTGGAAGTAGATGTCGTTGTTCGTGCCGCGCAGCCAGATCGCCGTCATGGCGCCGAGGAAGGCGTACGGGACGGCGAGCACCACGGCGATCGGGAGCGACCAACGCTCGTAGAGGGCCGCGAGGATGAGGAACATCACGAGGAGGCCGAAGCCGAAGGCCGTGGCCGAGGAGGCGCCGATGCGCTTCTCGTGGAAGGCCTGCCCTGTCCACTCCACCTGGTAGCCGGGCGGGAGGTAGGCGCGGGCCGTCTCCTCGACGATCCGGATCGCCTCGCCCGAGCTCACGCCCTGCACCGCGGCGCCCATGATCGGCGCGCCGAGGTAGCCGTTCATGCGGCCGAGGGACTCCGCGCCCGAGACGCGCTTCCAGGTGGCGAGGGTCGAAATGGGGACCATCTCACCCGAAGAGGAGCGCACGGCCGCGCGCCCGATGTCCGAGGGGAGCGAACGGAACTTCGCGTCGGCCTGCATCACGACGCGGTAGGTTTTGCCGTTGCGCGTGAAGTCGTTGATGTAGGTTGAGCCCAGCATCGTCGAGATGGTGTCGTAGACGTCGTTCACGTCCACGCCGAGGGCGTAGGCGCGGTCGCGGTCCACGGTGAGCTCGAGCTGCGGGCTGTCGGCCGTGAGGGTGCTTCTCAGCCCCGTGAGCTCGGGGCGCTTCGAGAGCTCCTCGATGAAGCCGTCGGTGATCTCCTGGAGCACGAGCGGGTTGTCCGAACCGTGCGAGGTGACGTAGCCCGAGAAGCCGTTCGAGGAGCCGAGGCCCGGAATCGGCGCGGGAAGCACCGCGATGCCGCGGGCGTCGGGGCTCTCGCGCAGCCACTTCGAGAGCCGCTGCTGGTAGTCGTCCGCACTCATCGTGCGGTCCTTCCAGTTCTTGAGCTGCAGGATGAAGGTGGCGGCGTTGGCGCGGATGTCGTTGCCCAACGTGTCGAAGCCCATCATCGTGACGACGTTCTGAACGCCCGGGAGCGACTTGATCTTCGCGAGGAACCCTTCGGCGACCGCCTCAGTGCGCGGGAAGGCCGAGCCCTCGGGGAGTTGGAGCGCCATGCGCACGATGCCCTGGTCCTCCTTCGGAATGAAGGAGGTCGGGGTGCGCTGCAGGAGCTCCCAGGAGCCCGCACAGACGAGCACGAGGATCATCGCCGAGACGACGCGGTGCTTGAGGGCGAGGCGCACGATCTGGAGGAAGCGCACCGTGAAGCGCGCGAGGCCCTGGTTGAAGAGCCGGAACCCCCGCCAGGGCTTCTCCTCGACGGGTTTGAGGAGGATCGCGCAGAGCGCCGGGGTGAGCGTGAGGGCGACGAAGCCTGAAATTACGACCGAGACGGCCACCGTGACGGCGAACTGCCGGTAGAGTTCGCCCGCGATGCCGCCGAGGAAGGCGACCGGGATGAAGACGGCGGAGAGGACGAGCACGATCGCGACGAGGGCGCCCGAAACCTCCTGCATCGCCTTGATGGCGGCGTCGAAGGGCGAGAGCCCTTCGGTGCGCATCAGGCGCTCGACGTTTTCGAGCACCACGATGGCGTCGTCCACCACGATGCCGATGGAGAGCGTCATCGCGAAGAGCGTGAGCGTGTTGAGCGAGAAGCCGAAGAGCCAGAGGCCCGCCATCGTGCCGATGAGCGAGACCGGGACGGCGAGCATCGGGATGAGCGTGGCGCGCCAGCTCTGCAGGAAGATGAAGACCACGAGCAGTACGAGGGCCCCGGCTTCGGCGAGCGTGCGGTACACCTCCTGGAGCGAGGCACCGACGAAGACCGTCGTGTCGTTGGTGATCACGTAGGCGAGCTTGCCTTTCGGAAAGGCCTGTTCGAGCTCGGCGATGCGCGCCTTGACCGCATCGGCCGCCGCCATGGCGTTCGCGCCCGTCTGCAGATAGACGCCGATGTTGACGCCGGGCTGGCCGTTCATGTCCACGCGGAATTCATAGCTGCGCTTGCCCACTTCGGTCGCGGCGATGTCGCGCAGGCGCACGATGCCCTGCGCCGAGGAACTCTTCACGACGACGTCGCCGAACTCTTCGGGGGTGAGGAGCTGGCCCGGCGTGGAGATCTTGTAGTAGAGCTGCTGCTCGGGGAGCGTGGGCGAGGTGCCGATGCGGCCGACGGCGTGTTGCGCGTTCTGTGCGGAGACCGCGTCGTCGACGTCCTTCGTCGTGACGCCGAGCTTCGCCATGCGGTCCGGGTCGAGCCAGATGCGCATCGCCGACTGGACGTTGCCGAAGACGTTCACGTCGCCGATGCCGGGGAGGCGCTTGAGTTCATCGACGATGTTGAGTGTCGCGTAGTCGGCCATGTCGCTCGCCGACATCGACTTGTCGGGCGAATAGAGCGCCATCATTAGAAGGTCGTCGTCCGAGCGCTTCCTCACCGAGACGCCTTGGTCGCGCACGCTCGAGGGGAGCCGCCGCTCGGCCGTGCGCACGCGGTTGTTGATCTCGAGCATCGCGTCGTTCGGGTTCGTGCCGACGTCGAAGATGCACTGGATCGACATGTTGCCGTTCGAGCGGATGCTCGTCGTGTAGTAGAGAAGTCCTTCGATGCCCGAAAGTTGGTCCTCGATCGGCTGAGCGACCGTGCGGGCGATCGTTTCGGCGTCCGCGCCGTCGTAGGTCGCAGAGACGCGCACCGAGGGCGGCGTGATGTTGGGGTACTGCGAGAGCGGGAGCACCCGGAGCGCCACGAGGCCCGCGAGGATGATGAAGAGCGAAAGGACGGTCGCGAAGATCGGCCTGCGGATGCAGAACTGACTGAGCATGCTGCGGGCTCCTTATTGCGCAGACTTCCTGCCGGAATCGGACGAGGCCGTCACGGCCGTTCCGTTCTGCAGCTTGATCATCTGGTTGATGATCACCCGGTCGCCGTCGGCGAGCCCGGAGCGGATCACCCAGTCGGCGCCCTCCCAGAGCCCCACTTCGACGGCTTTCTGCACGGCCTTGCCGTTCTCGAGCACGAAGACGGCGTAGGTGCCGTCGGGGAGTTGCTTCACGGCGCGCTGCGGCACGCGCCAGGCGCTGCGGTCGATCGTGGTCTGGAAGCGGATGCGCAGGAACTCTCCGGGGAGCACCCCGGCCGAGGCGGGAATCTTCGCGCGCATCGTGCGCGTGCCCCTCTGCGGGTCGTAGGTGGGTGCGACGTAGTCGAGCGCGGCGGGAATTTCACTGCCGTCGGCGCGGAAGACCCGAACCGGGGTCTCGGTCGTGACGACTGCGCCCGCGAGGTCGCGGTCCGAGGGCGAGAAGACGACGCGCACGTCGTCGGTCTGCGTGATCGAGGCGAGGACCGAGGACTCCTTCACGACCACGGCGCCGGGATTGAAGAGCGCCTTGGAGACGAAGCCCGACACGGGCGCCTTCACCTGGGTCCAGCCGAGGTTGATGCGCGCCTCCTCTTCGTCCGCCTTCGCCTGCGCGAGCGCGGCGCGCTTCTGGCTGCGCGCGCTCGCCGCGTCGTCGAGCTCCTTCTTCGTGCCCGCACCCGCCTCGAAGAGCCCCTTCGAGCGCCTCCACTCGCGGTCGGCCTGGGCGTACTCGTCTTCGAGCTGACGGCGGGCGGCCTCGGCCGAGGCGAGCTGCGCCGAGAGGCTCGACGGGTCGATCTCAAAGAGCACCCGGCCCGCCTCGACCCGCTCGCCCTCTCGGTAGTTGACCGTGAGGATGCGGCCCGTCGCCTGAGGCTTCACCTCAAGGGCGGCGCCCGACTCGGCCTGGCCGATCGTTTCGAGCCAGTGCGCCTCGTCGGCCGCCTTCACTTCTATGGTCTCGATGGGGAGCGGCGCGCGCGGCGCGGGAGTGGACTTCTGCTGGCCGCAGCCGGCGAGGGTGAGGACGGCTGCCGCGAGGAGCGCGCAGAGAACGGATTTGCGTTGCATGACGGATGCGGAGTAAATGGCCGGTCGTCGGGACCGGCGGGTATTCGACGGAGGAGGACAGTGAGGAAATCTTAGGGACGGAAACTTAGAGCACGCAGAGTGAGGAAGGCGCGGATCTGCAGGGTTGTCAGGGGTTTATCGTAACTTCAAGGGAGTACTCCTTTCGGAATCCCGCTCGCGGCGGACCGGTCGCGAAAAGGCTTCCAAAGGCGTCGGGGCTGTTACAAATTGAGCGTTTGATCGGGGGAGAGGGTGACTGCTTTGCCCTAGTCAAAACTACCTAGAGGCGGGCGCTTCTAGGTGTTTCCACAAGAATATGCAGACAAATCAGAGAACTTATTCGACGCCTGACCTAGATCGAAATGTAAATTCCGGCGCCGTCAATTGTAATTTTTTGTACTTAGTCAAAAGGGGAGCAAGCTCCTACCCCTTTCTTGAGAGGGGACGCCGATAATGCCTGCGTCCTCACTCCAAAGAGAGAAAAGACATGCTCGGATATGACTTTTGGATACAGCTGGTCATCGTTCTGATCTGCTTGTTCTACGGCGCCCGAAAGGGCGGCATGGGCCTCGGCCTCATTGGCGGCGTCGGCCTTATGGTTTTGATCTTCGGGTTCCACATCCCGATGGGCAAGCCCCCGGTCGACGTCATCCTGACGATTCTGGCCGTGGTCTGCGGCTCCGCGAGCCTTCAGGCTGCCGGCGGCCTCGACTGCCTGCTTCAGATCGCTGAACGCGTGCTCCGCAAGCACCCCCGTTCCGTCGTGTACCTCGCTCCGTACCTTTGCTGGTTCCTGACCATCCTCTGCGGTACCGGCCACGTGGTCTACACGATGCTCCCGATTATTTACGACGTTGCGATCAAGAACAACATCCGTCCGGAACGCCCGATGGCCGCTTCGACCATCGCCGCCCAGATGGGCGTGATCTGCTCGCCGGCTGCCGTGGCTGCGGTCTCGATGATCGCCCTGCTCGACGGCTACCAGGTCGGCGGCCGTCCGTTCGGCTTCGTGCAGCTCTTCTCGATCGTGATCCCTGCGGCCATCGTCGGCCTCTTCGCTGAAGCGACCTACTCGTCCTTCCGCGGCAAGGACCTCGACAAGGATCCGGAGTTCCAGAAACTCATTTCTGACCCGGAACAGAAGAAGTACGTCTACGGCGAAAACACGACCCTGATCGGCAAGGTCTTCCCGAAGACCGCCTGGGCCTCCCTCTGGATCTTCCTCGCCACGATCGCGTTCGTTGCGCTGCTCGGCTCCGAGCCCAGCCTCCGTCCGATGGTCGGCAAGAAGGCCCTCGGCATGACGCAGCTCATTCAGATGTGCATGCTCTCCGCCGGCGCCCTGATGGTCATGTTCTGCGGCGTGCGCGCCTCGATGATCTCGAAGGGTTCGGTGTTCCACGCCGGCTGCGTCGCGATCGTTGCGGTGTACGGCGTCGCCTGGATGGCCGACACGATGTTCATGGCTCACCTCGCCGACCTGAAGGTCATCCTGGTGGACTGGGTTAAGGAAGCTCCGTGGACCTACGCCCTCGTGCTGCTCCTCGTCTCCAAGCTCGTGAACTCGCAGGCCGCCGCTGTTGCGACGATCGTCCCGGTCGCCCTTCAGGTTGGTACGCCTCCGGGGCTGGTGGTCGCCTTCTCGTCCGCCTGCTACGGCTACTACATCCTGCCGACGTATCCGTCCGACCTGGCTGCCCTGCAGTTTGACCGCTCCGGTACGACCCACATCGGCCGCTTCGTGATCAACCACTCCTTCATCCTCCCGGGCCTGATCGGTGTTCTCACCGCGACCGGCATGGGCTGGGTGCTCGGCAAGCTCTACGGCTACATCTAAGACACAGATATAACTATCGGTGAGGACGCTTTGATGTGAGCCGCGGCGGCGAAGGGGACCAAGACCCTGAAGCCGCCGGCAGCACCAAAAACCGAGGCGGGGACTCTTCCTGAGGGAAGGGTCCCCGTTCTTCGATATGCGCACGCCCCGGCATGCCGAATGCCGGGGCGTGCGCATGTTCAGGGTTCGGGCTTGCCGCGCGGCCGCTCCGGCCAAAGGCCGTGAGGAGGCGCGCGGTAGCTCGGGGGGCGGGTGGACGGCGCCGCACGCGGGCTGGGCGGTCCCGTGCCGGCGGGTGGTGGAGGGCCGGGTGCGGGGCTCCGCGCTTCATGTGCGGCCCCGGGGG
>ERZ833608.464-NODE-464-length-34201-cov-4.481989_pt1 | contig 34201 bp, 32 predicted proteins | sample MGYA00519694_ERZ833608 | MGnify/ENA primary metagenome ERZ833608 (study PRJEB31850, sample SAMEA3708742) | human gut metagenome | biome: human gut; feature: human-associated habitat; material: faeces | place: China | collected 2014 ... | reverse complement strand
CGTTCCACCTCGCGTGCTCGGTGGAACTTTCGGCAGAAACTACGATAACACCTGTACGTTAGTTTTATGGACGAAAGTGGATTTGCGGGGGCGTTTAATCGGTAAGCGCCATGTTTAGACCACTGGCAGAATTGCCGTGGTAAAACTCTTGACAGTTTTACCAATTGGGGTTTTTAGATTGTTAAGTTGACGTTTGGTAAAACGTTTTTAGCAGGTTGTTTACCATTTGACATCGAAAGGCTCGTTTATGAACCACATCGCTGCTCCAAGTGTTGCTTTTATTTTCGATTGCGACGGAACACTGGTTAATAGCTCCCCCGTCTGGGGCCATGCACAGACCGAGTTATTGCGCCGTCATGGCATTGATGTTACGGTCGACGATTTTGCCCAGTTTGAACATCTTTCGCTGGAGGACGAGTGCCAGGCCTACCACGACACCTGGGGCATTGGCGCGAATGGCGAGGAGCTGTACCGCGAGCTGAGCGACATTCTTATCGATGGCTACTCCAAGGTGCCGCCGCGCGAGGGGCTCCTGTCATTTTTGGAGCAGGCGCTGGAGGCCGGTATTGTCATGTGCGTTGCCACGTCCACGCCGGCCGAACTGGTGCAGTCCGCCCTTGCGGGTGCTGGCCTCGATCGCTATATGGAGTTTATTACCACGACGGGCGAGGCGGGACGCTCCAAGCAGTTCCCCGACGTGTATGAACTGGCGTTGCGTCGCCTGGAGGAGCGCCATGGGTGCAAGTTTGAGCGCACCTGGGTGTTTGAGGACGCTGTCTTTGGCCTTAAGAGCTCTGGGGTCGCTGGCTTTAAGCGCGTGGGCATCTATGACCCGCACGGCCGTATGGAGCGTGACGAGGTGCGTGCCAACTGCGACATCTTTATCGACAGCTATGAGGACCTGGACCTGGCCCGCGTGTTTTCATTTGAAGGCTAGGCGAGGGCCGTGGCTTGTAAAGTATTAGTGGTCTGTGGCTCGCCGGCGGTAGCGAGCGCGGATCTGCTGCGTCGTCTGGTAGGGGAGTGCGATCACGTTGTAGCCGTGGACCGCGGGCTCGATGCGCTGCTGGGCGCGGGTCTGGGCTGCGACGTATATGTAGGAGATGCCGATACGGTGAGCGACGCGGGTCGCGCGTTGGTCGATGCCGCTGAAGCCTTTGAGGTAGAGCGTCACAACCCCTACAAGGACTATACCGATCTGGCATTGGCGCTCGATTCCATTCGCCGCCGCTGGCCGGGTGCCGAAGTGGTTGCGACTTGCGCCACCGGCGGCCGTCCGGACATGGCCCTGTCTGTGTTGGGGCTACTGGCAGGCTATGCGGACGCCCCCGTCTGGATCGAAGAAGACGAAGTGACGGCTAGAATCCTGCATCAGGACGAGACCTGGACCATCGAGGGCGCCGAGGGCAAAACTTTCTCCATCATCGCCATAGCCCCTAACACCCAGGTAAGCGAACACGGCCTAGAATGGGAATTAGACCACAGCTCCCTAGGCCTGTTAGCCGATACGGGTATCTCAAATGTCATCAGGAAACCGGCCAAGATTCAAGTCCACCAAGGCGTCGCAATCGTTTATTTGCTGCATTAGGGTTTTATCCCGTCCCAGGAAATCCCGTAAGACGGAAAATCAATCCAAAATTCCCCCTTGCATCCCCGAAGATCTTCCCCTATAGTACTACCTCGTCACGGGGGCGTAGCTCAGCTGGGAGAGCGCTTGACTGGCAGTCAAGAGGTCAGGGGTTCGATCCCCCTCGTCTCCACCATCGTGAATTCAAAAGGCCATCGGATAAACGGTGGCCTTTTTTCATACCAATCAACCCCACAAACCACAGTGACGCGTGCGCCCGCGCCCACCTCGCAAAAAGTTGCGCAATTACCTTCCCGGTTTTGTACAAAGTTTGTTAGCCAAGCATAATAGTTTGAGCAATTCACGCCGTCAGCAGTACAACTCAGGCAGTGCTCACCAACCTACACACCCCCATAAACCTGCGGCAATATGTGCATGCCGGCACAATATCCCCCATTACCACGGCAAATAAACAATATGTTGCTCAACACACCCCAAAACGCATGGGCCACCTGCTGTGCTAGGATACCTAACGTTACATGGGTTCAACTGTGCTCACGGCTCCAGCATGCCGCTAAGCGCAGGGTCGATCAGCATCCGGCCGTAACGGCGGTGCCAGAAAAACCACGAGCTCCAATAGCGTCGTCATGCGTATCGCATCGAAAGTGTTTGTACTTGATTTTGTTCAAGCTGTACTTTCGAATCGATATTTCATGACAAATCGCAGCAGTTCTTCAGCTGTTTGCGTGCGGTCCAGTTTTGTACCCGCTTGACTGGGCTGCACGCAGCCAGCTGGAGTCGCGGTCATTTTTGCGATACACGTCCGCGACTCTAGCAGCTGCACTTATACATACCGTTCACGGCGGGGCAGAGCCACGTGCTTGTCTAACTGGGCTCAGGGTTTGAATATGGAGCGCCTTCGCGCACAAGCGCCCTGGCGAAGCCATACCCAAACCCCGTGAGCCACATGTAAGACAGCAAGGGGGTGGTGCTCGTGTGGTATGTGATCCAGGTCATTAACGGTCGCGAAGACGTAATGCGCGAGCGCATCGAGCATGTGGTGCCGGCTGGCGCCATGCAGGAGCTCTTTTATCCCCAATTTCAAACCGAGATCAAGGTGCACGGCGAATGGGTCACCACGACCAAGCCGCTCTTCCCCGGTTATCTTATCTGCGATACGGCAGATCCCCGCTCCGTGCAACAGTATCTGCTGCGCATGGACGACTTTGCCCGGGTGTTATCCCAGGACGGTCAGTTTGTGCCGCTGGCAAAAGAAGAGGTCCAGCTTATTGGCGGCTTTACGCATAGGGGAGACCGCGTAGTGCCCATGAGCGAGGCCCTAAAAGACGGCGACCAGGTCGTTGTGACGGCAGGTCCGCTGCTGGGCCACGAAGGCCTTATCAAAACCATTAACAGACGCAAGAGCACTGCTTATTTGGAGCTCAACCTGTGCGGCCGACGCGTAACCACCCGCGTTGGCCTCGCCGTGCTTTCGGCCGAGCAGCGCGCAATGCGAAACCTTAAAAAGGCGATCGCCTAGCTGCGGTCGACTGTTTATCGGGACAGGGAGGATCCCCAGGGGCGGGGACGTAGGTTTGAAGGAAATAGTGTCAGATAAAACTGAATATTCAGCTGGAGCGCCGGCGGGAGCCGCGCTTGTTGCCCAGGCAATGAGCGGCGGCGACGCGAGCATGCGCTACAAGTCCATGCAGACCGTGAAGGACTGGGACCGCACGCGCCTGGGCTACAGGACCGTAAAGCGCGCCTTCGACATCTTGTTCAGCGGCTGCGTGCTGGCCGTCATCGCCGTGCCGAGCCTGGTTCTCGCCGCGGCCATCCGCCTGGAGAGCGAGGGCAACCCGTTCTACATCCAGATGCGCGTGGGCCAGACCCACCGCGACGGCAGTCTGTCCACCTTCCGCATGTGGAAGTTCCGCTCCATGTACAAAGACGCCGACGAGCGCCTCGCCGAGCTCAAGGAGCGGAACGAGGTCGCCGGCGCCATGTTCAAGATGAGGGACGACCCCCGCGTCACCAAGATCGGCAAGTTCATACGCAAGCACTCCATCGACGAGTTCCCTCAGTTCCTCAACGTGTTCCTGGGCCAGATGTCCGTCGTCGGCCCGCGCCCGCCGCTGCCCAACGAGGTGGCCGAGTACACGGAGTACGACCTGCAGCGCCTGGCCGTGAAGCCAGGGATCACCGGCTGGTGGCAGGTGACGGAGCGCAACTCAACGGGTTTCGATGGGATGGTTCAGCGCGATTTGGAGTACATCGCCAAGCGCGGCGTCATCACCGATATCAAGATCGTTCTACTCACTGTTGTCGAGGTAATCACGGGAAGCGGGGCGTGCTAGTGTCAGCCGGCAATCGTTATCCAATTCTAAACACGTACGTAAACGCCATCTCTCTAGACGAGACGCTCGATGAAATCGAGAAGATCATCGCGAGGGGCGTGCCGACCCAGCATGTCGTCATCAACGCCTCCAAGGTCAACCTGATGGAGGCCGATCCCGAGCTCGCGTCCATCGTCAACGAATGCCCCCTGATCAACGCCGACGGCGCCTCGATCGTCTGGGCGGCGAAAAAGCTTGGGGTTCCTCTGAGGGAGCGCGTCACGGGCATCGACCTGTTCCAGAGGCTTGTCGGGCTGGCGTCCGAAAAGGGCTACCGTATCTACCTCTTCGGGGCGAAGGAGGAGGTGGTCACCAAGGTCAAGGCGATTTTCGAGGACAGGTACCCGGGCATCCAGATTGTCGGCTACCGCAACGGCTACTTCACCGAGGCGGACGAGCCCCAGATCGTATCCGATATGGCCGCCTCGGGAGCCGACATGATGTTCGTCGCCTTCTCCTCTCCCAAGAAAGAGTACTGGGTCCACAAGTACATCGACCAGATCGGAATCCCCTTCGTCATGGGCGTCGGCGGCAGCTTCGATGTTGTTGCCGGCGTAACCGACCGAGCTCCGACGTGGATGCAGGAGCACGGCCTGGAGTGGTTCTACCGCTTCATCCAGGAGCCCGGAAGGTTGTGGAAACGCTACATCATCGGCAACCTCAAATTCGTCGCCCTCACGTATAGATACAAGTTCGCTAAGAAAGGTGAATAGCAATGGTTAACGTTATCGGTCTCGGCTACATCGGCCTCCCCACCGCACTCATGATGGCCTCGCACGGCGTGGAGGTCGTGGGCACGGACTACAACGAGGAACTCGTCGCCACGCTCAACGCCGGCAAGACCACCTTCAAGGAGGAGGGCCTGGACGAGCTGTTCGCCGACGCCCTTGAGTCCGGAATCAAGTTCTCCACCGACTACCAGGTCTGCGACACCTACATCGTCTCGGTCCCCACGCCCTACGACAAGCTCGACAAGAAGATCGACCCGTGCTACGTCGTGGCTGCCTGCAAGACCGTCCTCGAGGTCGCGCCCGAGGGAGCCGTGCTCGTCGTCGAGTCCACCGTCTCGCCCAACACCATCGACCGCTTCGTGCGCCCGCTGCTCACAGAGGCCGGCCGCGAGGACGTCAGGCTCGTCCACGCCCCCGAGCGCATCATCCCGGGCAACATGGTCTACGAGCTGCTGCACAACAACCGCACCATCGGCGCCGACGACCCCGAGGTGGGCGAGGCCGTGGCTAAGGTCTACGCCAGCTTCTGCCAGGGAGAGATCTCCGTCACCGACATCCGCACCGCCGAGATGACCAAGGTCGTCGAGAACACCTTCCGCGCGGTGAACATCGCCTTCTCCAACGAGCTCGCCAAGATCTGCCGCATCGGAGGCATGGACGTCGCCGAGGTCATCCGCATCGCCAACAAGCACCCGCGCGTGAACATCCTCAACCCCGGTCCTGGCGTCGGCGGTCACTGCATCCCGGTCGACCCGTGGTTCCTGGTCGGCGACTATCCCGAGACGGCCAACTTCATCCGCCTCGCGCTGCAGACCAACGCCTCCATGCCCGAGTACGTTATGCACCGCGCTCACGAGGTTATGGCCGAGCGCGGCATCACTGACGCCTCGAAGGTTGGCATCTACGGCCTCACCTACAAGGAGAACGTAGACGATATCCGCGAGTCCCCGACGCTGCAGATGCTCGAGTCCATGTCCGAGCACCTCTGCGCCGGCTCCGTCAAGGTCTACGACCCGTGGGTCGAGCGCGACGAGGTCCCCGGCCAGGTCCACTCCATGGAGGAATTCCTGGACGGCCTGGAGATGGTGATCGTGATGGTCGGCCACTCCCAGGTCAAGGACAACCCCGGCATCTTCGGCGACCGCGTCCTCATCGACCCGCGCAACGTCTGCGGCGACGGCGAGAACGTCTACAAGCTCTAGGGGATTACATGAGACCCTATTTATCAATTATTGTCCCAGTCTACAATTGTGAAGCCTACCTTAATAAATGCATGGACAGCCTTTTAGGCCAGACCCTGCAACATATTGAGATTCTCGCCATTGATGACTGTTCTACCGATAATTCGTTAGAGGTTCTAAAGGATTATGCTAATTGCGATAGTAGGGTAAAAGTCTTTACTACAGTCATTAACTCTGGGCAAGGCGCAGCACGAAATGTGGGTTTAAGAAATGTCACCGGAGAGTATTTTGGATTTCTCGACGCGGATGATTTCTATGAATCAAACATGTGTGAGCATATGTATCAAAAGGCTGTTTCCGGTGATTTTGATTGTGTAAGCTGCGGCCTAAAGGCGTTTGTTGATCTCGATGGAAATATAGTGTTTCAAAAGAAAGCACAGGTTTCTCCAGATAATTCTGATGAATTTTTGGATTTGGTTTTAAATCCGCACGTTCAGCCTCCTATTCATATTTTTAAATCCTCCATGCTAACTCGAGAGTCAGGTTTACTATTCCCGGAGACTAGGGGATCAGAAGATATCTCTTTCTATTTCAAAGCTATATGTTGCTGTCAATCTTTCGCGCACGTTAACGAAAGTTTAGTCTGCAGAAGACTTAGAAACGATTCGACAGCCCAGACTGTAAGTGTTAAAGCATGTGAAAATTTCTTTAGTGTGTCAAAGGATTGCTTAGCTTTTATTAAAGAGCATGAGACATCGCGAAGTGAGTTTGAAGCTGTACGTGCGGCACTAACAAGATTGCTATTTTGCTCTCGTCTTGGCTTAATCGGATTAATCGAGAATAAATCAGAGCGCGATGATTTACTAAGACAGGTACAAGATTTTATTAAGTCCAATTTAGACAGGAGAAACATTCGAAAATTCTATAAAGGATTAGTTGGAGTTTATTTACGATGCTTTCCTTTGAGCTGTCTGGGAATAGCTTCTGGCTTTTTTTCAATTAGACAGAGGCAATTTTTCAAAAAGCCGGACCAATTATTTTTGAAAAAGCTTAACGGATATTTATTTGCAAAAACTCAGCAATTGTTGCACCAGAAGGTTTTTTCATCAAGAGGAAATACTTATAATTATTTGCTTTATCCAGGGAAAGGAACTGACAGGAAAACACTGGTAGTTGTTTTTTCCTCTTGTACACGGTCTGGAATTCCCGCTCGTTATAATTACGTTAGAACATTAAAGGATTCTAACTATACAAGGTTGTTCATTTTGGATGATAAAGGTCCAGGACGACGCGGTGATTACTATCTTGGCAACTACGAGAATATATTTGAGTCCTTTGATTCCCTAATTGAATTAATTGATGAAGTAAAAGGTCGTTTAGAAATTAATCGTTCAGTTTACTGCGGTTCATCCAAGGGCGGTTGGGCAAGCTTGTATTATGGCTTAAGAGATCCTGGTGCCACCGTGATTGCTGGCGCTCCGCAAGTATATTTAGGCAAGTATCTTCTTTCCGAGTATGAAAAACCTGATGGAAATCATGATTTATTGCCATATATGGCTGGTAGTCCAGGAAATATTGAGATATTGACCCTTCTGGATAACCTTATCCCGAAAGCAATTAATAACCTTGAAAGCCCTTCTGACGTCACGATATATTTAAATTTTTCATCGCTGGAGCATACATTTAACGATCACATTAAAGATCTAATTAACATGTTTAAAAGTAAGGGCGTTAAGTATGAATTGAAAGTAGATTCTTACACGAATCATAGCGATATTTCAAAGCATTTTCCAAAGTTTTTGTTAAAAACACTTAATGAAATGGACTAAATTTCATGTTCAGCACATCAGTCGTGATTTCGGTCTTTAATGGCTCAAAGTTTCTTGTTGAACAATTGGATTCGATAAGAAAACAAACAGTTGCGCCAGATGAGGTAATCATTGTTGACGATTGCTCTACAGATGGAAGTTTTGAGCAAATAGCTAATTATATTGAATACTATCATTTGTCGTGGAACTTATTCCGGAATGAAAACAATAGGGGTTTTAGGGCAAATTTTCATCGTTTGGCATCTATGGCATCATGTGATTTGATTTTCTTTTGTGATCAAGATGACATCTGGCATTATCAAAAAATTGAAATTAGTAAAGCAATCATGGAACATAATTCCAATATTGATGTCTTATGCTCTGATTACTTGATCTGGAAAGACAGAGAAATTCCTGAGAGCTTTGAGTTTTACTGCAACACCAATATGGAAATGATTGGATTAGATACCGTTACTCCCCATCATGGAAAACCATATATTTGGCTTGGTTGTGCAATGTGTGTCAGAAACTCTTTTATAAAGTCTATTTCAAAGTATTGGTCTGAAGAATGGGCACATGACGAGTGTTTATGGAAGATGTCGCAGGCAACTAATTCCTGTTATATCGCTAGGATTCCGTTAATATTGCATCGCGTTCACACTGCTAACGCAACGGGTCATAGAGTTCATGATATAGCAAAGCGAATTCGGTTGATTGAAGAAAAGGCCGGAGGAGACTTTAGCGTATACCAGTTTTGTATTGACAATAACTTAGATAAGAAAATAGCTGGTTTCTTTCTTAATAGCAGTAAATGCGAAGAGCTGAGGATATCATTGCTTAAAACTAGCTCTATTTCTAAGCAGTTTTCTACTGCATTAAAACTACTGAGGTATTTGTATTATTATCCTGAACTCAAATCATTTGTTATGGATATTGCTATTGCTAATGGGCTTAAAAAATGATTAATAGGTTTATTAGGTTCAATTCTTTTACCATTAAATTAACCTATCTTTTTCTGGTTTGCGTATTCGCTCTGCCTCAGTACTTCGGAATTCCTTTACCGTTGTTTGCTTTAACTGCACAAAGAATTGTATTGCTTTGGCTGTTATTTAAGTTATTTACCACGCGTGATGCACATACAAGACTTTTAAGATCATTTACCAGCACGCCTTTTCTTGTTTGCCTTCCTTTTCTTTTTATAGCATCGCTTACTGCGTTGGTAAGATTAGACATCTCAAGTGTGTTTAATTTTATTTTCGACGCATTTATTCCTATGCTTATCTTAATTTTCGCCGGAAAAGAGTATCTAGATTTCAAATCAGCATTCGATTTACTTTCAATTTTAGTGACCATAGTTTGTATCGTTGCTATCCTAGATGTTGCAATTCTGCATAGAAATTTGTATGAATACATTCATACAATATCGTCAATTTCAGGTGGATCGGCTTTTAGAGCTAACTCATATCGCGCTGCAGCAATGTGTAGTCACCCTATTGCATTTGGCATGTATCTAATTCTTATGCTGCCGATAATATGCTTCGACACCTCATCTATGACTGTCAATCTTTGTAATAAGCCATTAGTACTTTTACTGATGTGCGGAGCAATCTTGTGCTGTGGATCTCGAATGCCACAAGTTACTTTTATTGTTGAGTTGCTGTGTATTTATATCCTCACTGATGCATGCCATAAGAAAATAATAACACCCTATTTAGTAATGTTTATTATTATTTCCGTTTTATTGATTTATCTGCTAAGGGATGAACGACATGTTCGTAGAATTATATTATTGAATTTTTATCAACTTATTGATTCGATTTTCGGAACAGACTTTGTTTTAAAAAATTATGGTTATTGGCAGGCAGCTTATATTAAAAGCTGGGATTATAGAAACTTGCTTCCTAAGCTGTTTTTTTCAAAAAACTATGATCCACTAATTGGATTGGGCGCAAAAGCTGCAAATTATTCGAATTTTTCTGCCATAATTGATGGAAGAACTGTTGCATCAATCGATAATTATTATGTTCTTCAATACCTGCAATATGGCTATCCTGGTTTAATTGCGATTTTATTCGTTTTCCTTTATTTCTTAATGATTTATTTTAATGGGATATTCTGTAAGCAATGTCAACTTAATAAGCTGATGGCATTGCTATTTGTTTCTTTATGCCTTTATCTTGTCAATCTTTGGTTTGTGGCTGATCTTGGAACATTTAAATACGTGTTTTCGTTATTTGGTTTGATATATGGCTTTAAATTGAAGTATGAGGCCGCGCATTGAAGGTGATATATCTCATTGGAAGACAGCTCAGTGGAATTCACTTTTATTTTATAAGTGGATTAATGTTGTCACTCGCTGTCTTAATGATTATCGAATCCGTAAACGACTCCAAGGCAATACTTTCTATTCGGGCCAGTCGCCATTTAAATTTATTCAGAAAGCTCTTTTCATTAGCCATCTGGCTATATTTTGTAATTGATTTATGCATTCTAAGCAAGTACGGCGATGGAATTGACTCATGTAACGGTGCAACGATTAATCTATTTGATTTAAATAGCCTATTAATTAATGGTGGAAATGACGGCTTTCATGAGCGTAGGGTTTTTAATGCCCTCTTAAATATGCTTATGTTTTTCCCTTTTGGTGTAATTATGGAAGATCTATTTCATAATTATTTTAACTTTAAATGTTCAATTATTATGATTCTTATCGTCGCTCTTGTCGTTGCAGTATTTATTGAAAGTTATCAATACTTTTTTCATCTAGGCATCTTAGTTATGGATAATCCGATTTTTCGAATTCTCGGAGCCGCAATTGGCGTCATGGTGTATCGGATTTTGCTTAATTTTATTCACTAGAGCTGCTTAGGTTTCTTTCTAGCGATTTCGCTTAATTTTACCCATCTTTATTAGTTAACTTAAGCAATCTCGCCTTCGATCAAATTATTAGAAATGGACAACCAAAGATGTCGGCAAGACAGGGCCTCAATTTCAAACTTTTGCTTAAAAATACGATCGTTGCATTTTCGGCTCAAGGCATTTCCTTGTTTGTTAGCGCAATCATGTCTCTAGTCGTCCCCAAGATTTTGGGTTTGGCAAGCTACGGCTATTGGCAACTTTTTGTCTTCTATGCGAGCTACTCAGGCTTTTTTCATTTCGGTCTGAATGATGGTATTTACTTGATCGAGGGAGGGAATGAGAGAACTGAAATTAATAAGCGAAAAATCGCCGGTCTTCTTCAATTTGAAATTATCCAACAGCTGGTCGTTGCTGGAGTTATCTCTGTCTTTGCTTGCGCAATAGCACCAGATTGTGACAGGTTTTTTGTTATAGCCGCCTTTGCTATCTATACAGTAATTTGCAATCTTAGCGGATTAATTGGCTATCTATTTCAAGCCATGAATGAAACTAAATTATTCTCCTTTTCGACAATGGTCGATAGGCTCTCTTTTTTATTCTTTCTCCTAATATGCGTATATTTTAGAATCGAAGATTTTAAAATATACGTTACTTGTTATATATTTGCCCGCATGTGCTGCCTCGCATATTGCTGCTATAACGCGCGCGAATTCATAGTTTCTGCTCGGCCTTCATTTCGCGAGTCTTTAATCACGGCCCTATTTAATATGAAAGTGGGCTGTAGTTTGATGTTCGCGAATATTGCTGACATCCTTATTCTCGGCGTTGCAAGGGCGCTGGTTGATTCAGCTTGGGGTATTGAGGTATTTGGAAAGGTATCCTTTTCCCTTTCGTTAGTTAACTTCTTCATTGCTTTTGTGTCCCAAGCGGCAATGGTACTCTTCCCCGCGCTGCGTCAAGGCAGCGATGCAGAGCGTAGAAGGTTTTACAGAACTGCACGCAATGCGATTGAGCTAGTATTTCCATGTATCTACTTACTGTATTTTCCAATTGTCTGGGTTCTTGGAAAATGGTTGCCGCAGTTTACTGATAGTTATATTTATTTCGCCATACTTCTTCCTGTTTGTGTATTTGATACCAAGATGAATATTTGTTGTACAACTTTTTTTAAAGTTCTACGCGAAGAACGTGTTCTTTTATGGGTCAATTTGGCTACTGTTGCTGGTAGTGCTTTTCTATCCTTAATTGGCGTCTATTTCTATCACTCATTAGCGGCTGTTCTAATCGGCGCTGTAATTTGCATTATTGCTCGATCAATCTGGTGTGAAAACCATTTGAACAAGTGCCTAGAAGCTCCCTCAACTTTGCTGCCAGCTGAGGAGGCGATCATAACCGCCTTGTTTATTTTCCTGACGTTATATGCTGGAAAAATGGAAGCCATATTTGCCTATACGTGTATTTATCTACTATATCTTGTCATCAATCGAAACTCTCTTGTTGAGCTTATGCATGCACTCCATTACACATTTCGTAATTAATTTTTTAGGGACAGTTCATATGAAAGGCATCATCCTCGCCGGCGGGTCCGGCACGCGTCTTTACCCGCTCACGCTCGTGACCTCCAAGCAGCTGCTGCCGGTCTACGACAAGCCCATGATCTATTACCCGCTGTCCACCCTCATGCTGGCGGGCATCCGGGACATCCTGGTCATCTCCACGCCGACGGACCTCCCCAACTTCGAGCGCCTGCTCGGGGACGGCTCGCGCTACGGCGTGAACCTGTCCTATGCCGAGCAGCCGAGCCCCGACGGCCTGGCGCAGGCCTTCACCATCGGCGAGGACTTCATCGCCGGCGAGCCGTGCGCCCTGGTCTTGGGCGACAATATCTTCTACGGCAACGGGCTCAGCCGCCACCTGAAGAAGGCCGTCGAGAACGCGCGGGCGGGCCGCGCCACGGTCTTCGGCTACCACGTGGACGACCCCGAGCGCTTCGGCGTCGTGGAGTTCGACGGCGAGGGGAGGGCCGTCTCCATCGAGGAGAAGCCCGCCGAGCCCAAGAGCTCCTACGCCGTCACCGGCCTGTACTTCTACCCGGGCGACGTGGCCGCCAAGGCCCATAGGGTGCAGCCCTCCGCGCGCGGCGAGCTGGAGATCACCACGCTCAACCAGATGTACCTGGAGGAGGGGACGCTGTCCGTCGTGACCCTCGGCCGCGGCTACGCGTGGCTGGACACCGGCACCATGGAGAGCCTGCACGAGGCCGCGGAGTTCGTCCGCGCCGTGGAGCACTCCCAGGACCTGCCGGTCTCCGTCCCCGAGGAGATTGCCTGGGAGAACGGCTGGATCACGACCGCCGAGCTGGAGGAGGCCGCCAAGGCCTACGGCAAGTCGGTCTACGGGCAGCACCTGAAGAAGGTCGCCGCCGGCGAGATCGTCAACAGCCCGCGCGAGTACTAGGAACAAGGAGATTCGAATATGGCAGAGGAGACCTTCTCCCCGAAGAACATCATCGTCACGGGCGGCTGCGGCTTCATCGGCAGCAACTTCGTGCACTACGTCGTGAACAACCACCCCGAGGTGCACGTCACCGTCCTGGACAAGCTGACCTACGCCGGCAACCCCGAGAACATCGCGGGGCTCCCCTCCGACCGCGTGGAGCTCGTCGTGGGCGACATCTGCGACGCGGAGCTGCTGGACCGCATCGTCCCGGGCCACGACGCGATTGTGCACTACGCAGCCGAGAGCCACAACGACAACTCCATCGCCGACCCGGAGCCGTTCCTACGCACCAACGTGGAGGGCACCTTCCGCCTTCTGGAGGCCGTCCGCAAGCACGGAATCCGCTACCACCACGTCTCCACCGACGAGGTCTACGGCGACCTGGAGCTCGACGACCCGGCCAAGTTCACCGAGGAGACGCCCTACCGCCCGAGCTCTCCGTACAGCTCCACCAAGGCGTCCTCCGACATGCTCGTGCGCGCCTGGACCCGCACCTACGGCCTGCACACCACGATCTCCAACTGCTCCAACAACTACGGCCCCTACCAGCACGTGGAGAAGTTCATCCCCAGGCAGATCACCAACATCGTCGACGGCGTGCGCCCCAAGCTCTACGGCCGCGGCGAGAACGTCCGCGACTGGATCCACACCGAGGACCACTCCTCGGCCGTCTGGGACATCCTCACGAAGGGCCGCATGGGGGAGACATACCTCATCGGAGCTAATGGCGAGAAGAACAACATCACGGTCCTGCGCATGATCCTGGAGGCCATGGGCCGCGACCCCGAGGACTTCGACTGGGTCGCCGACCGCCCCGGCCACGACCGCCGCTACGCCATCGACAGCACCAAGCTCCAGCGCGAGCTCGGCTGGAGGCCGGCACACACCGACTTCGCCGAGGGCCTGAAGCAGACCATCGACTGGTACGTGGCCAACGAGTCCTGGTGGCGCCCGGCCAAGGAGGCCACCGAGGCCCGCTACCGCGCGCAGGGCCAGTAGGCAGAACCCCGGCGGACCGCACCGCGGGGCGCCCCCGCGGGGACGCAGGGCATGGGGATGACCCTGCGTCCCCGCGCGGGCGCCCCCGGTTTCCCAACCTCTTCGATAGGAGCTTTTCCCATATGGCAGACATCGCATTCGAGAAGGACCTCTCAGTCGCCGAGACCGGCATAGAGGGCCTCAAGGTCGTCGACCTCGCCGTCCACGGCGACTCGCGCGGCTGGTTCAAGGAGAACTGGCAGCGCGCCAAGATGACCTCGCTCGGCATCCCGGACCTCCGCGTCGTCCAGAACAACATCTCCTACAACGACAGCCGCGGCGTCACCCGCGGCATCCACGCCGAGCCCTGGGACAAGTTCATCTCCGTGGCTCGCGGCAGCGTCTTCGGCGCCTGGGTGGACCTGCGCGAGGGCAGCGAGACCTACGGGAAGGTGTTCACCTGCACGCTCGACCCGTCCAGGGCCATCTACGTCCCGCGCGGCGTGGGCAACTCCTTCCAGGCGCTGGAGGACGGCACAGCCTACACCTACCTGGTGGACGCCCACTGGTCCCTCGAATTGAAGAAGACCTACACGTTCGTGAACCTCGCCGACCCGGAGCTCGACATCCAGTGGCCGATCCCGCTCGACGAGGCGACCGTCTCCGAGGCGGACAAAAACCACCCGATGTTGAAGGACGTCGTCCCGATGGCGCCCAAGCGCACGCTCGTCACTGGCTGCAACGGCCAGCTGGGCCATGCGGTGCGCAAGCTCGCCGAGGAGCGCGGCGTCGCCAAGGACTTCGACTTCTGCGACATCGACACCTTCGACATGTCCGACCCGGAGGCCTACGCGCAGTACGACTGGTCGCTCTACGGCACCGTGATCAACTGCGGCGCCTACACCGCTGTGGACAGGGCCGAGACCCCCGAGGGCCGCGTGACCGCCTGGAAGGCCAACGCCACCGGCCCGGCCCTGCTCGCCCGCGCCTGCGCCGGGCACGGCATCACGCTGGTCCACGTGTCCTCCGACTACGTCTTCGACGGCACTGCCGAGGTGCATGACGAGGAGGAGCCCCTCAGCCCGCTGTCCGTCTACGGCCAGACCAAGGCCGCCGGCGACATCGCCGTGGCCGGGTGCCCGCGCCACTACATCATGCGCAGCTCCTGGGTCATCGGCGAGGGGCACAACTTCGTCAAGACGATGAAGTGCCTGTCCGACCGCGTCGCCGACCCCGAGGACGGGCTCGAGCGGGTCACCGTGGTCGACGACCAGCTGGGCCGCCTGACCTTCACGCGCGACATGGCCGAGGCCATCTTCCACGTGCTGGGGACGCACGCCCCCTACGGCACCTATAACTGCACCGGCTCCGGCGCGGTGAAGTCCTGGGCCGACATCGCCCGCGCCGTCTTCGAGGCCGCCAACGGCAACGGGGAGAGGGTCGAGCCGGTATTGACCGCCGACTACTACGCGAACGCCGCCGGCCCCGTCGCCCCGCGCCCGGTCCACTCCGCGCTCGACCTGTCCAGGCTCGAGGCCGTGGGCTTCCGCATGCCCGACTGGGAGGAGGAGCTGGGGGAGTAGCTGTCTAAGCCTCTATAAGCACTTTAGAAAGTGATTTAAGATATGAAGAAGGTAATGCTCGTCTTCGGGACCCGCCCGGAGGCAATCAAGATGTGCCCGCTCGTCAACGAGCTGAAGGCGCGCAAGGATGAGTTCGAGACCGTTGTGACCGTGACGGGTCAGCATCGCGAGATGCTCGACCAGGTGCTGCGCGTCTTCGACGTGACTCCCGACCACGACCTGGCGATCATGAAGCCGGGCCAGACGCTGTTCGACGTGACGTGCGACGTGCTGGTCAAGCTCAAGTCCGTCCTCGAGGGTGAGAGGCCCGACGTCGTCCTGGTCCACGGTGACACCACGACCAGCTTCGCCGCGGCGCTCGCGTGCTTCTACCTGCAGATCCCCGTGGGACATGTGGAGGCGGGCCTGCGCACGCATGACATTTACAGCCCCTGGCCGGAGGAGTTCAACCGCCAGGCGGTCGACATCGTGAGCGAGTACTACTTCGCCCCCACGGAGGCCAGCAAGAAGAACCTTCTGGGCGAGGGTAAACCGGAGTCCAAGATCTGGGTTACCGGAAACACCGGCATCGATGCCCTGCGCACCACTGTGCGCGAGGGCTACTCCCACCCCGAGCTCGAGTGGGCGGAGGGCTCCCGACTCATCCTCATCACGGCGCACCGCCGCGAGAACCTGGGAGAGCCCATGCACCGCATGTTCCGCGCCATCCGTCGCGTGATGGAGGAGCATCCCGACACCAAGGCGATCTACCCCATCCACATGAACCCGCTCGTCCGCAAGGCGGCGCACGAGGAGCTGGACGGCTTCGACAGGCTCCACATCATCGACCCGCTCGAGGTGCTCGACTTCCACAACTTCATGGCCGCGAGCCACCTCATCCTCACCGATTCGGGCGGCATCCAGGAGGAGGCCCCGAGCCTTGGTAAGCCGGTGCTCGTGATGCGCGACACCACCGAGCGTCCCGAGGGCGTGGCCGCCGGCACGCTGAAGCTCGTCGGCACCGAGGAGGACGTCATCTACCGCGAGTTCAGCCGCCTTCTCTCCGATCAGGCCGAGTACGAGGCCATGAGCCATGCATCGAACCCTTACGGTGACGGGCATGCAAGTGAGCGAATTGCGGACGTGCTTGCGCAGTAGTTTTCTCCGAGCTGTTTTTATGAAGCTGCTCTTTTGGAGACACCGGCAAGATGTGCAATACCTTGTTTCTTTCTACTGCCTATTCATGCGAAGAGCAAAAAGCGATGGTTATAGACTGTAGACCAAAGCGAGTGTGACAAACTCAAGATATTCAGCCAGTAAGATTTCAAGCTTACTGGCTGGCTCGAGTGGCTCCATTCGTCATACGACCGTTGAAAAATGTTGAGCCTAGCTTCGATGTAGCTGTTACTCATCTTGTGGATTGCGATTCTTCAATTGTTCGCGTCGAGATGAATTACTGGATTCTGGTGACTACTCTGATTGAAAAAGTTGATTAGCAATATCGTTAAAAAAGTTAACCATTTTCGGCTACGCCATCAATTCTTTATTAAGCTAGGTACTGCATTCTTTTGGAATCTGGTTGGTATTCTACTGCCGACAATTGCTTGCGGTGTATTGCTTCAGGTTTCCGGATTACAGCCTTTTTGCGAGTATCTCTTAAGCGATCTGAGTAAAGCCGCTTTCAGCTTTTCTTCTGCCTCACTTCTTTGCGTTGAATTAATTCATGGTCATGGTTCGAAAATCCATTCGAGTATTAAATGGGGAATTGGCATACTTTTGCTAATGTTAACGCTTCTATTTTCTTCCGGGCTGGCGGTCAATCAGATAATCCTTGAGTCGCCTGTTCCTAAAAAGGATCTTCTTAAAGTAGAAATGAGTATGTCTCCTCATATTAATTCATTTGTTGCGATTGCTGTTTCAGCTTATCTGGCTGCAATGTCGTGCTCTGACTCCGATGCGGCGAATCGGTCTACAGAGGAGTTTAAAAAGTATGTGAAAAATGATGGAAATGTAGACGAGTACGTAATAAGGTCCAGTGATTTGGAGATGCTAATAATGGACGCGCAAAACCTCGGTCGCAGTGAGAATGTCGAAAAAGAATGAACCCTCTTGATATTTTAATTGTCCTTATTTCAATTCTTAGCGCATTGTTATCTGTCCTTGCGGCCTATAATCTTGCTCGTGCGGAAACCAAGTTTCTTTTAAATTCGAGACCTTTTTCACTTCCATCAGATAACAGCCAGAAGAATGGCGACTTCGATATTATCTTTGATCCAGATGTAATCAAAACAATCAGAACCGTTCGTGAGGTTGTTTCATTTCTTAACAATGAATTAGACCAGTCAAGTGATTCGTCAAAATGGTATTTGCCATTATTGGACAAAGAATTTAAAACCGCCCTGGCCAGCACAATTTACAAGTGTTTACAAATGCCCGAGAATGACTTGTCAAAGCAGGTAATAGAAACTCTCTATGTAAGCAATTCCGGTTTTTTACGAGCGGCAAAACATCTTAATCTGAATATAGATGTGCAGAACTCTATCGCTGAATACATCAATATATGCTCCATTGCTAAATATAGAATCGCTATTTGCAGTGGATGCGTAAAAAGCGATTCTGTAATTGATAACGTAAGCACTTATAACCGTGATAACAATTTTACCAATAAGCAAATCATCGATAAGAATATCCTGGTGGGTTAAAAATGAATGACAACACAACTAAAAACGAAGCATTATTAAATCTGCTGGCGCACAATTTGGATACTGACGATGTGAAGAAGTATTTCAACTCTTTAGATATGACTGCCGATGATGACTCCGCCATACAGGAACTGAAGAAGTCCTATGAGGCATATATTTCGAACGAATCGTTATCCACAGGGGACGTTGTGTCTTGGAAACCCGGTATGCGCAATCGCACATTACCAAATAATAGGCAGCCTGCCATTGTGATTGAAAGGTTGCAGTACCCGATATTCGATGAATCTCAGAATGCTGGTAGCCAGTACTTTCATGAGCCCCTTGATTTAAGGGTGGGTTTTTTGGACGACAACAATCAGTTCGTTACCTATTTTTATGATTCGCGCCGATTCGAAAAATATCGTGGTTCTCTTTCTGATTTCGAACGTTATTTAGCGTTGCTGAAAAACAAGGAAACACACGAGGAACAAGAAAAGTCTGACGACTAACCCCGTATCAACTGTCATGAATTATTATCTTGCGACCGATTTCCTTAGTGACTTGTTGGTCAAATCCTTTGGGATGAGAACCTTGTCCGGCGAGGTATTAGACATTGCTAAAAGGTATGATATCCCACGCGGATATTTGAACGATAGATGCTCTTATAAGCGATCCATCAACGAGTTTGCTTCAAAGTGATTGATTGAATTGTTCGACTCCGTTCTCTCCGATGCATCACGTGCTACTAAGGATCAAGCTGTTGATGGGCTGTGTACAGTTCTTGCCAATTGTTTTGCATTTTCTAAGGAGCAAATTAGTGAGGTTGTCGACACCCTTGACGAGGAGTCCGGCAATGAGCTTCTTATTGATTTGCTAAAGACTGCTTTAGATAGTTTTACGAATGAAATAAGCGCTCGGCTTTCGTTTGCCTTTTCTACTGGGATTCAAACGATTCGTTTCTATGATTTGCCTGATACCGTCCCCATTCTTGCTGATACCTCTGGAAATGCTTTGATTCTATTAACTGATATTCCAGAGAATGCTAGGGCCTTGATGCTCAAACTTGAGCAAATGTAAAACCGTCTGCGCCCGTATGGCGCCATCCGTCGCTGCATACAGCCTGCGGCCTATCTATTCCTCTAAAATGACTTCAAATTAATAGACCGGGGAATCGAAAGGGGCATCATGGTAATACGAGGTCCGTAGAAGCTTCAAGCAAAGAGCGATCGGAGTAAGCAAACAATTCAATAGAGCATACTCGAATGCATGTACATCTTGCTGGGGGACCACAAGGCGGGTATGACGATTTATCGTTGTAAGGTGGTTAAGATGGACGCTTCATGGTTTATGGAGTTCGTAGGCTTTGTAAGAGAAAACTGGCATTGGTGTGTCGCTGCCATTGGAATCTTACTATGCTTGCATCATTTTATAGGCTCCTCTGATGAAAAGCAAATAGAGAGAAGTGAGTCGAGCTCATGCTCTAGCTCGACTGGGAATAGCTGTAGTACGACTGTTAATCCTGTGATTAACGTGGTTCCAAATTACAGCGTGTCGGATCGGAATCTCAGGTCTGAGCTCAATCAATCCGATAGACGGTATTTTGATTCTGTATATTACAACAGCCAAAAGTTCATCGACTATGGTGCGAAGTGCGCTTATGGGAACCCTGCTTCGGCAATGGAGCTGAAATCAAAAGCTTGCGCATTGCAGGAATCCGTTGCAATCAAAGATGTTTCCTGCTTGAAAGGGAAGAGCTTCGAGCAATGTATAGCGGCTTACCGTATGTCTGTTGTGGTAGCCAATTCACTTCATAGGGCTCGAGTTGAGCTTCAGCAAACCTGCTCCACAATTCCGAAGGAATCCAGGAAGCAGCCTGGTTACAAAAACCTCGTGAGGCTCGAGAAAGATCTGTACAATCGCGAGCAAAATCAGAATCGCATGAGCGGCCTCATTCGTGACTTCGTCGGATCTTCCTTCGGAAACCGAGGTAAACGCTGGCATGAGGAGAATCGCAAACGGATGATCAATAACAAAGCTAGGGCGAAGTAGATTTTAGCACTAACCCTTCATTGTTGTAGCCATTGGGAGACAGACTAAATATGGTTAGGCGGCGCCGGGTTCAATGAGAGCTCGGCGCCTTAGCACATTTATAGACCGAAAGCATGCAATCGGTAAAATTCGCTCTGGCTTAGAATCGATTTAGCGCCTGTATTTAAGGAGGGTCTGTAATGATGAGCAATATGGAGCGGGAGCGTCGCATTGGCGCAGGCTTTGATGCTGCGATCTCGCTCTTGATAATAGGAAACGGATTCGATCTTCATCATGGCTTAGCAACTAGTTATTCGGATTATCACAAATGGCTGAAAGTCCATGATAAGCAAGTGGTTAAAGACTTTGATTCGTTTGTCTATGCGGTGGAATGCTCCGATTTTGAGAATAGCCTTGACTGCACGCGCGGTTCCGCCAGGGAAGACAATCCTCGATGGTGCTCTCTTGAAGAATCACTCGGCATTGAATGGGACGACCTTTGTTATGAAACTCTCGATTACACGTATCCAGATCTAACCGAAGACAATCCAGGATGGGACGATTTCTGGATCGATTTGCACATGCGTCTTGAATACCTGAAGAAGCTCACCAGGGATCACTTTCGGGAATGGGTAGAGTCTATCGATGTGTCTAAAGTAAAGCCTGTACTTGATTTACCAGACGCAGCTTCGTTCATTACCTTTAATTACACTCCAACGCTGGAGTATGTCTACGGTGTTCGTCCAGATAGGATCCTCCATATCCATGGTTGCGTCTTGGATAAAAACGAGCTTCTTCAATTTGGCTCTCCCGACAATAATCCTTTCGAGCTTCAGAAGATGCTCGAAGACAAATATGGAATGGATGATTTTTACGGTGCAACTATTCAGCAGGGCGTAACCGTCGCATGCGATCGCTGCGCAGATGCATGGAAGAACATTGAAGGCAACTACGACGCCCTAAACCATTTCTTGGACTCCCTTGCTAATGTTAATACAGTAATTATCATGGGCATTTCGTTCGACAAAGTCGATATGCCGTACTACCGCGACGTTCTGGCTCCACGCTACCGCGATGCCGAATGGGTCTTTTGCGAGTACGAGTCCAACGAGGATAAAGAATATGCTATCGATGATTTTTGTCGTGAACTTGCTATCTCATACTATCGCATCACCAGTTACGCGGAGTTTGTATAAAGGATTAGCCGCTTGGCAACTAATGAATAAATGTTAGGCAAATTGAATTGTAACCCTCTATAGGATGTATACTTTTTTGCAGGTAAATTCCGATAATCCCGTTTGGCCAAGATTGGATGGTCGCTCAATGCCATATGTATTTGATACGTCTGAGCGAACAACCGCATCGGGAAACGCCGCCGAGACCAAGGCCTTGCTTCATCTTCTCTCATTTGACGAAGATTGTGACAAAGTTGATGCCTTCGCTATAGACTGCTTTAACGATGTTACCGGTATGGATAAACATTCGACGACTTTATTTGATGTGCAATCTAAAGCTAAAACAAATATCGCTCCAAAGGAAATTGGTAGAAACCTCGTCACCCTTTATAAGAACTTTATTTCAGACTTTTCCTCATATTTTGCAAGCTATACGTTATTTTTAGGTGGGGTATCCCAATCGGTTTTGGAAGACAATTCCTGCTCCATTTTTCGATTTAATGATGTAAAGCCTAGTGCGCAATCCAGAATTAGAGACGGATTAAAAGACGCCTGCAATAAAAAGCGCTACATGACTGGTTCTAAAATTACGGACGACTCTATTGATTCATTTTTAAATGTCGTCAAGTTCGTGATAGCGAAACAGAACGAAATCGAATACTTATATCCACTTATTAAAATCTCTGATGCCGCCATGCCCAGCGAAAGAACTCTTCAAGCTTTGTTCAATGAAATACGTAATACGCAGTCCTGCATTAAAAATAATCCAAGCATCGCGAACAAAGTAATTTCACACCCCGATGAAGTTTATGACTATTCTCGTGTTTTAAATAGACGGCAAATTGATTTGTTTGTACTTCAGCGACTTATAAACAGGAATCCCATGAAGGATCCAGTACCAGTTAGTTTCGAGACTTATCTAAATGAGCAGCCCCCAGAATTACAAGATGAAATAATTGAAGATTGTCAGAATGCCATTACACTTCAATATTTTGACAAAAATAATAAAGACGCATTTTGGCGACTTTTCGATTCCATTATTCGGGAAATTGATAAGGATGGTCATGCTGGGATAAGACAGATTTCAAACAATATTGATTCAGAAATCAGAAATGCTTGCATACATCTAAACAGAAGAGCTCTGTTGTACTTAATCGCAAACATTATAGACGGGACAAATAAATGATTCGAATTAAGCAAATCCTGCTAGGGAATTCTAAGGAAGCATACGTACTATCGGGTTTCACGGATGGGCTTAATATCATATCAAGCGATGAAAATCATGTAGGTAAAACAATAATAATGCAAGCGGCGATGTTCGCCCTTGGTTTTGATCCGTTATTCCCAGCAAGTCTTCACTATACCAATTACATTTATATTGTTGATATAGAGAGGGATGGACAGCCAATTTCAATACTCCGCAGCAAAAATACCTTTGCTATTAAAACTGGAGAATCCGTTATCCCCCTCGAAAACGCTTCAGAGTTTGATCGCTTTTGGAGCGCCAATGTATTTGAACTCCCCTTAATAACTAAAGATGAACGTGAACGAATTGCGCCAATGAGCTTATTTGAACAGCTATGCTTTTTACCTCAAGGGAAGCGCAATACCTCTCGAACCCTCGGCGGCTATTACAACAAACTAGATTTCATGGAAATGGTGTATTCCTATAAGGGGATTACAGCCAAATCGATGGATGCTGAAAATATTGAAGATGCTCTACAAAGAAAGGCCGTTCTTCAATCGCGTCAGAAAGAGCTGTCGAAGCAAGCAAAAATACTAAAAGAGCCAGGTTCCGCTCTCTCGACAGTGAGTCCAACCGCTGACCGTGAAGAAAAGGCGAGAATCATTAAAGAACTTGATTCAATCCGCAACCAAATTGTCAATCTGAAGAATCGCCGAAATCGTATGCTAACGCGTATGAAGAAAAATGAAGGGGTACTCAAAGAACTCAACTCTTTGAATAGAGAATTATCAACAGGTTCCGTTGTGTGTCTCAACTGCGGCTCTTCAAAAATCGGATTTCAAATTAATGACAAAGATTTTATATTTGACCTCACATCTCCCGAGATCAGGACGCAAATCCTCCTTTCTCTTAAAGAACGAATTGCGGGCCAGAGAGATGAGGTTGCAGGATTAGACTCGGAAATCAGAGTTCTTCAGCAGAATTTTAATAAACTAGCTGACTCGCGTGAAATTACTTTAGAAGATATTTTTGCCCACAGAGAAAACTACGTTAGCCTGGAGGCAATCGATTCTGAACTCACTTCTATTGTGGATGAATTAAACCATGTTAATGAATCAATTAAATTCAGGAGGCAACTGGATTCCGATATTGCCGCTCAGCAAAAGGAACTGAAGACATCGCTTCTTAAAACGATGAACAGCGTAAGAGACACGCTCAATCCAGATGATGCTGCTCCCGACTATACAGATTTATTTACCACAGAAAGCAGTCCATACAGCGGCAGTGAAGCTACTGAATTTCTCATGGCCCGAATCTATGCATTAACTCGGGACTTGAAGCATGAGCTGCCGGTTCTGGTTGACTCATTTAGAGCGGAAGAGTTGTCAACCGGACGCGAAGAAAACCTATTGCCGCTGTTTCTAGAACTTGAAAACCAAGTGATTTTAACAGCAACTTTAAAAAACGAAGAAGTTGGTAAGTATCGAAATATTGAAGGGATTAATAACATTGATTTATCCGGATATGAACCAAACAAACTTCTCTCAGCCGCCTATGTCGAAGCTTTTAATGCCAAAGTTCGCGAATTTGGCATTAAGTTAATTTAATATCCTGTAAAAGTAGTCAACCGTTGGAGCTACGTGCTTGCCGCCGTATCGGACAAGGTGTCTACGAGGGATTTGTATAAAAGAGATTAGGGGAGGGCGGCGGTCTGCATTGGACGGTAGCACGCTATCTGCTTTTATATGAAATAGCCGTTAGGGTATTACTTAATTAGCTGACCTACGCAGGGAACATTGCTTTTAAGATCTATAGTGCTCTCACCTTAGAATCAATTCAAATTAATGTACTCATTCTGCCATCTACTTGAGGTGTAAAGTTGGACAACTCGAATGTTTATCGCATTGACTTCGGTGAGATTCATCCCGACAAGAAATCACTAACCGCATTTAATAAAAAGTTCAGCATGTACAAGCATGCAGGCGAACAGAAGGCGAAGCCTGAGAATTGCATGCTCTGCGGAAAGAAAACGGTTTCATTTTGCAATTCGCATTCGATACCCCAGTTTTGCTTAAAAAATATAACAACGGACGGCAAATCAAAGACTCTGAACCAAGCTATTGGAATCGATTTTATGCCTTATGAGGTTGGCCTTAATCGAACGGGTACTTTTAAATTAATCTGCAAGAAATGCGACGGTACCTTTTTTGCGGATTACGAACGCGCAGACTATTATTATGAAGGTAAGTCACTCAGCAACACGTTACTTGCAAGCGTTGCGACAAAAGTCTGTCTTTTAGAAAAATATAAAGCTCGTCAACAAGTGGGCATGTTGGAAGAAGTTCCCGAAACAGCTAATTTCGACTTATCCAACATGGGGAGTGTCCGCAAGTTAGACGAGAAGGAAGACGACGTTCAATTAAAATATGCTTTAGCAGCTATGAGGAGTGCCAACAATGGCTACAAGTTGTTTATTGATTATTATTTACCCTATACTGTTCCACTCGCTTTTCAAGGACAACTTAATTTAATATGCGATCACAAGGGAAGGATTATTAACGACATTTATAATTATTCGCCAAGTTATCGCATTGAACCTCTTTATGCCTGCGTTTTTCCTCTCGAAAATGGAACGAGAGTTTTTGTCTTTAGTCGAAATGATGGATTTGCAAGATACGCACGCCTTTATAGGTGGCTCAAATCTATAAGCCGCCGCAAATGCCTCGATGTTTTACTAAAGTTAATAATTGCCTATACGGAGGAAGAGTATTTTTGCCCCGACCTTCCTGACTCGATATTTAATAACCCTGGATTTAAAGAGCTGGCATGTTTGGCGAATTTAAACTTGCTTTTAGACCCCGACCTTACTTCATTAACAACTAAGAGCATTGTTTCAGAATTTACAATAAACAACTTTCCAGATATTCCAGAACTAATGAGTCGCAATTACTCTGTTGAAGTCCTGCGTACCATCGATGGTTGATTCAGATGGACTGGTGGCTGTTTTAGTCGAAACCGACGCTAAGCAGACAGGCTGATACTTAGCTTGACGACAACGCTGTCGGCGTTCGATAAAGAAATTCGGTAGTACCGTTGCCTGCGCTCGCCTCAACAAACTCCGAACCCTCCTTTCACCGACTGGCAAAACGATTTACATCTAATTTCTGGGTTCGTTTACAGGTAATTCGTTCGCCACTCGCCCGACCTCGCTACACTAATAACTGCTGCTACCAGGTAGTTTTCTGGCGCAGTTTCCATTGGCTCTTGCGAAGATCGGAGCGGTTATGTTTGCCACCGCGTTCCACACCAGCCGACACTACATCCTACTTACTGCCATGGCCTGCCTATGCGTTTTGCTGGGCGGGCCTTCTTATGCCGCGGGCGCGGACAGCCTGTTCATTGCGGGTGCTACGTACAACGAGCCGGGCGCGTCGGGCCCCGGGTGGGCCTGGACCGATGCCGACCATCTGGAGCTTAACGGCTACGTGGGCGAGGCCATCGGCGCCGACGACGCCCTGGTGGTGACGCTGACCGGGCAGAACACTGTTGTCGAGACGAGCGCACCCGACGTGGACATCTCGCGTTGCGGCATGGAGGTGTGGGGTGATCTGACGCTCCGCGGCACCGGGTCGCTGGTGGCCACGGGCTCGCAGTGCGGGATCTACGTGTCGGGGACGCTCGTGGTGGACGGCTGCAAGGTTTACGCGCGGGCCGATGGCGCCGGCATCGCGGATGCGCGGGTGGCCGGCGTGATCGCGGACGGTCTCGCCGTTCGCGACGGCGGGCGCGTTGTCGCTGCGGGCGCGGGCTCCGGGGCGGGCGTGCGCGCCTATGGCGTGTGTCTGCTGGGCGGGGCTACCGGCGGTGGCGCGGCCGGGCAGCTTACCGTCGATGCGTCCTGGCTGGATGCGTCGGGCGCCGACGGTGGCGTCTCCTGCCTGAGCGGATCGCTTGCATCCGCGCGTTTTGTGGCGCCTGCGGGCGGGGCCTTTGGTGCGGACGGCGTGGTGGCTGCCGACGGGTCCGTGGCAGCGCATGTGATGATCGAGCCCGTGGGCGATGCTGGCCCGGCGGGGGAGAGCGATGCGCGCGATGTGCCGGGGGATGGTCCGTCCGCCCCTGGCACGGACCCCGCTACCAGCGAGCCACCTGCGGATCCGTCGACGAATCCCACGCTGAAGCCCGCGGCCGCGACTAAGACGGTGACCACGACCACAGTGACCAACACCACGGCCACCAAGGCCTCTAGACCCAAGGCCGCCACCGCGACGACCGTCTCGCTCCCCAAGGCCGGTGACACTAATTGGCTCGCCGTGTCCCTAACGCTATTTCTGCTTGGTTCAGCGTTCCTCGCCACCTCACATTGCTGTTGATGTGGTGAGGAACATCTGGCTTAAATGTAGGAGCTCTTCGGATGTTTTAGGACAACGCTTCAGTGAAGGAGCGTTGTCCTTTTCATGCGTGCAATGCTTGGCGTGCTGGCAATGTGTGCCGGTGGATACTCAGAGCATGTGCTTGACAGGGCGCAAGTTTGAAGATAGCATCATGTCAGTGATTAGGGTCCAGAAACTTTCGATGCCTGGAACCGGAGGGGAGCCTGCGGGTTCCCCTTTTATTTTCGGGAAGAGCGACGATGCCCAAAGAATTCCTTACCTACCAGCAGCAGATGGAGAAGCTCAGAAGCTCCGGCCTCAGAATCGAGGACGAAGAGGTTTGCCGAAGGGTGCTTGCGGACATCGGCTATTTCCCGGTCGTGAACGGCTACCAGTCGTTTTTCCGCGACCCAAGCACCCGGGTATACCGCGAAGGTGCCACTTTTGGAGACATCCTAGCGCTTTACGAGTTCGACGTGGATCTTAGGGAGATAATGCTCGATGCGCTGCTCAAGGTCGAGGCGAAGATCAGGTCGGCGCTGGCCTACGAGTTCTGTGCTGCATATGGCGAGTCCCAGAGCAAGTATCTAGACGCCCGCTGCTACGCGACGTCGAAGGGCGCGAAGCGAGTTCTCCCAAAGCTGCTGAACATGCTTGACTATATCGCCAACAAGGATACCAGCCACGAATACCTTGCCTACTACCGCGGGGCATATAAGAACGTGCCTCTATGGGTCGCCGTGAACGCCATGACCTTCGGACAGACTTCAAAAATGCTCACGGCGCTCAGGGACAGCGAGAAGGCCAAGATTGCTAAGAGGTTCGGGGTCGGAAACCCGAAAGAACTCTCGTCGTTTATCCGCGTACTCGCCCTCTACAGGAACGTCTGCGCACATGGAGAGCGTCTCTTCTCCCACAGGTGTCACGTCGAGATTCCTGACACGGCCTTGCACGCCAAGCTCGGCATCGAAAAGATTGGACCGGATTACGCTTGCGGCAAGGTAGACGTTTTCTCGGCGGTGATCACCCTTCGATACCTCCTGCGCGACGATGAGTTCAAGGCATTCAAGGCTAAGCTCGTCAAGTGCGTTAACGGATACTTGTCATTGGATGAGAGCATCGGCGAGGAGCGCCTCCTTGAGGCCATGGGTTTCCCAGCCGAATGGAAAAAGATAACTAGGTATAAAATTTAGATTCGACCCGCCTAAAAGTAAATCACTGGTTTCAGGAAATAATTGACGAGCGTGAATACCTTGGTTCAGGCGCGTTGTGGTTATCGGATGCCATAATGGACGCAAGGCTGGGGGGGGGTCGGCTGGCTCGGGCGCAATTTTCTTAACGGTCTTCTTACCTGGCATAGCACTCTTGGGCACCGCATATCGTTGCTGAATGACACGATTTTCGGAAGTGCGGGTAAAAATTTAAAACCGCCGAGCACAACCTGATTTTTAGTAACAAAACCGCAGGTCGCGGAAGCTCGAAACTGGGGTCTGGTCGGCAGATCTCGGGTTTCCCGCACTTTCGGAATCGCATAACGGAAGTATGCGGCAAATTCCGGAACCCCCGACCACAACCCCTTCTAACGTAAAGAAACCGCAGGTGGAAGTGCTGCCGCTTTCCGGTGTAGTCAACAAGTTTGAGATTTGCCGCATACTTTCGGAGATGGCCTGTTGTCAGAGTTCGTGTCTTATAGGAATAATTCAATTCACGCCGCGTTACATCCAGTCTGCTCTTTTTACTCGGATATAAACACTAAGGGGGTAGTCATGTTTTGGAGCTATGTTCAGCTCGATGATGGCACCCAGTTTGCCTACTCAGAGACCAGAGAAGACGGAACCGTTCACGTAGCCGTCGAGTGCCCGGTTGACTTTGGCTTTGACCATGCGGAATGCTTCTTGCCTGCGGTCAAATGGTTCAACGTCGAAGGCTTTTCTGCTGATGACCTCAATTTCTCGACAGAATTTGTTAGATCAAACGCCCCGTTTATCTTTGGGCTCGCCGAGCGCCAAAAAGCTGGACCGACGGTTTCGGCGCTGGTCCCTTGATGTTTTACTGTTGAGCGGCAATTATCCATGATCTCGCCTACCGACATATCCACTGCGGCCTCCCGCATGCTGGCTCGCTACGACGTCCGCGAGGCATATCTGTTTGGCTCGTTCGCCCGAGGCGAGCAAGCGCCCGATAGCGATATTGACTTGTGCCTAGTCTGTGGCAACACCATGACGTTCGGCACGCTATATGAACTTTCACTTGAGCTGGAAAAGGAGCTTGGGCGAAAGGTTGATATCGTCACCAACCCACCAGAGCACATGCGCCCGCCCTTCCGCAAAAATCTCGAACAGGATGAGGTTCGCATCTATGAAGCAAAGTAAACATGACAAGGAGCTTACAGATACCATCCCGCAGCTCATTCCGCACGCCGAGCCCAACAAGGAAAGCCTTGAGGCAATCCACGAGAGCGATGCGTTCTTTGCCAGGGGGAATCCCGGCCGCTTCGTCAACGCTGCTGACCTAATCGATTCAGCTCTAAAAGCCCCTGAAATATGAGAGAATTCAACCACCGAAGAGGCGATTGTCTCGGAAGTGTCAGACTGGCGAGGTACTTACCTCGCCATTTTTATGCGAATTCCGGAAGTGTGGGAAAAAATCAGTAATAACCGAGTACAACGCGATTTTTGCCAACAAAACCGCAGGTCGCGGAAGCGTAAAACCCGGGTCTGGTCGGCAGAACTCGGTTTTTCCCCGCACTTCCGGACTCGGCGAGCCTTAGAAGCCAGTATTGAATATCGGGAGCTACTTGCCGAAAATCCGTTTGAGGGAATTCGTGTCGTCGATATCATTCGAGAGGGGATGACGGGCGATGACCCACGCCTACAGTGAGATGTATCTCGAGGATGCCATGAGAACGCTGGGCGAGGCGGTCGACTTTGCCCTCTGTGACCAAGGGCTGACTCCAGTCGAGTTGACGGCGATCCTGTCGAACGCTTTTGAGATGAAACAGTTTGAGCACGGTATGCCTCGCGTCGTCTGCGGCATGGCGGGCGACGAGCTCGCGCGCGATATTATCGCCCATGCGGGACTGACCCCTGTCGAATGCAGGGAGACCTATCCGTTCGACCGTTCGCCTCAGTATTGGGCGGGCTGGGTTTTGGCCTATGCGCAATGGATGTGCAACCTGGGCTTTAATGAGCTACTCGAAGTCGCTCCGCTCGATTGGATTATCGGCTCGTACCGTCCGCTTCACGAGGCCTCCGAAGACAAATTCGCCCAGATTGTCATTGATAAATGGAACAACGCCCAGGCAGACAAATAGGGCCTCAAAGCGGCACGAAAGGCGGCCGGCCTAACGCAAAAACAGCTCGCCGCCCAATCGCGGGTTAAACTTCGCGCCATACAACTCTACGAGCAGAACCAGCTCGACCTACGCCGCGCCTCGGTCTCCTCGGCATTGGCGCTCGCAAACACCCTGGACTGCGCCATCGAAGACCTCGTCTGACAACCGATCGCCCTGGACTACGACTCGCAGTCTTTTCCATCTACGAAGCTATAAAGGAGACGCACATGCTTTGGAGTCATGTTCAGTCAGATGACGGCACTGGTCGCGCTACTCAAGAAGATTACTCAGTAGCGCACGAGGCAAATTCAGCATCACCGATTTTGCTCGACGGCGCCACGTCAATCGACGAAGCTATTCGGCTGACCATTGCGGGCATACCCAACGCGCTCAGACTCTTGGAGAACTCATGATGGCGACTACGCAGCGAGGCGCGCATCCGTTAGCGCCGCTCGTGCTCGATGATGCCGGTTCGCTCGAGGCTATGGCCGCGGCCGTAATGCGCCTACACAGCACGCTGATGACGGTCGGGCGCTGCTATACGACCGACGCCACAGGCGACCGGGCCGCGCTTGAGCTTGGATGCATCGAGTCCGTGCTTGCGGGTGCATTCTGTACGATATTCGGTCAATCGCCGGCCGATCGCTTCGCAGACATCTTTGACCAGGCCACCTACGTCGCCGAGCACATGGTCAAGGACCACATCTTTGAGGACGGCAACAAACGCACCAGCCTTGTCTTCGCGTTGTCCGTTCTAAGGCTCGTCGGCAGTCCGGTCGTGCTGTCCGACAGCCCGGAGGCAAAAGACAACCAGTACTACGCTTGGATCCAGGACCTCGTTTCCGGAAACCGCTCTCGCGCCGACCTCGCCGAAGAGCTGCGCCGCGGTTGCGTTGCGGACACGGGCGACCCGTCGCACGTATAGAATCTAAGCATCCGCACGCCAGCCATTATCTTGATTGGAAGCCATATGGAGATCCCCAGCACCCTGTGCAGCAATGTGTACGACTTCGCGTTTTGCCCCGAGCCCTGCTACGACCGCCTGGCCGACCTTACCGATCCCGAGGACTGGGGTCCCAGCAACCGCATCCTCAAAAACTACCTGTCGTTTTCGTTTAGCCGCGCGGTGTTCCTGACCGAGCGCGACGTGAACCAGACCGCGCCGTCCAACCTGCCGCTGGTGTTCGACGACGACCGCTGCCTGTTCAACACCGCCCTGTACACGCGCCGCTACGAGACCATCTACGGCCTGTTTGAGCCCAACACCAAGCCCGACGCGCGCCAGCGCTGGTTTTTGAAGGGCTTCTTTAAGGAGAGCGACCCCATGCTGGTCTCGTTTGAGTACCTGCCGTGCCGCGTGCGCTTTGCCGAGGACCCCTCCGAGCTGGTCTTTGACTACCGCCTGCCAATCCGCTCCAACATCGACCACATTCTGGGCGACGAGGAGAACCTGACGCGCATTCCTGCTAGCCTGATGGGGGAGGACAACTCGCTGCTGCTGCGTCGCGCCTTTGAGGGGGCTGTCGTCGAGGCCGCCCGCCGCGCCGCAGCCAACTATACGCTCGCGGTGCCGCAGTTCTACGGCGGCCGGATCCAGCTACTCCTACCGCTGTGCCTGACCGGCGACAAGCCCGAGCTGGCGCTGGCCATCCAGCGCGAGGACGGCTTCTACGCCGCGCGCACCTGCCTCACGCTCGACATGGCTTACAACAACGCGCGACTCATTTGCCGCCCCGAGACTTCGTGGATCAAACGATAAATGGTGGTTTAGCTGCGGTTTTTCCGATTGCTTTGGTCGCGTTGGCTTTGTTAGTATCCACGAATTTAAAATCGAGGGCAAAAAGTTCTTGGTAAACTACGGTCGGCTATGATAGTATCTCTTTTGCCGAAAGGCGACGGGCGATTGGCTCAGGGGTAGAGCATATCCTTCACACGGATGGGGTCACAAGTTCGAATCTTGTATCGCCCACCATCAAAAGCGCAGGTCAGAGATGTTAAGTCTCTGGCCTTTTTCTTTTTGACACCAAGGGTAACACCAAAAATAAATCGTAGTCGTCTAAGGCGTAATTTTTGTCACAACTTTTTTGCTGACGTCATTGCACGTTTTGTATATAACGCATGCGTATTTTCATTGAATTCCCCATGTGATTCATGCGCAAATATGGAGACAGGGACCACACGCCCAGAACTCCTTCCAGCGGATTTCTATCACACGAGGGATTTTTGGCAGAACTCGTCAAGCTATTGGCCAGCGTTTGGTCAGCTTCCGGTACTTACCCGCATGATGCCCCAGTAGATAATCGGCGATGTCCGCAATCCGCGCGGTCAATGGCCGATACCAGGGGAGACGCAAATGGACGAAATCGTCTGCGCAAACACCGCATTCCGCTACTGGCGCTGCCCGCCTCAGGTGCGCGATCTCTACCCGCGCCTCCCAAGCTCGGAAGACGGCTGGGGCGCCCTATCCCAAGCCCCTTTCGTAACCGAAGTCCTCAAGGCCCCGATCATTACCACGACAGCGCCTGGTGGCGTTAACTACCATTCGGGTTTGCGAACGACAATCCACTGCGAAGACGCTTCGGGGGTGGACAGTACGTTGGAAACCACATTGGGCTTTAGGGTAACCAACCCACTTTCGACGCTATTTACCATGGCACGCTTTATGTCTCCATTCGATCTTGTCCTTGCCATGTACGAATTCTGTGGGTGGTTCTCCGTCTTTAAGCCCACCGCTGCGATAGAAGCGGAACTACGGAAAGCCGATGACGCCGTTAAAGGAGCCACCACCGAATCCCTCTTTGAACTCGATGAAAGCCAAGACGAAGCGCCGTGGAAACGCGTTTATGCGCGCGTAAAAGTCAAAGAACCGGCAAACGCAAAGGGGCCAGACGGGAAAAAGAAAACGAAAGAGGCCATAAAGCTAAAGGGCACATCGCTTTGGATGAGAAAGCCGCTCATCGAATTACACGAGCTTCATGAGTACGCAAGGAAGATGAAAAGCCGCAAGTGGGGCGCGAAGTTCTACAACGCCGCGCAGATGGTGACGGGCATAGCAGCGTCTCCGCTCGAAGTTGCTGGCATTCTTTTGCTGTCGCTTCCGCGCTCCCGCGGCGGCGCCGGCTTTCGAGACGTTTATGTCAACGATCTTACGCCGCTTACCGCATCGGCACAGAGCATTGCAGGGCAAAAAGTTTGCTACGGGGACATCGTGATCGTTAATCCGACCATAATGAAGGCGGGCATCGTGGAGATTCAGGGGGAAGTTATCCATGGATCGGGTGCTGTGCTTGACCACGATGCCAAGCGCATGACGGCGCTGCAAAGCATGGGGTATGACGTCTTTCTGGTTACGCACGACATGCTTAACGATGCTGACCAGCTTGATGCGATCGTTAGAAGTCTTTGTTCGCGCCTGGAATTGCGCTATAGGAACAAAACTGGGGCTCAAAAGACGGCGGAAACGGAGCTACGAGCCAACGTCATGTGCAATTGGCTGCAAATCGGTTGCTAGACGGTCGTTTTTCTCGCTCGCTGGCACCCTGGATTAGCCGCTCGGGATGCCTCCGCCACGAAAGCGGGGCATCTACTACTTTTTGACCCGACCCCTCGACCACGCCTCTCGTTTCGCGAAAACCGCAGGCCGTCTACCTGCGGTTTTCGTTTTGCCATCGGCGATGTGGTCGGGCGGTGCCGCCCAAAGGTAGTAGATGGGCGGGTTTCGTGGCGGGCCTCCGCGGGGGCGGGCGCCCGGACGTAGTAGATGGCGCGGTTTCGCGGCGTGCCGCCCACGGGACGGGCGGACTGGGCCAGGATTGGCCCCGGATGAGCGGGCGGCGGCCATGC